>Ga0102962_1000562_pt1 | contig 16979 bp, 15 predicted proteins | sample SalPonF2_C_D2_MG_FD_84519 | JGI IMG/M metagenome (GOLD analysis project Ga0102962, IMG submission 84519) | Salt pond soil microbial communities from South San Francisco under conditions of wetland restoration - Salt Pond MetaG SF2_C_D2_MG ...
CTGACGGCATGACCGGCGGCCCGTACGCAGAGCCAGCGTGCTCTTCCCCTGCAACGGCAACCGTGCCGGCAGAGAGATCGCCGAGGCCGGCGACGTTGGCGCCGTGGCCGATGTTGGTGCCGGGGGTGGAGTTGTTGTCGCCGTCGTAGAAGTCGCAGCCGCCGACGATCTTGGCCTGCAGGTCGGGGTGGTTCATCTGCACGCCGGTGTCGATGATGGCGATGACGGTGGGGTTGCTCGATCCCGTCTCGGTGTTCCAGGCCTGCTCGACGCCGAACTCGCGCTCGGGCCACTCCTGCAGGTAGTAGGGGTCGTTCACGGGGGCCTGCGGCGTGAGGTAGTAGTTGAGCTGCGCGGCCTTCACGCGCGGGTCGGCGCGCAGCCGCGCCAGCGCGGCGGGGGCGTCGCTCGCCCTCACGAGGTCGGGAGCGCCGGGCACTCCGGCGTGCACGAGCTGGAGCCCGTAGCTCGAGCGCACGTCGGCCCCGAGCTGCTGCAGCGTGCCCGGCCCAGGCCCCGTGCTCTGGGGCGCCGCGCCGGCGCCGTAGCTCACCAGGATCTCGCCGGGCACGTAGTGCCGGCCGTCGGCCGCGACGGCCGACGGCCGGGGCGAGGCCGCTGCCGGTTTCGTGCCGGCGCCGACCGACGCCAGCGACAACGTCGACGGGATCTGGCCGCACTGGGCGAGGCCGCCCGCGGTCATGGTGAAGCTCACGTCGAGGGTGGCCTTGCCGGCACTCGAATTGAAGGTGACGGTCGGTGTGATCGTCTGCCCTTGGCTGAGCCCGTAGTAGTCGACTGAGACCGTGACGGAGGCGCTGCTCCCGGCCGAAAGAGTGCCCTGCGGCGGGCTCACGGCCACGTGGCCGTCCGACGGGCTGGCGGTCCAGGTCGTCACGGCGTTGCTGGTGTTGCGGACCGTGACGACGGCCTGGGAGGTCGAGCTGTCGAGGGTCACGCTGGTGGGCGAGACCGAGAGTTGGGTCGACGTCTGGAAGAGCCCGCAGCCCGCCAGGGACAGCAGTGCGGGACCCAGCAGAGCCAGGGCGATGTTCCGGACGGAGCGCATGGCCGGACTATACACGCTCGATGGCGGGGCGCGTGGCGAGCGTTGCCGCTGCGCGCGCCGACGGAGGCTCGGGGGGCCCCAGTGCCCCCCGGCCCAAGCACCACCGTAGAGTGGGCACGACATGTCCGACCTCCCCCGCCGCAAGCTCAAGCACATCGAGGTCTGCCTGGAGCGGGACGTCGAGTACACCACCCGGACCCCCGGCTTCGAGCGCTACGACCTGCCCTATCGCGCCCTGCCCGAGACGGACCTGGACGCGATCGACACGCGCACCACCTTCCTTGGGCGCGAGCTGTCGGCGCCGCTGCTGATCGGGGCGATGACCGGCGGCTCCGCGCTCTCCAGCCTCATCAACCGCAACCTCGCGCTCGCCGCGCAACGCCTCGGCCTGGGGCTGATGCTCGGCTCGCAGCGGGTGATGCTGGAGGACCCGGCCGCGCGCCCCGGCTTCGAAGTGCGCCGCTACGCGCCCGACATCCTGCTGATCGGCAACATCGGGGTGGCGCAGCTCAATCGCGGCTACGGGCCCGAGAGGCTGCGCGAGGCGGTCGATCTGGTGGGCGCCGACGCCCTGGCGCTGCACACCAACCCGCTGCAGGAGGCTCTGCAGGCGGGCGGCGACCGCGACTTCGGAGGCCTGGTCGGGCGCCTGGGCGAGGTGGTGCCGGGCGTCGGGCGCCCCGTGATCCTCAAGGAGGTCGGCCACGGCCTCTCCGGGGCGGCGGCCGGCGCCGTCCGCGACGTGGGGTTCGCCGCTTTCGACGTGGCCGGCGCCGGGGGCACCTCCTGGGCGAAGGTCGAGGACCTGGCGCACCACGGCGAGGTGCGGCACCCCGATCTGGTGGAGTGGGGCATCCCGACGGTGGATGCGCTGCTGGAGGTGGCGCGGGCCGTTCCCGGGACGCCCTTGATCGCCTCGGGAGGGGTGCGCAGCGGCGTGGACGTGGCCAAGGCCGTGGCGCTGGGCGCCTCTGCGGCAGCCGTGGCGCGGCCGCTGTTGGCGCCCGCCACGGAGTCGGCCGAGGCGGTGGAGGCGGTCCTGGAGCGCCTGCTGTTCGAGCTGCGCGTCGCCATGCACGGTGCCGGCGTGCCTCACCTGGCGGCGCTGCGCGGGCTCGCCCTGCGGCCGCGCTGAACGAGGGCGCGCTGGAAGAGGCCGCGCTGAATGACGGCGCGTTGGGAGAGGCCGCGCTGGACGCGGGCGGGCCGGTTGGGGTCGCGGAGAACACGGCCGCGGGCGAGGCGGCCGCCCGCTACAATGCCGCATGGACCTCGGACTGAACGGCAAGATCGCGTTGGTGACGGGAGCGTCGAAGGGGATCGGTCTCGCTGTGGCGCAGGCGCTGGCGGCGGAAGGCGCGCGTGTGGCGCTGGTGGCCCGCGACGGGGCCACGCTCGAGAGCGCGGTCGCGGGCATCGCGCAGGCCGGCGGCGAGGCGGTCGCGATCAAAGGGGACGTCAGCCGCCTGGCCGACGTCGAGCGCGTGGCCGCGGAGACGCGCCGGCGCCTGGGGGACCCGGCGGTGCTCGTCGCCAACGCCGGCGGGCCGCCCGCCGGCGTGCCCACGGAGCTCGACGAGGAGGCGTGGGCCGCCGCCGTGGAGCTCACGCTGATGTCCTCGGTGCGCCTGGCGCGCGAGGTGCTGCCGGCGATGCGGCGGGCGCGCTGGGGGCGGATCGTCAATATCACCTCGCTGTCGGTGAAGGAGCCGATCCTCAACCTGACGCTCTCGAACGCCCTGCGTTCCGGCGTCACCGCGTTCGCCAAGAGCCTGGCGCAGGAGGTCGCGGCCGAGGGAGTGACCGTCAACAACGTGGGGCCGGGCTATACGGCGACCGAGCGGCTCTCCGAGCTGTTCCAGGACGAAGCCGGAAAGCGCGCGCTGATCGAGCGGATCCCGGCCCGGCGGCTGGGCGAGCCCTCGGAGATCGCGTCCGCCATCGCCTTCCTGGCATCGGCGCAGGCGGGGTACATCACCGGCCAGACGCTGATCGTCGACGGCGGGGCCGTGAAGGGCCTGATGTAGCGTTCCGGTCGGAGACGGACCGTGCGGGCCCGGCGGGGGCTGCGTGTACCGAGAGGCGCCGCACGAAGTTGTACCGAGTACAAGCAGGTGGCTATACTCCGGACATCGATGTCGCCGGGGACGCGTCCGCGTGCTCCAGCGCTGCCCGGGCCCCGGAACCGGCCCGTGAGGAGGCCTGCATGTCCGTGTCCGACGAAAGAGCGCGCGCAGCCACCGGCTCTGCCTTCCTGATCGAACGCGCCCCCGCCGAAGGCGTCCTCATCCCCGAGGCGCTCGACGACGAGCTCAAGCTCATGCGCGCCACGGCCCGCACCTTCGTGGAACGGGAGATCGACCCCGTCTTCGACGAGCTCGAGCACCTCTCCTACGAACTCAGCCGCAAGGCCATGCGAAAGGCCGGGGAGCAGGGCTTGCTGGCCGTGGAGATCCCCGAGGCCTACGGCGGCCTGGGCGCCAGCAAGACCGCCGCGGCGGTCGTGACCGAGGCGCTGGCGCGCTCGGGCTCGTTCAACGTCACCTTCAACGCCCACAGCGGCATCGGCACGCTGCCGCTGGTGTACTTCGGTACCGACGAGCAGAAGCGGCGCTATCTGCCGAAGCTCGCCAGCGGCGAGTGGATCGCCGCCTACTGCCTCACCGAGCCCGGCAGCGGCTCGGACTCGCTGGCCGCCAAGACGCGAGCGGTTCTCGACGGCGACGCCTACGTCCTCAACGGCACCAAGATGTGGATCTCCAACGCCGGCTTCGCCGACCTGTTCACGGTCTTCGCGCAGATCGACGGCGAAGAGTTCAGTGCCTTCCTGGTCGAGCGCGACACCCCCGGGCTGAGCTTCGGCGCCGAGGAGAAGAAGATGGGCATCAAGGGCTCCTCGACGCGCCAGGTGATCCTGGAGAACGTGCGGGTGCCCAGGGAGAACCTGCTCGGTGAGGTCGGGAAGGGCGCGCACATCGCGCTGGGCACGCTCAACATCGGTCGCTACAAGCTGGCCGTGGGCGCGGTCGGCGGCGTCAAGCAGCTCATCGGGCTGGCCAGCGGGTACGCTTCGGAGCGTCAGCAGTTCGGGGTCCCGATCGCCAGCTTCGGCCTCATCCAGGACAAGCTCGGCCGCATGGCGGCCGAGGCGTTCGCGCTCGAGAGCGCCGTTTACCGGCTCGTGGGCGATATGGACGCCGTGCTCGAGGGGGTGCCCGAGGGTCCCGCGCAGTCGCGGGCGCTCAACGAGTACGTCGTCGAGTACTCCCTCATCAAGGTCTTCGGCAGCGAGATCCTGGACATGGTGGTGGACGAGGCGCTGCAGATCTACGGCGGCTACGGGTTCTCGGCCGACTACCCGATCGAGCTCGCGTACCGGAACAGCCGTATCAACCGCATCTTCGAGGGTACCAACGAGATCAACCGGCTGTTGACCGTCGAGCAGCTGCTGAAGCGCGCCATGCGCGGCGCCGTCGACCTGATGGGGCCGGCGCAGGCCGCGCTGCAGGGCGAGCCGGTGGCGGAGGCGGACGCGCCGGAGGCCCTGGCCGACGCCGTGGTGGCGGTCGAGAACCTCAAGCGCGCCACGCTGCTGGTGGCCGGCATGGGCGCGATGGCCTACGCCCAGAAGCTCGAGCACGAGCAGGAGCTGATGGGCCACGCCGCCGACCTGGTGGGGCTCGTCTACCTGGCCGACTCGGCGCTGTTGCGTGCCGAACGCCTGCAGGACGGCGAGGCCGGCGAACGCGCCGCGCTGCTGGCCCGGCTGTACGCGCTGGCCGCCGTCGATCGGGCGCGCCCCCTGGCCGCCGAGGCGCTGCGCCGCATCCCGGGCGGGGGGCAGGCGCAGGGCCGCGCGTCGGCCTATCTCGCCGAGCACGGCGTCGATCTCATCGCGCTGCGGCGTGACGCGGCCCAGGCCGTGCTGGCCGCGGAGGGCTACCCCCTCTAGGGCGCCGTCCCGCTGAGCCCGCGGCGTGCGGGGCGCGCGCTGCGCCCCGCACGCCGCGGCCGGTTACGCCGCCGCTAGTGCGGCTCCCGTGCCAGCGTGAGCGCCCTCTGGTGCTGGTTGCCGCCACGCAGGTAGGTCACCGTCACCTTGTCGCCGACCCGGTAGTGGTCCTCCAGATAGGACTTGAGGTCGCCGAGGTCCTGGATGGTGTGGTCGTCGACCTTCAGCAGCACGTCGCCTCCGACGTAGAAGAGGCGGTTCCCGACCACCTGCTGTTGCTGTGCGCCCAGCAGGCCCGCCCGATCGAGAGGGCTGCCGCCCACCAGTTGCACCAGCAGCAGGCCGTGGTCGGTCTTCAGCCCCAGCGCTCGCGCCAGGTTGGGCGTGAGGGTGTGGGCGTACTTCACGCCCAGGTAGGGGTGGGGGTAGAAACCGTTCTCGAGCAGCGACGGCAACACCCGCTTGACCGTCGCGATGGGCAGCGCGAAGCCCACGCCGGCGTTCGTGCCCGACGGGCTGAAGATGGCGCTGGTGATGCCGATGACGCGGCCGGCGCTGTCGAGCAGCGGCCCGCCCGAGTTGCCCTTGTTGATGGCGGCGTCGGTCTGGATGATGCCGGTGATGGGCAGGCCCGAGGGGCCCTGGATCGAGCGGTTCAGGGCGCTGACCACGCCGGTGGTGAGGGTGCGGCCGAACTCGCCGAACGGATTGCCGATGGCGATGGTGCGTTGACCCACCTGGAGATGGTTGGAATCGCCGAAGGTGACGGGGTCGAGCAAGCTCTTGGGCGCGTCCACCTTGAGCACCGCCACGTCGTTGCGGGCGTCGCTGCCGACGAGCTTGGCCTGCAGGGAGGTGCCGTTGCCGAACGCGACGTTGATGCGCTGGGCGTTCTCGATGACATGGTAGTTGGTCAGGATGTGCCCGTCGGTGTCGATGACGAAGCCGGAGCCGGCGCCCTGGGCGGGCACCGAGCCGTAGAAGAAGCTCGGCTGCAGCACCTGGGTGGTGATGTTGACGACCGACGGTGCGACGCGCTTGTAGACGTCGATGACGCGCTTCTCCGCCAGGTCGAGCCCCTGCTTGTCGACGAAGGGCGTGGAGGGGGAGCCGCCGCCCTGCGCCAGGGCGGCGCCGGTCGCCGTGAACGCCAACACGGCCGCGGCCAGCAGCAGCGCGATCCGTCGGCGGGCGGGATGCGGGAGGGTGAGGGTCTGGAACATGGAGCCATCTTGGCAGGGCGCACATGAAAGGTCTGAAAGCGTGCCGCCCGGGACCTGGGTGCCGGCCTACCGTCGCTCGGCGTCACGGCTTGCATAATGACCCATGTCCGCATACCTGCACGGCGTGGCATCGGCCGTGCCCGAGACGTCCTACGACCAGAACGTCGCCCGTGACGTGATGAAGGCGTGGGTGGGGGGCGACCGCCGCACCGACCACCTGCTCCACCGCATCTACCAGCACTCCGGCATCGAGACGCGCCACAGCGTGGTGAGCGATTTCGCGCCGGACGGGGCGCGCGGCTTCTACCTCGACCCCGCCAGCGGCGCCTTCCGCAACCCCGGCACGGCCGAGCGCAACGCCGTGTACGCACGGGAGGCCATGAGGCTGTTCCCGCGGGTGGCGCGCCGCGCCCTGGAGCGCGCCCAGGGGTTCGACGCGGCGGACGTCACGCACGTAATCACCGCGTCCTGCACGGGGTTCGTGGCGCCGGGTCCCGACCTCGCCGTGGTGCGCGAGCTGGGTCTGGCGCCCTCGACGGAGCGCTACCACCTGGGCTTCATGGGCTGTTACGCCGCCTTCCCGGCGCTGCGCATGGCGGAAGCCTTCTGCCGCGCCGACCCCGACGCGGTGGTGCTGGTGGCGGCGGTGGAGCTGTGCTCGCTCCACCTGCAGCCGAGCTGCGAGCTCGACGCGCTCGTCGCCGGCTCGGTGTTCGCCGACGGCGGCGCCGCCACGGTGGTCAGTGCGCGCCGGCCGGAGGCGGGGGGCCTGCGACTGGAGCGCTTCTCCTCGGGCGTCGCGCCGGAAGGCGCCGACGCGATGGCGTGGACCATCGGCGACACCGGCTTCGACATGGTGCTCTCCAGCTACGTGCCCAAGATCGTGGGGGCGCGCGCGCAGGAGGCGGTCGAGCCGCTGCTGCAGGCGGCCGGCGTGCGGCGCGCGGACGTGCGGCGGTGGGCGGTGCACCCGGGGGGGCGCGCCATCCTCGACCGCGTGGAGAGCGGGCTGGGTCTGCCCCGGGAGGCGCTGGCCGCCTCGCGCGCGGTGCTGGCGCGTTACGGCAACATGTCGAGCGCCACGGTGCTGTTCGTGTTGCAGAGGCTCCTGGAGGACGGGCTCGAGCCCGGCGAGCCGATCGTCGCCATGGCGTTCGGCCCCGGGCTGACGGTCGATGCGGGGGTGTTGAGCGCCGCATGAGCCCGCTGCTCCGCCGCGCCACGACCCTGCGTGAGGCCATGGACGACCCGGCTTGCGACGGCGAGCGGCTGAACGCCACCTACGCCCAGTTCGCGGTGGTCAACCGCTGGCTGGCGGGCTGGCGCGGCGTGTTCGAGCGCTGGCTCGAGCCCCGCGCGCGGCCCGGCGCGACGCTGCTCGACGTCGGTTGCGGCGGCGGCGACGTGGCGCGCAACCTCGCGGCGTGGTCGGCGGCGGCAGGCGTCCCGCTGGCGATCACCGCCGTGGATCCCGACGCCCGCGCGCTGGCGTTCGCCCGCGGGCGCGGGTCGGGGCAGCAGGTGCGCTATCGCCGGGCCACCGTGGAGGATCTCCTGGCCGAGGGGGAGCGCTACGACTTCGTGATCTCCAACCACGTGCTGCACCACCTGGGCGAGGCGGAGGTGGCCGGCTTCCTCGCCGCCACGGCGAGCATGGCGCGCGTCGTGGCGCTGCACAACGATCTCCGGCGCAGCGCGCTGGCGCTGCTGGCGTTCGCGCCGCTGAGGCCGCTGTTCCGCGGGTCGTTCATCGTGCCCGACGGCCTGCGCTCGATCCGCCGCGCCTACCGGCCCGACGAGCTGCGCGCCCTGGCCCCCGAGGGCTGGCGGGTGGAGCCCATGCCGCCGTTCCGGGCGCTGCTGGCGTACGAGCGGGGCGAGGCGCCGGGGTGAATCGCGTCGAGGTCGCCGTGGTGGGCGGCGGCCCGGTCGGGCTGTTGCTCGGCTGCCTGCTGGCCGACGGGGGCGTGCGGGTAGCGGTGCTGGAGCGTCGACGGCAAGCGTCCACGCACTCCCGCTCGATCGGCGTGCACCCCCCGGCCCTGGAGGTCGCCGCGCGCCTCGAGCTGGCCGAGCCGTTCGTGGCGCGCGGGGTGCGGGTCGAGCGGGGCCACGCCTATGCCGGCCGCACTCGCCTGGGCACGCTGTCGTTCCGGAGCTGCCCGCCCCCCTTCCGCTTCGTGCTGACCCTGCCGCAGGCCGAGGGTGAGCGCCTGCTGGAGGGGCGGCTGGCCTCGCTCCCGAGCGGAGAGCTTCGGCGGGGGGTGGAGGTGGCGGCGCTGGAGTCCGACGAGGACGGCGCGCGCCTGCGGTTCGCCGGCGGCGGCGCTCTGGGCGCGGCCCTGGTGGTGGGTTGCGACGGGCACGACAGCGCCCTGCGCGGCTGGCTCGGGCTTCCCTTCGAGGAGCGCCGCTACCCCGACCGCTTCGTGATGGGCGACTTCCCGGACGGCACGCGGCTGGGACCCGACGCCGCGGTCTACCTCACCGCCGGCGGCGTGGTGGAGTCCTTCCCCCTCCCTGGAGGCCTGCGGCGCTGGGTGGCCGCCGTGTCGCCTTCGGGCGGGCCCGGCCCGGAGCCTCGAGCGGCGACGCGTCTGCGCGCGGCGAGCTGGCTGGCCGACCGGGTGCTGGAGCGGGTGGGCGAGCGGCTGGATGCGCGCCGCTGCAGCATGGTGAGCGCCTTCGGGGTGCGCACGCTGCTGGTGCGGCGTCTGGTGGCCGGCCGGGTGGCGCTGGCCGGGGACGCCGCGCACGTGCTCCCGCCGTTCGGCGGGCAGGGGATGAACCTCGGCTGGCTCGATGCCGGCGTGCTGGCCGACCGGGTGCTGGCCGCCCGTGCGGGCGAAGATCTGGCGCGCCTTCCGGTTGCGCGGCTGCGGCAGGCGCTGGCCGCCTACGAGGCGGCGCGTGTGCCGGCGGCGCGGGCGGCCGCCGGCCGGGCGGCGTTCAACCTGCGGGTCGGCCGGGCGTCGCCGGCGCCGAGCCTGCGCGCGGCCGCGGTGTGGACCGGGCTCCACAGCCCCCTGGCGCCGGCGTTCGCGCGGCGCTTCACGATGCGCGGCCTGAGCGCCGGCCTGGCGCCGGAGCGCGACACGTGAGCGCCGTACTCGCTCATCCCTTCCTGCGTCACCTGCGGCTGCACTTCAACGTGCTGTTGAGCCCCATCTATCTGTGGGGCGTTCTGCTGGGTGGGGGTCGCCTTCTCGATGCGAGCGTGTGGCTGGGTTACTTCTCGGTCCACCTCTTCCTTTACGGCGGCACCACCGCCTTCAACTCCTACTACGACCGGGACGAGGGGCCGGTGGGGGGCATGCTCGAGCCTCCCGGCGTGAGCCCGGGCCTGCTGCCGTTCTCGCTGGTCGTGCAGGCGCTCGGGCTTCCGCTGGCGCTGCTGGTGGGCCGCGGCTTCACGCTCGCCTGGCTGCTGCTGTTCCTGGTGTTCGCCGCCTACTCCCACCCCCGGGTGCGGCTCAAGGCTCGGCCCGCGGCCGCGCTGGCCGCCATCGCGTTCGGCCAGGGGGCGCTGGGCTTCGCGCTGGGCTGGCTGGCGGTGGCGCCGGGGCGCGCGCTGGTATCGGCCGCCGGCGCGATCGGCATGCTCAGCACGGCGCTGGTCGTGGTCGGCCTGTACGTCGTCACGCAGAGCTACCAGACCTTGGAGGACCGTCGGCGCGGCGACCGCACGCTGCCGGTGCTGCTCGGCCCGGTGCGCGCTCTGCGCCTGGCGGTGGCGGCGCTCGGCGCCGGCGGCGTGGTGATGCTGGCCGAGCTGGCGCAGCGGGTGGCCGGCGGCTGGGTGGCGGCGGTGGCGCTGTTCTTCCTGACCGTCGGAGGCTGGATGCTCGCGTGGGCCGCGCGCTTCGACGAAGCGCGGGTGGCCGCCAACTACCGCACCGCCATGCGCCTGGCGGCGGTGAGCTCGGGCGGCTTCGCGCTGGTCATCGTGGCGCTGCTCCGATGAGCGCGCCGTCGCGCGTCACAACGGCTTGAAGCGTTCGAAGGTCTCCTGGCAGGAGCGGCAGGTGTAGATCTCCCGGCACAGCGCGCTGCCGAAGGCGCCGCGCAGCTCGGTGTCGAAGCTGTTGCAGCGCGGACAGGCGACGGGCGCCTCGAGCTCGGGCAGCACGAGGCCGCCGTGGGCGCGCGGCGGTGCGATGCCGAAGGCGCGGAGCTTGGCGCGCGCGACGTCGCTCATGTCGTCGGAGCTCCAGGCGGGCGCGAGCCGCCGTCGCACGTCGACCTCGGTGGCCCCGAGCGCCAGGATGCGTTCGCTCACAGCTTCGCGGATGGCATGGAAGGCGGGGCAACCCGCGAAGGTCGGGGTGATGTCGACGCGCACGCGTGTTCCCTCCACCTCCACGGCGCGCACCATGCCGAGCTCGACCACCGACACCACCGGGATCTCGGGGGCCTCGACGTCACTCAGCGCGGCCCACACCGCTTCGGGCGTCGGGAACGCGTTGGTGTCGGCGGGGTCGGGGGCCGTGTCCATACCGCGAGCTCCTCTCCGGCGGGCGCGCCGGCCGCTACCAGGCCTCGACGCCCGGATCGGCGCGGGCGACCGATTGCATGTCGATGAGCAGGGTGACGAGCGCTTCGCCGTGGCGCTCCCGGCCGCCCGGGTTCGGCACGGCCTCGGCGGGCGGCTCCACCCCCGCGCGCGCGAGCGCGGCCATGATGCGCCCGCGGGCCGCCTCCTCGAGCTCGGCCGGGTCGGGGACCACCCCGGCTTCGGCCAGGGCAGCGTCGCCGGGCAGCGGCTGCCAGAGCTGCGGGAGATAGGGCCAGAGCTGCTCCAGGGCGGCCAGCAGACGGCGGCGCGATTCCTCGGTACCGCGCGCCAGGCGCTCGAGCCACAGGCCGCTATGGCGCAGGTGGAAGACCTCCTCCTTGGCGGCCTTGGCGGCGGCTTCGGCCAGCGGGACGTGGCTCGAGCGCGCCAGCCGCGCGAGCAGCTCGGTCTCGAAGGCGTCGAACAGGAACTGGCGAAGCAGCGTGAAGGCCCAGTCGCCCTTGGGCAGCTCGACCATGCGGACGTTGCGGTACGCCCCGGCCTCGCGGAAGAAGGCCAGCTCGTCGGGGTCGCTGCCGTCGAGCGCGGTGCGCGCCTCGAGCCACAGCAGGGCATGGCCGATCTCGTCCTGGGCGATGTTCGCCAGGGCGATATCCTCTTCGAGCAGCGGCGCGTGGCCGGTCCACTCCGAATCGCGGTGGCCGAGGATCAGCTCGTCGTCGGCCATGGCCGTCAGCCGCGCGATCAGCGCCTCGCGCAGGGTGGGATCGAGGTCGCCGGAGCCGCTCATCAGCCGTCCTCCACGCGCTTGCGCTTGCCGGGCGCCAGCAGCCCGTAGGCCGATTGCTGCTTGTAGGTCTTGTCGCGGGCAGGGTCGAACCAGGCGCCCGCTTCCTCCTCGGGGCTGGCGACCACGTCGTCGGCCGGAACCACCCACCAGGTCAGGGCGGGAGGCTCGGGAAAGGCAACCATCGCCGCCGCCACGGCCGCCCGCGGCCCCGGCGCCTCCACCTCGCCGACGTGGTCGACGAAGGTCATGGCGCGCCGGTGGCTCGTCTTGCGGAACGCCAGGAAGCGGCGGTTCGGGCCCCCGTCCTCCACCGCCCACGGTCCCGCGGCCTCCAGCTCCTCGGCGGTCACGGCGAAGACGGCGTCGGCCGGCGCCACCCACAGGCTGACCGCCGCGGGACGGCGGGCGTGGACGCTGCGGGCCATCAACAGGGCGTGCTCGGGGTCGGCGGCGTGCACGGAGCCGACGGCCTGGTGGGGCTTTCCGGCCGCGTCCTGCTTGAAGACCTCCCAGCGCGGGCCCTGGCCGGCGGGCGCGGCGGCCGCCATCTACGCCGTCTCCCGTTCCCGGGTGGCGTAGGCGGCCATCGCCTCGCGCACCCAGGCCCCGTCCTCGTGCGCCTGCCGACGGGCGGCGAGGCGCTCGGCGTTCAGCGGCCCGTTTCCCTTCACGACGTTCCAGAACTCGTCCCAGTGGATGGGCCCGTGGGCCCAGTGGCCGCTCGCCTCGTCGAAGCGCAGCGCCGGGTCGGGCAGGCCGAGCCCGGCTTCCATCAGCTCGGGAGCGTGCTCGTCGAGGAACTCCTGGCGCACCTCGTCGTTGGTCTTGGTCTTGATGCCCCAGCGCACCAGTTGCGGCGTGTTGGGGGAGTCGCTGTCGTGCGGGCCCAGCATCATGAGCGAAGGCCACCACCAGCGGTCCAGGGCGTCTTGCGCCATGGCGCGCTGGTGCGCGCTGCCCCGGGCGTAGGTCATGACCATCTCCTTGCCCTGCTTGTGGTGGAAGGTCTCCTCGGCGCAGATGCGTACCATCGCCCGGGAGTAGGGGCCGTAGGAGCACTGCGCCAGCATGAGCTGGTTCCGGATGGCGGCGCCGTCGACCAGCCAGCCGATCATGCCGACGTCGGCCCAGGTGAGAGTGGGGTAGTTGAAAACGCTGGAGTACTTGGCGCGCCCCGCCAGGAGGGCGTCGATCAGCTCGTCGCGGCCGGCGCCGAGCGTTTCGGCGGCGTGGTAGAGGTACTGCCCGTGGCCGGCTTCGTCCTGCACCTTGGCGATGAGGATGAGCTTGCGCCTGAGGCTCGGGGCCCTGGTGATCCAGAAGCCCTCGGGCAGCATCCCCACCACCTCGCTGTGGGCGTGCTGGCCGATCATGCGCACGAGCTGCTTGCGGTACGCCTCGGGCATCCAGTCGCCGGGCTCGATCTTCTCGCCGCGCGCGATGCGGGCCTCGAACGCCTCGAGGCGCTCCCGTTCGTCGAGGCTGGGGGCGGGTCGGCTCACGGTTGCTCCTTTCGCTCCCGGCCCGGGGCGCCGAGGGCGCCCAGGAGGAGCGACGCGTAGCGCTCGGCGAGCGCGTCGAGCGACAGCCGCCCGGCCGGGTCGAGCCACTGGTAGGTCCAGTTGAGCGACGACAGTACGAAAAGGGTGGCGAGCGCGGGGTCCTCTACCGCGAAGCTGCCGCTCTTCACGCCGGTGTCGATGGTGTCGCGGAAGATCGCCTGGTAGGCGTCGCGGCGCTCCACCAGCTCCCGCTGCAGCTCGGCCGGAAGGTGCGCCCACTCGTGGAAGAACACGGTGGCGTGCGGCAGACGTTCCCTTATGACGCCGAGGTGGGCGTGCACCAGCCTGCGCAGGCGCTCGGGCGGGGGCACGGAAGCGTCCACCTCGCGCGCCGCGGCGAGGAAGGTGTCTGCCGCCTCGTGGACGATGCTGCGGAGCAGCTCCTCCTTGGATTGGATGTGGGCGTACAGGCTGCTGCCCTGGAGCTGGACGTTGCGGGCGATCTCGCGCATGCTGGTCGCGTGGTAGCCGTTGCGCTGGAAGAGGTCGCCGGCGGTGTCGAGGATCTCCTGCCGTCGGGTCACGCGCCCAGTCTAGGCGAACGACCGTTCGTTCGGCAAGCGATGACGAACCGGAGGCCGTCCGGGCCTCGCGTGCACCCCCGGAGGCCGAACGCCGGCCGCTCCTGGGTTAGCCTACCGACGAGACCCCACCCCCTGTGGAGGACCGGCTCCGCACGGCGGCATCAGGAGATGACATGGAACCGTTGCGCTTCATCGCGGAAGACGGCGGCAGAGCGGACCGACTACCGTTCTCGGTGGACGAGCTGGTCCGCGGCTACCGCGCCATGGTCCGTGCCCGCTTCTTCGACGAGCGGGCCATGACCCTGCAACGTCAGGGGAGACTCGGCGTCTACCCTCCCTACAAGGGCCAGGAGGCCGCCCAGGTCGGCGCCGCCCTGGCGCTGGCGCCGGACGACTGGCTGGTGCCGAGCTACCGCGACACCGGTGCGGCGCTGGCGCACGGGCTTCCGATGAGCCAGGCGATCCTGTACTGGCGCGCCACGCCCGCCGGCTGGCGCTACCCCGACGACCTGCGTGTCCTGCCCTTCTACATCCCCATCGCGACCCAGCTGTTGCACGCCGTCGGCGTGGCGTCCGCGGGTCGCTTCCAGGACGAGGACTGGGTGGCGCTCACGACCATCGGGGACGGCGGAACCAGCGAGGGCGATTTCCACGAGGCGCTCAACTTCGCCGCCGTGTACTCCGCGCCGGTGGTGCTGCTCGTGGAGAACAACGGCTGGGCGATCAGCGTTCCGACCTCCAAGCAGATGCGCAACCCCCGTATCGCCGACCGCGCCGCGGGGTACGGCATCCCGGGCGTCGTGGTCGACGGCAACGATCTCACGGCCGTTTGGCACGCGTCCCGCGAGGCGGTGCAGCGTGCCCGCGACGGCGAGGGGCCGACCCTCATCGAGGCCGTGACGTACCGCATGGGTCCGCACACCTCCAGCGACGACCCCAACCGCTACCGGAGCGCCGACAGCACCGCGGCCTGGGAGGCGCGGGACCCGGTCGCACGGTTGCGGACCGCGTTGGGCGCGATGGAGGCCTGGGACGACGAACGCGAAGAGGCCATGGTGGCGGAGTTGACCGAGGAGTGGCAGGCGGCGGTGCGTGAGGCCGACGAGGCGCCGGAACCCGAGCCGCAGGAGATCGTGGAGCAGGTCTTCGAGACCATGACGCCCGACGCGCGCACGGCGTGGGAGGTGCTGCGCCGTGGTTGAGGCCGCCAGGAGCGAGACGGAGGCCGGCATGCGCACCATGACGATGGTGCAGGCCATCCACGACGCGCTCGATCTCGCGCTGGAGCGCGACCCGCAAGTGCTCCTCTTCGGGGAGGACGTCGGCATGGGCGGCGTGTTCCGCGTCAGCGACGGGCTGCGTGAGGCGCACGGCGAGCGCAGGGTGTTCGACACCCCCCTGGCCGAGGCCGGCATCGTCGGGTACGGCATCGGACTGGCTCTTGCCGGCATGCGGCCGATCGCCGAGATCCAGTTCGCCGGCTTCCTCTACCCGGCGCTCGACCAGATCCTCTCCCACCTGGGCCGCTACCGGCACCGCACGCGCGGCAGGTTCACCGTGCCGATGGTCATCCGGGCGCCGTACGGAGGGGGCGTGCACACGCCCGAGCAGCACGCCGACTCGCCGGAAGCGATCCTCGCGCACGTTCCGGGCGTGAAGGTGGTCATCCCGTCGAGCCCCGAGCGCGCCAAGGGATTGCTGCTCGCCGCCATCGAGGACCCGGATCCCGTGTTCTTCCTGGAGTCCATCAAGCTCTACCGTTCGGTGAAGGCCGAGGTGCCCGAGGGGCACTACCGGTTGGAGCTCGGCAGGGCGCGCGTCGTGCGGGAGGGGAACGCCGCGACGCTCGTCGCCTACGGCGGCATGGTGGAGGTGTGCGTGAAGGCGGCCGAGGTCGCCGCCCGTGAGGGTGTCGAGCTCGAGGTGATCGACCTGGAGACGCTCACGCCCTTCGACGCCGAGACCGTGCTGGCCTCGGTGGAGAAGACCGGCCGCGCGGTGGTCGTGTACGAGGCCCGCAAGATCGGCGGCTTCGGCGCCGAGGTGGCGGCGCGCATCGCCGAGGATGCCATCTGGTCGTTGCAGGCGCCGGTGTTGCGGGTGGCGGGTTGGGACGCCCCCTATCCGCCCTTCAGCGCCATCGAGCATCACTACCGCCCGGACGCGCGCCGCGTGCTCGAAGCGGTGCGGCAGGTCCTGGCGGCGTAGCGCCGCCGACGGCGCGCGGCCGGCGCCGAGGAGGTCTCGGCGCCGGCCCCTTGCCAACCACCCCTCCGTGCCCTTAGTATTTAAGGTATTCCGAAGAGGGGCGCGAGCGTCGCGCCTGCCGGTCCCATGCACGGAGGGAGCAACACCATGGACAAGGAACGGGAGAAGGCTCTCAACCTCGCCCTGAGCACCATCGAGCGCCAGTTCGGTAAGGGTGCTGTGATGCGGTTGGGGGAGGAGCAGGTGCGGTTGTTGGGGGCGGGTGTGATTTCGACGGGGTCGTTGTCGGTGGATGTGGCGTTGGGGGTGGGGGGTGTGCCTCGGGGTCGGGTGGTGGAGATCTATGGTCCGGAGGCGGGGGGGAAGACGACGTTGGCGTTGCATGTGGTGGCGCAGGCGCAGGCGGTGGGGGGTGTGGCGGCGTTCGTGGATGCGGAGCATGCGTTGGATCCGTCGTATGCGCGGGCGTTGGGGGTGGACATCGAGCAGCTTCTGGTGTCGCAGCCTGATAGTGGGGAGCAGGCGTTGGAGATCACGGAGTTGTTGGTGCGTTCGGGCGCGGTGGATGTGGTGGTGATCGATAGTGTGGCGGCGTTGACGCCGCGCGCCGAGCTGGAGGGTGAGATGGGGGACGCGCATGTGGGGTTGCAGGCGCGGTTGATGTCGCAGGCGTTGCGGAAGTTGACGGCGGTGTTGTCGAAGAGCAAGGCGACGGCGATCTTCATCAATCAGGTGCGGGAGAAGATCGGGGTGTTGTACGGCAATCCGGAGGTGACGCCGGGGGGGCGGGCGTTGAAGTTCTATGCCAGCGTGCGCATGGAGGTGCGGCGTAAGGGGGATGTGAAGGTGGGCGCGGAGAAGGTGGGGAACCGCGTGCGGGTGAAGGTGACGAAGAACAAGGTGGCGCCGCCGTTTCGGGAGGCGGAGGTGGAGATCATGTTCGGTCGGGGGATCGATGCGGTGGGGGATCTGGTGAACGTGGCGAGCGATGTGGAGGTGGTGCAGAAGTCGGGGTCGTGGTACTCGTTCGGGGAGACGCGGTTGGGGCAGGGCAAGGAGAAGGCGGTCGAGTTCTTGAGCCAGAACCCGGACGTCCTGCAAGCCGTCCGGGAACGCGTCATCAACGAACTGCAGC
>Ga0102962_1000563_pt1 | contig 16973 bp, 18 predicted proteins | sample SalPonF2_C_D2_MG_FD_84519 | JGI IMG/M metagenome (GOLD analysis project Ga0102962, IMG submission 84519) | Salt pond soil microbial communities from South San Francisco under conditions of wetland restoration - Salt Pond MetaG SF2_C_D2_MG ...
AATAACATTTCTTTCCAAAATCTTCCGGAACACTGATAAGTAAAGCCTTTACGAAAATCTTAGAAACGATAAATACATCTTAGATACCGCTTTGTTAAACAATCATTTCTTTTGGCACGAACGTTGCTGATGATAATGAAAGTAAAATTTAGAGATGGTCAAGATTCAGGCAATAATGTGTTTCAGCCGAGAAGGGTTCGGATTTGCACAGTGTTCCGACAATTTTCAGAATATTTGGGCGAGGCGAATAAAAATGTTAAGTCAAGCGAGTATCGTTAATGCCAAGAATTTGGACAGCCGGAAACTTAAAACCGAAATTAATTACCGGAAAGATCTCCAGGATATTTGCAACAAAATCCATGCTGCTGCCAATCTTGACGAGATTCTGGTGGATTTGAAGGATGAAATCACACGGCTTTTTGAAGCCGAAAGATTGACCGTTTATGTGGTGGACGGGAAAAAGCGAGAACTGGTATCGCGGTTTAAATCCGGAAATGAAATTGAAGAAATCCGCATCTCTATGTCAAACAGCAGTATATCCGGGTGCTCGGCTTTTAAGAAAAAACTTATCAATATTAAAAACGTATATAATGAATCAGAGCTGGCCTCCATCGATCCTGAGCTTAAATTTGATAAACGCTGGGACAAGAAGATGGACTTTTGGACACAACAGGTTTTAGCGGTCCCGATTATTTTCAAAAAATTTCTTCTTGGCGTCATCCAATTGATTAATCGAAAAGGGGGTGGCTCGTTTACCCGGCTCGATGAGCAGTCTGCAACTGAGATGGCCAATATTCTTGGAATTGCGTTGTATAATCAGAAACGGATGGCAAAGGCAAGGCCGAACAAGTTCGATTATTTCGTTCATAACCATATATTAACCCAAAGAGAACTGGACAAGGCCATTGCCGACGCCAGAGCGGGAAAAGCTTCCGTGGAAACGGTGTTAATGTCTGATTTTAAGATTTCCAAAAAGGAAATCGGAAAATCTCTCAGTCAATTTTATAAGGTTCCGTTTGTAGAATATGCTCCGGAGATATCGATACCGGTGGGGCTTCTAACCAACCTCAAAGTAACTTTCATGCGAAACAATGTCTGGGTTCCCCTGAAAATAGAAGACGGAAAAATCGTTATTGCAATAGACAACCCCGGCGATCTTCAAAAAATCGGTGAAATCAAAACGCTCTTTTCAAACAAATCCCTCTCGTTCAACGTGGCGCTAAAACAGGATATCCTTGCCTTTATTCAGCGTTTTACGCGGAAAGAAAGAAAACTGGCTTCCCGATCACAGATCTTGTCTGATCTTAAAACCAAGGAAGTAGAGATAGAAGATGAAGAATCCGTTTTGTATGAAGAAGATAGTACTATCGTACAGCTTGTTAACAAAATTATTATCGATGCTTACAAACATAAGGCTTCCGATATTCATATAGAACCCTATCCTGGAAAGATGAATACACGGATTCGGATACGGGTTGACGGCGCTTGCAGGTTGTTTGAGAGCATTCCTTATTCTCTTCGAGATAAAATCGTGTCTCGAGTTAAGATCATGGCGGATCTTGATATTGTGGAACGGCGCAAGCCCCAGGATGGTAAAATCAAATTTAAAAGATATGGTGGTCCAGATATTGAACTCAGAGTGGCAACGGTGCCAACTCAGGGTAAAATGGAGGACGTTGTTCTGCGAATACTCGATGCCGGTGAGCCGCTCCCTTTGGGCAAGATAGGTTTTTCAAAAAGCAATTACAATAATTTCGTTGGCGCCATAACACAGCCCCATGGCCTTGTTTTTGTATGCGGCCCAACCGGTTCAGGAAAAACAACTACACTTCATTCGGCCATGGCCTATATCAATACCACCGACACCAAGATCTGGACTGCTGAGGATCCAGTGGAAATCAGCCAAAAGGGATTGAGGCAGGTACAGGTAAAGCCTAAAATTGGATTCGACTTTGCTTCTGCAATGCGGGCGTTTTTAAGATGTGACCCCGATGTGATCATGCTGGGTGAGATGCGGGACAGAGAAACCGCATCCATCGGCATAGAGGCATCTCTGACAGGCCACCTGGTACTTTCCACGCTTCACACAAACAGTGCTCCTGAAAGCATAACCCGGCTTCTTGACATGGGAATGGATCCATTTAACTTTTCAGATGCGATCCTGTGCATTCTCGCCCAGCGGCTGGTCCGCACCACCTGTATCCATTGCAGGGAACCGTATCATCTATCAAAAGATGCGTTTGAAGAACTCGTTCGTGAATATGGTTCTTCTGATCAGTTTGAGAAGCATATAAATATTCCTTATGCCGATGATCTGATTCTCAACAGGCCCAGAGGTTGTGAAAGATGCTACAATACAGGGTATGCCGGCCGAATGGCGCTTCACGAACTGTTGTTGGGAACTGATGAAATAAAAAACCTGATACAAAACAGCTCACCGGTTGAAGTCATCAAAAATCAGGCAATAAAAGATGGCATGAATACGTTGAAGCAGGACGGCATTGCCAAAATTTTCAGTGGATATTGTGACCTGTTTCAGATAAGGAAGGTATGTATGAAATAGGGGCTTCGCCCAATTGGCCTCCGGCCAGTAGGGCCTAAGACCCGGAGGGAATAATGGAGTAATGGTCCCGGTGAAATAGAAGAAAGTTTCACTGGATAAAAATGATGGGTTTGAAGGATTTTTTGACAATTTAAAGACGTTTATTCGTCCAACTATTTAGCGTCCATCCAAGATAAAGGAAGACACGATTAAGTGTCCGATTCATAAATGAGAATTTTTTTCGATGGGCAAGGCCGCACAAGGGTTTTCGGTGGGGTGTACAATTAGTCCTCCGCAGACGGAAACTAGCGGAGAACGAAGCCAAGTGGGAAAAAGACCATTTATGGGTGGACACCAGTTAATCTCTCGATAATTTGTTGGCAATTTCATAAATATTGCCAAAAGCCTGACTTGACTGGTCCAGATTGGTTAAAGGGATCATATCGGATACCATTGTACGGATATGCTTGTCAAAAGAGACGCAGCCCAAATCCGTGGAAGGTATGGTCAGGTATTTTTCAGCGACGATCTTAACAATACGCCCCGCGTTTTCTTCTTTTTCATTTTTAACCATGTTGGTAACTATCCCCAGATGGATATCTCCGATTTCTTTTCTTAGAATCTCAATGATATTTTTTTCGTTGGACTCCTCAATGAACTGAAAAAGTTCTTTAATTGTACGGATTTTGAGAACATTTTTGGGGTCCATAGCGATTTTAATCAGAGCCTGGAGAGATGGATTTTTATTGGAAAGTCTGCTTAATTTTCGGTAGACTGCATTCCGAACAAATATGTATGCATTCTGAATCGATGTTGGTTCCGGGGTAAGGACGATAATTTTTTTGTGGGCGATAAGAAAGAAATCCAGGACGTTAAAGGAAGTTCCAGCTCCAAGATCGAGTACAACATAATCGGCATCCAGTCTTGACAGGTGGGTCATGAGTTTGATTTTTTGGCTGAAGTGGGGGTTTGCCAAAGAAAGAACATCGCTGGCCCCGCTGATGAGGCGAAGGTTTTTCTCACTGGTATCGATGCAAATATCTTCTAATTCCCCGAATCTTCTTGTAATAAAATCATTTAGCGTTCTATCGGGGCTTTTAATTCCAAGGAGGGTGTGGAGATTGGCGCCGCCCAGATCGACGTCCATTAGAACCGTCCGTTTGCCTATTCTGGCCAGCCAAAATGCCATAATCGTACTGAAGACACTCTTACCGGCACCGCCCTTTCCCCCGCCGATAGCCAATATCTTGGGTGTTGATTTATTTTCCGTGTTTAGTTCCTCTTTCACTTGGCACCTTATTTCGCAGACATTAGCAAGACCCTAATCGATAAGTTAGGGGTAGAATTTAGTTCGCGTTGTTTCCGTTTGCCTTGCGCCATTTTTAGTTCCCGATATTCCATTATTCACAGCTTGAAAGGTCCTAATATCCTTGATTACAATGGGGTTGTATAAATCCCAAGGAATTAAATTATGAATTACTTTTTTTCCATAAGCGAATTCCACAAGCTCCAGATCAGATTTTGTTCTGCTTCGGATCCAAAGCAGTAGCCCTTCAATATTCCGCGGTCAACATGGCCTATCTCTTTAAATTGAACACCAATGATGGCTGTTTTTTTACCCTCGACAGGGATTTCCTTGCCCCAGACAATACTGCCCAAGATATTGAGAACGATAGATTCTATGGGCAATCTCATTTGAATCTTAACATTTTTTCCGGTTAATTGGTTTATATCACCGGTTTGATATTTAGCCCCCAAGATAACACAGGTCCCCCCTAAAGAAATATCGTCTGTAAATCCGGATAGAGTTAAAGGCGGCTTTCCGCTTTCTTCTTGAAAAATTTTCAGGTCGACCTGCATGGGCAATTGATGCCGGGTTGCCTTTCTGACCGTTTTTGAATGCCCTTTATGGTTAGATTCAAAACGAAATTTACACAGGTTCCGCATTAGAAGATTAAGGTTCGGATGTTCTCCGCAAAGTGCAGTTAGTTTTACTTTGGCGATTTTCAACAGTTCAACGAGAGTGATGGATTCAATATCTGATCCAGATAATTTATCCTCTTCAAACGGATAAATCTCGCCAAAAATGTCGCCTTCTATCAGGTTTGACGTAGATTTTTTTTGGACCTTTTTATCTGCTTCAAGGCGATGGTAATGGGTCTCTTCCAATGCACCGGATACGATAAAGCACAACTCGTTTTCTTCATCTCCAAATTTTCTCAGCGTGGTATTGGCAGGATAGTTATGGGGCACAATTTCGGCCATTAAAGCGATCATTTCCTCATACGCCAGTTTGGTGAAGAATTTCTGCACTTCTATATTTTGTGGATTGCATTCACAAAGGGCCGAATGGAAGGCCAACCTTTCTTCTTTGGATGGTTTGATGATTCGCCACTCAAAGATTTTACATGTGATTGCCTGCAATGGCATGTCCGCTTCTATAAAAAGTTTGGCTGACGTCTTGTATTCTTCGGCGGCATTTATCGATTTTTCTTCCAATAGTCGGTCAGCAAAAACTCTGTGGAGTCGCGGGTCCTTTGGAAAGGCCTTGAGCAGTTCCTCGAATTCTTCAACAGAATCGATGGTAATAGAACCATCGATGATGCGTTTGACAACACTGTCCTGTCTATCAATCCGGTCGTTCATTACCCACCTTCCGGTTAATGCTTAACACCTAAAAACTGCATGAAAATTTTTGAAAAGGATAATATAAACAATATTTATAAAGAAACAGATCTGATTTCGAGGTAGATCCGGACGCACTTTATTGCTGTGTATCGATTTTTACGAAGTTTTCAAAATTTTTCATCCTTCGGGATCACCTCTTTCACCGCATTTACTTTGTTGCAGGGTGTTTGCGGTAGCGTATTACAGCTTCACACCCTGCGCCTTGCAACTGCGATGAAATCGGCAATTGCAGATTATAGGTAAGAGAAAGACCTATTCTTCGGTTAAAATTTGTTGTCCTTTGAGCACTTCGATGACGGCGTCGATACGCTGGTTCATAATCCTGTTCTTTTGATCCGAAAGGCGTAAAATTCCATATAATAATTTTAATTTCGTATCTAATTTCAGCAAAATATCGCCATATTGAGCAAGATTTTCACCTATTGACAATATCTGTTTTTGTTCATCTTCGGAAGCCGGAGTTTCTGGTGCGGCAGACTGCTTTTTTCTGAACGCCTTTATCATTTCTTCAAGATCATCTTTTTCCGCGTCCGACAGGCCGACGGTTATTTCTTCCAGGACTTTGTCAGTCATGTTATCCCCTGCATTCAAGATTCATCATATTCTTTAAACGCGTTTTTTAATTGAGCGTCTATGGTTTCAATGCTTTCATCGGAGGATTTTATAAACTCCATAATTTCAATAAGATGGCCAAAATCTATCGTATGTTTTTTCTTCAATAGCGCGAAGATTATCAATACAACAATAACAGCTGTGAGGATGTTCAACGCGGTCAGCAGATATATCTGTGTCATGGCGTTTCCGTTCGTAGAAGAGGGTGATCCAACGTGTTTCTCGGGTATTTGATTTGACACTTTGTTAGAAAAGGCCTTTTCAGATGCTTGCGTTTCCTTCAATCCGGATTTATCCACACCCGAGGGTGTTGTGGATTGGCTGCCGGCCGCTTTTTCCAAAACTTTTTGAGGCGCATTCTTCAATTCTTTTTGTTCGGGTGCTGTTAACGTTTCAGTCAAAGGTTCTTCACGTAAAGATTCCGTTTGTTCGGATTTTTCAGGCGATGAAGACACCGGGTACGCATCAACAACGATACGGTTGGGACCGGAAAGAGAAAACGCTTTGAGTATAAAATAGGGAAAAGATAACCGGACCTTGGCCATCAAATTAGATTTTTGCCGAACAAACTCCATGGACTGGACAAGTTGTATAGGGCCTGTTTTGAATAATGTGAGACGTGGAAGAGTTGTAGAACTGTCAAGAAAAACCACGGAAAATGTTCCCTTTCCCTTAATTTGAGGGCTTTCGAATAGAACGTTTTCTTGGAATTCGAACACAACCCGAGTGAATTTTTCATGTTTGCCGGTTCTCACATCTCTTAAATTGGCAGCCTGAGCCCATCCAAGTTGGGATAACGTGAAAATGACCGCAACGATCAGCATTATTCTTAATTTCATTTGTCTTCTCGAGTAAGCTCTGAACTTTTATTCCCAACTATTTTGTATAATTAAGATTTAATTTCATATAATTATAGATGATTGTGGCTGTTCTGTCAAATTAAATAAAGTTATGTGCGGTTCATTATAAAGTTTAAAGCAAGACACTTTTTTGCCTGGCAACCTTAAATTTCAGGAGCTGTTTTCTGTAATAGTCCCGATTTTTTGTTGTTAGCTCAAAAGCCCGACGCTCTGTGGTAATGGCCTGTTCAAACAGGCCGTTAACGTAGTAACTCTCTGCGAGCGTGTCGAGAATATGGGGAGATTCTTCGAGTTGAACAGCCCTTTTGGCAAGCTCCAGCGCTTTTTTCGGATTACGAAAGCTCTCGATTTCACACGTTGCATAGAGCCATGAAAGATTGTTTAACGCATGGGGGTTATCAAGATTGATCCTGAGCGATTGTTCGTAAGCCTTGATTGTTTCAGAATAGTTATTGTCACTGTAGTAAAGGTCGCCCATGGTACTGTAGAGCAATGGATTGTCAGGGGTCTTTTCAAGCTCTCTTTGAATGATCTTTAGAAAAAAATGTTTGTTGAGCTTCTTGCTGGTTTCACCAAAATTTAGATTGTACCCCACACCACACAACAGGAATATCCCTGCCAGATAAACGGCAATACTTTTCTTTATTTTGCTTTCATGGCGTGTAATCCATATCTTGTCTGTCTCGCATTTTTTTAAATATTCGATCCGTTTTGTGATGCTGAAATGGTGCCAGTTGGGCCTATCCGGGTGTTCTCCACTGCTCGCAGCAATTTTTTCAAATGTCGAGATCAGCGGTTTGGCACTATCGAAAAGGGCGTAAACATACGTATCTGCCTGACGTTCGAAATTACGCATAAAGTATCCGAAAATAAAGCGAAAGTAGATTAGAAAAACGACGATAATGACCAAACTGAAAATTGATGTGGTGACTGTAGTTTGATCAAGGCCGGTGCTGTTTATGAGCTTGTATATGGTTTCCGAGAAGACGATTGAATAAACCAGCAGGTTAAAGGTAGCGTATGAGATGATCATGTAGCCGACAAAAAATAAGAGATAAAAAAGAAGATGCTTTTTTTTTATGTGCCCAATTTCGTGGGCAATAACCGCATCGATCTCTTCGGGTTCAAGCATGTGAAGAAGACCTTGAGTAACAAGGATGTAGCGGAATTTCTTAATTAACCCCATCACGGCGGCGGTGATCATTTGCCCGCCGAAAATGGGCCAGTAAAGAATGTTGGCATATTCCATTCCGGCTTTTTGGCAGAGTTCTTCAATTCGACTTCTATCGTATCCGATTTCAAGGGGCTTGCATCCCCAGAATTTCTGAATCATCGCCGGACCGACTATTGCAATGGCAAACAGAAAAACTAAAAAATAAGTTATCTCTCCTTCGGTGGTGGAAAGGAAGCGTTTCGGCAGGTCAAATGGCAGCACGTTGATGATATCTGCTATTCCTGAAAGCAGAAGCCAGGGTAAAAGAATTGGAATCGAGAATGAAACCTGTGACAGAATGTAAGTTTTTCTCGGAAGATCCGTGGGATAAAGGTGTCGGTAGGGATTGAATGCACATGCCCATACGATGGCCAGGTAACCTGTAAAGAGCATGAGAAACAATAACGCCTGAACCGTGGGGATGATGTTTAAAAACGGTACGTTTATCAGAAAGGATGAAAGATTTAAGCCATAAATGTCAATTGAAAAGAGTAATATCGCCAATATGGATTGTCGGGTTAACGTAGACCTGAATTTGTGGTCGTGATGGAATGGGCGTTGTTTTAGAATCTGTTTTTCAACCCTGCGAAACTGTATCCAGGTGATTGCCGCAAAAATAACAATCAGACATACAAACAGAAATAGCGTTTCAGAGGCCGTAAAATTTGTATTTTCTGAAGGCCGGTACGTACTGTATATAAGAAGTACGACAATAAAGTATATAAAATTGCTAAACATAATTTTTCGTAATTGCTGGATTCACGTTTCTCGACCAGGTCGAGGACAAGCTTTACGGGAATGATGGAGTAATTATATAAATTTCGTCAAGTTAATCTCCAGACTAATAGCCAGTGTCCATTCAGAAATACGGATTTTTGTTCAATATCAAGAAATGCGAAAAATTTAACCACCCCAGTACGATCTGCCGGACCTACGGGGCAGGCAGGCATATTGTTGATATTCCGAGGATTAAATTTTGAGCATGACCCCAGAGGAATAGGCTCCGCATTCCACAGGGCAAGCACAGAGATTGGGCGAAAAGACCATTTCTGAATGGACACTATCTGTAATATCTCTCTTTTTCACTGTAGATGCACCCGCAGTACTGCTGGCGGTACATCCCCAGGCGTTTTGACGTTTCGACACCTTCCTTCCACCCGACCCGGAAATCGTTGTAATAGAACGTTATTCCCACCGATTTCCCAACAGCTTCGCCAATGGATTTGATTTCATCATGTTTCTGAAATTTGCTGTATAGCAGTGTGGTGCTAAAACAGTCGAATTTTCCGCGTTTTGCCATCAGGGCCGTGGACCGGAGTCGCTCATGATAGCAAAAAGCGCAGCGATTCGATTCCCTGAACGCCACATTCCGGATAAAACCTTCCAGATCATAACCTTCCTGGTAAATGACGGTAAGATCGATAGACGTTGCGTAAGATTCAAGGGTTTCCTGTCTTTTGATGCATTCCGTATAAGGATGGATGTTATTTCGGTAGAAAAAACCTAACATATCAAATCCTTCATCCCGGAGAATTCTTGCCGGATATATGCTGCATGGTGCGCAGCAGATGTGAAGAAGAATCTTCATCCTCTTTCTCCAAAAACTGCCGTTCCGATCCTTACCAGGGTTGCCCCTTCTTCAATAGCAACTTCAAAATCGCCGGTCATTCCCATGGAGAGTTCATTCAGGCCAACATCCGGGAAGGCTTTTTGAATCTGATCTCTGAGATTGCGAAGGGCTATGAAATAGGGCCTGGCCTTTTCAGGATTGTTGTAAAAAGGGGGCATTGCCATGAATCCTTTTACGGATAAATTTTCAAAAAGAACAATGTGTTCGATCAGATTCGCCGCATTTTCTATGTCTGATCCGAATTTTGATGGTTCTTTACCGATATTGATTTGTATAAGTATGTCTTGAACTTTATTGACTTTTTTTGCCTGCTTGTTCAGTTCGCCGGCCAGCTTGAGTGTATCCACGGAATGAATCAAATCAAAAAGCCTGACAGCATATTTGGCCTTGTTGGACTGTAGGTGCCCGATAAAATGCCACGACACCGGGTATCTGCCCAGAACGTTGAACTTGTTCCGGGCTTCCTGAACATAATTTTCACCCAAAATGGTAACACCGGCCTCGATGGCGTCCCTGACGCTGTCTACCGTAATGGTTTTAGTGACTGCAACCAGATGGATGCTTTCAGGATCGCGGCTGTATTTTAATGCCGCTTGGTGGATTCGTTTCTCCACATTTTCCAGTCTTTTTTTCAAATCCATTGAAGTTTAACATAAGCTTGAATTGTTAAATTACAAATAACCAAAACAGATTATTAATATGTATGCAAAGGTTTAAAGTGCCTATTTATCCCGTATTCATCGGGGAAGTTATGGAGTCGCCTCGCTCTGCTGATTTTATATAATTGGCAGAATTCCTTAACTTTAGCTCACTTTTAACTTTAGTTCACTTCAAACTTTTGGACTTCAACTTATACGGGCTGGTGTTCAGACAAAAATACGTCATCGTATTTATGAATTAGTGGACTTAGCAATAACGATAACGCCTTCCTTGATTAAAAATTCGATAACTTCGCAAACCGGAAGTCCCACAACATTTGTGTAGGAACCATTGATGCTTTTAACCAAAAAGGTTCCAAGCCCTTGTATGGCATAAGAACCTGCCTTGTCAAACGGCTCTTTGGTGTGGACATACCACTCTATCTCTTCATGGGTAAGATTTTTAAAAAGAACGTCTGTTTTAACGGTTTCAGAGAACATTCTGTTTTTGGATTTACAACAGATGGCATACCCGGTTAGGACCTGATGGGTTTGCCCGCTGAGTTGATTTAACATGCTTCGGGCTTCATCCCTTGATCCCGGCTTTCCAAGTATGTCCCCGTCTTTAAGGACAATGGTGTCCGCTCCGATCACCCATTTTTCAGGATACTTTTTGGAAATGTCACCGGCTTTGGCTTCAGATAAAGTTCTGACATAAGTTTCCGGTGATGATAGGGGTATCCTGGCTTCGTCAATACTGCTTGGAATTACGGAAAAGTTAAGGCCTGCCTGTTCCAGTAAATATCGGCGCCGTGGAGACTTTGAAGCAAGGATCAATAGGGGTTCTTCGTCTGAAATTTTCATGTCGTATGATGTGTTTGAGTGATGGGCATGTTTTTCTAACGTTACTGAAACCTAACCTGAATGTCTTGTCCATCGCCGGAAAAACTCACCGTTTACAGGGATCAACAAATTCTTTATAGCTGGCATAATAAATATCTGTTAATGTTATAAAAGCCGTTGTAATCAACGGGCCGTAAATAATGCCGAGGATACCGAAGATATTCAATCCGCCAATGATAGAAAAAAAGACAAGCAGGGTATGCATTTTAACACGCTGTCCCACCAGCTTTGGTTTCAACAGGTTGTCGACACTCACCGTGAGGATGAGATAAAAAACAATGAAAAATATGCCCGCTGCAATCCGGCCTTTTAAAAAAAAATAAATCGCTGTGGGGACAAATACCACCCCGACGCCGATGATGGGAAGAAACGCCAAAAATCCCATAATCACACCCCATAAAAATGCCGATTTTAAACCGAAGAGCGAGAAAACAATCCCTCCCGCTACGCCCTGAATAAGACCTCCCAAGCCATTTCCGATTAGAATCGCACCGGCCATATCCTTAAATTTCTGAATGAGTTTTTCGTCCTGTTCCTTGGGCAGCGGGGAAAGGTCGATAATGAATGAAATCAGCTTGTCGCCATCCATTAAAAGATAATAGATGATCAGGAGCATAAAAAAGAAGTATACGAAAAATTTGAGTATATTCGAAGCAATGGAGCTTGCCTGTTGATACAGGAAAAAGCCGACCACCTTGCCCAGCTCAGAGATACCTTTATTGAGTTCTTCACCGGTAATTTCTATATTAAAATTTGAAAGGATAAGGTTTATTTTGTCTAAAATCTTGCTGGTTTCAAGAAGTTGTTTGATTTGGTCGCTGATGACCGCTCCCTTTCCCATGAGATAGAGGCCATATGCCTCTTTTGACAATATGCCCACAAAAAATACCGTTGGGATAAAAAGGATAAAAAATATTAAAGCACAGGTCAAAAGGGAGGAAAAAAGCGGACTTATTTTACGGTTTAATAATACGTAAATTGGATTGAAAATGCTGGTCACAACGGCGGCAAGAATAATAACGGAGATAAAGGGCCAAAAGAGACGGCCGAGTAAGAAAGCTGAGACAAGAAAAAGCGCCAGAAAAAACCACAAAATAATATTGCCGGAGGTTCTGTCTTGCATCGCAACTCCAATTCAATACAAACCCAAATTGAGCGATTTTCAAGTTTGCCGCAGATACAAGGAAAATGTCGTTCCGCTATAGTCGGCTATGCGGGACAGCATTTGACGCCGTAGATGCGGTGAAATTTAAAACGCTCGGCTTTGGAAAAAGTGTTCCTGTCATTGCGCATGGCGGTTGCCCATGCCCGGGCCAAGCCTGATAAAAACGTCATGGGTTAAAACGTATCCGATATTTTTTCGTTTCATCCAAACGGGAATGTCGAGACGGTTATCAGGAACGATACCGTGTGAAATTTAGGAACGGATTATTTCTATTCGCTGGTCTATTTGCTGGCCAATCCGCCAGCAACAAATAAAAGAATGATTATATAAGCAAAAACAGAAACATAGCTGTGAAATAACGCGTAAACAATGCCGCCGCCGATGACCGCCGGCACACCAAATACCACCAAAGTACCCAATCTTCTGCTGATGTCCATCTTTAATCAATCTCCTTTAAATATTTATGGTGATCAAAAGGGAAGCCCTTAAAAAAATTCGATAAGCAAGAAATAACGTCTAATTTAAATACATCACGCCGGTCAAAAGTTGAGCTTGCGAAACCCTGCTTTCTGTATTAAACTTTTTAGCACCAATTTATGACGATGTTCGTATGTAGCAATAACGGAAAATCAAGTAAAGAAAAAAACAGACAACCTCGTTTTATTTATTAAAGGTAAATATACCCTAACGTTGCAAAAGTCGAGGGTGCTGCAGATCCAAGGCGTCAAGGGTGCAGCTGTAGTAATTTACCGCAAGCCCTTGACAACGCAGGTCAAAGATCCCGTGAAAGCGGGGAGATGCGGTGCCATCGGCTTTCCCATAGGGTAAATAACATGGCTGCTTTTCACTGATTTCAGGATGCCACCTGGAGTTCATTCCAGCAGAACAGTTAAAAAAGGTTGGACGGCTTGTAATTATTACTTTTAAACCCATTTTGTCATGTTATTTATACAACTATAGGGTATAGAGAACAATGTGCCTGATCCTTCTATCGTATGAGATGCATCCGAAATACCGGATGGTATTGGCGGCGAACAGAGATGAATATTTCAACCGTCCCACAGCCCCCATCGCCTTCCATGATGATTCGTCGGATGTTCTTGGCGGCCGGGATCTTCAGCATCATGGGATGTGGTTGGGTATCACCCGGTTCGGACGGTTTGCAGCCATTACCAATTACAGAGATCCGGGCCTGAATATATCCAATGCACCATCCAGAGGTTTTTTGGTTCGAGATTTTTTAACCGGTAAAGTATCACCTGACAATTATCTCGAACACGTCAAATCCATTGGACATCAATATAACGGATATAATCTTCTTGTTGGAGACCGGTCTGAACTCTGCTATTATTCAAACCGCGGAAACACGATTAAAAAGTTAAAACCGGGCATGTACGGCCTGAGCAATCATCTGATGGATACACCCTGGCCAAAGATTACAAAGGGAAAGTCGGACTTAAAGAAACTGTTGAACCCTAAAGAAGATATAGACCCCGAAGACATATTCGATCTTTTAAAGGATGGTTCTTGTCCGCCGGACAGCATGCTGCCCGACACCGGTGTGGAACTCGAATGGGAGCGGATTCTTTCTCCGTTATTTATTACCAGCGAGTTTTATGGGACACGTTCATCTTCGATCATCTTCATTGAAAGAAACGGGGGTGTCACATTTCTGGAAAGGACATTCATTCCGGATGGCGGAGTATCCAAAGAGGAAAAAACACGTAAATTTACATTTCAAATATCCCCATACCTGAATCTTGCATGAAAATTAATGAGAATCGTTCGGCTGTTTGTTTGAAGAGTGTTGAAGAGTGTTTTAGTAAAATCATATCGTCATTGTTATTACCCGAATGATATGTCGTCGGATGATGATTTTAGTTATCATCAACTTTCATGCAAAATTCAGGTCATGATTAAGGGTATTACCCTTGACAAATGGACGATATTTACTTAAATTTAGACATAAACAATGTTCTTTCCAATAATCTGCAAAATATATGGGGGCGAAACGGCTTCGACGGGGATAAAGAAGCACAGGTTGCATACCAAGCTCCTGCCGGCTTGTAAAAAAGGTGGGAAACTAAACATAATCGCAGATGATTATAATTACGCTCTAGCCGCTTAAGGCTAGCGTCCTGCCGAACCATTCCTGCTAATTCGGTAAGGGCGTCGACTAGCAGGATAGCTGATCCCGAATTCCTGTTAACGGATCGGCGAATATTCTTACAGGATAGTCTTTTAAGCATCCTGCCTGGAGGAGACTAAAAAGGCGAAAGCGAAAGTTCAGGCTATGTATGTAGATGCTTATGCGGAATGTTTTCGGACGCGGGTTCGACTCCCGCCGCCTCCACCATTTAATATTCATCAATATCAATAGGTTGTAAGGATAACCCTCTTTGTGGATTTGATGTTTCGGTTGTTCACTGGTAGGTCACGATTCAGTAATACCGTGGCCTTTTTTATTTTGGACGCGGGAGTTTTACTGGCCCCTTTCATTTAAAAACCCATCATTCCATCCAAACCTTCAGACACCCCTTTAACTGTTGAGATTTTAAATTTCGAGCATATAGTCAAGAATCACCGTTTTAAGGTTAATTCCTGCATTGTGGAATCTATCGATATTTAGGTATTAAAGCATTAAAATTGAAGAGTAGGATAGGGGGTATAAGGAGATAGTTGAGAGAGTTCGTTGGCTTAAAGTTTGACCTGGATATTTTAAACGTATCACATGATATCGACATCATTGACATTTCGCGATACTTGCAAGATATCTGTACATGAGCAGCTCTTTATAAAAACCTCCGAGCCTACTCATTTAGCTCTTAATAGAACGTGCTTGGTCTGTTAGAAACTACCTACAGAATACCAAAATGCCAATCCGACCAGCTTTCCAAAACTCTCCGGCTTAAATGATTTTATAGAAAAAAATGGTGGTTTGAAAAAAAATAAAAAAAACTGTTGACAACATGATTAAAAGGTGTATATGCACGCAATAAAGCCTTCTACTGTTAATTCGTGAACTTGATATAGTTCATGGCTGGTACTGCTCACCCATTCTCTAAAACAATCAGGATCGAAATAAAGACAATTATAATGGACTAACATGGAACCAATAACGGTTAAAAACAAAGACATGAGCAGATACTTGGAGATTGGGCGAACTTGCGCATGCGGCAGCCTGCGTAGGGCCTCCCGATTAATCACGCAGGTTTATGACAACTTTCTGAAGCCATCCGGTCTTAAGATTACGCAGTTCATAATGCTTATGTCTGTTAAGATACTTGGGCCAATTACCATAACCAGGCTTGCGCAAAAACTACTTATGGATCGAACAACATGTACGAGAAACCTGAAGGGTCTTCAGGAAAAAAATTTTATCAATTTCGAGCAGTCCGAAGACAGAAGGATGAAGAATATCGTTCTTACAGATCAAGGAAATGAAATACTTGAACAAGCTATCCCACTCTGGGAAAAAGCCCAGAATTTCTTACTTGACAAAGTTGGCGAGAATCAGATGGCAAGTCTTGTAAAAGATTTATCCCGAACGGTGTCTATAGTTAGAAAAAAATAATTTTTTTGCTCAATTACGTGCACATACACCTTGTTTGCATATTGACTTGCAGAGCTTTAGAGCAGGCAATAATTGAAAGAAGGGATCATAGCGGAAACGTTACCACATGGGATGCCACGCCGCTGAAGCGCCTGTTAGCCTGATTGGTGCAATCTAAAGATAGGAGAATATATGAAAAAACCAATCTATCTTGATGGAATAAGAATGCGTGTCGTTTCAACGGCTGAAGGGGGCGAAGTCAACACTGAGACGCTATTCGAGTTTGCTCAAGACGGTTCGGTTGTCTCTGCGCGATATGCCGGTGGCAAGGTACGACTTGGCCATCTGGTTGGCACGATGTCCGATGAAGTGCTCCGCTTTCGGTATGCTCAGGCTGATAACTCTGGACGCCTTGATGGAGGGTATTCAACTTGTGAAATTGGGCGGACGGCTGAGGGAAAGATACAGTTGGTTGAGCATTTCAAGTGGGAATCGCGTGAAGGATCAGGAACCAACATTTTTGAAGAAATCGATGTCAATCGCTCATAAGGAGGGCTTCATTGTTCGCCACATGTTCAAGAGGGGGATGAGATGACAGAAGAGATTGTGCAAAAGTATGGGCAAAGAGCTGGATACACGGAATCAGAAGTTGAGAAGTTCCATGAGGGAGGCCACAGGATCAGGCAGGTAAAACGACTCTCCCATGCTGCTTCCCTTTATTCTATCGAGGCTGAGGTTACTAACGCCAAGCACTGCAATTCAGGGCATACAGTGGGGCAAAAACTCATTCTCGATGTGGACGGTAACTTGATTTCTAAGCTCTGTCCAAAGAAAATGTGTGTTTATTTGATATCCCAACTGACGATCCCTGTGGCGCTCATTAACGAAAGGTTGAGCGAAGGTCTTGAACCGAATGATTTTCATTTTATGCGGTATGTCCGATGTCCTGATGCTGGTGTTGAGTGTTATGGATATGGCGAGGTCATGCTTAAGGTCCAAGTTGTCCCACGAGCAAAATGAAATCTTTGTTTAATGTAACAAAGGCTAACAACGCTCTTGCGGCGGAGCGCAAAAAGCCCGCGCCTGCTGAAGAACGGCGTTATGTGGCTTGAAGTAACCAACAAAATAGGAGAAAAATATGACTGATGTATATAAAAGACTGGCAAAGC
>Ga0102962_1000564_pt1 | contig 16966 bp, 13 predicted proteins | sample SalPonF2_C_D2_MG_FD_84519 | JGI IMG/M metagenome (GOLD analysis project Ga0102962, IMG submission 84519) | Salt pond soil microbial communities from South San Francisco under conditions of wetland restoration - Salt Pond MetaG SF2_C_D2_MG ...
GTAGCGAACCGTGCGATTGTAGCGCTCGATGTAGGCGTTCTGCTGCGGATTGCCGGGTTGGATATAGTCGAGGCGGATACCCCGCCGGGTGGCCCATCGCTGCAGCGCCTCGCTGATGTACTCCGGACCGTTGTCACAGCGAATCGCCTGGGGCTGGCCGCGCCACTCGATGATCTGCTCCAGGGCGCGGATCACTCGCTCAGCAGGCAGCGAGAAGTCGATCTCCATCCCCAGCCCCTCGCGATTGTAGTCATCGATCACGTTGAACAGGCGAAAGGCCCGCCCATCTTGAAGCCGGTCATGCATGAAGTCCATCGACCAGACCTGATTCATCGCCTCGGGCACCGCCAGGGGCTCGGGTCTCTCACGCACGATACGCTTGCGCGGCTTGATGCGCAGGTTCAGCTCCAGCGCCCGCTAGATCCGATACACCCGCTTGTGATTCCATTTAAACCCCTTCACGTTGCGCAGATACAGAAAGCACAGCCCAAAGCCCCACTGCTTCTGGTTGTGTGTGAGACGGATCAACCAGTCCGCGATGCGTGCATTCTCCGCCGAGCCCTTCGCCTCATAGCGGTAGCAGGTCTCGCTGATCATGAAACTCGCACAGGCCAGACGCACGCTGATCCCGCGCGCGCTGACCGCCTCTTTCGCCATCGACCGCCGGGCCGATGGCTTGACTACTTTTTTGCCAGCGCCTCCTGGACAATCTCCGCCTTGAGCCGCTCCTCGGCGTACATCTTCTTCAGCCGCCGGTTCTCCGCCTCCAGCTCCTTGAGTCGCGCCATCAACGAGGCGTCCATCCCCCCGTACTTCGCCCGCCACTTGTAAAACGTCGCCGCGCTCATCCCGTGCTCCCGGCACAGTTCGGGCACCGGGGCGCCGGCCTCGGCTTGCTTCAAAATCGTGAGAATCTGACCGTCCGTATAACGAGATTTTTTCATGTAGAACCTCCTGTCCGTTCTTAAGGAGAAAATTCTACTTCCCAACCCCGTTATTTTTCGGGAGGATTACCGTGGTCATGCCTTCCCCCTTTGTAGTCGTGGATTGCGTCCCCAGACTACCGCGCCAGGCGATGGAAAAACCTTCCCGAGGCGGTAGGCTAGACGGCATCCTGAATGCGGTCGGGGAGCCAGCCAGGATGGCCATTTTCAGAACGGCACGAAATTGGCTGGGTCCAAAATATTCGTGCAGAGCCTTTCAAGGCTCGTCGAGCGTTTCCCAGCATCCCAGGCAAAGGCAAGACGTGCACCAATATGGAGTGAATTCTTCCGAAGTCTTCCAGCATGGCCGTAGAGAGTATCAGCTTGAGCGCGATAAGTGGCCCAATCCGTCGTACCGATTTCGGACTCAACAGTTGCGCCAATATCCGAGTGCCACATCGTGAAACCCGCGCCCCAGACAGTTTTAGCCGGCATAGGATTTCCACCTGGATTTCCTGCTAGGGCGAGAAGAGCCGTGTTGTCTTTTTCATGCTTGGTTTTGCTTCCGTTCCTGTCGGGCTTATCGGCATCCGAATCGAAAACAAGGTATGTCGGAATGCGCATGTGCTTGGCGATCACAACGGGTTGCAACAGCTCGCTCTTTCCGTTGGTTGGCACGATGTGGCAACCGATACGGCGGTAATCGTCCGATCTGTCGAGAAGATTAAGATATGCGAGCAGATAGGCCACATCCTCCAATCCTTCGACCAGAACAAGACGACGAGTAAAAAACATTTCATTTAGGCTCGGTTGCAGGGCTTGGTGAACCTTGGCAAGCGCGCCAGCCGGCTTGGTCGGCGGTGTGCCCGTTGCTTTGGCCACCGCTGCGGAAATCTGGTCAAAAGTCATATATGAAACGGTCGAACAGGGGCTGCCTGCCTCCTTTCTTACCATGCGAACATCTTCGAATCCCTCGCCAGACACAAACAGTGGATTGTGGGTACAGACGAGAACTTGTGAGTTGCCATGGCTAAGCTCGTGAAGAACGGACGCCAGGTGACGTGCTTGAGGCGGATGCTGATAGAGTTCCGGCTCTTCACATGCAAGGATAAGCGTCGGGGCACCTTCCGCTTCAGTGGTGGCTAATTCCTGCAATAGTGCGAGTAGGTATGAGCGCTGCAGACCATGCCCAAAACGTCCCAGCTCTCCCTCAAATTCACCTTCACCGGCGAGAATGTGGGCCCATGGCTCTTCAACGCGGACAGACTTATCTGGGTCCTGCTTCCATTGCAGGCGTAGACGTGCATCCGGATGCGCCCATTCGGACAACCTTGTCTGAAGAGCCGTGGAGATATCATCCAGGGCATTCTGGTTTTCATCGAGAAGTTCCTGGTATTGATTTTGCATATCTGCACGTAGAGTCTTTACCCGCTCGTCAAAGTTTGTCTTTGAGCGGACTGTGCGGGCGAGAAGCTTTCCGAGAGCCGAATTACGCGCTTCGACTTGCTCTGAGGTCGCGTCTTTAACTGCCGGCACGTAGACCCACTGTATATGTTTGGCGAGGCGGTTAACGCCTTTAGAAAAGCCGTAAAATTGGTCCTCACTCGGAATAAGTTCGCATTCGCCAGGCCGTGCCTCTTCATAATCGCGTAGGGCTTGGATCATGGCAACCTTCGTGCCGGGTGGAGGCAGGTCGGTGTATGTCTGGCGCAGGGTGGAATAGATGCCTTTTAGTTCTGGGACATTCTTATTCTCACTTACAGCTTTGAAGAACGGAGAAAATGCACGCATGGCAAGCCGCTGGCCATATTGTTTTACCAGCGCTTTGCCGGTCTCCGTGTCAAATGTGGCGACTGCCGAGACGACAAGCAGATCCTGCCGGACGTAATCAGAAAAATCCTCCTTTGCTTCGTCGCTGAGGTCGCAAAACGTGAGCGTAATCTGGATCGGTTCGGTGGTTTTCTTGCAATGGAAATCCTCCTGGTCTAGTTGGCTAAGGTCCATCGGCAGGTTTTCCGACTCGCGGAAAAATACATTTAGGGCGGTGAGAACCGTCGACTTTCCGGCTCCGTTAGGGCCCACTAGGCAAGTATAATCATTAAAAGTAATCGTATCGTCCGCGAAAGAACGAAAATTCTCGATTCTTACAGATGCTATCTTCATTGTTTGTCGCTCCCCTTTTTCGGCATTACGCCGATATTAATTCCTCGCTTGTTCCGGCCTCCAATGCTAATTGCTGCCCGCCGAGTCCTTCGAAAAGCTGCTCGCGGCAGGTCAGTACTATCACCTGCACATTGCGAGCTGCCATGTTGAGAATGTCAAACATACGACTCATCCGCCGATCATCGGAAAACACGAGGGCATCATCAAGAACAACGGTAGCCGGGTGTCCCTGTTCCACTAGCATTTCGGCAAAGGCGAGCCGCACCAGCACGGCGATCTGTTCCTGTGTCCCCATGCTGAGATGGTGAAAGGCCTCTTCGTAACCAGATTCCCTGACGACGCCGGTGATGCGAAGATTTTCATCGATAGCGATGTCAGCGCCGGGAAATAGGAGCTGCAAATAGGGCCGTACCCGTTTAAGCACGGGCGACATGTACCGTTCCTTGGCATCATACTCGGCTGCGCGCAGCGTTGTCGCCAGCAGCGTGAGAACCGCAGCTTCGCGCTCAAAGTGGCCGCATTCTTCGTCGCAGCGTTCGCACTCGCGGTCCTTTTGTTCGATTGCCTCGTCAAGTCCTGCGCCTTCAAGCGTCTCGATCCGCGATTTGAGCCCCGCAATCCGGACGTTGAGAGTCTCGCGCTTCTGCCGCCGCTCGCGGATCGCCTTATCGAGCCGCTCAATACGCGCGTCGAGTTGGGGTAGCGTTTCGTCCGTGCGCTGGCCTTCAAGGGCGGACATGGTCTGCTCCTGCGCATTCACTGCTTCTCGAGCTGCATCGATATCGGCTTGAAGCTTGCTATCGGGGCATGTTTTTTCAGCCTTACGGCATTCCTCCTGCCGTTTTTTGAGCTGGGTTTCGGCATCATCGTGGCGGGTTCGTGCAGCAGTGAGTTCGGTTTTGAGTCGTTCCAGTGCATCTCCGGGACCGGCAAGCGCTGCACGCGCTGTATCGACATCATGCCTTGCCTGACCGGCGTGATTTTCGGCCGTCTCCACGGCAGCTTCCGCTTCCTGCCTTGATGGCAGCTCTTCCAAGCCGAGTTCACTCTTGTCGCGTGCAAGTATTTTTCGCAAACCTTCAATATAATCGGCGAGCGGAGCTGCGCCAGCTTCATAGTCGTCGGTCGCCGGGGCGTGCAATGCCGCCTCCTGCTGGGCGAGCGTGGCATCCTGCAACAACGTCTGCCTTCTCGCATACTGATCTTCAGCATCGTCGACACTGGCAGCCCCAGCGGCATCCAGCGCGGTCTGGAGTTTCGCCTTCGTATCACGCTGCTGGGCGATGAGCTTGTCGCGGTCCTTCATCGCCGGATCGACAATGATCCTGCCTCGCTGCGGGATCGTGATGCCGGCCGGTTCGACTGTCTGCACGGAGGGGCGCTCGCCGATGAGTGGTTTCCCGTCGATTTTGATTCCCGCGAGAGAATCCTGGCTCATTTCAAAGGTGATGGTGGTGGCAGCGGCGTTGAGACGGCCTCCGACCGTTTCCACCGCCTTGGCAGCAGCACGTATAGCTTGGATGGCCTTGTCAGTCACCAAGATTGCGGCGGCGTCCTGCTGCGCTTGGTGCTGGCGCCTTTCAGCGTCCTGCGCTTTTGCCAGTTGATTCTTCAAGATACGAATCCGCGCGTCGCGCTCGACCGCCGAGAGGACGCGGCGCTTTAGGGTGACCGATTTATCGGCTTCTGTGACGGCCGCATCGGCGGCGCGAACGGCCTCCTGAAAACCATCATATTGGGTACGGGCATCCTTTTCCTGTTCGCTTACCGCCTCCAAGCGCTCGTGGGCCGCGTTCACCCCTCGCTCGTCTGCTGCAATATCTTCCCTGAGCTTCTGGCGAGTGGTCTGCGCCTGTTCCGCCTGTTCAAGATTGTGCTGTTTAAGTTGCAGCTCGGCCGCCGCCGTCTGAATGCGGGCTTCAAGCGCAGCGAGCTGGCTATGACGTGCCCGCGCGCCTTTAAGTTCGGCCTGATCCTCCTTGTCCCGTTCGGTGGATGACAGGCGTGAAAGCGTCTCCTGGGCCTCTTCAAGATCATCAAGCGTTCGCGCAAGTTCTGTGCGGCGCGTGCGCAGACTCTCAAGGTCGGCCTGCATCACCTCGCGGCGATTGGTAGCGTCCTTGTATGCACCGCGCGGCTTCCCGCTGCTCGTAACGAGTTCACCAAGCTGCTTTTCGATAGCCTGGGGTAAAGCCCGTCCGCGCCGGCCGCCGAGGACTTCGCCCACCTCCGATTCGAGCGCGCTATGAAGGCTGGATCGTGCCGTCTCGGGTAGATTGAGCGCGCCGAAAGAGTGTCCCTGCTGGACCCAGAGCACGTTCCACATGCCGATTGTTTCGGGTTTCGCGCCGGTCTTTCCCGGTTCATCGAAACCGAGAAGAACACGCAACGCGTCTTCGGCGGCATCCCCTTCGAGCGTGCGTCCGTCGGGACAGGATAACCGCGCATAAGGCTTCTTGATGAAACGCTTTGTGATGACGTACTTGCCGTCGTCCATTTCGAAGGCCAGCTCGACAACAGGTCCCGCCTGATTGCGATCATTCTGTAAGGCCACAATCGGTTGGGCTTTCGAGCTGTATTTCTCGAACAGCGCAGCACGCAGCGCGTCGAGCAAGGTGGATTTACCCATTTCGTTGGGGCCGACCACAACATTCAGGCCTTCTTCGATGCCGTCCAGCCGGATCGGGCTGGTGAATTTTTTGAACTGGTTGAGGGCCAGCGACCGAAGCTTCATCGCTGTCTTTCCTGTAGCTTCATGTGTTCGATGTACAGGCGTTGCAGGGCTTCGGCTGCGATCGAGCGATCGTTGTCGCCGCCTTCTTCAGCTTTTTGTTTCAGTGCTTCTGCTGCTGTTCGTACAAAGCCGCCGCGGTCGATCCGGTCCAGATCCTCAAGCGTCGGACGCGGGAACAACCGCCGGTCATCGACGCGCATAAAGCAAAGCGCGGCCGATACACCGTCGAGTATCTGAGCTTCAAAATACTTCCTGTCTTCCAGGGACAGCGCACCTTCGGTGATGAGATGGACTAGGACGCGATCGAGGTCATCTGATACATCGCGGAGCTTTCCGGCAAGAAAGTCAACGTCGGTCTGGCTGTTGATCTGTTCGGAAAGGGTGATCCAATTGTAATGGCCTGTCGCTAGTGGCGTAACTGCAGGTGGCGCGCCATGGCCGTCTATCTCGACCAGCAGTGCCTGCCCGCCGCCGATCACGTCAAAGGCGTCGGTTTCGGGTGTACCGCTATACCAGCAGCGCTCGTTGATTTTCTTCTGCCCGTGCCAGTCGCCGAGCGCAAGATAAGATAATCCCACCTTAACCGGCCGATCCGGCGCGATGAAATTCGGAACATCGCGGTCATCGGAGCCGAAGCCGGTGATGGTGCCATGGGCAAGGCCGACGCGAATAAATCCTTCGGGAAGTTCAGCGCCGTCCATGTATTCAGTCGGGTCGCCAAGCGCGCGTCGGTGAAACAGGGGCGCGGGTAGCAAGGCTAAGGAATCTTCCTCGTAGAGCGCCGGTTCAGGCGCTACATGAATGTGGACATTTGCCGGCACACCCTTACGGAGAAGTTGGTCCCACAGGCCGTTGGGACGATGCGGATCGTGGTTACCGGGAAGTAGATGCCATTGTACGGCGCTGAAATTCCGCATCCGCTCGAGAGGTTGGTTGAGCGAACGGGGCGAAAGCGCTTCCATGTCGTAGACATCTCCTGCGACCAGCACGTGCTGGGCGTCGTGCTCACGAGCGAGTTCGCCAATGCGCGTTATGGCACGCAGGCGGGCGTCCTGGAGAAGTCCCATCGTGGCGTCATCGACAAAACGAAAAACCTTTCCGATCTGCCAGTCCGAAGTATGAATGAATCTGGCGCTCATTGCCCCTCCCTAGTCGCGCGCGCATCCCATCATGCGGTTTCGAGCTGGTGTCAAGAAGCGCATGGGATTCTACCCAACGTTAACTGGAAGTAGCGTCATGGTGTCGTTACCGAAAATGTCGATGACTTTGATGGCGACGATGTAACGGCCGGGAGCCTGGTATTTATGCTCCGCGGTGATCAGTTCCAGATCGCGGTCCTTGCGGGTGCGGAAGCTTTGCCATTCGTTTTCAAAAATGTAACTGCCGGTCCATTGTTCCTCGAACGCAGTGGGCTCTCCGTCCTTGCCGCTGTCTTCGACTGGGACCTTGATGATTTCCTTGCGGCTTTCGTAGTCGAAATCGACGGCCCAGTAATCGACCCAGTCGGTCCAGTGCTTGGTTAGCATTTCTTGACGGAGGACGCCCTTCTTATCCTTGGAGACTTTGATGAGTTGGCCTCGGTCGCAGAGGACCTCGCTCTTGTTTTCCTTGAGGGCTGCGGCTGCGGCATCTGCGGCGCCCTGGGTGTAATAGACGGAAAAGTCGGTTAGTTCAATTGCGAGGCGCATTTTGTCCTTCTTGTCGTAGACTGCTCTAGCTTCTATAAAGCTCACGTCGTAAAACTGGACTTGCCCTTTCTCGACGGCGCGTTTGTCGAATACCTCCGGCGGAATAGTTTTGGGTGCAAGGTTGATGCCTTTGCCCTTCGCTTCGTCCAGTACAGCCGGGAACAGGCCCATCTCGAACTCGAAGGCGAGAATGTCGGCGCGGGTCGCGCCGCGCTTGCGGCATTCGGTGATAACCTCTTCGACGAACAGTCGACCGACGGGTAGATTGATCGGCCCGATAACGACGAGCTGGCTGTTGCGCTTTCCATGAAAGAAGGCGTCGTTCTCAATTGGCTCGGCTTTGTACGCGGTCAGAATCAGTTCCCGGTACTGCTGCTCCTTGGCGGCGAGTGCCTGTTCGCGTTGTTCGCGCGATAGCCGAGGGGAGACGTTCAGGTAGGCTTGCCGCTCATAGCGGCCGAGATTGAGCACCTCGAAGGCGCGAAATGGTTTTTCGGTCGCCTTCATCTCACGCTGAACTTGGATTAGCCGCTTTCGTGTAGTGTGAATGGCGAATTTTCCTAGATCGGTGCAAATCCATTTGCGACCCAGTTTCTCCGCCGTGGCCGCGGTCGTGCCAGAACCGCAGAAGAAATCGGCGACTAGATCATCTTCGTTACTGCTGGCATTAATAATGCGTTCGAGTAATGATTCGGGCTTTTGTGTAGCGTAGCCTGTTGCTTCGTCGCGGTGCCAGGAGCGTACAGGCTGTACATCGTTCCATAGATCGGACGCAGTCATTCCTTCCGACTCATCAAGATATTTCTTTAGCCGAGGCACTCCATTCCGTGTCCAAAAAATGCGATTTTCCGCAAGTGCTTTGTCGATGCCGGATTGATCATACATCCAATGGCGTCCCCGAGGCGGCGCGATTTCTCCGCGCTCGCCAAATAGCCTTGTCGGCCCGGAACCAGCGCCCGTTAAATCGCCTGACATAAATCGACGACCATCCTCTTCTTTGTAGCGATAATATGAGTCGATGTAATCATCGTCGTATTTCTGGAAAACTGAATTTTTTAGGCGGGCGCCTCCGACTCCATAGAAAAAGATTGTGTCATGTACAGACCCATAAGCGCTCGCGTCAGAATGACTGGTTGTTCGCTTCCAGATGATCTCATTGCCAAAGCAGGTCGTTCCAAAGACCTCATCGAGTACTAGGCGAATTAGGGCTGTTACCCTCCAGTCACAATGCACGTAAATGCTGCCATCCTCAGTAAGCAGATCGCGCATTAAAATTAATCGCTCGTAAATCATCGCGATAAACGAGTCGGCGCCACGCCCCCACGTATCCCGGTATGCAATCTGCTCCAGAATGTTAGGCTCTTTGTGGAAGGTCTCACCGCCGATCTCGATATCCATGCTGAAGTCAGCGCCGACATCAAACGGCGGGTCGATGTAAATTAGCTTCAGGCCGCCAGCGTCTTCGATCTGGCGACGCAGGGCGCCGGCCTTAAGGGACGACAGGATTAACTTATTGTCGCCCCAAATGAGTTTGTTGGTCCAGCCTTTGGTTTGGCGGCCGCGTCCGTCGAAAAGGTCTTCCTGAATTTTTGTTTCTTTCCGCGGTTCGTCCACGTGTTCGAGCGTCTGGAACGGGAGTACTGTGGTGCAGACCTCGCGCGTCTTGCCGTTCCAGACGAGTTCAACTTCGCGCTTGTCCTCGAACAGGATGAAGCGGTACTTTTCCGGCAGCGGCTTGCCGGCCTGAATCAGTTGGACAAGGTCGCGCTTTTCGGCGTCAGTGAGGTCGTAGGTGGGCTTGGGCGATTGTGAGGCCTTGTTCATTTCTTCTTTTCCTCAAGCCTCGGCAGCGCCTTTACCTTGACAGCAACTTTCTCGCAGGTTGCGACCAGGTCATGAACGAACTGCTCGCTCAGTTCGAGATAGCCTTGATATTCGGCGACGTTGCGTTGGTCGTGTGCCTTGGACAGTATCTTCCATACTTCGGGTCCGAGGTCGAGGGTGTGGGGAAGCGCCTGGAAGACAATGTAGCGGTGTCGAGGGCGATAGCCTTTGTGTCGCATGGCGGCCAAGCAATAGCCATGTGCTCCATTGTAGGCGAGCACAAATTGGCTTTCCAATGCAATGTTGGTACGCTTGGCGTCGGCTAGACAGCTTTCTGCGCGGGCGCAAAGGCCGGCGAATTCCGCCGGGTCCGGCGGTTCCGCGACAAGCGGGCCGGTTGGGCCGGCGAGATTCTCAAGCGGGGAGGTCATTTTCGCCTCCGACGATCCAAAGCTTTGGCTGTTCGGCTACACGGCTCAGGAAGCCGGCGCCTTCCTTTCGGCGCCGCGCGAACTCCTCGGTTTTGAAGATGTTGGGATTGATTGGCCTGCCGAGCCTCTCTTCAAGCGGGAAAATTGCCCCGACCACGGTGGCGAAATCTAGACTGTCGCTGATGAGCATCAGGTCAATGTCGCTGCGGGCGGTGTCCTGGCGTTTGGCCACAGAGCCGTATACGAACGCGGCTTTAATCTGCGGTGCGAGCGGTTTCAGCGCTTCGCGCAACGGTTCCGCTAGGCCGACGGTTTTGCTGATGATCGAGCATAGCTCGTCGAACAGCGGCGAGGCGGGGTTGGCCTGGTAATGCTTTTGCGAGCCGCGGCGCTCGGAGACGATCAAGCCGCTGGCTTCGAGACGTGCCAACTCACGCTGTACGGCGCCGGATCCACCGCCCGTGAGGGCGATGAGTTCGGTGGCGTAAAAGCTCCGTTCGGGCTGGCCGAAAAGCTGCGCCAGCACGCGTTGCTGCGTGGTCGTGAACAAGGCGTCCGCCAAGCTGCCCACATTTCGGCGCCGCATGTCTGTACCCATAATGGGCATGATTGTACCCAAAGTGGGTATTTCTGTCGAGCCCATCATTGGAAATCTCTAAAGGCTGCTGCCAAGGCGGAAAAGTCAGCCGGTGGGGTGCGCTCAAAGCCCGCCTGATCGACGTAGACGAAGCCATACTCGGCGCCGCCGTCGGCGCGGCTTGCCGTCGTGGCGTCCTCGCACCATTGCTTGAGTCGCGCCATCTTGGCCGGTAAGTCCAGCTCCTCGCGTCCCTTGGTCTCGACGATCCAGACGTTGCCCTCGTTGGTCCTGACGAAGAAGTCGGGGACATAGTCGGCCAGCTCGCCGCTGGTCTTCACGTAGTCGAGCTTGAAGCCCACTGCGAGGTAGTTCTTGGCGAAACTAGCCACGTCCGGTGCGTCATCGAGGAACTTGGCGAAGGCCAGTTCGAAGCCACCTGCATGCGGTTCGCCCACGATGCGGTTGAATACCGATTTTTTTGGCATGAGGTACTCGCGCGGTTCGGTACGGAAGGGCCGTGTCTGGCGCAGGCGAATCATTCCGTCGATGCGCGAGGTGCCGCGATCTTGGACAGTCAAGGCGTTGATGGCACTCTTGAAGCTGTCGTACACGAGTTTGCAGACCGCGGGCTCCGACAGGTTGCGCAGCACCACCGGATCGTCTAGGTCTACCGGGGCACCACCAAACAACGAGTCGCGCAGGAAGTCACGAACTTTCGGGTAGAGGACGTCGTAGCCGCCGACCAGGCGCAGGTCCTTGAGCAGTTGACGAGAAAAGAATCCGACGACGCTACGCCAATCGCCGGGACCCGCGCCATCGAGGGTCAGGGTATGGTCCACGCCGCCGTCGAGGAGCGTTTTGAAGACGATATCCCGCGCCTCTTCGGGTTTAAAGGATTTGAGCGGAAGGCGCGAATTACCGAAGGTCATGGGGTCGAGGAGTTCCAGGTTCTTGTATTCACGCTGGTAACGTCGCGTAAGCTTGGGAATCGCGATGTCCAGGGATTCGACGTTCTTCTGCTCGTTCTCGGTGTCTACCTCGACGATCAGCGAGTCGGGACGCCGTGTGCCGCCGCCCATGGGGCGGTATTCGAGTTCCACGCCCTCGCTTTGGATGGATTCGACGAACTCCATAAACGCTGGTGTGCCCACCACAGAGACCGTTTCCGGCACGCCACTCTCGGGGCCGATGCCGTACATGCGGCGCAAGCCGCGACCCAGGGTTTGCTCAGGAAGGATGTTGGCCGGTGCGCTGTAAGCACGCAGACCGCAAATCACGGTCACGTTGCGAACGTCCCAGCCTTCTTTCAGTACCAGGACGGATACCACCGCTTCGAAAGGGCTATCCCAGCCATCGATCTCATTGGCCTGCCGGCGCAGCAGTTCCAGTTCCTGCTTCTTCTTGCCGGTTGCCGATTCCGCGATCTCGCCGTTTCTCTTGGTGTGGATCACCAGTACCTTGTCCGCAAGTTCCGGGCAGAGCCGCTGCAGATGCTCCCCGACTTCGTCGCAGTTGCGGGTGTCGTCAACCATTACAAAGAGCACGGCTTTCTTGCCGAGCTTGCGGTGCTCGTCCCGACTCTGGCGCCATTCCTCGATCGCAAGCTTCAGGTAATCGTCATAGCGTTCGGTGAAGATCGCGCTCTGGTGCTCGTGGATGCGCGCTCGGCTTGCGGCGTCCGGCAGCACCGGGTGTTTGACGACGTTTTGATAGATGGCTTCGACCAACGGGTAGTCGCAGACGGTCTGCACAAAGATCGCGCCATCGTTATGGCGTGGGGTGGCTGTCACGTCTATCTGCAACGCCAGGCTTTTGTCTTTCTGGAGCAGGCGGTGGTGAATGTCCTGGGTGGACTTGAACCACGCCATACGCTCATCGTGGATGTGATGCGCTTCGTCATTGAAGACGGCCAGCTCATCGATCTCTCGCACGATCTCGCCCAGGTCCGCCCGGCTGTCGGTCGTCTTTCCGACCGGCTTGGGCCCGAACGGCGCAAGGAAGTAGTCCCGCAGGTCTTCATCTTCCAGCGAAGGCTCATGCACGTCCGAGAGATAGACGCGGTGGATATTGGTAAGGAACAGGTTGCCCGTAGGCGCAGCGACCCGCACGTCGTCCTGCAGGTGCAGCGTGATTTGGAAATCGTCGCGCCAGTTTTGGCCCTCATAGCCGTTATCCGGCAGGATGGGGTCGTTGAAGAAGATCTTCAGGCCGTCGAAATCGGCGCGCAGTCGCTCCAGCACGATGATGTTCGGCGCGATAAGCAGGAAGTTTCGGGCAAGCGCCGATTCGGGCTCATAGGTCCGGTGGAAAAAGGACCAGGCAATCAAGAGCGAGAGAACCTTGGTCTTGCCGGAGCCGGTGGCGAGCTTCAGCACATAGCGCGGCCAGTCTTCCGGGAACATGTTGGCCGAGACTGCGCCTGAGGCGTCGAAGCGCATCAGGTCGTATTTGTCTCGCGCGCCGCGCACGTCATAAAGCCAGATGACGGTTTCGACCGCCTCGCGCTGGGCGAAGTAGTAGCGAAAGGCCTCCAACGTCCAGTCGGCCTGCTCGATCTGGTGCGTGCGTTTGAACCACCAGTTCAACAGTGCCTTCGAGGTTGCTGAAGCCCCTGCATAGTCAGCTTCGCGCCATGCGGCGACTTCCTTCCGCAGGCTCGCCACCAGCAGGGGAAGCAGTTTCTCGTAGGCCGTCTCGCGAAGCGCCTCATCAGCCGGAAACCAGCGCGTGTCCGCTGGTGCAACGCCATATGGCGAAATCGGAAAATTGGGATGCAAAGCCATCGATTCCTCCCTGCGGCCCAAAGGATACCGCGATTTTGGCGGTTATCTCAGGTTTATGCCCCATTTTCTCTCAAAGATGCGCGCATGATGCGTCGTTCCGGCTCGGTCGGCTTCCCTGGTTGGCGGTGTACTTCTGGGCCCTGGCGGTCTCCTGGTGACTGACTCTGGAACCCTGGCACGCCGTGCCCTGATGGCATCAAGGCCAAGCCTGCGGCGCTTCGCGGTCCTGACGCCGGGCAGCAACGTGCCTTTTGCGGCTCTGTCATTCACCAACGGAGACCGCCATGACGAATTCCACCGCAATCATCCAGGACGCCGAAGGCCGCTACAGGACGGCACGGCCCGTCACCGACGAGGAGCTTGTGGACGCCGCGGAAGAGATACTTCGCCAGCGCTGTGACCGGGGCACAGCCCTAACGTCCCCAACCGCCGTGCGCCAATGGCTGATCGCCAAGCTGTCCAGCCTCGATCACGAGATCTTCGGGTGCCTGTTTCTCGACACGCGCCACAGGGTGATCGGTTTCGAGGAGTTATTTCGCGGCACCATAGACGGGGCCTCTGTGTACCCCCGCGAGGTGGTGAAGGCGGCACTCGCGGTCAATGCGGCTGCGGTGATCTTCACGCACAACCACCCCTCAGGCATTCCCGAGCCTTCGGCCGCCGATAGGCAGCTCACACGCAGGCTGGTGGAGGCCCTGTCGCTCGTAGAGATCCGCGTCCTGGATCACTTCGTGATCGGCGGCGTCGATGCAGTTTCTTTCGCGGAGCGGGGGCTCATTTGAGCCCCTTCCGCTTTGCGGCAGGTTTTGTCACCGGTAAGCCGAAGGGATGGCTGCGTTGAGTTCCCGGGTGTCCATGCGCTCCTCCCAACAAGACTGCAGCCGTCCATGTGCCCGCTCAGGCATGCGACGTCAGTGGCATTGGAGTGCCCCTTGTATTCCGGAGCCGGCCGAATGGCTATCTTGGATGTATAGTTTATATCTTGCAGTTCCCAGGAAAATTTGGCATGAAAGATACAATTCTCCGAGGCATTGTCCTTGAGCAATATTACCTGCGTCGCAGGGAAGAGCATTTTCTTCCTGAACCAGAGGACTTTAGCCCCCACATTCCCTTAGAAGACATCTTGTCTATTTCTGATCAGCTTGGGCAGCACGGTCTAATCGACTGGAGAGGACTTAGTGGGATAGGGGGATTTGAAACTGGCGTCGGAAAAATTACAGCATTTGGAATTGACGTGATGGAGAATGGCGTTGATCCGGGGCTAAATATTGAATTCGTACAGAACAAGACCATCCATATCAATGAGTCATCTAATGTTGTAGTTGGTGATCACAATGACGTCTCGTTTATTCAACACATACAGGAAGTTACCAACAGCATCGATAGATCGAACGGGACACCGGAGCAAAAGGCTGAAGCCAGAACTTTGTTGGCAAGGTTTCTAGAACATCCGCTAGTTACCGCAATAGCGGGAGGCGCCGCGTCGGGTGCCGTAGGGCTATTTAGGCCATAGATTTACGGGAATCATCGGGCTTCTTTGAAGTGTCCGCTACAACGGGGTAGAACCCACCCCCATTGCTATATTCAAAGTCGCCTATTTATAGTTGGGCCTCAAGGAGATGAACCGTTGAAGCTGATATCAAGCAACAAGAAACTGGTTCGAACACTATCGCGCCTTATTGAAAGCCATTCCGAGGCCACATTTGCGGTTGCATGGGCTTCATCCGGAAACTCCGTTTTTGACCTCATTCAAGAACACTCATCACGGATTACGCGGGCCATCATTGGAACCCACTTCTACCAAACACACCCTGATGTACTCGATGCATTTAAGGGAAAGAAAAACGCCCGGTTTGTGCTTCAGCCGAGTGGTGTATTTCACCCAAAGCTCTACCTTTTTCGTAGTGAGGATCGATGGGAAGCGCTAATTGGAAGCGCAAATCTCACATCTGGAGCCCTCAGTTCAAACTCAGAAGCCATGTTGCTGATTGGCGGTGCTGATGACGACGCAACTTCAGTTCGGGATGAAATCGTCAGTCTCATTGACCGCTACTGGGGAATTGCCAAGCCAATCAAGAAGAGCGAAGCCGCGGCCTACCGCGAGGTATGGAACCGAAAACAGCCGGCACTCCGCCGTTTGACGGGTCAGTATGGTGCGAGCAACACAGAGAAGCCGCTTACCGCTTCATCTGTGATGTCAATGGCGTGGGATAAATACTTCATTGCAGTGAAGGCCGACCGGCATCATGGTTTTGAGAAGCGCTGTGAACTTCTCGCTACTGTGGCCCGTGCTTTTGCCATGCATCGAACGTTCGCACAAATGCCTTTACCCTTGAGAAAGACGATTGCCGGATTGCCGAATGACCAGGAAAGTCGGTGGGGTTGGTTCGGAAGCATGCAGGGCGCTGGCTACTATCACCAAGCCGTAAACGAAAACAATAAGCATCTTTCTAAGGCTCTCGACGAGATACCGTTGCGGGGCGTGGTCACGCGCTCGGATTATGAAAAGTACATCGCAGAGTTCCTTAAGGCCTTTCCAAATGGAAGACATGGGGTTGGTATCGCTAGCCGCCTTTTGGCATTAAAGCGACCGGATCAATTCGTTTGCCTTGACTCAAAGAATAAACGCGGTCTTTGTCGTGATTTCGGGATCGTTCGAAGTGGCATGAATTACGACAGGTATTGGGATGAAATTATTGAGCGCATTACCGATGCGCCATGGTGGAACTCAATGCGACCAAAAAATTCCAAGGAAGCCGCCGTCTGGGACGGACGAGCTGCGATGCTCGATGCAATCTTCTATGAAGTGTGAGGCCCAACAAGGCGCTCCACCGGACGGCAACTCCGCTGCGGTCCGTTGCCACCGGTGAGCTCGAGCGTTAGACCCAGGGCAGGTTAAAGGATGACTTTCAAGGAATTCGTGAATGAGGTCATGTCGTTGCCGGGCTGTTTCGTGGTTTTTAACGAGGACAGTGATCAGTCCGGAGGAAGCACAGACGGTGACTCCAGCCGGCTCAATATCTTCAAAGAGAAGGATAAGGCTGAGCGAGTCCTGTCCGTTTTTCATGCGAGTAAGCAGAACTCACTTCAGTTGTTAGATGATGCCAGAGTCCTGATGGAAAACGGTTCCTATGCGCGGGCCGTTGCTCTGGCGATCATGGCCTATGAGGAGCTAGGGAAATCGCAAATCGCTGCGGACTACTACTCTGGAATCCTACCCGAGTCGGAATACAAGAATGCCTTCAGACTGCACACGAAGACAGCCTACGCAAATAGGTACGCAGCGATCGGGTCCAACGACAAAGTGAGACACGGATATTACGTGGACAACGAAATTGCCAAGATGCTGGAGTCATTTCGCCAGGTCGCCTTCTATGTTGGCGAGGACAATATGCCCTTAGATAACTTCGACGAAGACGATGCTCGGATGATCATCGATAAGGTAAATGCGCACCATGATGCCATTCAGTACGCAGAGTGGCTGAACGGGAGAATCGGCTCGAAGGCTCTATTCAAGTAGCGAAGTGGAGTTGTTGCGTAGTGCATATATCAACGGTTGAGATGCGATATCAGCCTAACCTAGCTTTTTCGCTATTTCTTCGGCCGATTCGTGATAATAATCGAGGAGCCTCTTAAGATCCTTGTGATCCACGGCCTTTGCGAGCTCAAGCGGGCCAAGCAATCGAGCCAGACGAGTGATACCCAAATGCCTCACATCGTGGAAAGTGCAGTGCGCTATTGGATGGCTCCCATTCTTCGGACGACGCGCAAGCTCAGAAATCGCATGGTTACGCCGCCTGATACCGTTCCAGAAAATAGGCTGAGGCCGGCGGCCGATAC
>Ga0102962_1000565_pt1 | contig 16939 bp, 8 predicted proteins | sample SalPonF2_C_D2_MG_FD_84519 | JGI IMG/M metagenome (GOLD analysis project Ga0102962, IMG submission 84519) | Salt pond soil microbial communities from South San Francisco under conditions of wetland restoration - Salt Pond MetaG SF2_C_D2_MG ...
GAAAAGAATATCTGATATGGAAATAAGAAAAACAATCTCCACAATCGAGGCTTTGTTCAAAAATCGGTTTCCACTAAAATTTAATAATAAGTTAAATCGGCTTTGTCCGACAGACTCCTAGACCCCTTCCAGCTGACCTGCTACGCGCGCACCCACGGGCCGGCCCGGCTGAATCCGCTGGACAGCGTTGCCCCCGACGGCCCGAATCTGTACGAGCAATGCAACAGCATCGCCGAAGTCGTCATGCCCAAGCGGGACCGCGAGTCCTTTTTCTACAAACAAGGGCGAGGTATTTTCCGGGGCTTTCTCGTCTATATTTGTACGGCTCCGGAGTTTAACGACCCCGGTAACGACCCGTACTACCCCGAACTGCGATCTATTACCACTGTTAATAAATTATTTAAACTTCCGGTTGGTGAGCTTTTAACCTATGTGCGTAAAATTTCAGCGGCCGATTTTATTCCCTTTGAATACAAGGAGGCGGCCAACAAAATCCTCAACAGCAGTGCCTCCAAGAAAATGCTGGTCAGCATAACCGAGACCTTAAGTGCCAACATTCAAATATTAAATTCCCCGAATATCAACCGGTCGCTTTCGGCCAGTGATTTTCGTATCGCCGATATACTGAACACCCCATTTACTCTCTACATTGTGCTGCCGACAGATAAAATAGATGAGTACAAAGCCTGGATTAACCTAATTGTCAACATACTCATTAAAGGAGCCATTAAGCAGCGGGGAAAACCCTTGCCAATAATGGTTCGGCCGACAAGATTATATTCCTGCTTGATGAGTTTGCCAACCTGGGACGAATAGCCCCCATCCTGCGGGCGTATTCGTTGCTGCGAGGCTATGGCGTGCAGTTCTGGATTTTCCTGCAAGATATTGATCAGCTCAAAGGCCTTTATAAAAACAACTGGAACTCGTTTATCGCCAACTCCGGCATCCGGCAGCTGTTTAACCTGAACGACCCGGTCTCCGCGCGGTATTTCTCCAAATTTTTAGGCCAGACGACGGTTTTTGTGCAATCCGACGGCGAAAATTTCAGCGAGGATCATATCGGCATGCAGGATCATGCCGGCCGCAGTCGCTCCTACCGCGAGCACGGGCGCCCGTTAATGACGAAAAACGAACTCTATACCATGTCCGACGATCAGCAGATCATCATTCAAAGTGGCCATGCCCCTATCAAAAACAAAAAAATATTCTACTATAAGGATCCCGCCTTCAAAGATTTAGCCCCCACGCGCCAGCAGGTGCGCCAACGGCGCCGGGCGGCAAGCAAAACCATAAACCTGAAGCCTACGAGGGATATCCAGCGAAAGATTAAAAATATTATTGCTTCCCCATCCTGGAATGAAAAAGGCCCCGACGCGTCCCACCCAGCCGGCAGGCCCGGCCAATCATTGCCGGACGACGACGAACCAAACGGATTATCACTGGATGATTGGGAATAATATCCTAATAAAATCAAATATTTCTGAAAACTTACAAGAGTCTAGTGATGCATAACATTTTATATTGAACCCGACTCATAATAAAATTCAAGATACTATTAATCATTTAAATTATTCAAAAAGTATGCAGCAAATTTTTTCAGTATAGGCTTGTGTGAAGACTTTAATATTTTTAGCCGGAGCTTTTTAGTCTGAACGGGTTTAAAAGTTTGAATGCGTTCATGGCCAACTGAGATACCTTTACAAACCGTTTCCCACTGACTCTTCATCCGGGCCTGCACGACATATTTTCTTATGCGTTCGCCTTTAGCAATATTTTCTTTAATAACGATTTGATTGATCTTCTTAGGATGCTTGCCAAGCTTTAAAACAAATTGACTTCCCCTTCCTTTAGTTTGAGCAATGCTATGGCTAAACCGTTTATTGATGATCTTTCCGAATCGGGCAAAAAGGTGAGTCTCTTTTGCTGGAAATCGTCCAGCCGTATCGATAGCCATGCCTATCAGCATATTGGTATTCCTGCCTACCGTTGTATAATATCTGTGTACCATAGTAGCTAATGATATCACTTCCTGCTTTCGGTTTGCTCTCCAGAACCATCCCCCTTTCCAGGCTGATTTTTTGCGGCTTGGAAAATCTGACTCGGCCGGAGCCCAAATGTCCCCATTGGGATTCCCATGTAATCCTTTAATTGCTACCATACCCTTCGAATGGGTTGTGGTATCTGTCCGACTCCACATGGGATAAGGAGCATCGCCTCTTTCGTTACCAACCCAACGGATAAGGTTTGGACTTGAAGCAGGTCCTTGAAAAAGGATGGCATGGGGTTGATACTTTTTGACCATTGCCGCTATCTGTTTAGAAACTCCTCCTTTACTGGTGGGACGTATACCTCCGTCAAACCATATTTCGAATAATTTGCCATAATTTGTCCATAACTCTTTGAGTTGTTCCAGTACTACGTGATTATATCGTGTTCTTGCGGAATCAGACATCTGATCACCGTTGCCGGCTCCATACAAAGTATTACTGTTAACACTGTAATAGATTCCCGGTTTGATACCATACTTTCTACATGATTTGATAAAATCAGCTACGATATCACCTTTTCCATTCTCCCAAGGAGTATTACTCACATTATAATTATTGGCTTTAGTAGGCCACAAAGCAAATCCCGTATTATGTTTGGCAACAAGAATTGCATATTTGGCTCCGGCAGATTTGGCAGTTTTAATCCATTGGTCCGTGTTTAACTTGGAAGGAGTAAAGACGCTTAACGGTGGGAGCGTACTTTTAACACCATTTTTATAGGTATTCGGGGCAAAAATATCTATATCCAAATGAATAATGACCCCAATCTGGGCATTTGCCCATTTAACTTGTTGAGGCGTTGGCAATACCCTGTTATTTGCTTGTGGCTGGCTGGATTCGCTTCGCTTGCAGGATGTGGCGGTAACAAATGATATGATTACCAGTATAATAAAATAACTGAGTTTCATTATTGGTTATTTTAGATTAAAAATATCAATTATTTTGCAATGATAATTAGATTCATAATTTTTGAACTTGAATGCTTAAATATTAAATTATTTCCTAAAAAATATCTTAAAGTCCATCGACTAACTTATTGTTTTTTTTATTTACTCTTCAAGATAGCAATATTAATCTGATGGCTATTCAAAAAACATTGCTTTTATACAATTGTTTAGCTTTATAAATGCCTAAATCATATATAACCTGCACTGTAAAACTAGCTTTATTGTAAGCCGGCAAATGGGCATCCTTTGCGATGCCTCCAGCTCCGATAATGGCAATGGGCCATTTTTTTGCGGGATCGAGATGAAAAACGGTGGACTTGTCATGGGGAATATGTTTTTAATGCCGAACTCCCCCCAGGGACTTCCGGGACTTGATAGAATCCATTTTTAATTTTAGCCGGATATTTGAAATAATCTTGTAAATGGGGGATATATTCTAAGAATAAAGGCTCGTGGCCCATGCGGATATGATTAAATAACACCAAATGTTGATGAATTTGTCCCATGTCGCCTACATGCGGAACGACAGGAACATCAAATTTCTTGGATAACAGGCTAATGGTTATAAATTCAGAAATGCCCCCCACTCTTAACGCATCTACCTGGTTGATACCCATAGAACCGGATTGCAAAAAATTTTTAAACACCACACGGTTGGGAACGTGTTCCCCCATGGCCAGTTTCGTCGGGGCAATCTGTTTGGCCAAGGTGACATGAGCCGAAATATCATCGGGATGGGTGGGTTCTTCTATCCAATAGGGCCGGGCCGGTCGAATTTCCCGGATGAATTTTAAGGCCACAGGCAGTGACCACTGCTGGTTTGCGTCCAGCATGATCGTAGCCCTGTCTCCCGCCAATTCTCGCACTAAATGCACACGCCGGATATCACGTTCGAGATCGGCCGAACCGACTTTTAATTTCATAGAGGTGAACCCCCGGGCCATCGATTTTTCAATTTCCTGTCTAATTTTTTCTTCACTATAATTAAACCATCCTACCGAGGTATCATATCCGCGGTATCCGGTGGCCAATATTTGTTTTCGATCCTTGAATGCTGACTCCTCCACCCTTAGCATGTTGAGGGCATCTTCCCTGGGAAGCACCTCTTCCAGGTAGGAAAGATCCAGGGTATCCACGATGGCCTTTGCCGGTAGATCAACAAGCAATTTCCATAGGGGCACCCCACGCGATTTTGCCCAAAGATCAAAACAGGCATTCGTTATTGAAGCCAAGGCCAAATGGACAATGCCTTTGTGAGGACCGAGCCACCGTAAGCAGGGATCATCCGCCATTTCATGAAACGTCTTTCCGAATTGTCCCATGAGCGCTTCCACTTCTTTTCCCTGAATATATTCCCCCAGGTAATCAATCGTCTTACAAACCAACTCATTACCTTTGCCAAGCGTCAGGGCTAAGCCCTCACCTTGTATGCTCCCCTCGGCCGAGAGCCTGCAGACGGCAAATGCGTATTGTTTTGTCTGGTGAACAGCATCGGTGCCTTGCCCTCCCCGGAGATCAAATCGGGCATCAAGGGTTTTGACTTTATTTATTACATTCGATTGATTTGTTGGGCTCATAGCGGTCTCTATTTTAATATCTTAGGCGTTTTATGGTGGCCAATTTCTCAGCATTTTGATTAATGGTTAACTCAAGAATTGAATCTCCCCCGGGATGAGGCAACCGTTGGGGCAGTTGCAACCAGATGCCCCTTTTTACGCGCTGCACGACTACCGAATGCCCGGTTCCCATAAATTGAGCAAGCTTAACATGGACCCGCTTGGGCAATGGCAGTACCCAATGAGAGCCCGGATATTGAAAAAGATGAAGAAATATTTTATGGCCCTTGCGGGTGCTGACAAATGTTTGGGTGGGCTTAAACGGGCCTCCACGCGTTCCATAGATGGCCGCTCCATATTTATGGAGCCAAGCTCCCAGTTTCCTGAGTTCAACGACCTGCCGGTGTTCAATTCTTCCATCGGGTCTGGGGCCAACATTGAGCAGCAAATTACCATCGCCCCCTGCGGTTTCCACCAACAAATGCCTCAGCTTCTGGACGGATTTTAGCTTGTCATTGGGCTTCCAAGCCCATTGGGTGCCAATTGTTATACATGATTCCCACGGGATGTGTACATCGTAGTGCCCGACATGCTGCTCCGGGGTCCGAAAATCGCCGGCATGGCTGTAGAAAAAACTCTTACTGCGGTGCTGATTTGCCCTTTTATCAATACGATTATTAATGATTAAATTATTTTTCAACCCTCGCAGGTAGCTATACAAATTCATTGCCATTTTGTGGGTCCACGGAGACTCCCAATCTCCATCGAACCAGAGAATGCTGGGATCATAATTTTCAATCAATTTTTTAAGTTGACCTTTCATGCAGGATACGTACTTAGCCATGGCCTTTTTCCGCTCAGCCTTGCTGGCTGATTTATAGGCAGCTTTTAGTTCCCCCTGGTCTACCGGATAATTCGGGTTATGCCAGTCCGCAATCGAATAGTAAATACCAAACATGATGCCCTGTTTTTTGCATTGTTTGGCGATCTTTTTTATGATATCCTTCCCGTAGGGCGTATTCATGATATCATAATTAGTATACTGAGAATTCCAAAGGCAAAACCCATCATGATGTTTGGCAACAATCACCAAATATTTCATGCCGGCCTGCTTCGCTGTCCGTACCCACCGGGCAGCATTGAAAAGCACTGGATCGAAATGCTTGTAAAGGTTGTCGTAGGCTTTTTTCGGCACCTGTTTGCCACGCGACCAGCTGATTTCAGTCCCACGCAAGGTAACCGGTCCCCAGTGGATAAACATACCAAAACGATCATGCCGCCACTGGCTCAATATGGTTTTATCCGTAGGAGGAGTGGGGTGGGCCTTGCTGGCTGGTTGGGCAAAAATAGGCGTTGCCAAACAGCAAAGTAAAATGCCTGTGAGCAGTATGACCTTTTTAAACGGAAACATAACTAGAGGATTAGATGAATTTTGCGTTCATTACACTTTTTTGAGAAAAAGCTGCATAAGTAAAATATTATTTCGCAAAAGAAGTACTTGCCCAATCAAGCTATCAGCATTCATGTAAATTTATGATATAGAGATGTCGGTGTCGCACTATTACTTGGACTCAGGTTGCAACTTGTTGTTCAACCGATAGGTCTTCCCGGCCACCGTATTGAAGGATGTTTGATGGTTTTTATATTTCAGGTGGCATTTTCCCCCTGCATGCGATGTCACACTTAGGTTCTTAAGGCTATTGTTTGCCCAGTGGATGCCAATTGTAAAATTGCCACGGGCTTTTAAACCAGTAATCGCGCCCTGATGCCATTGGGGAGGGAGAGCCGGCAGAATTCTAATGGTTCCATTCGTACTTTGGACAAACATGTGAGCAATGGCAGAGGTACCACCAAAATTAGCATCAATTTGAAATGGATTAAATCCTTTGTGATCTATCTTATTGATTGCATCAAAAAAGTTGGGAAAAGTGTGATTTGCCAGTAAATCTGACATATTCTTGTAAGCCTCTTTCCCGTCGTTTAATCGGTCATAAAGATTAGCGATCCAGGCACGGCTCCAGCCTGTTCCACCTCCGCCATTATTTAGTCTTTTCTTGATGGTTCGCTTAGCCGCCGAAAATAATTTCGGAGTATTCCTATTGATAATATCCCCAGGAAAAAGTCCCAACAGATGTACCATCTCACTAAAACCCGGATTAGGATCCTTATAATCCTTAATCCATTCCTGAATCGTGCCGTCTTTGCCAATTTGAATGGATGGCAATTCATTTTGAGCTTTTTTGAGTTTATGTATGAACGGGGAATTTTTATGTAAAATATGACTTGCTTTTATGCATTCATGGAACAGTTGGGCAATTAACTCTATGTCTTGTGTGGGGTCATCAGTTAGTACAGACCTTCTCCCACCAGTATGGGGAACTATAAATTCATGCTCTGCGGAAGAGGAAGGATCCGTTACCAGTTGCCCTTTTTTATCCTTGATCATAAATGAAAGGTCGAATTTGGCGGCCCCTATCATGATGGGATAGGCCAGTTTTCGCAGGTAGTCTTTGTTTTGAGTATAGGCATAATGACGCCAGACGGATAAACACAGCCAGCTGGCTCCTGTGGGAAATTCTCCCCAGCGAATACCGTCTATTACCGATGTTCGGCCAAATTCATCCGTTGCATGATGAACGGTCCATCCCTTTGCCCCGTACATCTTTTTAGCAGTTTTTCTACCGGGAACCCGGAGATGATTCATAAAATGAATTAATGGCAGCATAGTCCCCGATAAATTGGTGATTTCCGCCGGCCAATAATTCATCTCAAGGTTGATGTCCAGATGATAATCGGAGTTCCAAGGGGCGTGTAGCTTGTTATTCCAGAGGCCCTGCAGGTTAGCCGGCAGGATCCCCGGGGGACGGGAAGAACTCGCCAACAAGTACCGACCATAATTAAAGTACAAGGCGTACAAGCCCGGATCGGACTTCCCTTGCTGAAATCGGTCCAGCCGCTGGGTTGTTGGCAGTTGATCGAGCGAATCCTTGTTCGGATAATCTAATATAAAATGTACCCTATTGTAAAATTTTTGATTGTTAGCAATGGCGGCTTTTTTAAGTTTTGCGTAGCTCTTCGAATTCGCCTTCTTAATAATATTTTTACAGATTTTTTCAGGATGAATCGAGCGATTAATATTTAATGCATCAAAATTATAATCCGTCGCAGACGTAATGAGAATGGTTAATTTTTTCACATTTTTTATTTGAAGGAAATCCGTCCCTGCTGTTATGGTTCCCCCTTTAGTTCTCGCTTCCAATCGGGCGGAAAATTTCATATGCTTGCCCCCCGGGCCCTTTTTGGGATTTGGTTTATCGATAATTTGCCCATCCATTTCAAGTGTATGATTCGATATCGCCTTAACCTTAGCATCTTTCGAGCGCGCTAACATGATTTTTCCACTCAGTCCCTTGTTACCAGTAGATTGCAGATGCTCTACGATAATGTTGTCTGGAGCTGAAGCGAACGTCTCCCTTGAAATCACATTATCTCCTATTTTGTAGGAAACCCACGCCAATCCCGTGGAAAAATTAAGTCCCCTCTTATAATCTGTGATTTTCTTATTCTCATTTTTACCATTATCCAGCAAGATTTTTAAATCGCCAACGGGTTGGTACGAACGGATACTTGGGGGAGTTCCCACCAAATACTTCTGGCCAAGCTGCTGAGCTTTTATATTTTTTCCATTTAGGATTAACCGTTGAATTCGTTTTAAATGGCTTTTGGCTTCAGGATTATTGGCATCCATATGTTGACCTGCCCACAGGCTCTCGTCATTGAGTTGGACCGTCTCGGTATCGACCCGGCCATAGACCATCGCTCCCATCCGGCCATTACCGATCGGCAGGGCCTGGGTCCATTTCTGTGCCGGCCGGGTATACCAAAGCATGTCATTACCGCGAGTTTTCTTGCTTTTTTTAACGGTGTTGCAACTTGCCAGCACAAATAACATTAGAATCAGAAGAGATCCTATCTTTGGAATAACGCTCATCCTAAAAGGTAGACGCACTTCAATATTTTGCCATTCAACTTGGTCAGATGTGTATAACACCAAATAATGATCATCCTCATTTGTTTCATTTTGCATTTTAAGTTTATTGATCCTTATGATTAGACCTTTTGAGGCAATACTAGTATTAGCAAAAAAATATCGTATTAAATTACTGATTGATGTCATAATTAAAATTTACCATATTTTAAATAAGCCTTTTGTGGATCCATGCCGCCTATGATAGCTTTTCGTACAAGACTTTCGGTCCCCAATACCTCCTCTACCTTAGTTGTTACCTCCTCGGCATGCTCCGAAGGAATGATCACAACTCCATCCCGGTCCGCCATCACGCAATCGCCGGTGTGAATAGTTACATCTTCAATCTTGATCGATTCACCCAAGCAATCAGGAATCCAGCGCCCAACCACATCAACTGGGGTAAAATATCGGCAAAAGACTTTAAAACCCAGATTAAGTATGAATTCTGAATCTCGGCATCCACCATCTACAATATAGCCACGAACGCCTCGTAATTTCATCGTTTCTGCAGATAGTTCGCCTATATGGGCTAACGTGCTATCGTGGGGTTGACATATGACAACTCTATCTGAAGGAACTTTCGACAATAAAGAAGTCCATTGCAGCAAAGTTTCATGTGGATCAAGACTGTCGTCATAATGACCACTGACAGTATACACTCTACCAGCTAATTTCTCACTTGGATCCAGTGGCCGCAAATTCGTTGGTAAGGTCTGCTGAGGGTAGTTCATTTTCCTCAATACATCATAGACTGCCCCCGAATAACATCGTTCCAGCCGATCAGCTAAGTTGGACATATATTTTTAATTTTATTTTATGAAAAATATATGTTGTGCCTCTGTAATAAATAATATTTGCGAAGCAAAAAAATAGCTGTAAATGTACATTTTAACTTATAACAAATATAAATTAATCGAATAGATCCGTTGATGAAATCAAATAATTATTCCAAATAAATCCTCATTTAATAAAAATGAACCATTTACGTTTATACTTCACCAGCCTAAACGAAATGGATTTGATTTAATCTACCGAACTTGCGACTGTTATGTAGATGTCTTAGGAGGATAAAAAAGAAGTTGTTGCCCTTTTTTTGTTTCCATTTCAACTTTTTTTGAACTAATATTAGATTTTTTATTGTTAGTTTCCATAAGACCTTTTTCCCAAGGCAATATAATTTTCAATTTTGATCCAGTCTCACTTTTAATCTTTATCCAGTGAACCTTTTTATTTTCCAACGAAGCACTAACAAGAAATGCTCCCGCTGCTCTCAGAGTATGGAATTCTGCATCTTTTTCTAAGGGCCAATTGGGAAAAAGTCGAATAGTTCCATCATAGCTTTGCATTAAGCTTTCGTTAATGACAACTGGTAAAGCAAAATTTTCAAACCATATACCCATATCATCCATAAATCCAAAATCCGTCAAATCTCCGTATCTCCCCCCCGCTTGCATAGCCATATCCGCTGCTGTACCATTGGGCAAAAGGCAATATTTAATCTGACGCTTAAATTTGTCCAAATCAAGCATTCCTATTCGGGCCGCTTGCAAATTTTTGAATACCAAATCATTTCCCCCCTCATTTTGTCGGTGCTCAAAGCTATTTTTTAAGATATTAAATACTTTTTTGTTAGAATCCTTCGTATCCAGGCCATGATCTTCTCCTGGAAATACAGTGGCCAATGGCAGGGGCACGTTATACACTACTTTATCATTTTCTCCGGGTACAGAAACAAATATTTTTCCATAATTTTCAGATTTTGTAGTAGGATAATCTGGAAAATGACCTAATATATCCGCTATGTCGCTTAACAGATTTTTTTCTTTGTTTTTATAACCGAGAATTTCCGTTGCTTGACGGAATGCATTAAAAATAAATTTAGTTAATGTTAATCCAATAATAGTATCATAATTATGTTTAAATCCGGGCTGAAGCCCATATAATTCCGGAGGAACTGTCGGAAAAATATGATATTTATTATCATTCCATCGTCTCCCCCCATGGGCTTCGGGACGCTTCATATACGCCACCAAAAATTTAACTGCTTGCTTTATAGGGAAATATGCTCTCTTTTCTAAATACTCCTTGTCGTTGGAATACAAATATTGCCACCAGAGTCCTTGTACTGCCCATGGTGTTTCGAATATTTCCCAACCCCAGTCTGGAACAGGATAAGGATTCATGGTCATCTTAACAGGGTATGAGCTATGGGGAAAGTTAGCACCAGGTAAATTATAATAATCCTGCGCCCAAGCTTGGCTCTCGTCCATTAAAAACTCAATTAAACTTACATATACAAGATTTTTTTCTAAGTGATTACTTGAAAATGACACCCAAAAAGGTTGTTCAATATTATAATTCATATGATAATCTCCATGCCAAGAGGTACCTATTTCCTTAAAGCTCCAATTTGCAAACAGCCCAGGACTTGTCACTCCTTTTTTAACTGAACAATTAAGAAAATACAAATTACGATACCATATCTCTTCTAAAAAATTGTCATCCAGATTAACCCCTGACTTGTTCCAGTAATCTTTCCAAATCCCATTATTTTTCTTCAGTGATTTATTATATTTTTTATTGTTAGGTTTACTAATTGATGAAGTATTTTTATCAACCTTTTTGGCCATCCCTTCATCTAATTTAGCACAAGCTATAAACTCATTGTTATCTGAGAATCCAGCTTCTAAAGCTGGCATTTTTTCTCTTCTACCAGAATAGCCATAAATTGGTTTTTTTTTCAAAGAAGAATTTAACGAAACCCCCAATCGAAAAGCTTTATCATCTGGATAAGCACTACTATATTTATCTTTCGGAGTTTCTGGTTCTTGAGCAGGCAATCTCTGGCGAAATGCAAGATAGCCCTTGGATAAATTTTCTTCTACTTCATATTTTGGGAATACATCAGGCGTAGATGGATCAGGTATTAGCCGGATACGATCAAAGATATTTTTACTTAACGCATTCTGTTTATTGACTAATCTCATCCATAGCTTATCTTTGGTCATATCTGTATATAACTGTAGCCTAAGCTTTTGTTTGTCTTTAGTCAGTAAATTTACCTCACATACTCCATTTGAGATGTCCAATTGATGACCGATAAGCTCGACCTCCCGCCGATCGAACCCCAACAATAGTGTTCCACATGGAAAAGGACGAGGATAGGGTTTGCTATAATTATCTCGAGCAATTTGAGTATAATTTTTGTACCAAGGATCCTGGGATAATTTTGATAAGCTTGCGGGAATTTTTTTTACTTTTTTAAAAACATAATTAAAAGTCCCGATTTTGTCTTTGTGATTTTCGGCTATCCGTATATCCCATACGCTATTATGCCCAAAATGAAGCTCTATTGCATCAGGACGAGTATTTACAACAACGCCCATAGCTCCATTTCCAAGTAGTGCCCCCTCAAAAAAATCCACTGCTGGCTTATCATATTTTATAGGGTGCTGTTTTGCACGCTGAAAAGAGGAGTCAGTTTTGGCCTTAATATTTTTTTTATCTGACTGTTTAAATTGCATTAACTTTGGAATGCTCCATGCTCCTAAAGGCCCCAAAGTCAAATATTTCATAAACTCTTTACGACTTACTGCACACATAACTATACATTTAAAAATTTTCGATTACTATGTTTATGTGGAATTTAGATCTTTTTAAATTTTTGATAGAAAGTAATACTTAATTTTAAGCTTACATTATATACATCTCATCAAACTTAAAAGCCGACCTCTTAGCGAGCTTTATTTTCCCCTCAGTCACAATCTCGTTGAAATGTATACTTAGAAAAAATAATAAGGTTCAACCACTCTACGAACTCTCAGAATGGAGTTATATGCAAACATTAAAATGTAGTATTATCTTTTCATAGTATAATTACACCTTCCAAAATTAGCCACACATTTTAACATAGCCTTGGACCTATTACCTTGGCTAAATATCAGAGTGCGAGAAGAAAGTTAATATCCCGGATTTTGTTTAAGCTTTGGGTTTGTATTCATTTCGTGTATTGGAATAGGCCACAAATAATTATTCTTTTTAAAGCTGATTGTAGCACCCGCAGCATCTTTCTTGCCATTCAACACTTGTTGGGCGATATGCCACCGCTTTAGGTCGTAATAGCGCAAACCCTCAAAAGCAAGCTCATCTCGTCTTTCATGACGAATCGTCTTACGCAATTCCTCTTGTGATTGCCCCTGTTTTACAGATGGCATATTAACTCGCTTTCTGATTTTATCAAGAGCATCATAAATCGATGGAGCGGGACCGTTTAACTCATTCTCGGCTTCAGCATACATCAGAAGAATATCTGCATATCTCAAAATAACGAAATTTTGTCCACTCCGAGTACTATTACTGAACGGAGCATTAGCCTTATCAACATACTTTTCTTCATAATATCCAGTATAAGTGCCAGCTGAGCTTCCTACACCTAATTTATAATGGCTTCCATTCGACAAAGTCCACGTTTCATTGGGCAGGAATACACTCATATTTAAACGAGGATCTCTATTTTTATACGGTTTTTTAGAATTATATAAAGGCGACTTATCAATCGGTTCTCCATCAGTAGCATAATAGCTGTTAACTAAATTTTGTGTCGGCTGATTCTGGGCAAAATAACCTATTTGCACATCCATTTTGCTATAATTATTAGGCAATGAATAATTAGAGGAAAAGATTATTCCCGGATTATTATTTTGGCCACTGGAAAGAAATATTGTTTTATAATTATCAGCTAAATGAAAATGACCAGAATTCATAATATTTTTTGTAAGCTTAACAACCTTTTGATAATTATGTTCATAAAGGGCAACACGCGCTTCTAAACCTTGTGCGCTTGCTTTTACAGCATGTCCTTTAGTGTAGGGAACATTTGGCAAATTAGTTATTGCATAATCTAAGTCTTGGTAAATCAACGACAAAACCTTGGAAGCAGAGCTTCGGGCTCTTTTAACATTTTTGACAGTGGGAACTTTTTTATAAATAGGTACACCCCCATAAAAGAACAACAGATTCCAATAGAAGTATGCCCGAAGAAAATGCGCCTGCGCCTTATAAGTTGCTTTTTTAGCTTTATCTATATTCACATTATCGATATGTTGTAAAAAATTATTGCACGTCGTTATTCCTTGGTAAGATGCACTCCACATACTATTAATAACTCCACCTGTAGAAGGGGATATGTTTCCTCGACTTATCCGTTTTAAGTGTCCAACGGTAGAAGGATTAAACGTGTTGTCAGTTAAAACATCAAGTTCCGGTCGTAAATAACCGAAAAAGGAGTAATCCGTTAGCCGCTTATATACACCTGCAAGAGCTAATTTAGCATCTGAACTTGTTTTCCAAAAAGTTGCATTAGACAACTGCGCTTTAGGCTGCTGGTTTAATAAATTGTCGCAGGAACTTAATATCAGAACTATTGCTACAATACTTATTCCGCTATATAAAATCTTTTTAGTCTTCATATTATAAATTAATTTATTTAAGTAAATATCATTATGTCGATTATATTTATCCCAAGGGAGTTACTATTTTAGAATGAAATATTTATCCCCCCCGTAATCGACCGAAGTTGAGGAAAATACATAGCCCCATATGCCTCGGGATTGCTTCCTGTTTCAGGATCTATTCCCTTATAAGGTGTGATAACAAAGACGTTTTGAGAAGACACAAAAAGTCGTAAAGATTTAATAGCATTAATTAAAAAGCTTGTGGGGAAAGTATATCCCAGATTTATATTTTTTAATCGTAAGTAACTTGCATTGTGAAGGTAATAAGTTGAATTATAACCTGTTATTGGCGCATAACCACTAAATCCTACATATAAAGCTGGCACGCTGTTGGTGTGGTTTTGGGGGGTCCAGGCATTTTTAAACTTCTTTTGTGGTGGGGTGCCTTGCGTAAATGGGTCCCATAACCAATTTGTCCTATAAACATATTTACCATAAACGCCGTTGAAAAAGAGGGATAAATCAAAATTTTTCCAGTTGAAGTTCAATTTAAATGAATAAGTAAAATCTGGATATTTTCCAGGTATGTAAACTTTATCCTTTGAATTTATTTTGCCATCTCCATTTTGATCCTTTAACTTGAGATCTCCTGGCTTAGGCTTGTAAGGCTGGGTAGGTGAATTGTTAATATCTTTTTGAGACTGAAAAATGCCTATCCATTTATACATATAATAAGACTGCCACGGTAATCCAACCTTTGACCTCAAATGACCTCCAATGTTAGGAGCAACAAGCTTGGTAACTTTATTTATATTTTTAGAAAAATTGGCAGAAATATCATACTGCAATTGACCTATATTATTTTTGTGCTGAAGTGTTAGATCAATGCCCCTATTAAGCATAGCTCCATAATTAACAGTCGGCGGACTTAGTCCAGCGCTATAGGGTATTGGCTCCTGAAAAAGAATATTTGTTGTATTCTTTCGATAATAATCCGCCGTAAATGAAAAAAGGCCATTCAGCATGCTATAATCGAGACCGACGTCTAGCATAGTTGTTGTTTCCCATTTTAGAGATTGGTCAGTCAGTCGTTGCAAATAGGCACCTTGCTGGACATTAGACGAAGAATAAGGATAACTAGTTAGATTTAGCACCTCTTGATATGGGTAGTTCCCTATCTGTTGGTTACCAAGCTCGCCATATGAAGCCCTCAGTTTGAACTCGTCCAGCCAATCTAAGCTATTGAGAAACTTTTCTTTTGATATTCTCCATCCTATTGATGCTGAAGGGAACACGCCCCATCTGTGATGAGGAGCAAGTCGAGAGGAGCCATCGTAGCGTGCATTAACTTCTAATAGGTATTTTCCCTTATACTTGTAGTTTATACGACCAAAAAAAGATTGAAGGGCCCATTGATACCCCGTTCCACTATTCTGTTGAGTATCTGAAGCACCAACATCAAGCTCAGGTATTTGATAGGATGGTAAGTTTCTTCGCTGAGCCGACATCGAGTGCCCTATTGTAGTCACAATACTCGTTCCGCCAAGCAATTTTATATGATTGTTTTTATTTAGGTTTTTGTTGAATGTTATGGTTGAATATACCTTGTAGTGCGTACTACGGTTGTTATCTTGCCGGACACCTTTAAAAAAAGGATAGTTGTTATCAGCCAATTCATAATTTCCTGTAGAGTCTGGTTGATAAATATATCTGTTTGCACCATGACCGTAATACTTGTGATAGGAGAGATTAAGATTAGCTGCTGCTTTTGTTTTCCATTCTAAATGTGGTGTAAAGTCTAACGTTAAAAAAGCTTGGCTTCTAACTGTATAATTATCCCACAAATTGTGACCTTCTTTTCCAATGGCTACTGGGTTACGATTATGAAACGGTGCATTCTTAAAAGCAGCAGAAGCATAACGGCCACTTCCATCCGGTAAATAAGGACGATAGGTTGGTGCCTGGCTATATATTTCCAACATGGACCCCCCTGAGGTCAAAGAATAACCCCGCTTACGTTTCCCTTTTTCCAAAGAGATTTTACCTCCAAAATGAATTACTTTGTTCACTTTTGTATTTAAATTCAGTTGAAAATTGTATCTCTTATAACCATAATAGTTAACGATCCCAGGTTGATTTAAATAACCAAGTGACGCTCGATACATCGTACCATTATTACCTCCGCTTACAGAAATATTATGTTGCTGTTTTAAAGCATTTCTAAACATATAGTGCTGCCAGTCAAAATTTGGATATCGCACGGAACCACCATTTTGACGATAAGCTTTTATTAGTGATTGAGGATATTGTTTACCTACATTGCTATGTTTAGCTGCCCGATTGTACATTTCCATATAGGTAGCAGAATTATGTATAAGATCAGGAAGGTGTGCAGGTTGTTGTACAGAAATCTTATTATGATAACTTATTTTTATGCCATTTTTTTGGCCATTTTTGGTTGTTACCAAAATCACACCATTTGCAGCCCGGGCTCCATATATAGCTGCAGATGATGCATCTTTAAGTACTGATATTGATTTAATATCATCGGGATTAAGGCTGCTCAGACTGCCCTCTACTCCATCAATTAGTACCAGCGGATTACTCGATGCGCCAAATGTACCTAAGCCTCTAATTAACATGGAAGTTTGTGTTCTACCAGGTATGCCGCTGCGTTGTACGACGTTTAAACCACTAACCTTCCCTTCTAAGAGATTCTCAACATTGGAAGAAGTTTCTTTGGAAAGATCGGATGAACTTACAGAGGAAACCGAACCCGTGAGATCCGATTGTTTTTGGCTCCCATAGCCAACGACGACCATCTGTTGGCCGGCTATTGTTTGGGTTCTCAGCGTAATATCAATCCCGGTACGGCCCTTGATGGGTATAGTCCGGGTTCGGTATC
>Ga0102962_1000567_pt1 | contig 16932 bp, 13 predicted proteins | sample SalPonF2_C_D2_MG_FD_84519 | JGI IMG/M metagenome (GOLD analysis project Ga0102962, IMG submission 84519) | Salt pond soil microbial communities from South San Francisco under conditions of wetland restoration - Salt Pond MetaG SF2_C_D2_MG ...
CATGAGCATGATGGTGCCCCCGGCCGCATCCTCTTCGCCCACGGCGCTCAAGGCTGCCTGTAGATGCGTGCGGATCTCGTGATGGGTGGTGCGGCATTGGGCCAGAGCATGCGCCAGCTCGGGGGCATTTTCGATAAGACGCGGAAATACATCGGCTTCCTCCGCCTCCATATGGCGTGCGGCATGGCGCCGGCAGGCGCTGAGGCTTTCGAGGGCCTTCGCCCAGTCACCGTCGGCCAATGTGGTCAAGGCCTTGGCGAGCAGATCCTCGCAGTGCTGATGGCTGGTTATCAAAGGCGCGGGCATTGTCGGGGTCATGGCGTATCCCTCTCCGAGGCACGTCCTTCGAAGTATGGCCATTGCGGGCGTGTTGTCATTGCGCTACATCAATTACCAATCCCAACAACAAGTTAAGCCAACGATATCGGCCAGGCGGGATCTCCGGGCGGGCCGCACTCGTCGCCATATCACCGCGAAGAATGAGGGACTCAAAGGGATTGCGGCGGCACGCTGGAACCTCCCCGGACGTTCATGATCCGCGGCATGTACCGGCGACCGGGCGGGGCCGGGGCGCCCCTCACTCACCGCCAGTGTTGTCGGGCTGCGTTGGACTTCGGGTCGTCAATTGTGTCGTCGTCCCGTTTGGCTCGCCGGGCGGCGCGGGGGCTGAGGCATCGTGCAATACCCCGTATTGGGTCTCGTAAGCTGCCAGAATCGCCGCAAGGGGTATTGCCATGAGCATACCCAGGATTCCGAACAATGCACCGCCTGCAAAAATAAGAAAAAGGACCGCAACGGCATGCACCTTGACGTAGCGTCCTACCAGAACCGGCATGAGTACCAGGTTGCCGATCAGCTCGGAGCCGGCGATCGTCAGGATGACGAGGATCAAATGGGAGATCCCGTGGAATTCCACCGTCGCCAGCAGTATGGCCGGCAACCCGGTCAGTGCAAATGCGGCAAAGGGGATCGCCGATACGCAGCCGGCAACAATACCCAGAAAGAGACCGAGGCTGATGCCGCTGACGAGGTAGCCTGTGGCATACAGAGCCCCGAAGCCGGCCATGGCCATGAGCTGGCCGTGAATGAAGTGGCGGAACACCTCGTTGCTCGTGGTCAAAACCCGCTGAATGCGAAGGCGCAGCGCCCCTTGAGTCAGTGACACCATGCGCGCCGACAAAGCATGCCAGTCCCGCAGCAGGTAAAACAACACAATGGGAATCAGGCAGACATAGATACCGACCTTTACCGCTTGGGCGGCGGTGCTAAAGAAAAGAGCGGGTCCCTGAACCATTTGCGAACCAGCCGACAGCAGGTAACCCTGAATGTCGCTGGTCAGCTTCTTTGAGGCCACGTGGATATGCAGCGCGCGAGCGATGCCCTGAATAAGTCTTGCCACATCGTCCATGGTGCGCGGCAACTGATCCATGAAAAGCAGCATTTCCTGCTGCAGTTGGGGCAAAATCCAGCGCACGACGGCCGCACCTGCCGCGCCCAAGCATAAGAAAACGAGCAGGACCGCTAGCCAACGCGGCATGCGCCGGCTGAGCCGGTCCACCACCGGGACCAGCAGGTAAGCCGCGACCCAAGCGGTCAAGAAGGGCGTGAGTATGCCCTCCAGTAAGTAAAAGGCGAGCCCGAGGAGGAAGATGATGCCCAACACCGCAAAAAGACGCACGCTGGTCATGATCTAAGGCATTGAGCCAAGCCGAACGGGCGGCCAAAACCGCGTTGCGCCCGCGCACAACCCTTGCTTGGGCGCACGTCAGGCACGAGTGTCAGCACCGTTCGTCGTCCACGTTAACGTTCTCAACTCGATCACCACATTGAGGTCCGATTCGCGCTCCCGGCAAAGGGTGAACATCGAATGAACCGCCGGCTACCGCGTGTGGCATCGGCAAGGCCCCAGTGCATTGAGCTTGGTTTTGCCTAGCGGTGTCAACTGAAAACAGCGCCGCCTATACGCACGCGCTGCGTGCTGTCGGATGGGATGTTTCACTGGCGGCCGCTGCTGTTAGTTGCTGGTCTGCGCGGTTAATAGGATCAGGCGCGCGCCGCCGCTCTTCGCGCCGGGAGACGAAAGGAACGATCGGCTAACGGTACGCTTGCAGAATCTCCCCGAGGGCTTGTTTTCCCGGGCAGACCTCGTCGGCCTGCAGTTCGACCAGCGGTGTCTCCACCGTTCCCAGTACGCTGTGCATGTCGGCGCTGTCGGTGTCGATGTGCAGCAGCCCTGTAGGTACCTCGCCGGCCTTCTGACGTTCCCGAACGTAAGCATAGGCGGCATCGCGATCCGTTGGATCGTAGTCTGCGGGCACCTTGCGGAAACGAACGACGCTGCCGTCGTGCAGGGTGACGTCACGGGTGCTGCCCGGATCATACTGTGCGGTAATTGGCTCCGACTGCGGTACGAAGTCGGCTTCGATGTCGTCGACGGTGTGCTCGCGGGTGTAACGATAGCTCTTGGTCGACCCCTGGTGGTCGTTGAAGGTCACGCAGGGAGACACGACGTCTATCAGGGCCAGGCCGCGGTGGCGGATTCCGGCCTCGAGGATGGGTACCAGTTGTCCCTTATCGCCGGAGAAGCTGCGCGCTACAAAGGTTGCCCCCAGCGACAGCGCCAGCAGCACCGGATCGATGGGCGGCATGGCATTGATCTCTCCGCCTTTGGAGTGCGTACCGAGGTCGGCAGAGGCCGAGAACTGGCCTTTGGTCAGTCCGTAGACGCCGTTGTTTTCCAACACGTAGAGCATGTTTACGTTGCGGCGAATGGCATGGGCCATCTGACCCAGGCCGATGGACAGCGAATCGCCGTCGCCGCTGATGCCGATATAGTACAGTCCGCGGTGCGCGGCATTGGCGCCGGCGGTGATTGAGGGCATACGCCCGTGTACGGCGTTGAAGCCGTGGGCGGCGCCCAGGAAATACGTGGGCGTTTTAGCCGAACAGCCGATGCCGCTGAGCTTGGCGACCCGGTGGGGCGGAATGGACAGCTTCCAAAAGGCTTCCACAATGGCGGCGGTTACGGAATCGTGGCCACAGCCGGCGCACAGGGTGGACATCTGACCTTCGTAGTCGCGCCGCGACAGGCCCGCTTTGTTTACGCCCAAGGAGGGGTGGTGAACCTTGGGCTTGGGGATGTATGTCATACGCGGCCTCCTGTGCCCTGTTGGGTGGCCGGGTCGAGCGGCGCGGGCGGTATCGTTCGGCCGCCGCTCGTTGCGGCCGACCCTGTCTCTGTAGAAGCCGGGGTGCCGAGATGCCGGCGGACGCTGCCGACCACCTGCATGGCGCTCAGGGGCAGACCGCCGTAATGGCGCACGGATATGAGCCGGTTTTTGGTGACGGCGGTTTCGGCCGTGAGCAAGTGGCAGAGCTGTCCATCCCGGTTTTGCTCGACAACGAGATTAACGCGATGGTCGAGCAAAAAGCGCTCCACTTCAGCGGCGAACGGGAAAGCGCGCACGCGCAGGTAGTCGACCTGGATACCCTCGCGGGCCAGTCGATCGATAGCTTCCCGGCAGGCAAGATCGCAGCCACCGACGGTGACCATACCCAGCGCGGCCGCCGCGCGGCGCTCGATGATAGGGGGCGGTAGGTGCTGAGCAGCGTTGCGATGCTTCAGCGCCAGACGGTCCATCACTTGCGTGTAAGGCTCGGCCTCTTCCGTATAGCGCGCCAGACGGTCGTGCCCGGAGCCTCGGGTGAAAAACGCACCATCGGCGTGGGAGCCGGGCAGCGAACGCCACGGGACGCCATCGCCGTCCGGATCGTCGTAGCGGTGAAACGCCACGCCCGCCTCCAGGGCGGCGGCGTTGATCACCTTGCCGCGGTCCGGCCGATAGCCGTCGTCCCACTCTGGCGCCGGGATAACCCATTCGTTCATGCCGATGTCCAGGTCCGAGACGACGAACACGGGCGTTTGAAAGCGCTCGGCCAGGTCGAACGCCGCCACCGCCATGTCGAAACATTCCTTGGGGTCGGCGGGAAGCAGGGCAATATGCTTGGTGTCGCCATGGGACGCATAGGCAACGGTGAGAATGTCGCTCTGCTGGGTTCGGGTGGGCATGCCGGTGGACGGGCCGGTGCGCTGCACGTCGAACAACACCAGCGGTACCTCGGCGTAGTAGGCGAGGCCGATGAACTCCGACATCAGAGAGATACCCGGGCCGCTGGTGGCGCTGAACGCACGCGCACCCATCCAGCTCGCTCCCACAACCATGCCGGCTGCCGCCAATTCGTCCTCAGCCTGGATAACCGCGGCTTTGAGGCGCCCGTTCTGCGCATCTTTGCGATAGCGGCGGGCATAGCGTTCGAAGGCCTGCACCAGCGAGGTCGACGGCGTGATGGGATACCAGGAGACGACCGTGGCGCCGGCAAACAGGCAGCCCAGCGCCGCTGCCGTATTGCCGTCCATGAGGACGGCGTCGCGGTTGCAATCCATCGGCGCCAGGTGGGTCGGCAACGGACAGGCGTAGTGGTCGCGCACGTAGGTCCATCCAAGCTCGAGGGCTCGCAGGTTGGATTCGAGAAGCCCATGGTTCTTGGCGCCAGGCCCTTCCGCCAGCAACTGCTCCACTATGCCGCGGTCCAGATTGAGCAGCGCCGCCAAAGCGCCCACGTAGGCGATGTTCTTCATGCGCAGCAGCAGCCGCGAGCCTTCGAACTGGGCTGCGACCAGACGTGCCAGCGGCACACCAATCAAGGTTATGTCGGGGCGCTGCAGCCTACGTGACAGCGCTCCCGCGTCGTCGTAGACGAGCCATCCGCCGGAACGTACCCCGGTCACGTCTTGCCCGTAGCTCGCGGGGTTCATGGCCACCACGATGTCGTAGTCGTCGCGGTGGCCGGTCCAGCCGTCTGCGCTGGCGCGGATATCGAACCAGGTGGGCAGGCCCTGGATGTTGGAAGGAAAGATATTCTTGCCGCTCACCGGAATGCCCATGCGGAAAATGGCGCGCAGGACGAGACGGTTAGCGGTAGCGGAGCCGGTACCGTTGGTGGTGGCGATGCGCAGGCTCAGATTGTTGATGCACGGCGCTGCGGCATTGGGTTGGCGTGCGCTGGTTTGTTGGCCATTGCTCGGGCTCATATCGTCTCCACTGTCGTCGCACGCACCGGATGGGCCTGACCGGCCTCGAGCCCCGCGTAGGGCAGTTGCAGCACGGAGCGGCGCATATCCCAGGCAGCGGTCGGGCAGCGCTCCGCGCACAGTCCGCAGTGGACGCAAAGGTCTTCGTCTTTGAACATGTTGCGCCCGGTGTGCGGCAGCGCCCCGGACACCAACAGCGGCTGCTCCGGATGCAGGGCGGGCGCCCTGAGTCGCTTGCGGACTTCGTCCTGCTTGCCATTGCCGGTGATCGTCAGACAGGAGAGGGGGCACACGTCCACGCAGGCGTCGCATTCGATACACAGGCTTTCGGTAAAGAAGGTCTGCATGTCGCAGTTGAGGCAGCGTTCCACCTCTTGTTGTGCCTGATGCGGATCCAGCCCCAGTTCGGCCTCCACGCTCAGGCGGGCGCGAGTGCGCTCGATGGGCACGCGGCGCGATTGGGCGCGCAAGGCCTCGTCATAGCAGTTGGAGTAAGCCCATTCGTGCAAACCCATCTTTTCCCGTTGCAGGCGCATGCGCGGGCGCGGGCGTGGCTGCAAGGCCTGGCCCGTGCAATGGGCGTGAATGGAGATCGCCGCCTGGTGCCCGTGCTCGACCGCCCAGATGATGTTGTTCGGTCCCCACGCTGCGTCGCCGCCCGCGAACACACTCGGCAATGTCGTCTGGAAGGTGGTCTGATCGACGACCGGCATGTCATGGTCGGTGAACACCATGCCGATGTCGCGCTCGATCCAGGGAAAGGCTGTATCCTGCCCGATCGCCAGAATGACTTCGTCGCAGGGCGCAACCATTACATCGTGCACCTGCTTGTGCAGGCGGCCGTCGTCACCGGCGCGCCAGCTCACGCGTTCGAACTCCATGCCCACCAGCTTGCCGCTTTCGACCACGAAGCGGGACGGCGAATGGTTTTCGACGATCGCAACCCCTTCGGCTTCGGCATCCTCCAATTCCCAGGGCGAGGCCTTGAACTGGCTGCGATCCTTGCGCGCCATGATCTTCACTTCCTGTGCGCCCAGGCGTATCGCGGTGCGGCAACAGTCCATGGCGGTGTTGCCGACGCCGATTACCAATACGCGCGCCCCGGCTTTGCGTACGTGGCCGAAGCGCACCGACTCCAGCCACTCGATGCCCACATGGACATCGTCGCTGTCCCAGCGACCCGGCAGGGGAAGTTCCTTGCCGCGCGGCGCACCGGAGCCGATGAACACAGCATCGAAAGCGCCGTCCACGCCGCCTGCCAACAGGGCGGCCAGACTCGCGACCGCGGTATCCGTCCTCACATTCACCCCCATCCCGGTGATCTGGCCGATCTCATCCCAGAGGACGTCGGCCGGTAATCGGAACTCGGGAATGTTGGTCCACATCAGCCCGCCCGGTTTCGCCAGTTTTTCGAACACCGTCACCGCATAGCCCAGGGGCATGAGGTCGTTGGCCACCGTCAGCGAAGCGGGGCCGGCGCCGATACAGGCGATGCGCTTGCCGTTTTTCTGCTCCGGTATGGCCGGCAGGCGTGGCTCGATACCGCCCCGCAGGTCCGCTGCGACCCGTTTCAGCCGGCAGATCGCCACCGGTTCGCCATCGATCCGGCCTCTCCGGCAGGCCGGCTCGCACGGGCGGTCGCATGTTCGGCCCAGAATGCCCGGGAACACGTTTGACCTGCGATTGAGCATGTAGGCATCGTCGTATCGCCCCGCAGCAATCAGCCGAATGTATTCAGGGACGTTCGTGTGGGCCGGACACGCCCACTGACAATCCACCACTCGATGGAAATAATCCGGATCCGAGGTGTCGGTAGGTTTCATGTTATCCGTGCTGTGGCGAAACAGCGGGGACAGGCGTCAGGCTGGCGGCAAGCAGCCGCATGATTCCCCGTTTTTGTTACGCAATACGGGCTCATGCGCTAAAGACTAGACGCACACCCAACGAGCCGCTTGATATATATCAACAACATCTCTTGCTTCGCGGTTGCGTGTGCTTTTCGTCAGAGTGCATTGAGCTCTGCCTCCCGAACAATTCCGGGATCGGAGTTGACCCAAAAAGGACCGCCTCGCACTGGGCAAAACTGCGCGCCGAATGCTTGCCGAAAACGCCGGTGGTCTTTTATGGCCATCCAGGCGTCCCACGGCGGTGGAAAATCAAACAGGGCAGACCAAACTGCAGTCGTACACAGGCGGCGGAAGCGCCAACGTCGTCTCCCGTCAACTGTAGGGCGTGTGGGACGAGCTGCGGATCACGGGCTGCGGTAACGGCAGCCCGGGGGAGGTGCAGCGCGGACCCGCCTATAGGTGAGGGCGGGTTTGTCCAGCATCAGAAACTGCGCCAGGCAGAGCGCTTTCTCCGAAAACGCAGGATCGGCACGATGAGCCCGACCAATATGCCTGCAATGATGATTGCCGCCCCCATTAAGATACCTTCACGACGGCTCTCAATGACGCGGACCCGGGAGCGCAGCTTCGAGCGTTGTTGTTCCAGACGTGCTATCCGTGCCTTGAGCCGGTCGTTTTGTCGGCTGATTTGCAGGCTGTGGGCCGATGCATTGGTCACCTGGGTCAACCGTTCTTTCAGGGACTGGTTGTGCTTTTTTAAATTATCTATCGCAGCCGCTTGCTGCGATTTGGCGGACAAGGCGGCTTTGAGCTTGCTGTTCAAAGAATCATGTTCCTGCTCGACGCTGGTCAATGTCTTTTGCGCCTTGCCCAAGCGATCGCTGGCCACCGGCTTATCCTGCAGATAGCGTGCCCGGATCCAGCCCTGCTTGCCGTCGGGCGCTTCGACCTCGGCGTAGCCATCGTTGTTTTTGAGCACGCTCACCGGCGTGCCGCTGTCCAGCGGCTCGATGATCGACGCGTGGGCACCCGGTGCCCGGCGCATGTGGATCGACAAATCGTCCGAAACGTACAGGGTCTTGGCCAATACCGGATAGGTGAATGCGGCCAGGGCGATAAACAGCAGCAGTCTTTTCAAGGGGCACTCCTTATACGTGTCACAGGGACCCCGACCCGGCGTAACGGTTAAGCCACGGTGGCAGCAATGACTTCTCGTGCAGCCGCCGGGACGTCTACATCGAACCGACCCGTAGAATGCTACCAGCTCCGCCAGCGTTTCCCCATTCGCGTATGGGCACCGGAACGCGCCGTCCCCGGTCACGCACCGTGCGCGACGCCGCCGGTCCATGATGAACCATCTCACGTCGTCGCATTGCTCCTGTGGCTCATTCTACCAGCGGGTCTGGCCTCAAGCGGCGTATAGCCCGCGGCGCCGGCAGGCGCTGAAAGGTTGCGCTGGTCAGCACCAGAGCGGATCACCGCAGGCCGTCGCGACGGTCCGGGACGCTGCTTGCGCACGCGCAGGCAGAGGACCGCAGGAAGTCGCTTTTCGGTAATCGAGGGTCGCCGTAACGCCAGCGGCCGCGTTAGCCGATGCTTAATCTTGTGGCTGCGGAAGAGACCGCCGTTGGCGCAGCCGGAAAAAACGGAGTGAAAGAGATGGCCGAAGGCGAACACATTGAAGATGAAGAAGAGCTCGATCTTGCGTCGTTGCCCGATGACGAGCTGGTCGAACAAATGCACGACGACCTTTACGACGGCCTGAAAGAGGCGGTTGTCGAAGGGACCGACATCCTGCTCGAACGTGGTTGGTCGGCGGACAAGGTGCTCAACGAAGCGCTCGTCGGCGGCATGGCGATCGTCGGCGTCGATTTCCGGGACGGCATCCTGTTTGTCCCAGAGGTGCTGCTCGCCGCCAATGCCATGAAAGGCGGTATGCAGATCCTTCGCCCGTTGCTGGCCGAGACCGGCGCGCCGCCGATCGGCAAAATGGTGATCGGTACGGTCAAGGGCGACATCCACGACATCGGCAAGAACCTTGTCGCCATGATGATGGAGGGCGCCGGTTTCGAGGTGATCGACATCGGCATCAACATCCCGGTCGAGCGCTACATCGAGGCTCTGGAAGAGCACAAGCCCGACATCCTCGGCATGTCTGCACTGCTCACCACGACCATGCCATATATGAAAGTCGTGATCGAGGAGCTGAAGAACAAGGGCATACGCGACGACTATATCGTGCTGGTCGGCGGCGCGCCGCTCAACGAGGAATTCGCGCGTGCCGTCGGTGCCGACGGTTACTGCCGCGATGCGGCGGTGGCTGTCGATATCGCCAAGGCCAAGATCTCGGAACGGCGCCTCGCGGCCTGATCGCGGAGCGCGTCGTGAGCCGCGAAAGCACCACCCGGCGGTTGCTGGTGATCGCCTGCGGCGCACTGGCCAGAGAACTGATGACGGTGATACGTGCCAACGGCTGGGCGCACGTTCAAGTGACCTGTCTGCCGCCGCACCTGCACAACCGGCCCGAGCACATTCCGCAGGCGGTGCGCGAGTGCATTCACGCTAACCGCAGGGCGTTCGAGCACATTTTTGTCGCCTATGGTGACTGCGGCACCGGCGGCGGGCTCGATCGCGTGCTGGAGGAGGAAGGCGTCGAGCGCCTGCCGGGCGCTCACTGCTACGCGTTTTTCACCGGCACGGACTCATTTGCCCGGTTGGCCGACGAAGAACCCGGCACCTTCTACCTGACGGATTTCCTGGTGCACCAGTTTGACCGCCTGGTCATGCGGGGTCTGGGACTCGACCGCCATCCCCAACTGTTGCCGGTGTACTTTCAGCACTACCGCCGGGTGGTGTACCTGGCGCAGCGCCACGATGCGGATCTGGAGGCAAAGGCGGCGCGCGCGGCCGAACGGCTCGGGCTGCCGTTGGAAGTCAAATATACGGGCCTGGCGCCGCTGGCACGGGCGTTGCGGCCAATGGCGTTTCGGAGCGAGACGGATGGCACATCTCATCACGGTGTATTGGCGTGACATTCCCGTTCAGGTGATGGCCAGGCGCGGCCGAACGACCGCGAAGGCAATGTTGTCGCAGCGCTTCATGAAAGCCGTCGATCGCGCGGCCATGCGGGCGCACAAGTCCGATGCCAACGCCTACATCGCGGAGTGGCGGCGGGTCAGCCGCGCCTGTGAGGGCGGCGATCTGGAAGGCGAGGTGTCCGCGGAAGCGGCCCGCCTGGAGCAAGCATTCAGCGATGGCGAGCTCGATCAGCTGGCGCGTGCCGGCGGGCTGGTGCCGGCGGATTGAAGTGTGGCCGGAATCATCGATGCAACGGACGTGCTCGAGGACCGTGATCCCTCGAGAGACAGCAATCTGCAGCAATAGAGGATAGTTGTATGATGGAAACCGTCGTCAGTTCGGCCACCAGAGAGGTCGTGCTCGGATTCGATCGACCGTTCGTGGTGATCGGGGAACGCATCAACCCCACGGGGCGCAAGGTGCTGGCGGCGGAGATGGCCGCGGGCGACTACAGCCGGGTGGAGAAGGACGCCCGGGAACAGGTTGAGGCGGGCGCCCATATGCTCGACGTCAACGCCGGCATCCCGCTCGCCGACGAGCCGCAGATCCTGGCCGAGACCATCCAATTGGTGCAGTCGATCACCGACGTGCCGCTGTCCATCGACTCCTCGATTGTCGACGCACTGGAACGCGGTCTGGAAGTCTACCAGGGTAAGGCGCTGGTCAATTCGGTCACGGGCGAAGAAGAACGTCTCGAGGCCGTGCTGCCGCTGGTGAAGAAGTACGGTGCCGCCGTGGTGGCGATCTCCAACGACGAGACCGGTATCTCGGAAGACCCGGACGTGCGTTTCCAAGTAGCCAAGCGCATCGTGGAGCGTGCCGAGGACCACGGCATCCCCCGCTCCGACATCGTTGTGGATCCGCTGGTGATGCCGATCGGCGCGGTCAACAGCGCCGGCAAACAGGTGCTGCACCTGCTCAACCGCCTCAAGAACGAACTCAAGGTGAACTCCACTTGCGGTGCGTCCAACGTCAGCTTCGGCCTGCCCAATCGCAACGGGATCAACGGCGCCTTCCTGACCATGGCGATTCAGGCCGGCCTGACCTCGGCCATCACCAACCCATTGCACAAGGAGGTCATGCAGTCCTGCATGGGCGCGGACGTGATGATGGGCCGCGATGCCAACTGCGCGCGCTGGATCCGGCGCTTCCGCGAGGCGCCTGCGGTCGAGCCGGGCAGGGAAGGCGCGCGGGCGCGGCGCGGCAACCGCCGCCGGCGCGCCTGAGATTCCGCCACCCGGAAGCACGGCATGGCCGACGACGTTCTGGTCATCTTCACGCCGTCCGGACGACGGGGGCGCTTCCCGGCGGGCACTCCGGTACTGCAGGCCGCCCGTTCGCTCGGCGTAGACGTCGATTCGGTGTGCGGCGGCCGCGGTATCTGCGGGCGCTGTCAGGTGCTGGTGGGCGAGGGCGATTTCCCCAAGTTCGGGGTGCATTCCACGGCCGCGAGTCTGGGTGCGCTCACCGCGCCGGAGCAGCGCTTCGACCAGCGTCGCGGGCTCAAGGCCGGCCGCCGGCTAGGCTGCCACGCGCGGCTGGAGTACGACGTGGTGATCGACGTGCCGCCGGACAGCCAAGTGCACCGTGCGGTGGTGCGCAAGGACGCGGCGCACATCGATTTCGAGGTCGACCCCGTCGTGCGCCTGCATTATGTCGAGGTCGATGAACCCGACATGCACGAGCCGTCCGGCGATCTGCGCCGCCTCAAGCGCGCGCTGGTCGAACAGTGGCAGCTCGGCGACCTGATCTGCAGCCTGCCTGTACTGCAGACGCTGCAGAAGCGGCTGCGGGCGGGGCAGTGGAAGGTGACCGCCGCGGTGCGGCACGGCCGCGAGATCGTCGGCATCTGGCCCGGCCTGCAGGAGCGCGCCTACGGGCTGGCGGTGGACGTGGGCTCCACCACCATCGCCGCCCACCTGTGTGATCTGACCAGCGGCAGGGTGGTGGCGGCGGCCGGCATGATGAATCCGCAGATCCGGTTCGGCGAAGACGTCATGAGCCGCGTCTCCTACGTGATCATGAATCCGGGCGGCGAGGCCGGTCTGACGGACGCGGTGCGCGACGCGCTCAACGACCTGGCCGGCCAGGTCGCCAAGGAGGCGGGCGTCAAACGGGATCAGATCGTCGAGGCGACGGTCGTCGGCAATCCCATCATGCACCACCTGCTGCTGGGGATCAGCCCCGCCGAGCTGGGCACGGCGCCGTTCGCGCTGGCGGATGACACGGCCGTCGATGTGCTGGCACGCGATCTGGCGCTTGAGCTGCATGCGGGTGCCCACGTCTACGTGCTGCCCTGCATTGCCGGGCATGTCGGGGCCGATACGGCCGGCATGGTATTGGCCGAAGGGCCGCACCTCGATGACCCTATTACGCTACTCGTCGACGTCGGAACCAACGCAGAGATCGTCCTCGGCAACCGCAAGCGTCTGCTGGCCGCGTCGAGTCCGACCGGTCCTGCGTTCGAAGGTGCGCAAATCAGCTGCGGTCAGCGGGCTGCCCGCGGTGCAATCGAGCGCGTGCGCATCGACCGCAATACCCTGGAGCCCCGCTTCAAGCTGATCGGCTGCGATCTGTGGTCGGATCAGCCGGGCTTTGCAGAAAAGGCGGGCGCGACCGGCATCACCGGGGTGTGCGGCTCCGGCATTGTGGAAGTGATCGCGGAGATGTATCTGGCCGGCATCATCAGCGCGGACGGCGTGATCGATGGCGCGCTGGCAGAGCTAACCCCGCGGGTGATGGTCGACGGACGGACTTTCGCTTACCGCCTCACGGATGGCGAACCCGGCCTGAGAATTACCCAGAACGACGTGCGGGCCATCCAGCTCGCAAAGGGCGCTTTGTACGCCGGCGTCAAGCTGCTCATGGAACACATGGAGGTAGAGCGGGTCGAGCGCATCCGCCTCGCGGGTGCCTTCGGCAGTCATATCGACGTCAAATATGCGATGGTCCTCGGGCTGATACCCGACTGCGATCTCGAGCGGGTTGCAGCGGCCGGCAACGCGGCGGGCGTCGGAGCGCGCATCGCGCTGGTGAACGCCGCCAAGCGGCGCGAGATCGAACAGCAGGTGCGGCGCATCGAGAAAATCGAGACCGCTGTCGAACCGCGCTTTCAGGGCCATTTCATCGATGCCATGGCTATTCCGCACAAGCGCGACCCGTTTCCCAACCTGGCGCGAAAGATGGACCTGCCGGCGCCCGGTACCGCGACGCCCGAAAGCGGTCACCGGCAACGCCGACCCAGGCGGCGCCGGCGCGCCTGACGACTGCTCGAAATCCTCATGTATTGAGCGCACACTGTGGTTCCTGTGCTCCGGGCGACCGCGCTCGGCCTTCGCTCGCGACGGTCAACAGCTTCTCATTAGGGGCGATGCTGCCCAATTCCCTGCCGTCGTGGCGATCAAAAAGACCCGGCGCGAAGGCCGGGTCTGCGATGTGACAGCGGTGAAACTGTCGTTACACGTTCGAATCGGGGAACGCTGCCTTGCGCCGGGCGACGAAGTCTTGCAGCGCCTCGTCGACGCCGGGATCGATCGCCGGCGCCTCGTATTCCGCCAGCCTGCGTTTCCACAGCGCATTGGCGCGTTGTGCGGCGTCCTTGCCGCCTTCGGACTCCCACTGCTCGAAGCTGTTGTTGTCCGCCACCGGCGAGCGGTAGAAAGCGGTCTCGAAGTTGGCCTGGGTGTGGCTGCAGCCCAGAAAGTGCGAGCCGGGGCCCACCTCGCGGATGGCATCCATCGCCTGACCGTTCTCGGACAAGTCCACGCCCTGCAGAAAGACCTGCATCATGGCCGCCTGGTCGGCGTCCATCACGAACTTCTCGTAGCCCATTGCCAAGCCGCCCTCGAGCCAGCCCGCCGTGTGCAGCATGAAATTCACGCCGGCCATCATCGCGGCCTGCAGCGTATTGGCGCTCTCGTATGCCGCCTGAGCATCGGGGATCTTGGACGCGCACAAACCGCCGCCGCTGCGGAACGGCACCCCGAGGCGGCGCGCCAGCGCAGCGGCGCCATAGAGCACCAGCGCAGGCTCCGGCGTGCCGAAGGTGGGAGCCCCCGACTGCATGGAAATAGAGCTGGCGAAGGTGCCGAACACCACCGGCGCCCCGGGGTGCACGAGCTGGACGAAGGCCATGCCCGCCAGGGCCTCGGCGAGTAGCTGGGCCAATGTGCCGGCGACAGTCACCGGCGACATGGCTCCGGCCAGGATGAAGGGCGTGATGATCGTCGCCTGGTTGTTGCGGGCGTAGACCTTGGCTGCACCGAGCATGGTGGCGTCGAAGGTCATCGGCGAGTTGGCGTTGATCAGATTGATCACCACCGCGTTGTCGGCGACAAACCGCTCGCCGAACAAGATCTTCGCCATGTCCACCGTGTCCTGGGCGCGTTCCGGGGCGGTCACCGACCCCATGAAGGGTTTGTCGCTGTAGCGCATGTGGCTGTACACCATGTCCAGATGCCGCTTGTTGACCGGCAAATCAACCGGTTCGCAGACAGTGCCGCCGGAATGGTGAAGAGCTGGCGACTGGTAAGCAAGTTTAATGAAGTTGCGGAAGTCCTCGATGGTGGCGTAGCGGCGTCCGTCGTCCAGATTGCGAATGAAAGGAGGGCCGTAGGCAGGTACGAGGACCGTGTGCTTGCCGCCGATCTTCACGCTGCGCTCGGGGTTGCGAGCGTGCTGCACAAATTCACTGGGCGCCGATGCCTGGATGATCGACCGGCACAGCCCGGCCGGAAAGCGCACGCGCTGGCCGTCGACCTCGGCGCCGCCCTGTTTCAAGATCTCCAGCGCCTCCGGATCGTCCCGGAACTCGATGCCGATCTCCTCCAGAATCCTGTCGGCGTTGCGCTCGATCAACGCCAGCCCTTCCTCATCGAGCACCTCATAGCAGGGCAGCCTGCGGGTGATGTACGGAACGTAAGGGGTTTGCGCGCCGGCACGGCTGGCACGCCGTGCGTCCCGCGAGCGGCGACGCGCTCGACGGGGGGAAGCTTCTGAGCTCATGGCCTTCCTCTCTGTTATCTAATGTGGACCGAAGGGGCGTTCAGAACCAGTTCTCCAACCCGAGTATGACCACATTTGGAAACGCAATCTGATCGGTTTGCGACACGCGGATAGGCGGCTGCGTCATTTCGCAGTGTCCAGCCGGTCCGACAACAGTCGATCGGATCGGGCACCCCGTTGAACCGTCAGCGCCTGGTTGTCCATCCACTGTGTTGTCCGACATACGCAATTTTTGAGCGCAATGGCATAAGGCTCTAAACCGGAGTCAAAATAGAGATGTCATGAGCACGGGCCAGCACGCGCGTTGGCGGCCATCAGCGTTCGGCAATGGGAAGTTGCCTTCAAGGCCGTCTAATAGAGGCGATATTTTGTCCGGTGACGCAATCTTTTAAACGAAGGTCGTTTTAAGGAATTTCATCCTGCTTCGCAGAGGTTTCAATTAGCAACAATGAATCTTCCCTCTGCACGGCCGCACTGCTGTCCAGGCCTGAGGGAGCAACCCGCGGAAGAGCGTGTCATGAGTCAGCAAGCCGACGACAGATTCAATCCGGCACAGCTCATGCTGCTTGTGAGTCGCACGCCTGGGGACGGGTGCGGCGCCCCGGTGACCCAGAAGTCCTTGGCGGATCCCGGCAAGGTCATACCCAACGCCTAAGGAGGCAACCATGTCCGCCATTCTGTCCGCTGCCAACCCACTTTCCGGGTGGGCACAGGCGCTCGCCGAACCCCGCTTCGAGATCATGCCGGTCCGGGGCGGCCTGGAGGCCGCCCGGGCCCTGCCCGACAACGCCACGGTGAGCTCCACGTGCTCGCCGGCGATCGGGCTGGATAAGTCCCTGGACTTCGCCGTCGATGTTACACGGGCGCGCCCCGACCTGCGGGTGGTCGCGCATCTCGCGGCGCGCAGGGTGCGCGATCGTGCCCACTTGGAAGCGATTCTGCGACGCCTTGACAAGGCCGGCATCCGCGACGCGTTCGTCGTGGCGGGCGACCAGACCGACTCGGCTGGCGCATATCCCGGCGGTCTGGCGCTGATCGAGGCGATCGATGCCCTGGACGCCAACCTGGCCAGCATCGGCGTGCCCTGCTATCCGGAAGGCCACCCGTTCATCGACGGCGCGGAGTTGAGCGAGGCATTGGAGGCCAAAAGCTACTACGCGGACTACATGGTGAGCCAGTTGTGCTTCGATGCGGCCACCATGGAGGGTTGGCTGCGCAGCACGCGCAGGCGGGGCGTGCCATTGCCGCTGTACCTGGGCATCCCCGGGGTGATCGCGCGCCGTAAGCTGCTCGGCATCGGGCTTCGCATCGGGATCGGTGAGTCCCTGCACTTTTTGCGTAACAACACCGGCCTGGTCAGCGGCCTGCTCGCTCCCGCCCGCTATACGCCGGGGCCTTTGCTTTCGGCACTCGAGCCGCTGCTGTCCGAGCCCGAACTCGGGATTGCCGGCGTACATATCAACACTTTCAACCAGGTGCGCGACACCGTGCAGTGGTGCCAGAGCCTGCACCGGGAGCACGCACCCCTGTCATTCGCATCGCACGTCTAAGAACGCCCACAAGGAGGCCGCACACATGGTCCAGCACGCAGACAGCCCGCAGCAACAGCCGTCCGGGCACAGCGCCGTTCCCGCCGACATCGACATCGCCCGCGCCGCGCCCATCCAGCCGATCATGCGCATTGCCGCGCGTCTGGGCATCGACACCAGCGCACTGGTGCCCTACGGCCACTACAAAGCCAAAGTGGACCTGGACTTCATCCGCGGACTGGATTCCAACCCGGACGGTAAGCTGATCCTGGTGACCGGGATTACGCCCACGCCGGCCGGGGAGGGCAAGACCACCACCAGCGTGGGGCTGGGCGATGCGCTCAACCGCCTCGGGCGCCAGGCCTCGGTGTGTCTGCGCGAG
>Ga0102962_1000568_pt1 | contig 16924 bp, 13 predicted proteins | sample SalPonF2_C_D2_MG_FD_84519 | JGI IMG/M metagenome (GOLD analysis project Ga0102962, IMG submission 84519) | Salt pond soil microbial communities from South San Francisco under conditions of wetland restoration - Salt Pond MetaG SF2_C_D2_MG ...
AGCTTCTCCAGCACGGTTTCCGCGTCCTTCATCAGGTCGGGATAATTGATGATGCCGGAAAAATGCTGCAGCGGCCGGCCGATGTCGGTGGAGATCAGGTTGAACAGCTTCGCCATGGCGGGAGAAAAGCGCTTCACCCGGAACTGTCGGTCGAGGAAGATGGTGGCGATGTCGGTGCTGCTCAAGAAGTTCTGCAGGTCGCCGTTCGCCTGACCCAGCTCCTCCACCTTGTTCTGCAGCTCGGCATTGACGGTCAACAGTTCCTCGTTCAGGGCCTGCAGTTCTTCCTTGGAGGTCTCCAGTTCCTCGTTGGTGGACTGGAACTCCTCGTTCATTGACATCAGTTCCTCGTTAGAGGACTTGAGCTCCTCGTTGGCGGTCTCCATCCGCTCGGTGGTCGATTGGAGCTCTTCGTTGGTGATGCGCAGCTGCTCCTCGAGCTGCTGAACCATCATGTCCTTGGACGATTTCTCATCTCCAACGGGCCTGGGCGTCCCGACGGCCGGGGCGGCGGGGATCGACGGGGCGGTTCCCATCGGCTCGAAGATCACCAGGGCCAGGCCCCTGGCCGAGGGGGGCGCGGTAATCGGCTCGACGCGCAGGTTGAGGGTTTCGGTGCCCGCCTCGGTCACGATCCTCAGGCCCTGGTAGACGGCGGCTTGCTGTTCGGTCAGCGCTTTGTGCACCGCCGCCCGCAGGGCCGGCCGCAGATCCTCCTTGGCCATCTTCAGAATGTTCTGGCTTGGTTCTCCCACCGGCGGCTCCAGGTAGCGGCTGGTCCGGGTGGAAAAGTAGACCACCTCGAACTTCTCGTTGATCACCACGCAGGGGGGGGAATAGCGCTGCATCAGGGTCTTTTCCGCCAGGGTGCCGGGGCTGATACCGACCTCCCGGTAGGTCTGTACAGGTTCCCCCTCGGGAATGGGCGCGTGCTGCGGGACGAGGGGAAATTCGACGCCGAACCGTTTCCCCGTTTCCCGTCGCTGGAAGAGTTTCCATTTCTTGTCGAGGGGCAGGAACAGGTCGGTGAATCCGCCGACCGTCTCCGAGCTGCCGAGAAAGAGGAAGCCATTCGGCTTGATCGCCTGCCCGAAGAGGGGAAGGATGCGTTTCTGCAGCTCGGGCTTGAGGTAAATGAGCAGGTTGCGACAGGCCAGCAGGTCGAGGCGCGAGAAGGGAGGGTCCTTGATGACATTGTGCTGGGCGAAGACGATCATCTCCCGCAGCGACTTCACGACCTGGTAGGTGTTGTCCGTTTTTTTGAAGAAGGTGCGCAGCCGTTCGGGGGTCACGTCGGCGCCGATGCTGTCCGGGTAGCGGCCGGCTCGGGCGAAATCGACCGCCTCTGCGTTGATGTCGGTGGCGAAAATCTGCACTTTGAGGTCGAGCCGCTGCTCCCGCGAATATTCCCGGATCAGCATGGCGACCGAGTAGGCTTCCTCGCCGGTAGCGCAGCCGGCCATCCAGATGCGGATGGGATCGTCCGGGTCCCGGTCTTCGAAGAGTTGGGGGATTACCCGTTGCTCGAGGGCTTCGAAGGCTTCGGGGTCGCGGAAGAAGCTCGTAACGCCGATCAGAAATTCTTTGAAGAGGGCTTTGCTCTCGTCCGGCTTTCCCTTAAGGAACTTGATGTAGTCCTTGAGGTCGCTGATGTCGTTGACGGCCATCCGCCGTTCGATGCGGCGGATGACGGTGCTGGTCTTGTACGCACTGAAGTCGTGGCCGGTGCTGGCGTTGACGGAGCGGAGGATTGCCTTGAGATCTTCGACGGTTTGTTTGGCCGGTTCGTTTTCCTTGCGTCGCGCCATGAGGGTGGAGCGCTGGGCGAGTTCCAGTATCTTGTCCGGAATCGATTGGGTCGGCAGGATCAGATCGGCCACTCCGGTGGCGATGGCGCTCTGGGGCATGCCGGGATACTTGGCGGTGGCCTCATCCTGCACCACCACGAAGCCCCCCGCCTCCTTCACCGCTTTCACCCCCTGGGTGCCGTCGGTGCCGGTGCCCGAGAGGATCACGGCGATGGCGTTCTCCTCCATGTCGACGGCCAGCGAGCGCAGGAAGACGTCGATGGTATGCCGCATCCCCCGCGGCGCCTGGGGCTCCTCCAGATGGAACTGGCCGCCGCTGAGGGTCATGTCCCGGTTGGACGGAATCACGTAGACCGTGTTTGGCTCGATGGCCATTCCCTCCTCGACGGGACAGACCTCCATGCGGGTATAGCGGCCCAGCAGTTCGGGAAGCAGGGTTTTGTGGGTCGGGTCGAGGTGCACCACCACGACGAAGGCCATGCCGCTGTCCGGGGGCATGTTGGAGAAGAACTTCTCCAGCGTCTCCAGGCCCCCGGCGGAGGCCCCTAGCCCCACCACGAAAAACGGGGACCCCTCCAAGGGAGCGGGGAAGGCTTTTGTCGACCCTTCGTTCTCCGGAAGCGCCGGGACCAGGGTATCCTGAGCTTTTGGTTTTTTTGCCCCTGGCATTTTCTCATGATTGCCCTTCCGCCCCGGCTGGCTATCGCTTCGCTTCGTCATAGGTCCACTCCCATATGCCCTTTTGCTTTTTAATACACACCATAGAAGGAGTATTTTATTCAACTTCGGCAAGAAAACAAGGGTTCTTTTGCCTCCAAGGGGGACGCCCGGCAGTGTTCGCACAACTCATTTGGGCGCGGGATAGTAATCGTCCAGACAGATCGGGCAAAGTCCATGACTGATGTTGTGAGGGGGGGGCGCGACGAAGGCTGGAACCCAGTCCCATCGGTTTGTCATCACGAGGTTTCGAATTCTTCGGCAACAGGCGCATTGGTGAATGATGCCGTTGCGGTCGGTGTAGTCATCAGGCGCTTCTTCCTCCGGTGGTTCCTCCATCGGCCGTTCGATCTGCAGGCTGTTGACCAGCAGAAACCCTTCCGATATGCCGATCGGATAAACGATCTGATGCATCAATCGATAGCGTTCCGGCGACGAGCAGTCATATTCGTGTGTCCAGGGACGCCCGGCCTTCAGGCACGTGGCAAATTCCTCCGCGAAGAACTTGAGGAGCACATCGGGAATGGCCCTTAGAAGGGAGCTTCCCCACGGCCATTTCTGGGAACCTTATGGCAGGGCCGGGGAACGATTCTGTCCCCGGAGGTCCCGGCGAGTTGGACCGGAGACCAGCAGGTACGCAAAACCTTGGCCGAGCCGAAATCGAGCCCCTGGCCTCAGGCACCTGCCGGCAAAAGGAGAAGTGCGGTAGCCGGAAGGATAGACCATCGGAACATTTCCCCTTTAAATACAATTCCTCCCTTTTCACAACCCTTCAGGGATGGGACTCTTTTTGCCCCATTGATGCCGAGCCAAGCCACTGAGGCCAAACCGGCCTGAACATGAGGGCCCTCATTTCTTTGTCTCGCACGCTTTGAAAACGCCCAGAATCAGAGTTATACCACAAATTCCGCAGATTTTCCCGAGGGAAGACCAATCGCTGTTGCTGGCGCCATTTCCGGCCGGCCGGTTCATGTTGCCTGCTATAATTTTGGTGTGGCTGCTTTATGGAAAGCAGGCGGATAAGGGTGCTCAATTAATGGAGGCGATTATGGACCGTTGTACCAACAGGGTCAATCCTTCGGAAGAAACCATTCAAATCGGTGCGCTGGGAATTCGGTTCCTTCTCACCGGCGAAGATTCCAATGGCAACGCGTCAGTGTTCGAGTTCTCTGTCCCTGTGGGACAAAAACTTGCGGCGCCCGCCCACAAAAACGACGCTTACGAGGAGATTCTCTACGGAATTGAGGGGGTCCTGACCTGGACGGTTGATGGCACTCCCATCGAGGTTGGCCCCGGGCAGGCGCTGTGTATTCCCCGTGGCGCGGCGCACCGCTTCGATAACCTTGGCAGGGAGGATGTGAAACAGCTCGCGGTCATTACCCCCGCCATCATGGGCCCCGCGTACTTCCGTGAAGCTGCCGAAGTAATCGGAGCCGGAGGCGGGCCAGACGGCGAGAAAATGATGGCGGTTTACCGGCGTCACGGCATGACGGTGGCCGCGCCACCGCCTGACAAGTAGCGCGAGGCTAGTGGGCGGTTTGGGTCGTCCTTTCAGGGGATTTTGAGACATTTCGTCCCAGATAATCGACATCCAGAGCTTCGACCTCAAACACAGGGGCCGCGGTCCCGACGGAAAGGCCGATGGTCGCACCAGGGTCCTGCAGCCGCGCCACATCGCCGCCGGGAGCGGCTGTTGGGCCCGGCCATGATGGTCGGCGGAGTCCTTTTGAGCGCATTCGGAGAAAAAGGGAGGTGCGGGGGGGGGTGGTTCTTTTCCGGTCTCTGCTCCAACCGGACCTTGATTCCGATGAAAGGTTGTGCCATATTGCGGGGCGCGCCGCGGGTTTTGCCTCGATCGGCCGTTTGCGTCCCATGACATTCAAATGGAGGTTTGTGATGAAAAAGGTCCTTATTTTTATGGTGCTTCTGAGTCTCGTCGCGGTGCAGGCCGAGGCGGCATCGATGGAAATTGAACTCAACGACAACAGCGTCCAGGCGGGGTTTGCCACCCCGCTGCGCATGGATGAATACGGCACGTCGCTGCTGAACGCCCGTCTGCTTTATAACGACAACAAGGACACCACGCTGGGGTCGGCGGGATTCGATTTTCTCGGTCAGCCGGGCAACGTGCCGGGGCTCGATCTGGGCGTCGGCGCGCAGGTCTACGGAGGGCAGGCCGCCGACAGCCAGAATATTCTGTCCCTGGGAATCGGCGGACAGGTGAGCTATGCCCCGCCGATGCTGGAAGGGGTCGGGATTTCGGGCAAATTCTTTTATGCCCCGCACATTCTCTCCCTGCTCGACGTCGACCGCATGCTCGAAACGGGCCTGCGGGTCAGCTACGCCATCACCCCCAAGGTCAAGGTTTACCTCGGCTATCAGTACATCCGCGCCGACTTCGACAACGGGGAGGACGGAGCGATCGACGACAGCGGCCGGGTCGGCTTCGCGGCGAACTTCTAGACTGAAGAGGGGGAAAAGTCGTTTTCCCGGTTGAAGACAACTGTGGGAATTGCATTGAAACGGGTGGGTCGCCGACAGAGTCGGCGGCGCACCCGTTTCGCTTTTACGCCAGAAGGGCCCGGACCACCTCGCCCGCCATGGTGAGCCCGAAGATGGGGGGGATATAGGAGGAGCTGCCGAGAATCACCCGGCGGTCGGTGCAGTGCCAGGACTGCTCCTCCCGGTTGGGGCAGATGCAGTTTTCGGCGCAGGCGTTGACGGCGTTTCCCAGGGGAAGGAATTCCTCGGTGGAATAGACCACCTTGACCCCTGTGGAGATGCCGCGGCGGCGGAGTTCCTTGCGCAGCACCCGGGCCAGACGGCACTTTTGCGTCTGGAACAGGTCGGCGACGGCAATCTTGGTCGGATCGAGCTTGTTGGCCGCTCCCATCGAGGCGATGATCGGGATCCCGGCCTCCTTGCAGCTCTGGATCAGGTGCAGTTTGGCGGTGATGTGATCGATGCAGTCGAGAACGAAGTCGTATCCCCGGTGCAGCAGCTCGGCGGCGTTCTCCGCCGTGTAGAAGACCTTGATCGGCTCGACCTGAAGAGCCGGATGGATGGCTCGGCAGCGCTCGGCCATGACCTCGACCTTGGGGTGGCCGATGGTCCCCTCCAGGGCATGGATCTGGCGGTTGGTGTTGGTCAGGCAGATGTCGTCGAAATCGATCAGAGTCAGCCGTCCGATGCCGGCTCGCGCCAGGGCCTCGGCGGCAAAGCTGCCGACCCCGCCGACGCCGAAGACGGCTACCGAGGCGGAGGCAAGGCGGGCCTGCCCCACCTCGCCGACCAGAAGTTCCATGCGGGAAAAGCGGTGTTGTTTCATATTGGCTGCATCAGTTGGGAAATGGTTTAAATAGTCACTGGTCACTTCTTTTCTGAATTTTCAAAATCCTTGCGGCGTTTTCCGACGTGATCCGTGCCACCTTCTCTTCGCTCCACTCCCGGATTTCGGCTACTCTGGCGGCCACCAGAGGGAGGTACGCCGGATGGTTCTCTTCGCCGCGGTGCGGGTGAGGGGCCAAATCCGGGGCGTCCGTTTCGAGGACGATCCATTCCGGGGAGATCCTCTTCAGCACCCCAGGGGCGCGGCGGGCTTCGGGGAAGGTGACGGCGCCGCCGAAGCCGATGGCGAAGCCCATCTTGATGGCTTCCTGAGCGGTTTCGAGGCTTCCTGAAAAGCCGTGCATGATACCGCCAACCGCGGAGGCCCCCTCCTGTTTCAGAATCCGCAGGAGGTTCCCCGTTGCCCTGCGGCAATGGATCAGGATCGGCCGGCCGGCGGCGACCGCCAGGCGCACCTGGGCGCGAAAGGCTCGCTCCTGGAGCTCGGCCGCGACGTCTGTCAGCATCGCGTCGAGGCCGATCTCGCCCACCGCCACCACGACCGGATCCGCCAACAGGGTGGCCAGCTCCTCCTCCGCTTCCCGGGTCCACTGGGCCGCGGCCTGGGGGTGCAGGCCGGGCGCCGCCCATGCCCCCGGCACTGACCGGGCAAGGCTCAGGATCTGCGACCATCCCTCCCGGGCCACCCCGGGGATCAGATAGCGGCGCACCCCGCCCAGGCGCGCCAAGGTCAGCTCCTGTTCGAGGGCCTTGCGCAGAACGGGGGCGTCAAGGTGAACGTGGGTATCGAAAAGAAAAGGCGCTTCCCGGATCATCGGTAATGATGCTATCATAACCACCGCCTTCAGGGGAAGATGGCCCTGGTGATTAATCCTTGCCATCTGCGGGGCGTTCGTGTTAAGAGCTAAGGGGTTGAATTTTAATCAAAAAGTATTCGATATCGGCAGGCATGGAGGCGCATTATGGCGCAAGCGACCGTCAGGAACCGCTCGTATATCAGAAAACTTCTCCTCATCACCCACCTTGTCGGCTTGGTCGCAGGGGCGCTCTTTCCTTTTCTGACTCTGCCGCTTCTCGGCCCTGCCGCGCTGACTCTCCCCTTCTTTCTCCTCTGTCTGGCGATGGGCTGGGGGGTGGGAGCGCTCATCTTTCTGGTCGTCAACGCCACCCTCAAAAGCCAGCTGCGCCGCCAGATCGCCCTGCTGCGCCCCCTGGCCGGAGAGATCGCCGTTTCGGGCGATTCGCCCGAGCAGCTGCAGGAGGCGGTTGAGCTCTCGGTTTCCCAGGTCGAGACTTTCATCCGTGAACTGTTCTCCACCCTCGATGAGCTGATCCCCCATCACCGCTCCTTGAGCGAGTTGAGCCGGTACATGAGCGATCGGGCGCAGGAGGGGCTCGCCGCGGCCCGCACCACCCGCCAGGATATCGAAGCGATCGAGGAGAAGCAGGACGGGGTTCTCGCCCAGGTCGAGAACCTCTCGGAGCGTTCTCAGGACGAAGCCGCCCTCTCCCGCGAGCTCTCCGCCTCACTGGAGGAGATGGCCGATGCCATGGAACACTCCACTGGCCAATTCCTTGAAACCACCAACACCGTCGACGAGATGGCCAGCAGTATCCGGGAGGTTGCCCTGCAGGCCGACGAAATCGCTCTTTCGGTTGAGAGCACGGCTCACGACCTCGATGCCATTGGTGATTCTCTGGAAAAAATCCGTGGTGGCGCCTACGATAGCGCCCAAGAGGCAGAAACGGTGAGAAAAGACGCCGATGAGGGGTTTGCCGTCGTTCAGAGCGCCATCGAGGAGATGGAGCGGATCGAAGAGGAGAGCCTCAAGGCCACCGAGGCGATGGAACGTCTTTCCTTTCAGACGGGAGAGGTGGCCAAAATCATCCAGGTGATCCGGGAACTCGTCTCCGATACGGAGCTGCTGGCCTTCAACGCGGCGATTATCGCGGCGAAGGCCGGAGAGGACGGCAAAGGGTTCTCGGTGGTCGCCGATGAGATTCGAGATCTGGCCGACCGCACCACGGCCAGCGCCCAGGATATTCACCGCATCGTCAAGGCGATCGGCGGCGACACCCAGGAGGTGACAGAAGCGGTCGCCGCCACCGGCCGGCGCATCGGCAAGGGAAAGCAGCTCTCCCTCTCCACCGGCGAGGCGCTGCGCAAGATCGCCGTCAGTTCCAGTCAGGCCGCCAGAACCTCCGAAGAGATCGCCATTCTTACCCGCGAACAGGGGGAACGGGCCCGCGCGCTGCTGAACGACGCCGGCAGCAGCCTGCGGTCGGTGCAGTCCATTGCCCGCGCCATGCAGGAGCAAGGGACCGGCATCACCCGGATTCAGGAAGGGGTCACTCAGATGAAGGCTGCCTCGGACCAGATCGCCCGGGGAATGGAGGAGCAGGTGCGGGCCAACCGCCAGTTCGATAAAGGGCTGTCCGAGCGAGAGACGCAGGTGCAGACGATCTTCGAAGCGACCCAGTTCTGGAAGATTACGGCGCAGAAGGTCTTTTCCCACTTCGCGACCTCGGAGGTCAGGCTGACGAAAAATGCCGAAAAGGCCGCCTTTCTCACCCGCGAGGTGGCGACCCTGGAAAAACTTGCCGACAAATTGAAGGACAAGGCCGAGGTCTTCGAACGCCCCGAGCCCGAAAGCGCCCGCGAGTCGGCGTCAAAGGCCGCATTCCAAGGGTAGGAAGAGAAGCAGTCGAAACGGAAAATCGCTTTTTCCCCCGGTAGGGGCAGAAAGGAAAAGACAGGCATGAGAACCACCTATACCACGCAGGGCACCTGTTCCCGGTTCATCGATATCGAATTGGAAGGGGATCAGATCAAGGAGGTCCGTTTCATTGGTGGCTGCGCCGGCAATACGCAAGGGGTTGCGGCCCTGGTCCGCGGGATGGCGGTGCAGGAGGCGGCCGAGCGCCTGAGGGGAATCGTGTGCCGGGCCGGGACGAGCTGTCCGGACCAGTTGGCCCGGGCCCTTGAGCAACTTCAGCTGAAGCAGGCCTGCTGATTTCTGCGGGAAAATCAGGTGGAGTAAAAAAGGCGCGGCATTTGCCGCGCCTTTTTCATTTATCCTTCCCTCACCCCGAGTTTGCGCAGAATCGTCATCATCGGACACCAATCGGTGAACGCGCTCTGAAAAAGATTCACACCGACAAAGGCGGTGAACAGATACCAGTAGGGGGAAACGGCGTAGCCCAGCAGCAGGCTGAGCAGGATGAAAAAGCCGGCGATCAGGCGCAGGTAACGGTTAACGGTCATGGCTGAAATCTCCTTGCATGTTTTTCGGCTTTCTTGCCGTAGATGAGCCAGTAAACCACGGGGATCACCACCAGGGTGAAGGCGGTCGAGGCGAAGACTCCGAAGATGATCGACCAGGCGAGTCCCGAGAAGATCGGATCGAGGGTGATGACCCAGTTGCCGAGCAGTGCGGCGCCCGCCGTGAGGAGGATCGGGCGCAGGCGCACGGCGCCGCTTTCGATGATCGCCTCCTTGAGCGGAACGCCCCGGCGCAGGGCGTGGTGAATGAAGTCGATGAGGATAATCGAGTTGCGCACCACGATCCCGGCCAGGGCGATCATGCCAATCATCGCCGTGGCGGTGAAGAAGACGGGAGTGTTGTACCCGCCCACCTGGTGGTTCATGATCAGGTTGAGGATCCAGAAGCCGGGCATGATGCCGATCATCGTCAGCGGGATCGCGCCCATGATGATCAGCGGCATGGCGTAGGAGCTGGTCTCGATCAGCAGCAGGATGTAGATCATGACCAGGGCTGCGCCGAAGGCGATGCCGAGGTCGCGAAAGACGTCGAGCGTGATCTTCCATTCTCCCTCGCCGTTCCAGACCACGCTGGTGCCGGTGGGCAGGGAGTGTTTTTTGAACCACGAGGAGAGATTGAGAATCGCATTGACCGGGCTCTTGCCGGCCATATTGCCGAAGACGTAGACCACCCGCTGCAGATTCTTATGGTAGATGGTCGGGGCGATGGTTTCGCGGTCAAAGTGCCCCAGTTCTGAGAGACGCACCAGTTTGTTCCCGGCCCCGTGCACATCGAGGGCGCCCAGTTCGGCGGCCGAGGAGCGGCTCTGGAGGGGCAGGCGCTCCTCGATCCGCAGGGGATTGCGCTCCGCGGGGACATGGACCGTGCCCACTGTCTGGCCGCCCAGGGCGATTGCCAGGGTGCGGGCGATCTGGGCGTCGCTCACCCCGGAGAGGGCCGCCTTTTCCTTGTCGGGGATGAAGTGGAGCCGCTGCTGGGGGGCCTCGACGGTATCGTCGACATCGACCACTTTGTCCTCGCGCTCCATGCGGGCCCGCACGATCTTTGCCGAAGCGATCTGCCGGGCGTAGCCGATGCCGGGGCGGGCGTAGATCTCGGCGGTGAGGGTGGCGATGACCGGCGGGCCGGGGGGGACCTCGACGATTTTCAGATTCGCCCCGTGGGCCCGGGCGATGCGGGTCAGATCGTGGCGCAGGCGCAGGGTAATTTCGTGGCTCTGCTGGGCGCGATCTCCCTTGGGGGCGAGGTTGACGCGGATATCGGCCACGTTCGGCCCGTGGCGCATATAGTAGTGGCGGACCATGCCGTTAAAGTCCATGGCGCTCGCCGTGCCGACGTAGGACTCGAAATCGGTCACCTCGTTGACCGTGCCCAGATAATCCTCCAGGGCCCGAACCGCCCCGTCAGTCGTCTCCAGCGTGGTTCCCTCGGGCATGTCGACCACCAGCTGGAACTCGTTCTTGTTGTCGAAGGGAAGCATCTTCATCGGCACCAGGTTGAACAGCGGCATGGCCATGGAGCCGAGCAGCAGCACCACCACCGCTCCGACCAGCAGCCAGGCCTTGCGCCGCGAATCGATGAGGGGTTCGAGGATGCGCCGGTATACCCGATAGACGCGGCTCTCCTCAAGGACGAACTCCTTCTCCTGCTTGCCGTACTCCCCTTTGAGGACGTTGTAGGTCATCCAGGGGGTGATGGTGAAGGCGACCAGCAGCGACATGAGCATGGTCAGCGGGACGTTGATGGCCATCGGCCGCATGTAGGGCCCCATCATGCCGGTGATGAAGAGCATCGGCAAAAAGGAGAGGATGACCGCCAGGGTGGCGAGGATCACCGGCGGTCGCACCTCGTCGACGGCGGAGAGGACCGCCTCGCGGGGCGGCTCCTTCTTCATCTTGAAATGACGGTAGATGTTCTCCACGTCGACGATGGGGTCGTCGACCAGCAGGCCGAGGGCGAGAACCAGGGCGAAGAGGGTCACCCGGTTGATGGTGTAGCCGAACCAATAGTTGACCATCAGGGTGAGCGAATAGATGATCGGGATCGAGACGGCGACGATCAGCGCCTCGCGCCACCCCAGGGCAAAGAGGATCAGCCCGAGGACGGTCGCCATGGCGATCAGCAGCTCCTCGATCAGCTCGTTGACCTTGTGATTGGCGGTCTCGCCGTAGTCCCGGGTCACCCGCACCTGCATGCTGTCGGGGATAATTGTTCCCTGCATGGCGTGGACGGCTTCGATCACCTGGTTGGCTACCGTGACGGCGTTGGTCCCCTTTTTCTTGGCGACGGCGATGTTGACCGCCTGGTACTCGGTGCCCGTAGTGGCCGCCTGTTTGTTCCCTGCGGGGCCGAAGCGCAGCCGCGTGTAGGTCTGGGGCTCCGCCGGTCCGTCGCTGACCGTGGCAATGTCGCGCAGATAGACGGGGGCGCCGTGGTCGACCCCCACCACCATCCGGGCCACCTCCCTGGCCGAGGTGAAGAAGGTGCCGCCGCGCACCAGGATCTCGCGGTTGTCACGCTGAAAGCTGCCTGCCGGCAGCTGCAGGTTGGCGCCGTTCAGGGCCCGGCGCACATCGAGCAGAGTGATGCCCCGGGCGGTCATCGCCTCCGGGTGGATCGCCACCCGCACCTGCCGGCGGCGGCCGCCGATGACCTTGGTCACCGAGGTGTTCTGCACCGACTGCAGCCGGTCCACCACCTCCTCGCCGACCCGGCGCAGCTGGTAGTCCGAATCGCTCTTCGAGTAGAGGGTGAGATTGACGATGGGAACGTCGTTGACGTCCACCGGTTTGACGACCCAGCCGGTTACTCCCGGCGGCACCAGGTCGGTGTGGGTACTGATCTTGTTGTGCAGCTTGACCAGGGAGGCGATGCGGTCTTCCCCGACATAGAAGCGAGCGGTGACGATTGCCAGGCCGGGGCGGGACATGGAGTAGACGTACTGAACCCCGTCGACCTGCCAGAGGAGCTTCTCCAGAGGGGTGGCGACGAGTTTCTCCACCTCCTTGGCGCTCGCCCCCGGCATGTGGACGTAGACGTCCGCCAAAGGCACCACGATTTGCGGTTCCTCCTCCCGGGGGGTCAGCAGCAGGGCCGCGGCGCCCGCCACCAGGGCGAGCAGAATGAGGATGACCGAGAGGTTGCCGCCGAGGAACTTGTCGACGATGCGGGTCGGCAGGGAGTGTTTCCGAGCTGCCATCGATCAGCCCTCCACCCGGGCGCCGTTGCGGGCCTGTTCGGTGCCGGTGGCGACGATGGTCTCGCCGGGGCGCAGCCCCGAAAGGATCTCCACCTGCTCGCCGAGGGTGCGGCCGGTGCGTACCAGCCGAAAGTGCAGAATCCCTTTTTCGACCGTATAAATCCCGGTTAGCTGCCCTCGGGTGACCAAGGCGCTACGCGGAATGAGCAGCGTCTTCCGGCTGCTGCCGGCGAGGCTCGCCCGGGCGAACATGCCGGCAGAGAGCCCTTGAGCATCCTTGAGGACAATCTTGACCTGGAAGGAGCGGCTGCTCGGATTTGCCGCGGGAAGGATGTCTTTGACCTGGCCGGCAAAGGAGCGGCCGACAGCAGGCACCTCGACGCTGAAGAAATCCCCCGTTCGCACCTTCCCGAAAAGCGATTCGGGCAGATTCACCCGCACCTGCCAGCTCCCCGCCCGGTCGAGGACCAGCAGGGGCGTGCCGGGCATCACGGTCGTGCCCGCCTCCACCTTTTTGCGCACGATCCGCCCGGCAAAGGGGGCGACCACGCGGGTGTAGGAGAGGGCCATGCGGGCCGCACCTCGTGCCGCGACGGCGCCGTCGCGGGCCGCTCGGGCGGCGGCCAACTGGTGCCGGGCCGTTTCCAGCTCGGTGCTGACGCGGTCCATTTCCTGCGGCGTCACCGCTTCGTTGGTGAACAGCCTGCGGTAGCGGGCTTCCGTCTTTCGAGCCAGCTCGAGCCGGGCCTGGGCCGCGGCCATTTGCCCTTCTGTTTGCTGGAGCGCCGCTTTGGCTTCGGCCAGCCGATCGCCGGCAACGTTGTCCCGAATGGTGAGCAGCGGCGCGCCCCGCCGGACACGGTCGCCCTCGCGAACGAGAATACGGTCGACCTGGCCGTCGATGCGAGCGGCCAGAACTCCCCGATCGGGGCTTTCGACCGTACCGACGAAGGTTTCGGTCCCGGTCACTGAGCCGGTGGCCACGGTGGCCAGGGTCACGCCCGTGATTACCGGGGGCTTCCCTTCGGTGCGTCCCGGTTCGACGTTGCCTCCGCAGGCGGCCAGAAGAGCAAGGAGCAGCAGGCTGCAGCAGGTGGCGGATTTTTTCACGGAGTCACCTCGTCAGGGAGAAAAGTTTTCAGGAATGTCCCATTCTGGAACCGGATGTTGCCGAGGGCCATGAGAAGACCGGCCTCGGCCCTGACGGCATCGAGACGGGCCTGGTCCAGGGCGCTCTGGGTGCCGAGCAGGTCGGAGAGATCGGTCAGTCCGGCCTGGTAGCGCTGCAGCGTCAGCCGGTGCCCTTCCTCGGCCTCTTTTACCGCCTCTTTGGCGGTGGTGAGGTTGAGGCGGGCCTCTCCGGCCCGCCGCTTGGCTTCGTCGACCTTGAGGATCGCTTCGCTGGCGGCTTCGCGACGGCGGGCATCGATGGCTCTCTTGAGGGCCTCGGAGCGGGCTTTTCCTTCGGCCCGCCGACAGCCGTCGAAGAGGTCCCAGGTGAGCCCGACTCCCATCGTCCAGCTGCTGCCGTCGGCCCCGAAGGGGGCCGAGGAGTCGTGCAGGGCGTAGGACGCCTGCAGGCCGACCTTGGGAAGGTAGGCGGCCTTGCTTTGGCGGTAAGCGAGGTCGGCGGCCTGGGATTTCAGTGCCAGCGCCTGCAGATCGGCCCGCCCCAATTTTCGGGCGATCCTTTTGTCGTGGAACAGGGCGGGGGTGAGGGAGACAGCGATGTCGAGGTGCTCCGCCGGTCGGCCCAAGGCGAGGGCAAAGCGCCGGCGGGCGATGGCCAGGTCGTTTTCGACCGTCAGCAGCTGGCGTTTGGTCTTGGCAACATAGACCCGGGCGCGCAGCTCATCGGCCTTCAGGCCGATGCCGGCCCGGTGCCGCTGGCTCGCTACCCGCAGCATCTCGAGGGATTCCTTGTGGGAGGTCTGGGCCCAATCGAGGGCGGCATGGGCCTGTTGCAGGGCGAGATAGGCGGCATAGGCGCCAAAGGCGAGCTGCTCTTCGCTCCAGCGGGCCGTGGCCGCCGCCGCCTCGGCTCCCTTCTTCGCCCGATGATAACCGTAGCTGATGTCAGGGTTGAAAAGGGGTTGCTCCAGAGTCACCTTCGTTTCAAAATCCCTGGTGGTACCGGGATGATTGTAGGGGGCGGCGCTCGGGAAAAGAGTGAGATCCTCCTGGTTGAGCGTCATAAAAAGGCTGCTGGCCGGCTCATCGGTGATGGCGAAGTTTTCCGCCGCCGTCACCTTGGGCAGATAGTAGCTCTTGGCCATCCCCGCTTCGTGACGGGCCGCCAGGGCCTGTTGCCGAGCCGCTTCGGCGGCCGGCCGTTTGCTCACCGCCTCGCGCAGGGCCTCCCGCAACCCGACCGTTTTGGTGGCGGCCATGGCGGCCGACACCGAAAAGAGGGAAGTAACTATTAGTAAAATCAAACCTTTTTTGCTCATCGCGCACCTCCCAAAACATTCAAAAAAACGTATATATCATCTCTCCGATAAGGTCAAGAGGAATCTGTGCCGGTGGTATTTCGACCCTTTTCAGAAAGAAAAGATGCGTTGACCTCTTCGGGCCCCGGGGCGCCGGCGGGGATGGCAATGATCCGGCCCCTTTTTTATTATTACTGAATAAATTTTAAAAGACACAAACCTTTCATCGCTTCAATCCCGTTTTTTCCTTTCCCCCGCCGTCGAATACGGGAAAATTGCTTTGAATTAAAACGAGGTTCGTACTAGTATAACCAAAAATTAGAACTGGCATTTAATTTACGGTCTGACAAAGGAGAGTGAGCGATGAAACGGTTTCTCTTAATGGCGTTGGCTCTGGGGTTTTGCGCCAGCATGGTTTTTGGCGGAACCGCCCAGGCGGCGGGGAAAAAAGATCCCCTGGCAGCCTGGAAGCCGGCCTTCGACCCGAGCGGTGCCCAATACACTTACCTGCTTTCGAACGTCTCGCACCCGGCGATCGAGGGTATCGCCGTGGGGTACCACATCCGGGACGAGGTGTGGAAGCGCTCCCACGGCCGGCTTTACGTTGATTTTCGCCCCCTGGCCCAGCTCGGCGGGGAAAAGGACGTCATCCGGAAGCTGAAACTGGGGGTGGTGCAGGGAATGCTCTGCTCCTCGGTCGCCGCCGCCAACGTGGCCCCTAAGTTGGGGATCGTCAATCTGCCCTTCGTCATCGATACCTTTGAAAAACTCGAGAAATTCCGCAATAACAAGGCTCTGTTCAAAGAGTTCGGCGACAGCGCCCTGCGTCAGGGGATCAAGGTGGTCGATTTCACTGGCTACGGCACCTACGGCTGGGCCACCACCACCCCGGTGCGGACCCTCGCCGATGCCCACAAGGTCAATTTCCGCATCGCCCAGGCACCGGTCAATGCCGACATCTACAAAGCCTGGGGCCTGAAGTATACCGTCATGCCCTGGCCGGATGTCCCCCAGGCCCTCCAGACCGGCGTCATCAACGGCCTCGACCACACCCCGATCGTCTGCAATATCACCAGGAAATTCGAGGTGGCCAAATATTTCACCCAGGTCAATTACGCTCAGGGCCTCTTCATCCACCTGATGAACAAACGCTGGTTCAACCGTCTGCCCCCCGACCTGCAGAAAATCCTGCTCGACACCATTCATGAAGAGAGCGCCAAGGCCCGGCGGATGACGCAGAAGCAGCAACAGGAGCAGATCGCCGATGCCAAGGCCCACGGCGTGACCTTTTTCGATCTCTCGGCGCAGGATCACCAAAAGCTGGTCAAGCTCAGTGAGCCGGTTTACCGGAAATGGGGGGAAAAGATCGGCTCCGATTATCTGAAACGGGTGCGGGCCGCTCTGGGGGAGTGATCCCTTTGCTTGACGTTGCACCAACATTTTCTTTCGGCCGGAGAAGCTCACCTCTCCGGCCCTTTTTTGAGAACCTGCCATGCTGAGGAAAATCGTCAAAACGGTCGACAGAACCCTCTCCTTTGTCGAGGAGTGGATTCTTTTCGGCACCGTATCCATCGCTCTTGTGGCCGCCATGGCCAACATCGTTCTGCGCAAGACCACCAACCTGAATCTGGTCTGGTCCGACGAGGTTGTGAGAAAGGTCATCTTCGTCACCACCTACATCGGCGCCAGTGCCGCGATCCGCAGCCGCTCCCTGATCCGTATCGACGCGGTTCCGCAACTGATCCCCGGTCTGAAAAAACCGTTGACGTTTTTGAGCCACCTGGCGGTGCTGGTTTTCTCCGTTCTGATCATCAGGCTGGGGCTCCAAACGACCCTCTCGACCTTTCAGGACCCGACCGCCCTGACGGTGACTCTGCAGATCCCCGAGTGGATCTTTTACGCGGTTTTGCCCCTGATGGGGGTGATGATGTTCCTTCGGACCCTGATCGTTATGGTGGAGGATTGGAGAAGCTTCGGATCGGACCCGGCCTGAATCTCCACCGTTAGGGATTTTCTGTGGGTGCCGCGGCCCGGCTTCTGCTTCTGAATTTCACGTTTTTTACCCGTCTTTTCGGATTTTTTTATGCACACAGGTTATCTCCTTATTCTCGCCATCCTTCTCGGTTCGCTGGCCACCAC
>Ga0102962_1000570_pt1 | contig 16901 bp, 19 predicted proteins | sample SalPonF2_C_D2_MG_FD_84519 | JGI IMG/M metagenome (GOLD analysis project Ga0102962, IMG submission 84519) | Salt pond soil microbial communities from South San Francisco under conditions of wetland restoration - Salt Pond MetaG SF2_C_D2_MG ...
TCCATATGTTTGAGCGCGGGCAAGCTGATGGGGCTCTGATTGGCACCGAGCACCACGTCGCCGGCGCTATCGCGCAGCAATCCCCCGGGCCCGCGGTGCAACTGGCCGTCACGCGTGAGGATCAGCTGATCGCCGCCGCTGCGTGTCACCAGCCACCCCTGGCCCGACAGCGCAACGTTCCAGGGCGAGTCGGTGCGCGTGAGCGCGCCTTGCGCACTGGAATACCCTGCGTCTTCGGTCACGACGTCCGCCTGGCCCGTGTCGGGGGCGGGGCCAAACACCGGCGCGCTGCGAAGTATCCCCATCTGGGCCCGAAAGCCCATGGTGTTGACGTTCGCCAGATTGTTCGCCTGCAGGGCCTGGCGATAACTCGCCGCCTCCAGCCCGGACATGGCCGTATAGAGTGTCGAGGCGCTCATCGCATGGTCACCTAGATCTGGAGCAGGCTTTGCACGTTCTGACGCTCCGTGCCTACGGTTTTGGTGTTGGCCTGGTAGGCCTGCTGTTCGGTGATGAGGTTGACCAGCTGGTTGGACAGGTTGACGTTGGATTGTTCCAGGGTCCCCGACATCAGCTGCCCCGTTTGTCCCTGTCCCGGGGTGTTTACCGTCGGGCTGCCCGAGGTCGTGGTGGCGAGAAATTGGTTGCCGGAGACGGGCGTGAGCCCCTGCTGGTTGATGAAGCTCGCCAGCGCAATATGACCCACCGTGGCTTTCTGGCCGTTGGAGTACTGGGCTTGTACAGCCCCGCCTTGTGCGATTTGCACGCTCTGAAAATTGCCCGGCGGGTAACCGTCGTTTGTGAGGTTGTTCACCCCGAACGATTGCGCGGCCAAGGTTGTGCCCGCAAAACTGAATGAGACCGGTGAACTACTGCCCGTGCCATTGCCCCAGTTCACAGTTAGCGATCCGCTGCTGCCTCCCGTGAGCTGTCCGCTGGCGTTGAACGACAAGGTGGTGAGCGAACTCGCTGAACCCACTGTGGAGCCGCTGGCGTTAACCGGTTGCGCATAGACCTGCCAGGTATCCGGCGCGCTGCTAGAGGCGGTGCCAGCCTGCTTGCGGAAGTACAGCTCAATCTGGTTGGCATTACCGAGCGAATCGTAAGCCGACACCGAAGTGGATTCGTTATATGAGTTCGGGTTGGACGTACTAAAAGGCGTCGACGAGCCAAGTGCCGAATCCCCTTGGTTCAGGTTAAGCGACAGGCCGACTTGCGAGGTGGCTTGGGCCGGTTGCCCGCTCTTGTTGATCGCCAGTGGCGCAATTTGACCGCCGGCTTGGCTGGTGCCGGGATAGCCCAATACAGGGCTACCAGCCGCATTGACGATCTGATTCGTATTCGCGTCCAGATGAAACTGCCCATCGCGCGTGTATTGCTGCACGCCGTTATTGCTGGTGATGAAAAACCCCTGGCCCTGGATCGCCAGATCCAAGGGGTTGTTGGTGGTCACCGTGTTGCCCTGCTGGAAGCTTCGTTCGATGCCGGCGGTGCTCACCCCGATGCCGGCGGCATTGGTGCCGGGCGGGTAGATGTCTGAAAAGCGCTGGGCGCCGGATTTGAAGCCGGTGGTGTTGACATTGGCGAGATCGTTGCTCGTGACGTCGAGCGCGGCCTGCGCGGCGTTGATCCCGGAGACGGCGGTATTCAAGCTCATGGTTGCATTCCCTCCAACACGATGGGTGCAGCGTTAAAGCACTTGCTGGACCTGGCTTAGGGCCAAGGGGCTGGGATTGCCCGCCAGATTCAGCTCAATGTTGTTGCCCGAGGTGGTGACCCCGTTGACGGTATAAAGCGAGGACGGGGTGGCGTTGATGGCGTTGCCCTGCGAATCAAGGGCGGTGACGTTGAACTGATACGCTTGATTCGCGGAGCCGTTGTTCCAGGTAAAGGTGTGAGTCCCGGCGCCCAGCACGCCGAGGCTGACGTGGTCAACGGTCTTGCCCGAGCCGTCCACGACGTTCACGCGCACGCCCATGGCGGACTGGGGCAGCGTGAAGGCGCCGTGCGCCGCCCCTTGGCTGTCGGTGACCAACGCGTTGCCGCCGGTGGTGACTTGCTTGCCGATCAGGGCCGAGGCCTTGGCGAGGGCGCTCGTCTGCTGGCTCGAGATCAATTTCGAGACATTGTTGTTCAGTGTGTCCACGCCGGTGGCGGTGGAAAACTGTGCCATCTCGGCGGCGAGCTGCTGCTCCTGAACCGGTTGGGTGGGGTCCTGGTGCTGCAGCTGGGTGGTCAGCAGTTTCATGAACGCCTGCTCGTTGAGCGAGTTCAGCCCTGAGGTTGAGTTGGCGTTCGATCCGGAGCTCGATGCGGTGGCGGCCGTGGACGGTTGTATGCTCGTCGTCGGTTGCAACGGGGCGTTCAGTGCGCTCATGTGTGCACTCCTTTAATTACAAGCTGTTGATCAAGGCACGATCGATTTGCTGGCCCTGTTGCAGCATGGCGAGATTGGCGCGGTAAGTCTGCGTCGCGCTCACGAGGTCGCTCATCTGGCGCACAAGGGAGACATTGGATGCGATTACGTAGCCTTGGGCATTGGCGTTGGGGTTGCCGGGTGCGTAGACCTTTTTAAAGGGTGCCTGGCTCGTCACCACGCCCTGCACACGTACCCCTTCGGCGCCCGTCGGGTCAGTACCACCGTTCGTCTGAAGCGGCTGCGCGGCGAAGACATCAAAGCGCGCCCGATAGGGCTGCCCCGTGCTCGAGCTGGTGCTGTCGGCGTTGGCGAGATTGCTGGCAATCAGGTTCAGACGCTGGCGCTGGGCCAACAGCGCACTGCCGGAGATCTGGTACAAACCTGACATCGTCTACCCTCCTTGACCGTTTGCCTGCGGGCGCAGAGCCGTGATCAGCGATTGCGTGTCGCCCTTGAGAAAGGCCAGTGATTCGCGCATGCGCGCAGCGTTTGAGGCCGCCTGCATGGCCTCGTAGCCGAGCGAGACATTGTTGCCGTCCAGTCCCACGGGCAGCCCGCGCACATATTGGGCCCGCACGGGGTCGTGCGTCTGTAACCGTGCGTCGAGCGCGCGCTTGAAATCCAGTCCGCGCGCCTTATAGCCCGGCGTGTCGGCGTTGGCGATATTCGCTGCCGTCAGGTTCGCCACGCGGGCGCCGACCTCCAGCGCCTGGCCATAGTAGTTGAGCGAATTCAGCAGTGGCATGTCCGATAAACCTCTTGGGTTTGCGCGTCGCTTAGTGTTATGTTCATAATAGATAACAAAAGAGCGCCCGTAAAACAAGGGCCGATTGTTGATAGGAGGGAAAACCGTGACCCAGCCCATCATCCCGGTGGCATCCGTTGCGCCGGTGGATACGGCCTCGTCCGGGCCTGCGCCCGCCACGAAGGCGGATTTTTTGCACAGCCTTAACCGGGCGCTGGAGCAGGTGAGCGCCGTTCAGGCTTCCAGCGATGCACAAAACCACGCCCTGATTCAGGGCGCGCCGGGGGCGAGCCTGGAGAAGGCGGTGCTCGCCTCGGCCCACGCGCGCATCGACTGGAACGCCACGGTGGCGGTGCGCAACGAGGTTGTGAACGCTTACCGCACCATCATGAACATGCCGGTCTGAAGGCTGGTGCATTTTGGCCGCCCTCGACTGGAGGCAATGGGGTCCGCGCGCACGCGAGCGCGTGCGCGCGTTGCCGCGATGGGTATGGTTCGCGCTCGCCGCGGCGGCGCTGACGGCGATCCTGCTGGTCGCGTTTTTTGCCAGCGGCCCCGCCTACGTGCCGTTGTATGAAGGGCTTTCAGCCAAGCAGGGCGGGCAGGTCATCAATGAGCTGCAAAAGCTCGGTATTCCCTATCAACTGAACTCAAGCGGCAGCATTATTCGAGTGCCGAGCCCGGAGTTGGCGCAGGCGCGTTTAAAGCTCGGGAAAATGGGGGTGCCGGCCGCGCGCGGGAGCGAGGCCTGGCAGAAGCTCGTCTCAGGCTCGCTGACAACGAGCCAGACGGCTGAGGACGCGTTGTCGAAACGAGCGCTGGAAAACAGCCTGGAGCATGCCATTGTCGGCATCCAGGACGTTAAGAGCGCGCGCGTGACGCTCGCGCTGCCGAAGTCGACGCCGTTTTTGCAAAACCAACCCCATCCCAAGGCCTCGGTGTGGCTGAGCGCGGGCTCCTCGGGTGTGTCGACTACGCAAGCGCGCGCCATCGCCCAAATGGTCGCTAACAGCGTCCCCGGCCTGCGCGTCGACAAGGTCACGGTGGTCGACCAAAGTGGTGATGTGCTGGCACCCGAGGCCAGCAGCGGATTGGGTCAAGCGCAACAACAGCTCGACTTTGAAAGCCGCGTGGAGGCACGTGCCGCACACCATATCCAAGCGTTGCTGGCGCCGCTGATCGGCGACAGTAACCTGCGTGTCTCCGCGGCCGCCTCCATCGATTTTTCGCAGCTCAATCAACGCACCCAGCGCTATGGACCGACCGAGCAGATCGGCAGCCTGCAGCACAACCGGCGAACCCAGCAGGGTTCGACCAATGGTGCCGTCGGCATTCCGGGCGCGCTCTCCAACCAGCCGCCCGGGTCGGCTGCGGCGCCGTTGCAGACACCGCAAGGCAACAAGTCCGCCCAGTCGGCAAAAGCCAGCAAAAATAATCAGGGTGGCGCCCAGGGCGGGAACCAGTCGCCATCAGGTGCCCAAGGCTCGAATGCATCACAGCCTAAATCAAGCAGCGATCAATGGACGGTGCACTACGATGTGAACAAAACCAACACGGTGACCCAGCAGCCGCCGTGGCGGCTTCAAGCCCTGTCCGTGTCGGTGGTGCTCAATCAAAACGCGCTTGGCACGAAGAGCCCCTGGGTGCAAAAAGTCAAAGACATCGTCAGTCATGCCATTGCCGCACCGCAACTTAAAGTCAACGTTGCCACTGTGCCTTTCGGCCTACAACATGCCCGTGCCACGCCGCGTAGTTGGTTGGCCATGCTCAAAAGTCCCTCTCTCATGCAGGCTGCGATGGAGTTTTTCGCCGCCTTGCTGATCTTGCTGGGCGTGGCGCGCCCAATGGCCCGCTGGGTCAAAGAATCGCTGCCCGTCCCGGCGCTTGCACTCAGTGGCCCTGAGCTCACGCCGCTGCAAACGCAGACGCCCGAGACCGACACCAATCGGCGCGCGGAGACGCCCTCGCGCGTCGAGCGTGCCCGCCGGCTAGCGCTGTCGCGGCCGGAAGAGGCTGCCGAGATGCTGCGCCGCTGGATGGCCGAGCGCGGCGATGAGTCGGGCGAAGAGTCCGCACCGGGTGGAGGCGGCAATGACCGGCACTGAGAAAGCCGCCATTTTCCTGCTCAGCATAGGCGAACAGGCAGCGGCCAAGGTCATGAAACACCTTGATGAGGCCACCGTGAACAATCTCTCTGTGGCGATGTCGCGCGTCAGGCGCATGGATCGCGGCGAAGCCGATCAGGTCGTGGGGGATTTTCTCGCCCAGCTCGACGACCAGACCAGCCATTCCGTGGACAGCTTTCAGTATGTGCGCCAGGTACTGGACGAGGCGGTTGGCGAGCGCGAAGCCGCCCGGGTGATGGAATACATCATGCGCGGCGGCTCCATGGCCATGACCATGGACATCATGCGTGAGACCGACCCGGCGATGCTCGCCGAGCAGATGCGCACGGAGCGGCCCCAGGCGATCGCGCTCATACTGGCCCATCTCGAGGCGGGCGCCGGCTCGGAGTTGCTATCGCACCTGCCCGAGGATGTAGCGCGCGACGTGCTCTACCGTTATGCCCGGCTGGATTCGGTGCAACCGCATGTGCTGCGCGAGCTTGGCGCCATGCTCAGTGAGCAGCTCTCGGGGCAAGTCGGCGCCCAGCAGCTGTCCGGTATCGGCGGGCCACGCAAGGCGGCCGATCTGCTGAACAACCTCCAGTCCAGCACCACGGAAAGCCTGCTGAACAAGATGGCGGAACAGGATGCGAAGCTGGTCGACACCATCCGGGAGAACATGTTCACGTTCAGCGACCTGGTCCAGCTCGACTCGAGAGCCCTGCAGACGCTCATGCGCGAGGTGTCCACCGAGGAATTGGTGCCGGCGCTCAAGGCGGCCCCGCCAGAGGTCGTCGACAAGATTTTGAGCAACGTCTCCACCCGGGCGGCCGAAGCCATCCGCGAGGATTTGGAATCCGGACCGCCCGTACGCCGTTCCGAGGCCGAGAACGCGCAAAAAGCGATTTTGCGCATCGCGCGCCGACTCGACAGTGAAGGGCAAATAACGATCTCCACAGAGGAGGATCTGCTGTGAGGACACAACTTCCCCCGGCAACCACGACGACCGAACTGCAGACTGGCGCGAAGGGTTTCCCAGCCCGGCACGCGCGCGGCAAGGCCTCGCGCGTCTGGCTCGCCGCGTTACATGCTGTCGTTGGCCGCGATAAATCCAAGAAAGCCGGCGCAGCGACTACGCCCTCAGCGGCCACCCCGCCCCCGGTGGCCGCGACACCAGCGCGCGCCCCTAACAACCACCCTGGGCAAGCCGCTGAGGCGTCGGTCCGCACTTCCCCGGCGGGGGTTGGCGCGACGGGTCAAGCCCTAAAAGCCGCCTCAGCAGCGAAGGACGCGGGCGCCGAAGAGCCAACCCAAGCCGACAGTTCGCTCATGCACGGGCGGTCAACCCAAACGACTGCGAGAACGCAGCCGGCTACCGCGATCTCGGCAGCGGGGGGCGCAGCGCAAAAGCAAGGCCAAGGCGGGGTCGACGCCTTGCGAACCACGACGCCCAACACCGGCCTGTCTTCGCTCCCGCCTCGGCTCGGCCAGGTTGAGCGCTCGGCAAACACGTCGGGCGCCAAAGCGACCGGTTCGCTTCCGAGCGGTGCGGTGCTGTCCAGTGACACGGGTGAGCACGCCTTGAGCGGACGGGGCGCCCACACGCAGGGTCCATCGCCTGCACATCCGAATGTGCAGGCCGGCAGTCGTGCCACGAACCAGGCGCTGGATGGCTCTGTCACGAGCACAGCCCCAACGCCCGGCGAGAGTATGGCGCACGCCGGCGGCGCCAAGCATGGTGACGCTTCCACCCTGGGACAGAGCGCACGTTCAGGCTTGGCGGGTGCCGGTACGCATGCAACGCGTATTCCGGCGGGTCGTCAGGTCAATGACTCGAATGCAAGCGGCACTACTGCCAACGGACTTGCAGGGACGGGGTCATGGTCTGGCACGGGCGCCGTGCAGGTCTCAGGCGCGACGTCGCAGACGGGCTCGGGTGCCGCGAACGCCTCGTCACCGGCGCAGGCCGGGGGGAACGGTGCGAATCCGGCAACGCTTGGCGGGCAAACCCTTCAGTCGCTGAATGCACAGATCCATACGCTGCACCGTGCGGGCGGAGGGCAGGCCACTATCCAGCTGGATCCTCCCTCTCTGGGGCACATACATATCCAGTTGCAGGTGTCGGGGCAGAACCGGGCACAAGTGCACTTTAGCGCGGCCCAACCGGCCACGGCGCAAGCCTTGCAGGCAAGCTTGGGGCAATTGACGACCTCCCTGCACCAGAATGGCATACACGTCCAGCACAGCGAAGTGAACGCCACCGCCCCGGATAGTGGCATCGGCGGCCAGTCGGGGTCGCCAAGCCAGCACGGTCAACCCGGCCAGCAGCAGGATTCCACGGGTCAGGCGCTTTCCGCCCGCGCCACCCACGCCGACCCGGCCGCTCCTAAGCGCGCCGATGATGGGGGTCGAGCGGGAGTGAGGGCTTATGCCTGACGGTCGCGTATTTTTCGACGGAGAGGTCAGCCCCGTCGATCTGGCGGCGCCGTCGCGCATCGTCCGCGGTCGCCTGCCGGCGATCGAAGCCATCCAGGACCGGTTGTCGCGACAACTGCGCCTGGATCTCTTTCAGTATTTGCGCTACGGCGTCCAGGTCCAACACGCGCAGACGAACTTCGAGCCCCATGACGAGGTCATGCGCCAGTTCAGCGCGCCCGTGTTGATCGGCATCCTCAGCATCGCCCCGTTGCGCGGCTTCTCGGTGGTTGCCATCGACGGGGCGTTGGTCGGCGCCGCCGTCGATCGACTCTGCGGCGCCTCTGAGCCGAGTACCGTCTATGGCGAGCGCGATGATTTCTCTATCTTCGAGATGCGTATTGCCAAACGCCTGCTGGGGGTGATTCAGGAGTCGATGAAATACGCTTGGCAGGGCGTGGCGGATCTCGACGTCGAGCTCGTGCGCACGGAAGTCAACACCTCATTCATCGCCATTGCCGACGGCCAGGAGCCGCTGATTACGATGCGCATGCGGGTGGTGATGGCAACCGGTGAGGGCGAGGTAGTGATCGCGATTCCCTATCCCTCGATCGAGCCGATTCGAGACAAATTGTCCACCGCAGCCGCGCTGACCGAGTTGCGCGACGAGGACAAGCGTTATTGGCAAGTCCAGATGGGTGAGGCGCTTGCGCGGGTGAGTACCCCGATCCGCGCCGAGCTCACGCGTGTGACCTTGCCGCTGACCACGGTCGAGACGTTGCGCCCGGGGCAAGTGATTCCCATCCGAATTCCTCCGACGGCGCGCGTATACAGTGCCGACACAGCCCTGTTCGACGCGGACTTCGGCAGTCGTGAGGGATCGGTCGCCGTGCGTGTGGCGCACTTTCTGGAGGGTAATTCCCCTCCGCTACGGAGCGAGAGCGACGATGAGCGAGGACGGACAGAGCCAGGACAGTCAGAAGACGGGCAATAGCCAGTCGCAGCACGACAAGACGGCGGGTAGGCAAAGCCAGCCCGAAGAACAGGTGCGCCCGGTCACGGTGGGCGAACTTAAAGGCCAGGATGACGGGCCGGGCAAACGTCTACCGCGCTCGGTGTTGGACCCGGTAACGCTGACGCTCAGCGTAGAGCTGGGCCGGGCGGAGCTGAGTTTTCGCGAGCTCCAGAACCTGTCTCAGGGGGCCATTGTCGAGCTCGACCACATGGTAGGGGATCCACTGGAGATACGAGCCAACGGGCATTTGATCGCCCGTGGTGAGGTGGTGGCGATCAAGGACGAGCGCTACGGGATTCGCATCACCGAAGTGGTGCGTCAGGACAACCTGGTCGAGGAGTCGCGTTGACTTCGATGCAACAAGTGGCCACCGGTGCGTGGGTGGCACTCGCCTGGATTGCGGGCCCGGCACTGTTGCTGGCGTTCGCGGTCGGCTTGGGCGTCAGCCTGCTGCAGGCGGTGACGCAAGTGCAGGAGAGTTCGCTGAGCTTCGCACCCAAGCTCGCAGCGCTGCTCGTGCTGTTTGCCTTGGCGGGTGGGGCCTTGTTCCACGGACTGACCGATTACGCCGCCACCCTATACCGTTCACTGCCGCAACTGATCGCCCATGGCTGAGACACTGGCCAAACCAGCTAGCGCCCTGAGGCTTCGGGCGTCGCTGCTCGTGGGGCCACTGGCGATTCTGCTGGTCATGGCGATGATCGTGGTGCCGATGCCGGCATTCGCGATTTCGTTTCTGTTTGCGCTCAATATTTCCGCGGGCCTGGTGATCGTGGCGGCAAGCCTGTATATCACCGCGCCGACGGATCTGACGGCTTTCCCGTCCATATTGCTGGTGACCACGCTGGCGCGTCTGGCACTGAACGTGGCAACGGCGCGCGTGATCCTGCTGCACGGCTACCAGGGACCCACCGCCGCGGGGCGGGTTATCGAATCCTTCGGTGAATTCGTGGTCGGCGGCAACTACGTCGTCGGCTTCATTATCTTTGTCATCCTGATCGTCATTAACTTTGTGGTGGTCACCAAAGGCGCCGGACGCGTGGCCGAGGTCAGCGCCCGCTTCGTCCTGGACTCGCTGCCGGGTAAGCAGATGGCGATCGATGCCGATCTGAATGCCGGCATGGTCGACCCCAAACAGGCCGAGCGCCGCCGTGAAGCGGTGCGCCGGGAAGCGGATTTCTTCGGCGCGATGGACGGTGCCTCCAAGTTCATTCGCGGTGATGTCATCGCGGCGATCATCATTCTTGCCATCAATCTGATCGGGGGCCTGGCGGTGGGCATGCTCCAGCACGGCTTGCCCCTGTCGGCGGCAGCGCGCACCTATACGCTGCTGACCATTGGCGATGGTTTGGCCGCTCAGATTCCCTCACTCACCATATCCATCGCGGCCGGCCTTGTGGTCACGCGCGTCGCCACCGGCGAGGATGTCGGCCGCCAGGTCGCCTCGCAGCTTGGCCGGTATCCGCAAGCGCTGGTTGCTGCGGCGGGACTGATGGTGGTGTTGGGTCTGGTGCCGGGCATGGCGCACTGGCCGTTTCTGCTCCTGGGGGTGGCGTTAGCGATCACGGCTTGGCTGACGCTGCGCCGTGGTGATGCCGCCCAGGCGGGCGAGACCCAGCCAGGGGCGCAAAATGAGCCGGGCGCGGGACAGGCCCAGGCCAGCGAGAGCAGCGATAAGGCCGACGATACGCATAATTTCAGCGGCGTGGACCCGCTGGGCCTGGAGATCGGATTTGCACTGGTACCCCTGGTCGAGCACGAAGGTGAGCGCTTCCTGAATCGTTTGCGGGCTGTTCGCACGCGCTATGGTCAGCGTATGGGATTTGTGGTTCCCGCGGTGCACATTCGTGACAGCGATACCCTTTCCCCTAATCAGTATCGTTTCACGGTGCGCGGCGCCCCGATCGGCAGCGGCGAGATTTGGCCCGAGATGTGGCTGGCCATTGAAGGGCCCTCGGTGGCGGTTTCGCTCGAGCGCGGCCGGGCGACCCGTGAGCCGGCCTACGGCAGCCCGGCGCGCTGGATCGATCACGACGATATCGAAGACTTCGAGGCGGCCGGTTATACGGTGGTGGATCCACAGAGCGTGATGGCTACGCATCTGGATCGCCTGCTAGAGCAGTACGGGCACGAGTTGCTAGGGCGCGCCCAGGTGGAGGAGCTCCTTGCCGGCCTGGCGGATCGTGCCGACAAACTCGCCGACGATCTGCATCGCCATCTCACTGTGGGCACGGTCAAACAGGTGCTGCAGGATTTTCTTTTCGAACACTTACCCATCAAGGACCTCGACGGCATCTGTGAGGCGCTGGCCGAGGCGGCGAACGCGGGTGAAAAGGACCCAGTGGCGCTCAGCGAACGGGCGCGTCAGGCCCTGGGTCGGTTTATCGTCGAATGGGTCGGCGGCGGTGTTGAGGTGCTCGAAGTGGCCGTGCTGAATCCGGATCTCGAGCAGCTCGTCAGCCGCGGTGTGGCCACGGCGAAAGAGCACGGCGTGGTCGATGTCATCGAGCCCGAGGCGGCGCAACACGTGCGCCGTGCGGCCCAACAAGCCGTCGAGCATTTCCATGCGCAGGGCAAGAGCGCCGTGCTGGCCGTGCAGTCCGCTATTCGCCGCTCCGTGGCGCGCACCGTCACCAGCGCGCTGGCGACGATTGCACTGGAGGAAATACCGCATGACAAGCCCGTCAGAGTAGTGCTTAGCGTACCCCAGGCGAGCACGGACGGGGGAGGCGAGGATGCCTGACACAGCGGCCTATGCCCAGACCCCGACGCCGGAGCAGGCGGTGGAGCGCTACGGCTTGTGGATCAAACGCACCGCCTTGCATCTGACCAACATGATGCCATGGGCCGATGTGGACGAGCTGATCCAATGGGGTGTGCTGGGGCTGCTTGAGGCCCGCGAGCGCTTCGACCCGTCGCGCGGCAAGGCCTTTGGCGCTTTCGCCGAGCGCCGTATCCGCGGGGCGATGCTTGATAGTCTGCGCCGGGACGGTAATCAGGCGAGGCGCGTGAACAGAGCGCCTGACGCGGTGATGGCGAACACCATTGGTCAGTCGCAAGCCTACAGCGATCCACTCGAATCCGTGCTCCGGCAAGGCAACACGACGGCAATCGCTGCGGCCGCGGCCAATCTGTCGGAACGCCAGCAGTTGATTTTGCAGCTTTTCTTCGTGGAGGGGCTCAACAACCGCGAAATCGCTCAGGTGCTGGAAGTCAGCGAAGCCTATGTCTCCAAGACGCGCAAGACGGCTTTGGAGCGAATTGCGAGCCAGCTGAACGCCACCGACCATTCTCCGGGAGACCGCTCATGAGACTGTCTTCGATTGTCGCCGTGCTCGGTGCGTTTGGCGTGATCGTCTACACCAACCACAGCGAAGGTGACCCGCTCGGGGCGCTGGTTAACCTCGAGGCGGCGGTGATCGTGCTGGGTGGGTCGACGATGGCTATCCTCAACCAGTTCCACCTCAGCGGGATGCTGCGCGGGATTAAGGGACTGAAATGGTTGATACGACCCCCAACCTATGATCAGGAATCCTTCGTCGAGCAGTTGAGCGATTGGACCCGCATGGCGCGTCGTGAAGGCTTGCTGAGCCTCGAAACCGTATTGGCCGAGGTGGAGGATCCCTTCCTCGCCGACGGGCTGCAAATGGTTATCGACGGTTTGGAAGTGGAGAACCTGCGCTCGTTGCTCGCCACACGCATGGAGACCGACGAACGCGAGGATACGGAACCGGCGGAAGTGTGGGAGGCGGTCGGCGGCTACGCACCGACACTCGGCGTGCTGGGCGCGGTCATGGGCTTAATCCATGTCATGCTCCACCTCAGTGGGGCCGGCGCCAGCATCGGTTCCGGCATTGCAGCTGCCTTCGTCGCCACGTTGTATGGCGTGGGCTCCGCCAATCTCATCTTCATACCGATGGGTAAACGCCTCGGGCGCGTGGTGGAAGAGCGTGTGCGCTACCGTGAGATGGTTGTCGCGGGTCTGGCCCTGTTGGCGGAAGGTGCGAATCCCCAGACACTCAAGATGCGCCTGAACGGCTACATCAGTCGTCACGCACCCAAAAAACGTCCGGCGCAGCAAGAGGCGGCGGAAGAGGTGGCCGATGCCCAAGCGTAAACAGGGAAAAGATGACAGCGAACGCTGGATGATTAGCTACGCGGATCTGCTGACGCTCATGCTCGCGTTTTTTATCGTGCTCTATAGTCAGTCGCAGCTCAACGTTTCACGGCTTAAGGAAATCGCAAAGGGGATGATTATTGCGTTTCATGGTAATCCCGCCGTGCTGATGCACAATAGTCACAGCGGCAGCGGCATCCTTAAACACCATGCATCCCCGGTGCCCAAGCCGTTGCCGAGCCCCATGACGCCACACATGGGGCACAAGGCCGCACACCAGATCGAGCTCAGAGTGGGCGCGCTCCAGCAAGCGGAGGCGCAACTGAAAAAAGTGTTGCAGCCGCTGCTGCAAAGTCAACAAGTCGAGCTCGCCCGCCATCCGCTGAGCCTGCGAATCCGGTTGAACGCCAAAATCCTTTATCCCAGCGGAAAGGCCGTGCTGACCCCGTCGGCACAGACACTGTTGAAAAAAATTGCGGGGGTTCTCAATCAGATTCCGCACGATTATCCCATCGTAATTCAGGGTTACACGAACAGCCGACCGATTCATACGTCGCGATTCCCCTCGAACTGGGAATTGTCCGCGGCTCGCGCGGTGAGCGTAGTACACCTTTTTCTTGCCAACGGATTTCCGGGCAAACAGCTCTCAGCTCAGGGCTTTTCCAAATACCATCCGCTGAAAAGCGACGACACCCGTCAGGGGCTTCGTGTGAATCGCCGAGTGGAAATCGTGATTAAAGCACCGGTCGCGCAATTGCTGGAGTCAAAGCGTAGCTTGAACAGCGCTGAGGATTCTTTGGCGGCGCAGGCGGGTCAGCAAAGCGCCGGCGGCGCTCAAGTGCAGACCACAAACAGTGCCGCAACCAAACAGGGGAAAACGCAGAATGGCGGACAAAAAGGCTAAAGGCGGCGAGCAGACGGCTTCGGGGCCGCCCCCATTGCGCTCGATGCTGGCCGCGCTGGGCGTCGGATTGGCTTGGGGAGCCATGCACATCCCCAATGATCTCGGGGATCGTAGCACGTTGGTGGCGTGGCTGGTGCATGCCCTCGTTGCGGCGCTGATTGCCAAATCCGTCCTGGACCTGGGCGGGTCCATATTGATCTGGACCGCCAAAGTTTCGGCTCAGCTTTTGCGTCGGGTCGTCGGGTAGCCACCGATGCGCTTCGAACTCAAGGCAGCGCGCATCCCACGTGTCGGGTATGTGATAGGCGGGGATCGCGACGCCGACGCCGATGTTGGTTCCAGCGAGGAAACATCTCTGCGCCCAGCGTTCCCGTTTGCCATAGAGTCTTCGCCCGACGACGACGCGGACCACGGCGAAGTCGCCACCGCCGACACGCTAAGAGAGGAAGCGGAAAAGGCGGGGTTTGAGGAAGGCAAAAAAGCCGGCTTCGATGCGGGCTATCGTCAGGGCTTCGAGCAAGGGCAGGCGGAAGGGTTGCAGGCGGGCGAGCAGCAGTTGCGCGAGCGCCTCCTGCAAGAGCGCGCCCAGACCCAAGCGTTGCTCGCCGCGCTGTCCCAGCCGTTGCCCACGCTCAAAGCCGATCTCGCCGAGGCGATAACCGAGGGCGCGCTGCACTTGGCACGATTGCTTGTAGGCGATGCACTCAAGTGCGACACGGAAGCCGTGACAGCGGTGTTGAGCGACATTCTCGCGGAAGCCGTCGAGGTTGGCGGCAAACATCAGGTGCTGCGTATATACGTGCCGCCCGCGGCGGAGGACGTGGCGCGCTCGTTGGCCGAGCCGGAGGGCGCCGAGGTTGTTGTCGACGCTAACCTGGCGGTTGGCGACGTGCGCGCCACGCTTGCGAAAAACAACGGCGATACGGCTCACCAGGTCGAGTGGGATGCACGTCTGGAGACGAGATGGGAAGCGATACGCAAGGCGCTGCGCCTGAACGGCGCCTAGAGGACTTGCGCGAGACGGTGCGCCGCGAAGCTCACTACCGGCTTATGCGCGTGAGCCGAACTAACACGGTGGCCCGCCTCGGACGAGTCATTCGCAGCAGCGGCGAGATCGTGGCGGTGACAGGCCTGCCGGCACCCACCGGTGCGCGTTGTTTGATCGAAAGCGCCGACGGCGAATGGTTGGCCGCCGAGGTTGTGGGCTTTGATGCCGACGCGCTGCAACTCATGCCGGAGCGCGGGACGCGGGGTATCACGCGGGGTGCGCGCGTGCGCCAGGCCGAAGCGGTTCAGATGCCGCGAGTGGGTTTGGGGCTACTGGGGCGGGTCATCGACGGCGAAGGGGAGCCTTTGGATGGCATGGCGTTGCCGGAGCTCACGCACCGCTGGCCGCTGCTGGGTCGTCCCGTCAACCCCATGGCCCGCGAGCGGATCTCGGAGCCGTTGGACTGCGGGGTGCGCATCGTTAATGCCATGACAACGCTGGGTGTGGGCATGCGCATGGGTCTTTTTGCGGGGAGCGGAGTGGGTAAAAGCACGCTGCTCGGCATGATGGCGCGCCATGCCAAGGCCGACGTGGTCGTGGTAGCCCTGGTCGGCGAGCGTGGGCGCGAGGTGCGCGAGTTTATTGACAAAGCCTTGGGCCAGAGCGCGCTCGAGCGCGCCGTTGTCGTTGCGGCGCCGGCCGATACCTCGGCGTTGTCTCGAATTCATGCCGCGCACCGGGCGAGCGCAATTGCGGAGTTCTTCCGCGCTCAAGGTGCCAATGTGCTCCTCATGATGGACTCATTGACGCGTTTGGCGATGGCGGGCCGTGAAATCGGCTTGGCGACCGGTGAGCCGCAGGCGATGCGTGGTTATCCACCCTCCACCTTTTCGCTTATAGCCTCCTACCTGGAGCGCGCCGGCCAGGGGCCGCGCGGCCAAGGCTCAATTACCGGAATCTATACGGTGTTGGTTGAGGGTGACGACCACGTGGCCGATCCGGTTGCGGATACCGCGCGCGCCACGCTGGATGGACACATCGTGTTGAATCGTGGAATCGCCGAAGCCGGGCTTTACCCGCCGTTGGATCTGGAAGCATCGCTGTCCCGCGTCATGAACGACATTGTCGGCGAAGACCATCGACGCGCCGCGCTAAGGCTCCGCAGCCTCTGGTCGCGTCTGCAGCAGAAGCGGGATCTGCTGGACATCGGCGCCTATCAGCCGGGCGCCGATCCCCTTCTCGACGAGGCGGTGAACAAGCGCTCGGCCATGGAAGCCTTGCTGACCCAGGGGCTGACCGAGGGCTGTGACATGGGGCGCAGTACCAGCGCGTTGGAACAGGTGGTGATGGATCGACAACCGCAAGGAGAAGAGCAGTGAAGCTCAACCGTTTGAATCTCATCCGCCGTTTGGCGGGCATTCAGGACGAGCGCGCCGGCGAGGCGGTGCGTACCCAGCGCCAGATGCGCGACGACGCCGACCGGCAACGCAACCTGTTGGCCGGTTATCGCCGGGGCTTGAGTCTTACGATCGGTGAACGCAACGAGCACGACGGACAGGCGTTGCGCGCACGCTCCGCTTTCATCGATGTGGCCGAAGCTGCTTGCCGGGACGCGCGGCGTCAACTCGCGAGCAGCGAGGCGCAGCTGCGAGAGGCTCTGCAGCGGTGGTCGGAGGCACGCGAGCGCACACGAGTTGTCGCGGACAAATATGATCATGCGCGCCGGCGGGCGCTGCGCGAACAGGAGCGGCAAGCGGAAAAAGAGTTGCCTGCGGTACGGACACGGCGGGACGACTTGTCAGGATAACGCGACGCGCAGGTATGGATCGCGCGAGCGGATGTCGGCGACGCAGCTCGAGTCGAGCACCGTTGCCACGTTCAGGACGAGTTTCGTATCGGGTGGGCGAAACGGGTGGATGACCAACTGCAACCCCCGGGCGCCGATGTGGGCGACGACCTCCGCGGCGAGGTCGGGGCGCGTCTGTACCGCTTCGCGAGGGTTGTCGAGTTCGGCCAGTGAGCACCAACAACTCTCGATGCGCGAGAGCAACTCGGCGTCCGCATAGCGCAGGTTGAGATAGCCAAGGTTCTCAAGATCCTGAGAGCCCATGCTGGTGACAATGCCGCCCGGGACTTCGCAAATGACGCGAAAGATCGATGTCGCCCCTTGCGCCGAGACCAGCAACCGCTTCA
>Ga0102962_1000572_pt1 | contig 16806 bp, 9 predicted proteins | sample SalPonF2_C_D2_MG_FD_84519 | JGI IMG/M metagenome (GOLD analysis project Ga0102962, IMG submission 84519) | Salt pond soil microbial communities from South San Francisco under conditions of wetland restoration - Salt Pond MetaG SF2_C_D2_MG ...
CCTGAATCCGTGACTTAGCGATGGGTCAGCCGGGTTTAGGCAGTTTTTGGCAAGGCAGGTTATTTTTGGGGCCGCAAACGCAGGGATCGCGCTCGATTGATCACTGTTTTCATCGTGATCGGCGGGTGCGAAAGCGGCCTACCGCCGTCTATCAGCATCATACCCATTTTCAGGGCATACGCTGGCTCTGGCGGCGCGTTCAGTCACAACACCGCCTCACAACGCCCCCGCACAGGGGCGTTTCTAGCCGTAGGCCAATCGATGGTATACGCGAGCAAACGCCTCCGCAGCCCGACATCCACGGCCGAAGGCCAGTGTGAGGGAGCGGGCACTGTGGGTGATGCGCGCGGCGAGGTAGATCAGCTCTTGCATCACGGTTTTGATGCGCCGCCTTTTGACCGGTGCGCGCTTCGGCGAATGCGCTCCCAGCAGGCCCTGTTGGCCGATCCAGCGCAGCAGGTTGTAGGCGAGCATGCTCAGTGTCAGCACCAAGGCGTTAGTGGCGAACTTGCCCGAGGGCAGGCGCTCGATGTCCAGATCGGTTTTGAATTCGCTGTGGAATTGCTCCGAGGTGCCGTGATCGGCGTAGAGTTCGATCACCTGCTCCTCGGGCCAGGGCTGACTGCACCACCACCCTTCCAGCTCGATCTGAGGCGTGAGCAGGCATTGCCCCTGGCGGTCGATGGTGCGCTCGGTCAGGCGCATGATGCGCGCGAGGCGGTAGGCGTGGCCGTGCCAGCGCCGCTCGTCGACGACGGTGAACAAGGCCACGCGTTTGCCCGGGCGGGGGTGGTGCCAGCGCCCGTGCTGCTCAGCGTAGTCGAGCCAGGCGGCCTTGTCCTGTTGGCGCGGGTTCCACTTGATGATGAAATCCACCGGCGCCGTATCGGGGTGGGTGCGGTTGTGCTCGAGTACGACGTGTACGTTCTCGATCGCGTCGTTGCCCCCATCGAGTCTGAGCAACAGCGGCTCGCCGGTTATTTTCTGGGCATGGTCAAGGGCGGCGTTAAGCAGCGCCGGAGTGTCCTTCTGGCAATGCTGTTTGCCCTCGCGCAGCTCAAATGCGAGGCAGTAGCCTTCTTCCTGGCCCAGGTAGAACGGCATCGGTGCATAGCCGTCGCAGCCCTTGTAGGTCCTCGACACGCCTTGCTTGTGGCTGCGACTGTTGTCCATGGGGGTGACATCACCGTCCAAGGGGATGTGGCCCGTCGAGACAGGGGTCAATGTCGGCTGAATGTGGGTGAGAAAGTCCCGGTTGGCCTTGGCCACGATCGGCAGGAAGCGTTCGCTGCGCTTGTCCAGGCGCTGGCGCAGCGTGGCCTCCGAGGGGCGGGTATCGATGTCCATCGCGCTCAGGAAAAAATCCTCGCTCTCGATGCCATTGATCGCCTCAAAATCGTTTTTGCCGAGACAGAGCATGGCGAGGTAGCTCTTGATGACGGCCGAATGCTGGATGCCGTGGCGCAGCGGGACTTGGGTATCGATTTCGCGACTGAGGTGGGTGTGGCGGTTGATTGCTTGACCGATGAGTGCCAAGCCTGCGTGGCTGATGATATCGGCGTTGGATTGTTCGATTTTGAAGCGCTTCATAGTTCACTCGCCAGGTGAATGTCTGAACGCGTTTATTATACCAAATTATCCTGTATTTTCAGTTAGTAATAGTAATTTACGGCCTTTGAAGCTACGGATTCAGGGACTTGTTAGAGATGAGCGCTACGGCGTACACGTCGGAGGATGTTTTACAGGGACTCATTGCCCGTTACCCCAATCTGCTGGCAGGCGGGCAGATGGATAGCACTAATCCCAGGCGCTGGTTGCTACTCAGCCGCGAGGCGTCTGTACCGGACAACGATGAAGGCAGTGAAAGATGGTCGCTGGACCATCTTTTCGTTGATCAGGAAGCTATCCCGACCCTCGTGGAAGTCAAACGCAGTAGCGATACGCGGTTGCGCCGCGAGGTAGTGGCCCAAATGCTGGATTACGCGGCCAACGGTATGCTTTATTGGCGTGTCGAAACGTTGCGGGAGAAGTTCTATACCCGCTGCAAGCACGACGGGCTTGATCCGGACGTCGAGCTTCGGGCGTTTCTGGGCACCGATGCAGACGTAGACGCGTTCTGGGCAGATATTAAGACACGGCTACAGGCTCAGCAGATCCGCCTCGTGTTTGTAGCCGACGTGATCCCACCAGAGCTGCTGCGGATCGTCGAGTTTCTGAACGGTCAAATGGACCCGGCCGAGGTTATCGCCGTTGAGATTAAGCAGTACCGAGGCGGCGAGCTGACCACTTTGGTACCGCGAGTGTTGGGTAAAACTGCCGAGGCGACTCAGCGCAAGGCCGCGTCCGGGCCCCGTATCCCTTGGACGCATGAACGCTTCCGCGACGCTCTAAGTGATCCACGCGACGTCGTCGTGTTCGATACCCTCTTGGATTGGGTAGGCCGGAGAGGCTTGGACCTGCAGTGGGGTACGGGAGCCAGTCAAGGGACAGTCTACCCGATCGTGGATTGCCCGTTGGGCAACAAAAAGCCCGTGGGTCTATTGACGCCTGGCAAAGTTCAGATTGACTTCTCGATTCTTAACGAACCACAAGTACAGGACGCCAAACGGGGGCTTCAACAGAAACTCAACGCGTTGCCCGGGATCAACATTGCAGACGCGTATTTGTCGACCTGGAAAACGTTCGGCTTTAGCGCCCTCTACGACGATAGTGCCATGCGGCAGTTCCTCGAGGCGTTTGAGGAGTTCATCGGGCAAATCCGTGCTTTGAGCGAGGATCGATGATGGCGCGATTTCCAGCTATATCGGGACAAGACCAATACCGCAGTGTCGCTTAGGTATGCAACCCTTTGAGCAATTCCTGCTACTTTGGCTATCTCAGCGTAAAGACAAGCACGTATCGCCGTCAGTTGCATTCGACGACGAGTCGGATAGACGCGCGGCCTATAAGGGCTTAACACCCGAGATTCTCACAGCGCTTGAGGCAGCGCTTGCCGAGTGGCGCGATACGCTAGATCTTGATAAATATGAAGCAAACGTGCGCGACGCCATCTCACCTTTGCCTCGCCGCAGGCGTGCAGTGCGACGCTTAATGGAACCTCTGCGATGCGCCCAAACGGATCAAGTTGATAGCGAGCTGTTCTGGATGCGCCGCCATCTGTCGGACGAACACAAGACGCGGACATAATTGGCATGCTGCTGGTCACTCATCCACGAAATCATTGTTGGTAAACTTGAGAGTATTACCGTTTTCGCGCACGGTGCGCACGATGCTCTGCTCGAAAGGTTCGCTTGAGTTAGCTTCTATATCAACGTGGACCGTCACGCGGGCACCGGACTTGACCAGGTGTGTGATCACCTCGTCGACCGCGTCAGAGAACTGGGCCTTTGCCCGGACAGGGTCGAGCGTAAGCGTGCCGAAATAGCGTTTCGGACCGGATGTGGGCTCTGGCGGTTGCCCAGGCGCTGGAGGTTCGCCGGTGGGTTTAGGACCGGGCCTGCCGCCGCCATTGGGTGTGCCCGGCGGCTTCGGATTAGCGGCGACTTGCTTCTCCTTGTACGCGCGTGCCGCCGCAGGCTCCATAAGCAGGGATTGCTCGGTGAGCTCGACATGGCTCCCGCGGCCGAAGCGAAAGCCGAGATAGCGCTCTTCATCTTTGCCGTCTGCGAACGCAAAGAAGTCCTCGGAGTCCAGGCCGCGTTCGACGGCGCGGCGGAATACGTTACTGTCTGCCAGTCGGGGCATATAGAGGTACTGGCACATCTGCTGCCATACCGCCAACGCGCTTACTTCGCGCTGCTCATCGCGCCAGTAGAAGCGCTTCAGCAAGCCGAGCAGGTGTATGGGTGCCCACTCCTCGATCACCCACTCATTGCCCACCAGCGTCGCCTTGATCTGGTTTGAAAGGCTACCGGCCGCACCGTTCACGCGAGCCGTGAGCCAGCGCAGAGGGCGCGGTTTGTCGTCCGTGTCGAGTTCTTGTTCCGGCACGGATACCACGTTGTACGTCGCTCGCAGCGTATGCGGCAGGTGCTGATCCGCGTCTTGAATGGCGCGTTTGACCTGCCGGAGCTGCAGCGTGTCGAGGTTCGCGCGTGCGTTGTCGGCGTCATCCTTCAGGGCACGCCAAGCAAGGGCCGTGGCGACCTCGTCGCGCAGCCGTGAACGCATGTCCTCGTTTGCCAGCAGGAACACCAGGCGGTTGCGTTTCTGCCGCGGCTGCTCACCCCGTTTTTCGAGCAATTCTTGCGCAAAGCGGGGCGGCTCGCCGGGCTCGGCGCGGGGGTCTGCAGTGGGCGGCAGAACGACTAGACGCAAGCTGAAATCGTCGGGTACATCGCCGGTGCTCGCTGGCATGACGTGGACGCCGTCGAAGAAGTCGTGACCGATGTTGCGCTCGAGCAAGCGCTTGATCTCGGGCAGGACGTGGTCACGATCGTCGAGCCGGCGTTTGCGTTGCTCCATCTCGCGGCGCAGGTTGGGTCGGGTATCGAACCAGTAGCGTCCATCGGCGCTGGTGAGGTAATAGAGACGTTGCGCCAGGCGGGTAACGGCATCCTTAAACGGCGCCAACGGGTGCTCCGGCTCAGCGCAACCCAACAGGATACGGTTGACCTCCAGCCCTTGGGCCGCCCGATTGGAGGCCTGCGGCGCACTCCCCAGGAAGATTGTGCGGGCGACGCGCCGGGCGGCCTGCACGGCCCCCAGGCGCGTGTCGCGCTGATCGATCTCGGTGGCCTCGGCCCGCGGTCCGTCGATATCGCGGTCAATGACCGCGTCCCAACCGGGCGGCAGGTAATACACGGCCCGATTGCGCACTTGCACATCCCCGAGCGGGAGCGAGCCCGGCATGATCAGCAGTCCGCGGTGGTCGTCCTGCCATAGGCGATAAACCACCTGCGCAAGCAGTTGGAGCACACCGCGCGTGCGCTGGAAGCGCTCAAGCGTGGACCAGTCTTCGTAGAGCCTGTCGAAGATCTCAGGATGGAAAGGATAGGCTTCGCGCAGACGCAACAGATACTTGGTGTCTTGCGCCTCCGTCGGGAAATCGGATTTCTCGCGCGCATAGAAATCCGAAAAGGCGCGGCACGAGGCCTCCATGGCCTTTTCATCGACGATACGCTCGAACAACCGGCGGCGGACGATGGCGAAGGCCTCCTCGGCGCCGACGGGCTTCCACAGCGCATGCAAACGGCCGAAGAGGTGCTCGAGCTGACGCAGGGCTCGCTGGCCTGCCTCACCGCCCGCCTCGGTGTCAGATTCAGGGAGTGAAGCGAGCAGGACCGTGCGCGGCACCGCTTTGACCGCTTCGGTGAGCGCGTGGACGAAGGATAAGTTCGAGTCGAAGGTCCCTCCGGGGTAGCTCTTACCCGTGGTGAACTGACGGAAGTAGGCCACCAACTCGTCCATGAGGATAATGCAGGGCGCGGTTTGTTCGAGCATGTCCACCAGCGCCGCCTTACCCGGACTCACGCCTTGCGCATCGGCCTCGGCGACGAAATCGTAGGCGGCTTTGCCACCGAGCTGGCAAGCGAGATCGCCCCATAGCGTGCGCACCTCTATGCCTTCGCGCTTACGCGGTTTCGCGGGCGAAAGATCGGTGCCGTCGATCACTGCCAGCTTGGAAGCCGGCACGTCGGTCAGCCCAGCCTTGTCGAGCAGTGGGGCAACGTTGTCGAGTTCGCCGGCCGCGCCCGGGAAGCGCACGAGGTGCATGACGGCCAGCAACGTGTGGGTCTTGCCGCCGCCGAAGGCGGTTTGTAGCTGAATCACCGGGTCGCCGCCCTGGCCGCCGAGTCGGGAGAGCACGGAGTGAAGCAATAACCCCATACCCTCGGTGACATAGGTACGGGCAAAGAAACGGCGGGCGTCCTGGTATTCCGGGCTCGCTTTGCCGGCGTTGACGCGTGAGATGTCCGCCGCAAATTCGGCATCCGTGAAGGTGCCTTTTAGCACGTCGTCATGAGGTACGGCGACCTCACGCCATGGTCTCAGGTCCACTGCCATTTAGACTCCCAACTCGGCTTGTTCACCGGTACGTTCTGTCTCGTGGCTTGCCGCCTCGATGCCCGGCCACGAGGCGATCAGCTCGTTATAAGCGCGTGCGTCATCGGCCCAGTTCTTACGCTCGCATAGCGTGAACAAGCGGTAGGCGAGCTGACGGACAGCTTCGGTGCGCTCGGGCATTCGGGCCAGCAGGGCGCCAGCCTCCGGTTCGCCACCGGCGCGCAGGGCACGCACAAGTTGATGGAGCGCTTCCCAGCTCGGCGTCCGGTTGTCCGTTTCCGGCGCCCATTCCGCCGGGTACTCTTCCGGCTTGTAGAGCCGTACCTTGCCAGCGCGCGACTCAACGACGCCGGCCTGTTGGACGCCCCCAACGCTCGTGCCCTTGGCGCGAGCCAATACGTCAGCTTGGCCGAATTGCCCCTCCTTCCACCGGACGGATTCGAACCAGTCCACACAGAACTGCGAGTCCGCGTCGAGCGTACCGACCTTGCCGTGCTGGAACTCGTCGATCTGGCGATTGATCTCAATGAGCGCATCGTGGACGCTCATGTGGCTGCCGTCGGCGTTCAGTACGGCTGCGTACTTCGAGAATACTGCCATGCCTGGACCAATCGCAGACTGCGCCAGGTCGACCGGTGCGATTGGCGACGATTCCGCTGCTCCACCCGTCATTTCTTCAAGCGCCTCCGGCAACGCTTCTCGAAGCTCCCGAAGAAAATCCCGGCGAGAGACAGTTAAAGCTCTACTCAAACGCCGCCGGCAAACGAGTACGATGCTTGACGCCAAGGCGTTTGCGCCAGATCCAATCATACGGTTTGCCAGTTCAGTACGCATAGGCCATGTCCCGTCTACTGATAGTCCAGCAGCGGACACAGCCTCTAGGAACGCGGCCCATCCGGTGCTTGACGCCCCCTGCCCAGTCGTCTCAGACTGCTTAAAGGCATAGTAAATGGTGATTGGAAAAGCCGGTTGCGTCTGCTCAGCAAGCTGGTGCATCGCCTTTGTCATACCCTCGAGGAAAAATTCCTCCGCTTTCTCCTTCGTCCCATGGCGGTAGGGCGTGGCAACTAACTCCTCCGCTTTCGGTACGGCAAGCGTGGCAAAGAGCTTCGGGAAGATTCCGCGGAGAGAACGGCGAAGCCACACGTAGAAAAAATCTGACAAATCCGCATAACCAATGTTGTCGTAGTAGGGTGGATCCGTAGAAACAATCTGCTTGCTGATACCACCGTCCCGCTGTGCATTCTCCTGACGAACAGTAGCGTGGCCAGCCGCCGGAAGGTTCCCAAGGGCTTTCAACATGTTCCCAAGGCTGATTTTGTAGTCGCCTGCGGCATTTCCAAATACGTTGTTTTCAGCGAAGTCCCACATCATCGGGATCGCCTGGCGGCCGAACAGGTTTCTTACCTGCGTCTTGCTTGTTTCCCACCTACAGAGCGAATTGCAAATGTCCGTAAGGCGGCTAAGCGCAATTGATAGGTAGACGCTCACGGCTTCGGCGTAGGCGGTGGCGCCGATGCCGCCTTCTGCGAGGGGTTTATCGTCGTCGGGCAGGCCGGCTTTTGCGGCATCGCGCTTGATGCGCTCGCGCCCTTCCTGGACGAGATCGGAAAAGGTCGTCAGCGCCACGAGCTGGCGGGGGGTGAACAGATCCGCGAAAGAAGATAGCCCGTAGTTAGGCGTCTTGAAGTCTCGCGGGTTTAGCGGAAGAGCCGTTTCAGGCTTCCAATCCGGATACGCCTTTAGCGCAACCTTTTCATGGTTTGGTGTCGGCGTTAGATATACGCGGCCACGGTCGCCGTCCGCCACGAGAGCCATTAGGCGCGCACCCATACGTCCAGCCTTCCCCTCCGCCCGGATATGGTCGTAGGTAACGGGCGCGCCGGACATCAGACATATGAATGCATGTCGCTTCCCAGCGGTAGTGCCCAACTTCGCTCCCTCGGGGTCCTTCGGCCTCCCAGCCTTGACGGTGAAGCGGTAATTACTCCCCTCGATGACCGGGTCTACGTAGGCCTCTTTTCCTTTCTTGGTCGAGAGCATGAAGTTTGACACCAGCGGCACGTCCACGTCCCGGTAGGCGGGGTTCGGACTCTTGACGGTGCGCGCCCAAAGCCAGGCGATGACGGTGAGCTCGCGGCCGACGTATTTCTTGAGGTCCGGCCGCTCCTTTGCCATCTCGGCCGTGACCTCGACCTTGGGATAGAGCTCGCCGATGCGCTTCTCGGCTTCGTCGCGCATCCATTGGCCGTAGTAACGCACGTCCTCGGCGAGGCCTTGTGCGCCTTTCCAGTCGCGCTTGAACAGATCCTCGTCCGCGCGCGCCGCGGGATTAACCGGCGGTCTACCGCCGAACTTCGGCGGGATCTCGATCATCGCCTTGTTGATGAGTACCGCGACGGGGTTGAGATCACTCGCCCAGGCTTCGAGGCCGAGCCGCTGCGCCTCCAGCGGAATGGCACCGCCGCCGGCAAAGGGATCGTGGAAGGCGGGCAGCTTGTCGGGGTTGAACAGCTCCTTGGCTTTAGGGTGGTTCTTGTTCAGCTCGCAGGTCTCGCGCCAGGATTTCCAGATTTCTTCCCGGGCCTTCGCGAGCACTTTCTCGTTGGTTGTGTTCTCCCACTTCACCAGCTCGCGGATAATGTCGAAGAGCCGCTCGCGCTCGGCCTGCGCCTCCTTTTTGTTCATCCCCCGCTTGAAGCCGGCGCCGGATTCATAGCCCGGATCGTTCACGAGTTGCGCGAACAGCACCGCTCGCGCCGCCGCCAGCGGCCGCCGCGCCCACCACAGGTGCAGCGTGCTCGGATGGCCGTGGCGGATCGATTTCTCCCGCGCCGCCGCGGCATTGATATCGTCGAGCGGTAGCGCCACTTCGATCAGTTTCTTCGGGGCTTTAACCCTGTCGTCCATTCGTCATCCCGTCGTTGGTAGCGAGACACCATGTGCCAACAAGTACCTCTGGCGCGCAGTGTCTTGCCATCGGTTTGGCGCCGCTTCAAGTGGCGGCTGTACCGGAGTTTGCTCCATCGAGGAGCTTAGAGATATAGAGCGTTCGGCTAGCATCCGCCCATTCAGGCGGCTGGGTGAAGGGCTGATTGATATAGTGCGGCCCGTCCACGCGGTCGCCGTCGACCAGCACCACCGCGAGCCAAAATTTCGTGTTCTGGTTAATCGCTTGGGCGATCTCATTGCAGGTGACGGTAATGGTTTTGGCGTCCGCCCGGCGGCCTTTGACCTCGATGTGTCGCGCTGCCGGGATCTGGCCGTCAGGGCGGGCCCGCGGTTGGGCGGTTACGTCCCAGCCGCAGTTCTCCGCTGACACGTCTTTCACCGTGTGCCCCAGCTTCTTCTCGAAGTCCATCACCGCCTGCATAGCGATGCGCTCGATCTTGTCGCGCGCCGCCGGATCGGTGCTCTGAGCTTGACCCTTGCGTTCGGCGAGCAGGCCTTGGGGGACGACCAACGCAGCACCCTGGAGCACGGGTGTGGCCGCTTCCAGGTGCCGACTCTGCTCAAGCTCGCCCGCGCGCGCGTCAAGCCGGGCAGCCAGCACATCAATGCGCCGGCGCAGGTTTTCGGGCTGGACTTTCGGCTGGCGCCCGGCAGCCACTTCGTCCTTTAGCTTGATGTAACGGTCCTGTAGACGGTTGAGCTCGGTCGTGAGCCGATTCCGCACCGCGCGAAGCGTTTTGTCCACTATGCGGCGGCGCCGGTCGCTGACTTCTTGGTAGTGGTCCGGCACGAGCGCGGAATGGGCGTAGCTGAGCACTTGGCGTTCGACGTCGTTCTCTAGCCAAGCCTGCCCCGCCACTTCGTTGAGCTTGCTGGCTTGTTCAGCCGTGAGCGGTTGCAAATCCAGATGAGGCGCGTAGCCAACCAAGCGCGCACGGCCATCCGGATAAAGCGCGCAGAAGTGCAGGCGCCGCGACACCAATCCATCGCTACCAGGCGCGGGCTTGGATTCGCGGATGCTGTGTTCGACCAGCGCGAGCAGATATGGCTCGCTTCCCTCGTCGGCGGGGTCGAGCAGCAGGGCTCCCTGGCTGAGCAGTGGGCGCGTCTGTTCCAGGATGAGGTCGGTCACCGCACGCATGAGAGGGTGGCCGGGGTGGATGAGCGCCGCGGGTGGCTTGCCGCTGATGCGCAGATCGGCTTTATCGAAACAGATCCGCTCGTAAGCATTGCTTACCGGTTGTCGCGGCGAGCCGATCCGTTTGTCCCGCTCTCGGATGGCGCCGGGGACGTGCCGGATCTCGAACCGACCGGGCTCACGCGGGCGAAGCTCACCATTGAAACGATCGAAGGCGCGCTTGAAGTAAGCCTGCACGAACAGCGGCTGGAGCTTGCGCGCCTCGGCCTTCTCCATCTCTTCTTTGACGGCGAACAGAACCTCCGGGCGCATGATCTTTTCGCAGAGCGCGTTGTCCTGTAACAGCTCGGCAAGTTTGTCGTGGTCGAGAGCGCCTTCCACGCGTTCGAAATTCTTGGCGCGCGTCTGCGGATCCTCACCGAAGCGGATGGCCTCGATCAGCAGCTCCCGCAGGCTGCGCTCGGAAAATGCCGTGCCCAGGATATCGAACACCCGGCCGCCCAAGGCCTCGCTCTCGGCCTCGATCTTTTTCAGCAGGCGCTCGAAGACGGCGCCCTCGCGCGTTTCATTGGCCACCAGGTTCCACAGGTGGCAGACCTCGGTCTGACCGATGCGGTGGATGCGCCCGAACCGTTGCTCGATGCGGTTGGGGTTCCAGGGCAGATCGTAGTTGATCATCAAGTGGGCGTTTTGCAGGTTGACGCCTTCGCCGGCGGCATCAGTGGCGATCAGGACGATCGTGCGCGGATCGTTACGGAAGCGCTCCTGCAGGGCCTTGCGCTCGTCGCGTGAGCGACCGCCGTGAAAAGCGATGACGGCGCCTGGGTCGCCCAGCAGGGTGGCTATGCGGTGATGCAAGTAAGTGAGGGTGTCCCGGTGCTCGGTGAAGATGATGAGCTTGCGCCGGCCCCCGTCCGGCGTGCGCATGTGCTCGTTATCCTCGAGCACCTCGCGAAGCGTCTCCCATTTGCGGTCCTGCTGGGACTGCACAACCGAGCGGGCTTGCTCCTCAAGCTGTGCCAGAATGTCGATCTCCTTGTGCAGCTCCTCTATGGTCTGGGCGGCGCTGGCCTCGTCTACCAGCCGCTCTTCCATCTCCTCGTATTCACGATCAGGAAATTCGTCCTCGTCGACGTAAGCGTTGGGCACGGCGCCGGTGCTGTTTCCGTACGTGCCGAGCGTTTCGGCGATGCCGTTCTTAAGGGCCCCGTTGCGCTCCAACTCCACGCGGTCTTTCAGACGCTTGCGCCGGCGCTTCAGTGACTGGAAGATCGCTTCGGGACTGGAGGCGAGCCGGCGCTGCAGGATGGTGAGCGCAAAACCGACTGTACGGCGCCGGTTGTCCACCAAGCGGTCGGCGCGGTCCATTTGTTCCCGCACATAAGTAGTGACCGCGTCATACAGCGACATCTCCGCGGGTGAGAGGGCGAAGGTCAGCGTGTAGGCGCGGCGCTGAGGGAAAAGGCGGGTGGCGTCGAAGCGCAGGAGCTCTTCCTTGATCATGCGGCGCATGACGTCTTCGACGTCCTCTGAGCGGATCTCGCCTTGCGGCTTGCCGTAGAAGCGGTCGCGGTCAAGCAGGGCCAGGAAGAGCTGAAAGGCCGCATCGTTACCGTTGTGCGGCGTGGCCGTCATCAGCAGCAGGTGGCGCGTGTGCGCGGACAGCAGCTCGCCCAGCTCGTAGCGCTGCGTCTTGTGGATCTCGCGTCCGTAGAAATTCGCCGAGAGCTTGTGCGCCTCGTCGAAGATCACCAGGTCCCACTCGGTGGCGGTGAGTTTGTCGCGCAGATCCTCACTGCGTGAGAGCTGGTCCAGGCGCGCGATGAGCCGATCGTTTTCCTGGAAAGGGTTACCGGTGCGGCTCGTGGCATCGAGCTCGCGCGAGAAGATGGTGAATGGCAGCTCGAACTTTTCATTGAGCTCGTCTTGCCATTGGTCGACCAGACCCCCGGGGGCGACAATTAGGATGCGCGCGGCATCGCTGCGTAAAACCAGCTCGCGGATATAGAGCCCGGCCATGATGGTCTTGCCGGCGCCGGGATCGTCGGCCAGCAGGAAGCGCAGCGGCTGGCGCGGCAGCATGGACTCATAGACCGCCGTGACCTGATGCGGCAGAGGCTCCACGTTCGAGGCGTGGATTGCCATCATCGGGTCAAAGAGATGCGCAAGATGGATACGCAGTGCCTCTGTGCCCAATCTGAATTCTTCGGGATCCGCGTCGAAGCGAAACCGCCGTGCCGCAGCCGGTGAGAGCCGCTCGGCGTCTCCAGCCATCAAGACCCGCTCACGGACTTGTCCCGACGAGTCGCGGTAGATGATAGTCGCCGGACCATCGCCCTCGCGCTCGACTGCGACCACCCTGACCGCGCCGGACGGGTCAAGCCCATGGATACGCTGCCCCCGGCGTATGTCTTCTATGCGCACCTTGTCTCCTTACAGCCGGCGCCGAACGCTCTATGAATTGTTTCTGGTGAGGGCTTGGGGGGGGCTATGCGCGATGCTGGAACAGACAGCCCCCCAAATATCGCCCAACCAGCCGCTGCCAAGCAGCGATTTTATAGCGGCTCGGTTATTCGAGTTGCCGCGCAATCCGAGTCACGAAATTCAGCACTGGATCTCGCTTGATCTGCGAAGCTCGACAACGCCACTGTGCCTTGAATACTGGCACGGTCACGCTTGCCCCGTCCATGGCCACGAGACAACGTACTCGCAAGTCTGTGGACGCTGACGGACTTTCAAATGACAGGGATGAGGGCAGGTCTCTGTGCATACTCATGCGTCGACGAGGCGCGGGGGAAGTCTCGCTTTTGGGCGGAGCGAGCGGCGTCGCCCCGCTGTGGTCGCCGCAGCAGCGTTTGTGCTTTCATAACCGAATCTGTAAGCGACCTTCACGGATCGCCACTTAGGCGCATGCGAATGGGTCTACTGACGGTGTCCGGCGACCCTCCGGCTCGACCCATGCGATCTGAGTGCTGTCGTTGCGTCCACGTTCGGCTGCGCCGTTGTGCCGATAGGGCTCGGTACTGACGTCGGCGTTGTTCGTCTCTGGCATGCGCTCGTGGTGCCGTGCTGTCGTGCGAGAGCTGGCGATACACCGGATGCATCTTCGATGGCACCGGGCAGCGATGGTGTGTTTCACGTAAGGGGTTGTGTTCAAAACTAAACCACTGTGACAGCAAGCTGGCTGCCACGGGTCCAAGCCTAACGGCGCGCTGGCTGTCGGCCACCGCTATCTCGCTGATTGTACGTAGCGTTTCCCTGACAGCGACATGCTGTCACGGGTCCACCCGTTCGCCATACGCCACCTGTCTCACCGCTTGCTCACTATGCGCCTGCCGTCACGGCGCCGACCCGGATTAGTCCTGGTTGTCAGACTTTGCTCTGTCGATTTCCGGCTTGCGTTTTCGCACGTCTCCGTAACCTGGAAACAAGAGACCCGGCCAAGCGGAACGGCCGCGGACTCTTGAACTGACACATCCCAGAACGGAGTAGGCGACATGCGCAAAACGGAGAAACTCGCCAAGCAGCTGGAAGACCTCAAGGCCCAGATGCGAGACGCCGAGCGCCGTGAGCGCGAGTCCATGAGCCGACTCGTCGAGCGCAGCGCCCGCCGCAGCGGCTTCATCGCCTACGCGCTGGAGCACGAGCTGCGCGGCGAAGAGGTGGAGCATCTCTTTCGCCAAGCGATGGAGGCCACCGAGCCGGACACATCCGAACCTGCCGGCGCTGCGGCTGGCTCGCGCAGCACCGATTCCGCATTAGCGTCGATGCCGGCCTCGACCGGAGGCGCCCATGAGCGCGGCGGCGAGTAGCGCACGTATCCGCCCCCGGCTGAGTGCCGCGGAGGTGCGGGCGTTGCGCGAGCTGGTGCCGGACGCCGACAGCGATTCGGCGCGCATTCGTGCGCTGATCCGCCGGCGTGTCAGCGCGGACTACCTCGAGCGGCGCCTGGTGCAGCGGGTGTACTCGGCCTTGTTGCCCGCGCTGCGCGCAGTCATGGCCGACGAGCTGGATCGCATGGTGGCCCAACTGCGCGAAGCGATGGCCACAGAGCTGCGCGCCCAGCTCGGTATGGGCGGGCACGTTGGCGAGGCATGGACGCTGCATCGTGCGCTGGCCGCGATCAGCCGGGATCTTGCCGCGCACCACGACACCATGACCCGAGAACACGAGGAAAAGAAGTCGTGAGTGCAGAGCGCATCAACCGGCTCACGCTGCGCCTGGACGACGATCAGCTCGCCCGTTTCAGAGCCGTGGACGGGGACAGCGATGCCGAGCGTTTGCGGCGCCTGCTCGACCGCGGCGAAGAGTTTGCCACCGCATCGCATTTTCCTGATGAAGTGGCCCCGCTGATCGAGCAGCACGCCGAGCGGCTACTGGACCGGCTGCGCGCCCACGACGGTAACCTGCAAAAAAGCCACCGCACCGCCGTGGACCGATTGGCGCAAAGCGACGAGCGCACGGTAGCGGCGATCGCAGCACTGACGCATGAAGTCCGAGACGCAGCACAGCGCCAGCAAGAGCGTTTGTCCGCCGCGGCGCCGAGTCTCAAAAGTCAGGCCCAGGCGATCAACGCCGCCTCTGACGCGCTCCAGCGTGCCGCGCGCAACGCCATGCCCGTGTTGCGCGGCCTGCGATGGCGGCTGTGGCTGTGGATGGTGTTGGCCGCATTGATCGTCGGCGCCGGTGCGCCGGTGGCTTATGTCGCCGCGCGTCAATACTTACCGCCCTCGGCAGCGACCCAGGCGCAAAAGTACCGCGCCTTCGTGCACCGCTTCCATGCGCTGCCAGCCAAGAGTCAGAAACAAATCGCCCAGCTCCTGAACGCGAGCCACGGTTGAGGCAAACACGATGCTGTCCATCACCAAACTGGCCGGCCGCTCCATGGCGGATCTTCATAATTGCGTCAACTACCCCGACGAGCGCGGCAACGAAGAACAGCGCGGGCGCGACCCGTTCGATGAACCGCGCACCGCGTTGGAGGCGGTCGATGAGTACTACGATGCCGGCGGCGTACCGAGCCAGTGGCACGGCCGCGCCGCGGACGAGCTGGGCTTGATCGGTGCTTCCATGCGCGAGCAGCGCCGCGCGCTGATGCAGGGCTACGCCCCGAGCGAGTCCCGCTTGGCAGGGGAAGCCCTGGTGCAAAATCCGGGCGTGGCGCGAGCCTATGGCTGGGATCTGACCTTCTCCCCGTCCAAGTCGGTGAGCGTGGCCTGGGCGCGTGCGGACGCCGACACCCGTGCCGCCATCGAGCGCGCCCATGACGAGGCCGTCGCCGCCGCGCTCTCCGAAGCCGAGCGCCGTCTCTATGCCAGAAGAGGCAAGGACGGGGCGGAGCGGGATTTTACCGCCGGTATGGCCGCAGCGACTTTTCGCCATGCCAGCGCCCGTCCGGTGAAAGACGAGCACGACCGCACGGTGGTCGACCCGCAGCTGCACACTCATGCCCAGGTCATGAACGTCTCGCTCTCCCCCGACGGTCATACCGGGGCGGCGGCGCTGAACGAGGTCTACCGCTCGAAGCGGGAGCTGGACGGCATCTACATGGCAAGCCTCGCCGCGAGACTCCATGACATGGGCTTCGCCGTCGAGCGCGATACCCGCAACGACAGCTTCCGCCTGGCCGATGTGCCGCACGAGTTGGAGAAGGAATTTTCCCACCGCCGAAGCGAGATCGAACGTCTTATGCACGAGAAGGGCTGGGAAGGGGCGCGCGGTGCCCAGTACGCCACGCTGCTCACGCGCGAAGGCAAGGAACACCTCGACCCGGACGCCGTGATTGCCGAGGCGCGAGTCCGTGCCCGCGAGCGCGGCGTCGACTTTTCCTCAGAACAAGTATTGCGCGATAAGAGACAAGCGCATGAGATCGATCTATCCGCGCTGGCGCAGGACCTGACACGGACCCGCTCGGTGCTGCGTGCGACGGAAGTGCGCACCACCGCGCTGCTGCATGCCCAGTGGGCCGGGCTCAGCCCAGCCGCAGCGGACGAGGCGATGGCTGCGCTCACCCGCCAGGGCGAGCTCGTCACGCTGTACAGTCCCGAGGCAACGCTCTACACGACGCGGGCGATGGTCGAGCTCGAGCGGCGCATGCTCGCCAGTGCCGAGCAGCTTCATTCGCAGGTAGGCCATGCCATTGCGCCGCAGGCGCTGCACGTGTCAGTAGAACAATGGCAGCAACAAACCGGCGTCACGCTCAACGACGGCCAGCGCGCCGCACTCGACTATGTTGCTGCCGGCGGCGACCTGAGACTGCTCCAGGGCCTGCCCGGTACGGGCAAGTCCACGTTGCTCGCCGCCGCGTTTGCCGCCTGGGTCGAGGCGGGCTACACGGTGCGCGGCGCCGCGCCCACCGGCAAGGCCGCTGCGAATCTCGGCGAGTCCATCCCCGACAGCCAGACCCTCGCACGGCTGAGGCGCGAGTGGGGGGAGTGGAGCGACGACGAGGGGCGATTACATAGCGCGAGCCGGCCGTTGTCCGAGAAAGACATTGTGGTCATCGACGAAGCGGGGATGATGGATTCGGTTACGCTGGAACGGGTGCTGCACCAAGCCCGAGCCTGCCGCGCCAAGGTGGTGCTGGTCGGTGACGAGCGCCAGCTCCAGCCGGTGACCGCCGGCGCCCCGTTCAAATATCTGAGGGAGCATCTCGGGGACGGGCGGCTGGCCGAGATCGTGCGCCAGCGTGACCCATCCGAGCGCGAGCG
>Ga0102962_1000573_pt1 | contig 16793 bp, 28 predicted proteins | sample SalPonF2_C_D2_MG_FD_84519 | JGI IMG/M metagenome (GOLD analysis project Ga0102962, IMG submission 84519) | Salt pond soil microbial communities from South San Francisco under conditions of wetland restoration - Salt Pond MetaG SF2_C_D2_MG ...
ATGAAGAAATCTTCGAGCGATTGACGCACCGGCCTCACTGTGTGGATCGTCAGGTCCGCCCGGCGCAAGGCGTCGAGCACCGGTTGGACCGCGGCCGCCTTCGATGTTTCGATTCGCACGATGGTGCCGTCGAGTTCGATCGCCTCGCCCGAGTCGAGTGTGCCCCGCTCGGTCGGCACTGCTTCGATCTCGATCCGGCCGACCGGCGTCGGTGGCCGCTCGTTTTGGGCGGCTTGAAACTCGCAAGGCAACGCCCGGCGAACAGCCTTGCGCAAGCGGTCGAACGAATCGCCGGGCAACATGTCGGCCTGCAGCTCGATTTCGTAGGCATGGCTTCGGGCGGTCAGTTCGTCGAGCGTGCCCTGGCGGATCACCTTGCCGCCGACGAGGATCGCCACCCGATCGCAGAGATGTTCGACCTCGGAGAGCAGATGGCTGTTGAGAAAGACGGTCGTGCCCCGGTCACGCAATCCGTGCAGGACCGATCGGATCTCCCGACGCCCGACCGGATCCAGGCCGTCGGTCGGCTCGTCCAGCACGATCAGTTCCGGATCGTTCGTCATCGCCTGGGCCAGGCCGAGCCGCTGTTGCATGCCCTTCGAGTAGGTGCCCACTTTGGCCTTGGCCCAATTCTTGAGCCCGACCAGTTCGAGCATCTCGATCGAGCGGACGCGGCGCGTGTGGCGGTCGACCTTCGACAGGGCCGCATAATGCTCGAGCACCTGTCGGCCGGTCAAATACGGCGGAAAACGGTGATGTTCGGGCAGGTAGCCGACCTGGGCCAACGTCGGTTTGTGGCCGATCGGTTGCCCCAGCACCTTTCCCTCCGCGAGGGTGGGTCGAACTGCCGTCATCATGATCTTCACCAACGTGCTCTTGCCGGCCCCGTTGGGACCTAGCAGGCCGAAGATCTCGCCCCGATCGACCTTCATCGCGATCCCCTTCAGGGCGTGGATCTTGCCGCGATAGGTCTTTGCCACATCGTACAGATCGATGGCCGGTTCTCGTCGCGGAGATGAAGCGTCGTTCGGCATGTTCGATCCAGTCGAAGGATAGAGGCCAGTGCAGACTCAAGCGGTCGTCTATTGTCGCACCACGCGGAGGGAACGTCCAGGACGTATTCGGCCGTAGCGACCGAGTATTGGGCCGATTCTGGATTGGCTTGGCTCCCCCTTGCTAGAATGGTATAATGGCATCAACGGCGGATTGCCGTTCGGTTGTCTGTTTCGCGGGCTAGATTCGGAGAGATTCGATGAGTGTTTCGGCCCATCTGACCTTGGCCCAATACGACCTGATGATCAAAGCTGGCGTTTTCGATCAGCGTGGTTGCCGTCGGCTGGAGTTCATTCAAGGGGAGATTCGCGAAATGACGCCGATCGGCTCGCAGCACGAGGACATTGTCGACCGACTTACCATCTGGAGTACCGAAAATCTCCCCAGGGAAAAGGTCCGTGTACGCGTGCAGAACTCGATTGGGCTGCCCGCGCTAAGCAGTGCTCCCGAGCCCGACCTTGTCTGGGTCGTGCAGGGCGACTATTCCGCCCGTCGCCCGTCGCCAGAGGACATCCTGCTGGTGATTGAAGTGGCCGAATCGAGCCTCGCCTATGACACGGGCGAGAAGGCCGCAATGTATGCGACCGCGGAAATTGCCGACTATTGGGTCGTCGATCTGTCGGCCCGGGCCATCGAAGTCCGCCGCGACCCGGTCGCCGGGCGGTATCGGAGCCTGCAAACTTATGTCGGCGACGCGGATGTCCGCCCTCTGGCCGCTTTGGACGTTCTCTTGCGGCCGAGTGCTTTGTGGGAGGGTCCCTCCTCCAAGTCGGATTTGACCCGATAAGGCGTCTCACGGCTGGCCACAGGTCTCGACGGAAGGCCTCACTTCTTGCGATACTCCGACGACCCTCGCTAGTAGTGTCTCTGGACGATTTGCGTGTGAAACTGGATAATAGATAGCGATTAGCTAAAGGTTCGGCGGAAAAACTTTGGAATTTGGGCTTTTTCTTCCTGGGCCCGTTGACGACTTTGCCGAAAACTGATAGTCTCTGTGGTTTCCCACCAACGCGGTGGACGCTTTCCTTGGCAATTTGGAATTGAGTTCCCGGAGGAACTTCCGTGGCCGGACAGACGACCGAAATCATCCGTATTCGGATGGAAGCATACGATCATGCGATTTTGGATCAGAGCGCGGTGGATATCGTAGATACCGCCAAGCGAACCGGTTCGGTGGTTCATGGGCCAATTCCGCTGCCGACGAGGATTGAGCGCTATACGGTCTTGTCCGGCCCGCATGTGGACAAGAAGGCTCGCCACCAGTTCGAGATTCGGACGCACAAGCGTTTGATCGACATCCTGCAGGCGACCGCAAAAACGATCGAGGCGTTGAACAAGCTCAGCTTGCCGGCTGGCGTTGATATCAAAATCAAGGCGACCAGCGGAAAGTAGATTTGTTCGCGAGACTAAATAACTAGAACCCGTTTATTGGGCCCCATATGCTACGGAAGCTTGGGGGGTAAAACCGGTCGAAGGTCGGATGTTCCCCGCAGGTGACGCGCGAGAAGGGCAAGTGCGATGGCAATAGGATTACTCGGCCGCAAGGTCGGGATGACACAGATCTACGATTCGACTGGGGAAGTCATCCCGGTAACCGTCATTCAGGCGGGACCGTGCCACGTCCTACAGGTGAAAACCGATGGTAGGGACGGGTATGAGGCGGTTCAAATCGGATATGGAGATAAGCCACGTCGCCTTGCCGGCCGCAGTACACGCGGCCACGTTGCCAAGCTTGACAGCAAGCGGCAGCGGCGACGCGCGGCAGCCGGGGTCGAAGTGGCCCCAAAGGCGGATTGCGAACCGCAGCGGTTCGTCCGCGAACTCCGCGGCCCGGTCGAGGGCTGCGAGGTCGGCCAAGAACTGAAGGTCGACATCTTCTCCGAAATCAAGGCGGTCGACGTGGTCGGCACCAGCAAGGGCCGGGGCACGGCCGGTGGCATGAAGCGACACAATTTCCGTGGGCAGCGTGCCTCGCATGGTGTAAAGAAATGTCACCGACATGCTGGTGGTACTGGCTGCAGTGCTTCGCCCTCGCGGATATTCAAGGGCAAGAAGATGGCCGGCCGATACGGCAGTGCCCGAATCACCGCCCGAAATCTTAAGGTGGTTCAGGTCGATGTAGACAACAATCTGCTGGTGGTGTGCGGGGCAGTGCCCGGTCCCAACGGCGGTTATGTGATGATCCAAGCAACGAATAAGCTCTAAGCGGTAACCAGTAGCCATGGTCAATTTGCCTATTTACGATCGGACCGGAGCAGAGGTCGGCACGTATGAAGTCGATCCGGCTCAGTTGGCCCCCAGCATCAACAAACAGTTGATGCATGATGTGGTGGTCATGTACCAGGCGAATCTGCGTCAGGGCTCGGCCAAGACGAAGAGCCGCTCGGAGGTCGCCGGTACTACCCAAAAAATGTATCGTCAGAAGGGCACGGGCAACGCTCGGGCCGGTTCTCGACGCAGTGGTATTCGGACCGGTGGTGGACACATTTTTGCGAAACGGCCACGAGATTACTCGTATCGGCTGCCGAAGAAAGCCGTCCGGCTGGCAACCCGAATGGCTGTCGCCTCGAAGATCGCCGACGACGAGGTCACGCTGATCGACCAGTTGGCCTTCGAGAGCCCGAAGACGCGAGACATGGCGGCGATTCTGAAGGCGTTGAAGATCGACGGTGCCAGCTTACTGGTGGCCGTGGGCGACTACGATGTGAATGTTTACAAGAGTATCCGCAACCTGACCGGCGTGTCGGTCGTGCCGGTCTCTGAGCTCAATACGCTGAACGTATTGCGTCCTCGGCGGCTGCTGATGACGACATCGGCGTTGGATGCCTTCCGCGAGAAAGCGGCAGCACAGAGTTCCTAGTAGGAAGAAGAAAGCGCATAGACTCATGGCCCGAGACGTCACCAAATCAAAACTCGAATTGGCCCCGCATCAGGTCATCCTTCGACCGTTGGTGACCGAGAAGGGCATGCACAAGGCGAGCCGATTCAACGCCTACGCGTTCGAAGTGAATCGGATGGCCGGAAAAGAAGACATTCGTCGTGCGGTCGAGGAACTGTTCGATGTGAAAGTGGTTCGCGTGAACACGCAGAATCGCAAGGGCAAGCCCCGCCGAAACAAGTTCCGCTGGGGAACGACCAAGGCATGGAAGAAAGCGATCGTGACGTTGGACTCGGAACACCGGATCGATTTCTTCTAAGCGAGACGATCACGCGGGAGCCTTCCCGCTTTTTCGGATACGGAATCACTGATAACTAAAAACTGACAACGAACAGCTGTCAATCATGGGTATTCGCCGATACAAACCGACCACGCCAGGCCGTCGCGGGGCAACCGTCAGCGACTTTGCCGACCTGACCCCGGGCGCGAAACCGGTCAAGCGTCTGCTTCGTCCGAAGCGACGCAAGGGCGGACGCAACAACCAGGGAAAAATTACCGTACGACACCGTGGCGGCGGCCACAAGCGGGCGATCCGCCTGATCGACTTCCGTCGCAACAAGGACGGCGTTCCCGCGGTGGTGAACTCGATCCAGTACGACCCGAACCGCAGTGCTCGGATCGCCCTGTTGCATTACGTCGACGGTGAGAAACGATACATCCTTGCTCCCGACGGTCTGAAGGTGGGCGACAACGTCGTCAGCGGCCAAGAGGCTCCGATTGCGTTGGGCAACTGCCTTCCGCTGTCGAAGATTCCGCTGGGGCAGAGCGTCCATGCGATTGAACTACAGCCCGGTCGCGGCGGAGTGCTTTGCCGATCGGCCGGCATGAGTGCCAACTTGGCTGCCCGGGACGCCGATTGGGCCCAGTTGAATTTGCCGAGTGGCGAAATTCGACGTGTGCCGTCTGCATGTCGAGCGACGATCGGGTCGGTGGGTAACTCAGAACACATGGGAATCGTGCTCGGCAAAGCTGGTCGGAAACGTTGGTTGGGGCGTCGGCCGCATGTTCGCGGCACGGCGATGAACCCGGTCGACCATCCGCACGGCGGTGGCGAAGGACGCACCAAGGGTGGACGGCATCCGGTCTCTCCGACCGGCAAGCCGACCAAGGGTGGATCGACGCGTAAGAAACATAAGCCGTCGAACAAGGCGATCGTTCGCCGTCGACGTTCCAGGCGATACGGACTGTTGAAGATATAACACACGGATCAACGTCATGGGTAGATCACTAAAGAAGGGTCCTTACGTCGACTTGAAGCTTTACCTGAAGGTAGAGAAGCAAGAGGCGGCCGGGATCAAAGAGCCGATCAAGACGTGGGCCAGGGCATGCACGGTTGTGCCTGAGTTCGTCGGGTATACGTTTATGGTCCATAACGGCAAAACCCATCTGAAGGTATTCGTGTCGGAAGAGATGGTCGGGCATAAGTTAGGAGAATTCGCCCCAACGCGGACATTCCGCGGTCACGGGGGGAAGGGCAAGCGATAACATGGCTTACGAGGCTTCACATCGATTCGTGCGGATCAGCCCTCGCAAGGTGCGCCCCTTGGCGGACCTGATTCGAGGCAAGGCTGCCGACGAGGCCCTGAACATTTTGCGATATCAACCCCAGCGCGGGGCGCGATTGTTGGAAAAGGTGCTTCAAAGCGCGATGGCTAACGCGGAAGATCGTCGGGCGGCGAATTTGCAGCACCTGACGGTCGTCGACGTCACCGTGGATCAAGGCCCCATGTTCAAGCGTATGCGACCGAAGGCCCGAGGCATGTCGTCGATTATCAAAAAGCGCATGGCGCACATTCACGTGGCTTTGGAGTAGAACCATGGGTCAGAAGGTTAATCCGGTCGGTTTTCGTACCGGAGTGATGGTCGGATGGAAGAGCCGCTGGTATGCGTCGAAGCAGGAGTACTCGGACCTGCTGGTCGAGGACTACAAGATCCGGCAGTTCATCAAGAAGCGTAAGGAAAAGTTCGGCAAGCCGATGTACCCGGCGATCGCCAAGATCGAGATCGAACGGACCCGCGACGAAGTCAAGGTGGTCTTGTTCTCGGGTCGGCCCGGTCTGTTGATCGGCCGAAAAGGCGAACGCGTCGAGGAACTGCAGAAAGAACTGCAGGACAGGACAGGGCGTCGAATCAATATCAAGATCGAAGAAATCGGTCGGTCCGAGTTGAACGCTCAGCTAGTGGCCGAAGATGTCGCCGAACAGTTGGAGAAACGCTCCGGCTTCCGGCGAACGATGAAGCGATCGATGGAACAGTCAATGGAAGCGGGCGCCAAAGGGATCAAGATCCAGTTGGCCGGTCGCTTGGGCGGAGCGGAAATGGCTCGCCGCGAGAAGCAGATCTCCGGCTCCATCCCTCTGTCGACTTTGAGGGCGAAGATCGATTACGGGTTTACCGAAGCCAAGATAGCCCAAGGCCACATCGGTATCCAGGTGTGGATCAATCAGGGCATGTATAGCGAGGACGAGACCGATGGCGTTGATGCCAAAACGAGTCAAGCACCGAAAAAGCCAAAGAGGGCGTATAAAAGGTGACGCCACACGTGGCAACCGGGTTGTCTTCGGCGATTTCGGGCTGCAGACCGTCGAAGGCGGTTGGATCAGCGCGGCGACCATCGAAGCCGGCCGTATTGCTGCACAGCAGTACCTGCGCAGTGAGGGAAGACTGTATATTCGCATCTTCCCCCACAAGTCGGTGAGCTCGATTCCGCTGGAAACGCGGATGGGTAAAGGTAAAGGGGAACCGGATTATTGGGCCGCCGTGGTCCGTCCGGGGACGGTGCTGTACGAGATCGGCGGCGTGTCGGAAGAAGCAGCCAAGCTGTGCTTCAACCGATTGGCGCACAAGATGCCCGTACGGGTTCGTTTGTTGAAACGCCGGCCCATGTAAGCCGTTAGATACAAAAGCGATTAGCCGAGAGACGAGCGATGACCAAGGCAGCCGAACTTCGAGACATGAGCGACGAGCAATTGGTGGTGACCTTGAAGGACACGACCGAGAACTTCTTTCGTCTGCGGCTACAGGCCCAGACGGAACGGCTCGACGCCCCGAGTGAATTGCGCAAGAGTCGGCGGCTGATCGCCCGAATTATGACGATTCAAAATGAGCGTGTGCGGGCTGCCGCCGCGAAGGAGAACCCCAGCGATGCCTAAGAAAGTTGCGGTCGGCGTTGTGACCAGCGACAAAGGGGCCAAGACCCGCCGGGTCGAGATTGCCCGCCTGTTCCGGCACCCGAAGTACGGAAAATACCTCCGCCGCAGAACCGTCTGTCACGTTCACGACGAGAACGACGATTCCGAGCGTGGCGACACGGTCGAGATCGTCGAGTGTCGCCCGATGTCGAAGCTGAAACGTTGGGAGTTGGTACGCGTTGTGGAGAAGAGCCGGTTGATCGACCTGGCGGCGATGCGAGCAGCGGCCAAGGCCGACACGCCGAACGGTTGATCCGATAGGGCTTCTCTGCGGAACCGTCGACAGGAAACCGTCGACGCCGACCGTGGAGGGAGCCGCCCGATAAACAAACTACTGCGACTTGGATGTGAACCATGATCCAGATGCAAAGCCGATTGCCCGTGGCTGATAACACGGGTGCCAAGGAAGTGATGTGCATCAAGGTGCTCGGTGGGTCGAAACGTCGAACCGCCTATGTGGGCGATATCATCGTCTGCAGCGTCAAGAGCGTCATTCCTGGCAGCGAAATCAAGAAGAAGAGTGTGGTCCGAGCTGTGATCGTTCGCTGTAAGCAACCGACACGTCGGGCCGACGGCAGCTATGTGCGTTTCGACAGCAATGCGGCCGTAATCATCGATAACGACAAGAATCCCCGCGGTACCCGTATCTTCGGTGCGGTTGCCCGGGAATTGCGAGAGCGTAATTTCATGAAGATTGTCAGCCTCGCCAGCGAGGTAGTGTGATGTGGATTCGAGTAGATGACACCGTAGAGATTCTGACCGGCGAGGATCGCGGCACGCGAGGCAAGGTGCTCCGAGTGGAGCGCAATGCCGGAAAAGCGGTCGTCGAGCACGTCAATCGTGTGTACAAGCACGTGCGACGTAGCCAACGCAACCCGCAGGGTGGACGGCTCTCGATGGAGATGCCGATTCAGCTTTCGAACGTCGCATTGGTGTGCGAATCGTGCGGGGCTGCTGCCCGAGTGGGGGCCCGGTATCTCGACGACGGCAGTAAAGAACGTTTCTGTAAGAAGTGTGGTGCCGGTAACGGGCAGATTGCCCCGGCCAAGGCCCAGCACGCCAGAAAAGAATCGTAAAGCAAGATGACGCCTCGACTGCAAGAACGATACGAAAAAGAGATCATCCCCGCGCTGGTCGAAAAGCTCGGCCGCACGAACCGGCTCTCGCTTCCTCGACTGAAGAAGGTCGTTGTGAATATGGGAGTCGGCAGCGCAATTGGGGAGAAGAAACACATGGAGGAAGCCGTCGGTGCGATGACGCTGCTGGCCGGTCAAAAACCGGTTATCACGCTGGCTCGCAAATCGATCGCCGGTTTCCGGCTCCGCGAAGGGATGCCGATCGGGTGTAAGGTCACGCTGCGAGGACATCGTATGTACGAGTTCCTCGACCGGCTGATTTCCCTCGCTCTGCCTCGAGTTCGTGACTTTCGGGGCTTGAACCCGAATGCGTTCGACGGGCATGGCAACTACAGCCTCGGATTGACCGAACAGTTGGTCTTTCCGGAGTTGAACCCGGACAAGTATACCCAGACGCAGGGAATGAACGTGACCCTGGTGACCAGCACGAACAGCAACGATGAAGCGAGAGAGTTGTTGCGTGGGTTCGGGATGCCGCTGGCATCGGGAAAAGAGGAGAAGGCCGGTTGAGATAAGGGCCGTTAATTTTAACGGCCGGCCGATCAATCAGAGGATTAGACCGCATGGCAAGTAAATCGAAAATCGCCAAGGCGATCCGCACACCCAAGTTCAGCAGCCGTCGTGAACGGCGCTGTAAGATCTGCGGGCGGCCGCGAAGCGTCTATCGGAAATTCGGGATCTGTCGTATTTGTTTCCGCAACTTGGCGGATCAAGGCGTGATTCCTGGCGTTAAGAAGGCGAGTTGGTAAAGGGACACCAAACATCATGATGACCGACCCTATCGCCGATATGTTGACCCGCATCCGAAACGGGGTGCGCGTTGAAAAACCCCATGTCGACATGCCCGTATCCAAGGTCAAGCGTGGATTGGCAGAAGTGCTCAAACGCGAAGGATACGTGTGGGATTGGGAAGAAGTGGCTGACGAGCCGGTGAGCCTGCTCCGCGTCCATCTGAAATATGGACCAAACGGGGAGCGGGTCATCCGCAGGATTCAACGGGTAAGCACGCCGGGACGTCGCGTCTACAGTGGTGCTACCGCGCTGAAGCCCGTGCTCGGCGGCCTAGGGATTTCAATCATTAGCACCAGCCGCGGCGTGATCAGTGATCGCGAAGCCCGACAACGCAAGTTGGGCGGCGAAGTGCTTTGTGAGGTCTGGTAAACCCAATCGCCCATTTGGCACCCTCTTTGAACAAAGAAGAAAACACCGCAAAGGCATGCTCAGATGTCCCGGATCGGAAACAAACCGGTAGTGATTCCCGACAAAGTCAAGGTCCAGATCGCTGATCGTATGGTCACGGTCGAAGGGCCCTTGGGCAAGCTCCAGTGGGAGCATCGGCCCGAGCTGACCGTCGCTATCGATGAATCGACGAAGCAGGTCATTGTGAGCCGGCAAGACGATCAACGCGAGAGTCGCGCCCTGCACGGGCTGACTCGGGCTTTGATTCAAAACATGGTGGTTGGCGTGACCGAGGGCTATGAACGACGTCTCGAATTGCACGGCGTCGGATACATCAGCGCTGTGACGGGAAACGTCCTGCAATTGCGGGTTGGATTTGCCAACGAATTGCAGGTGCCGATCCCCGAAGGGTTGGACGTTACTTGCCCGGATCAGCAGCACATCCTGGTCAAGGGAATCGACAAACAGTTGGTTGGTCGGTTCGCCGCGGAAGTGCGAGCAAGACGTAAGCCCGAACCCTATAAGGGCAAAGGCATTCGCTACCTTGGCGAGCAGATCATCCGTAAGCAGGGCAAGGCGATGATCAAGTAGTCGCGATACCGGCTACATAGTAGATAGAATACGAACGACATACGGTGAATTCGACCTGGGCGAGTATATTGGAACCCCGCCCCCACGGATCAAGCGAGAACCGAACGTGAAATACGAAAAACGCATTAACAAGCAACGGGAGCGCCGAGGCTTTCGTGTACGAAACCGTGTGAAGCGCGACACGATCCGGCCGCGTCTGAGTGTGTTTCGCAGCCGCAAACACCTGTATGCCCAGATTATCGACGACGAGCAGGGGCGCACCTTGGTGGCCGCCAGCACCGTCGATAAACAACTTCGCGGCGAGATCGGCTACGGAGGCAACAAGGACGCAGCAATTGCGATCGGCAAAGCGATTGCGGCTCGAGCGCTCGAAGCGGGCATCACGGCCGTTGCGTTCGACCGATGCGAGTACAAATACCATGGACGCGTGGCCGCTTTGGCCGAGGCGGCTCGTGAGGCCGGCTTGGTGATCTAGGCCCGAATTCATTCAAGTTTCCGGCCCCTGGGCCGAAGAACAATTCAATCCACAACCCATTATCCACGACCCACTGATTATGGCTACCGAATCAACACGAGGAGAACTGATCGACAAGGTCGTCAAGATCCGGCGCTGTGCTGCCGTGGTTAAGGGCGGTCGACGATTCAGTTTCGCTGCCCTGGTGGTCATCGGCGATGGCCAGGGGAAAGTCGGCTGGGGCTACGGCAAAGCCAACGAAGTGCCGCCCGCCGTCGAGAAAGCCGTCAAAGACGGAACCCGAAGCATGGAGCCGGTGGCTCTTGAGGGAACGACCATCCCGCACGCAGTCAAAGGACAGTTCGGCGCCGCACGCGTGGTGCTCGTCCCGGCCGGCCCCGGTACTGGTGTGATCGCCGGTGCGTCGGTGCGTGCCGTCTGCGAGGCTTGTGGGATCCACGATATCCTCACCAAGAGTTTTGGGACCAATAATCCGACAAACGTGGTCAAAGCCACTATCGCCGCCTTGCAGAGTCTCCGCTCACGGAGCGAAGTCGAGCGGCTGCGAGGAGTCTCCCTCTCATGAATCTCAACGACGTCCATCGCGGTATTACGAAGTACAAGAAGCGCAGACGAATCGGGCGCGGTCCCGGTTCCGGACATGGCAAGACCTCCGGTCGCGGGCACAAGGGACAAGGGTCCCGGGCAGGATACTCCAGCCACCCGACGTTCGAAGGCGGCCAGATGCCGCTGGTCCGACGGATCCCCAAGCGTGGGTTCAACAACCGCTGGGCCCAGACCGTGGCGATCGTCAACCTCAGCGACCTGGAAACACGCTTCGAGGACGGGGCGGAAGTCACTCCCGAGACGCTCCAGGCCAAGGACCTCGCCAAAGGTCGGTACGACGTACTTAAAGTGCTCGGCAACGGTGACTTGACCAAGAAGCTGAAGGTCTCGGCCCACAAGTTTTCTCGCTCGGCGCTCGATAAGATCAACAAGGCGGGTGGCGAAACCATCGTCTTGCCGGGGAAAGCCCCCGTCGTCAAGAACAAGATGGCTAGCAAGAACCGTAAGTAAGCTCTAGAGGATCGTGCAATGTGGGAAAAGATTCGCGTTGTTTTCACGATTCCTGAGCTGCGCACGAAGATCCTGCTGACGCTGGGATTGTTGGCCATCTACCGGATCGGCTGGCAGATTCCGTTGCCGATCGTCGATCCTGCGAAGAGCCTTTTCAGTGAATCGTCCGGCGGCATGGGGGCCATGCTCGCACAGGTGGCCACGTTCAGTGCCAGCCAGCTCAGCCAGGCCACAATCTTCGGCCTGGGGATCATGCCCTATATCTCCGCCTCGATTATCTTCCAACTGCTCGGTAGCGTCTATCCGCCTCTGGAGCGACTCCAGAAGGAAGGCGAAAGCGGACGGAAGAAGATCAACGAATATACACGCTATGCGACCGTATTGCTCTGTCTCGGCCAAAGCTGGTTTTATGTGGGCGTGCTCATTCGAAACGGCATGGTCCACGAAGGCATGCTCGACGCGGCCGGCGGGCTTTCGTTCGGCTGGCAGTTGACGGCCGTCATGACCATGACCGCAGGAACCGTTTTCCTGATGTGGCTCGGCGAACAGATCGACGAGTATGGCATCGGTAACGGTATCAGCCTGTTGATCATGGCCGGTATCCTTGCCCGAATGCCGAGAGCCGGACTGACGTTGATCCAGCCCATGATCGAGCAGGGTGGTTTCCAACTCGGAAGCGGCAAGGGGCAGATCGGCGTCGATACGCTTCTGGTCTTGGCGGTGCTCTTCGTCGGCGTGATCGTCGGCGTCGTGTTTATTACGCAAGGGCAACGTCGGATTCCCACGCAAAGCGCCAAACACGTTCGCGGCCGCCGCGTCTATGGCGGAAGCCGCCAATATCTGCCTCTGCGAGTCAATCAGGCGGGCGTGATGCCGATCATCTTCGCCAGCAGCCTGTTGTTGTTTCCCTCGGTGATCTTCGGGTTCCTGTCGCAAACGTTGTCGAATTATCCGTCGCTGAACTACATCGCGGGGATCTTCTCCCGGGGACAAGGGTTCGTCTACAACGTGTTGTACGTTGGGCTGATCTACTTCTTCTGCTACTTCTGGACGGCGATCACCTTCAATCCGAAAGATATGTCAGATAATCTGAAGAACTACGGTACCTTCATTCCCGGTTATCGGCCCGGTAAGCGAACGGCCGACTACCTGGAAAAAGTAATGGTGCGGATCACCTACGTCGGGGCCGGGTTCCTGGCCCTGGTCGCCATCATTCCCACGATCATCGGTGGAGCGATGGGCGTCGACTATAGCGTAGCCAGTTTCTTCGGCGGTACCGGCCTGCTGATCGCCGTGAGCGTGGCCTTCGATCTGGTCCAAAAGATCGACAGCCACCTGGTGATGCGCAACTATCGCGGGCTGTTGGAAAAGGGCTAATCGTTCGCCCTATTTCCGCCACGCTCCCAACAAAGACTTTCTCCGCCATGTGAACCCGGCGTTCCATGGCGGATCGACGCTAAAAGGATGACTAGCATGCGAATCGTACTAATCGGTCCCCCGGGCGCCGGAAAAGGCACGCAAGCCGAGCGACTGATCGACACTTACAAGATGGCTCACCTCTCGACCGGCGACATGCTGCGTGCAGCACGCGACGCTCAGACGGAAGTGGGCAAGAAGGCCGACCAGTATATGTCGGCCGGCGAATTGGTGCCCGACGAAGTCGTCGTCGGTGTGATTAGCGAGCGACTGCTCGAGTCTGACTGCGAAGGCGGCTACTTGTTGGACGGATTTCCCCGTACCATCGCCCAGGCCGAATCGCTCGACACGATGCTCGCTGAGCGAAAGACACCGTTGGATGCGGTCGTCGAGTTGCGGGTGCCCGAGGAGGAGTTGTTTCAGCGATTGGCCGGACGCGGCCGAGCCGACGACACACCCGAGGTCATCCGTCAACGTTTGGTCGCCTATCGTGATCAGACGCAGCCGCTGTTGGACTATTACGGACAGCGCGGCCTGCTGAAGAGTATCGATGGCCTGGGAACGGTGGATGAGATTTTTGGGCGTGCCAAGGCCGTTTTGGACCAGCTTGGGTAGTTGAGTTGCTGCATCCCGTGTGATTCGAGGTCTTCTTTGCTAACGACGTTTGTCGCTGGTTAGTCGTGTTTTTGCCAGCGACACCGGGAGTTCGAGACGTGGAAATCCTACGATCACCTCGCGAAATCACCGAGATGCGAAGGGCCGGGTTGCTGGTCTGGGAGGCCCACCAGGTCGTTGCGAAGATGATCGCACCGGGAGTGACGACCGCCGAACTCGACGCCGCGGTGGAGGAGTTCTTCGAGGAGAAGAAGGCGGTTCCCTTGTTTAAGGGCGTGCCCGGCCACGTTCCCTTTCCGGCCGTGACATGCATCTCGGTCAACGAGGAGGTCGTTCACGGTATTCCCGGGCCGAGGAAGTTGGTCGAGGGCGATATCGTCAGCGTCGATACGGGCTGTAGGTTCAACGGCTGGTGCGGCGATGCGGCAGTGACCCATCCGGTCGGAGCCATTAGTTCGGAAGCCCAGCGGCTTGTGGACGTGACGCGGCGGACCTTGGAATTGTCGATCGAGCTGATGGGCAAGCGGTCGCGGTGGAGTGAGGTGGCGGCGGAGATGGAAGCGTACGTCAAAGATCATAAGTTTTCCGTTGTCGAAGCGTTCGTTGGCCATGGCATCGGTCGTGAGATGCACGAAGACCCCCAGGTGCCGAACTTCGTCAGTAGCCAGCTTCGCCGCAACGGCGATTTCGAGCTAGTGCCGGGGTTGGTCATTGCGGTCGAACCGATGGTCAATGCGGGAACGAAACGAGTTCGGACGATGGCGGACCATTGGACACAGGTGACGGCCGATGGCCGACCAAGTGCCCATTTCGAGCACACCATCGGAATGACCGATTCGGGTCCGCTGGTATTGACTGCGGGCCCCAATGGGGAGGGGTGGTGAGTCGGTGCGGAATGAGGGGCTGGGACACCCGCGGCAGGGCTGCCGATGTCCCGAAGGATCGTTGGATAAAGAGTTTAACTAGCGTAAATAAACTGGGCGACGTGTGGCAAGCAGGTGGAATACTGAGGCTTGCGTGATTCTAAGGGGTGCCTTATCGAGCTGGGTCTTGTGAACTGGGCAGGAATGCAGTTTTCTTGTCTGGAGGGCCTTGTACGGTTTGCCACCAAGTGCTTATACTGGAGTGCTTTGCCGTCCGTCGGAAGGAAATGGTGTGGAGTCGTCATGAAAGTTCGTGCCAGCGTCAAGCGGATCTGTGAGCACTGCAAGATCGTGCGTCGCCAAGGTGTGGTGTACGTCGTCTGCAGCAACCCACGCCACAAGCAGCGGCAGGGTTAAGTTTCGAGTGACTAATTAACCGTGGGAGTTTTCAGATATGCCGCGTTTGTTAGGTGTCGATATCCCGAATGACCGGCCGACCGCCGTGTCGTTGACGTATCTCTACGGCGTAGGGCCGAAGACCGCACGATTGCTCTGCCAGCAGGCGGGGATCGACGGGCATGCGAGAGCACGGGACCTGCGTGAGGACGAGTTGGCCCGACTGGCGGCCTTGTTGGACAAAGACTACGTTGTCGAAGGGCAGTTGCGTCGGCAGCGGAACCAAAATATCAGCCGTTTGCGCGATATCGGCTGTTACCGGGGGCTGCGGCATCGCCGTGGTTTGCCGGTTCGTGGTCAGCGTACCCGAACCAACGCGAGAACCCGCAAGGGTCCGAAGAAGACCGTCGCCGGCAAGAAGGGCGTCAAAGACCTGCGCTAAGTAGCGAGTTAGCCAAGCGGATTGCGGTCGGAAGGATTCGTGCGAATTCGATCAAGGTGAGTTCACTTTCCCGAACTGTTGGAGTTTCGAAGCGGTGGCCAAAGCAAAACGACGCAAAGTACGACGCAACGTGACCGTGGGAGTTGCCCACGTCAGAGCGACGTTCAATAACACAACGATTACGATTACCGACACGAAGGGCGATACGCTCTGCTGGTCGAGTTCCGGCACGAGCGGATTCAAGGGAAGCCGAAAGAGCACCCCCTTCGCCGGCCAGTTGGCCGCACAGCAGGTCGCCGAGAAGGCGACGAAGTTCGGCATGAAAGAGGTCGACGTGAAAGTGAAGGGACCCGGCAGTGGACGCGAGAGTGCCATCACGGCATTGCAAGCGGCCGGCCTGAAGATCAAGTCGATCGAGGACGTGACACCGTTGCCGCACAACGGATGCCGTCCGAAGAAACGCCGTCGCGTATAATTCATCCACAGGAACAAGTTTTTTGCAGTCCTGCGTTCAGGACTTGGAGTTGAACCACGTATGGCTCGTCAAACCGCACCCGTTTGTCGAAAGTGTCGTCGCGAAGGGACGAAGTTGTTTCTCAAAGGCCCACGCTGCGATACGCCCAAGTGTGCGTTCGAGCGTCGCGAGTCGCCTCCGGGAATGAGTACGTTCCGACGCGGCAAGCCGACCGACTATGCAATCCATCTGCGCGAGAAGCAGAAAGTGAAACGTTACTACGGCGTTCTGGAAGGCCAGTTCCGCCGATACTATCAGCGAGCCGAGCGTGCGAAGGGCAACACGGGAGAGAAACTGATGAGCCTGCTCGAATGCCGGTTGGACAACATCGTTCATCGGCTTGGTTTCGGTCAATCGCGGGCACAAGCTCGCCTGATCGTCAGCCACGGGCATATCACCGTCAACGACCGTCGTGTCGATGTTCCGAGTTACTTGGTCCGACCGGGCGATGTGATTCGCGTGAAGGACCGCCCGAAGAGTATCCAGGCCGTCAAGTCCAACTTGGAGGAGACACGACGCGAGGTACCTGATTTTCTCACGTTGGTCGATGGGCCGAAGCCCGAGGGGCACATCGTGCGGTTGCCGGAAGCCGACGACGTATCGATCCCCGTTCAGACCCAATTGATCGTGGAGCTTTGCTCGAAGTAGCCGGATCATCGCAGCCGGATTATCGCGGTCTGTGGTCCACAGCCGCAACTTAATGGATCGGAGACTTCTTATGCGTATTCGATGGCGCGGACTTGAGTTACCCAGCCAAGTGTCGTGCGACGGAAGCACATTGACGGCCACCTATGGCAAATTCGTTGCCGAGCCGTTCGAGCGCGGATTCGGCGCGACGATTGGCAATAGCCTGCGACGCATCCTGCTTTCCAGCCTGGAAGGCAGTGCCGTCACGCAGGTGAAACTGCACAATGCCCAGCACGAATTC
>Ga0102962_1000574_pt1 | contig 16773 bp, 14 predicted proteins | sample SalPonF2_C_D2_MG_FD_84519 | JGI IMG/M metagenome (GOLD analysis project Ga0102962, IMG submission 84519) | Salt pond soil microbial communities from South San Francisco under conditions of wetland restoration - Salt Pond MetaG SF2_C_D2_MG ...
ACATGTTTTTATAAAAAAAATGCTACTTCATAAGTTTTTATTGTGGATGTAAGCATAATCCGAACTATAGTAATTTAATTTATTCACTTTTAACTGGATTTTACGCGGAATTTTGGTTTTGGTTCACACTGTAAATGTAAAAAACAACCTAAAAACAGCCACATTACTCAACTAAAATTCTCGGATATTTGTTAAAAAATTGTTAATAAACTCATATACTGTTAGTTAAATATATTTGATTATTGTTTTTTTTCTGCTAACTTACTTCTTTTATATTTTTATGATTATTTTTAGAACAGTCTGATGACTTGACAATAGAACCTCTTTTCATGGAATTGAATAATGAAAGTGATATTAATGCACTCAATAAAATAAACTTTCCCGGAGGCCATAAACGCGAATTGCTGGCAAGTTTGCGCTACGCAAGGTACATCCAATCCGCCATGTTTCCTTCGACTGATTATTTTGAACAGATATTCCCCGAAAGTTTTATTATTTTTGAACCACGAGATATCGTAAGTGGTGATTTTTACTGGATTACGAAAAAAAAGGGAGTAATATTTCTTGCTGTTGCAGATTGCACCGGACATGGTGTTCCTGGTGCCCTCATGAGTATTATGGGGATTTCATTTCTTAATGAAATTGTAAGCAGGGATAAACTGCTGTCGGCGGGTTCTGTTCTTAATCTTTTGCGTGAAAAAGTTATGAAAGCTCTTCATCAAACAGGTGATATTTCTGAATTAAAAGACGGAATGGACCTCGCTCTTTGCATTATTGATAATGAAAATGAACAAATGGAGTTTGCCGGCGCAAACCACTATGTATATCTTGTCCGAAATGAAAAACTAACTAAATTGAAAGGCGACCGGATGCCTATTGGTATAAATGCTATTGAGGAACATTCTTTTACCGGTCACACGCTGAAATTATTTAAAAACGACAGAATCTATTTATTTACAGATGGATATGTCGATCAGTTTGGCGGTCCAAGAGAAAAGAAATTTAAGTATGGCCCTTTCAGAGACATATTATATAAAAATCATCAGAAGCCCATGAATGAACAGAAGCAAATTTTACAGAAGGCATTCAGGGATTGGAAGGGAAAAGTAGACCAGGTGGACGATGTGCTGGTAATTGGAATAAAGATTTGACATAGCAGATTAATATCTGCCTGTCTTAAGGTAAAAGATGAAATTCACAAGCATAAAATAAACCCTCAACATGAAATTAAGTGCTTTTCGTATAAAAAATTACCGTTCAATTATTGATTCTGGCTGGAATAATATCGCAAACGATAATATTACCGGATTAATCGGACAAAATGAATCGGGTAAAACTTCAATTCTTGAAGCTTTAAAGAGTTTTTATGATGGTCACATCATTGATGATGTATTGCGTAGCGATTTATCAATGCCTCAGGTTAGTTGTAGTTTCGGATTTGATCCAGCCTTGTTGTCCCGAGCCTTGGAGATAAACCTATTGCCTGAAGAGGTATATTCTCATTTGACAAAGCAAAAAACACTGATATTAAGGCGACGTTGGTTGAATGAACAGCAAAATAAGATCGAACTTGGGGATGAAGAATTGGTGCAAATGGTTGAAAAAGCCAATCAAAAAAGATTTCAGGTAAAAGAAAAAGCAGTTACTGAAGCAGAAAAAATTACTCAGACTGAATTAAGATTACAGGAAGAAATAAACAAATATCAACAGGAAATTAATGATTTGAGAATTTTACTGGGGGAGCAGAAAAAAAAACTTGATCTGAGAAATGAGAAAAAGTCTGATCAGGAAGATGATAAAAGCAGAGATAAACAAGTACATGATATTGAGGTAATTGAAGAGAAAATCCAAAAGAAGGAAAACAGCATTCAAACCAGGGAAACTAATCTTCAGGAAGTTGTAAAGCTGGCCATGTATGCAACTCAAATTTTTGACGCTAAAAAAGAGCTTGAGAACAGTGAAACAGAACTTGAAGTTTCTTTTCTGGCAGTTTCTGAAGCAGAATTAACTTTGGAGCAGGCTTCAAATCCTAAAAAAATAAAAATTGCCAATATCAACATCAATAAGACCAACGATGCCTATGTGAAAGCTGCAAGCCGAAAAGAACATGCTGCCGAAAACTTTGATTTAAAATGCAGGGCTTTTGTCAGAATCCTGGAAGGAGAATCTGTTGCCGAAGCCGAACATGCAATTGAAGAGGAAATAAATCAACATGAAAAACATTATAACCTGGATGAAATTGCCGAAATCATGTTTAAATATATTCCTGTATTTCAATTTTTTGAGGATTTTAGCAGTTTACTTCCCAACAGGATTGATATGGATGATATTCTGAATGAGAATACATCAGTGGAGGGATTCAGGGCAGCTAAGAATTTTTTACTGGCTTCCGGTATCGATCCGTCTTTCTTTGAACAGGCTAATAACCGCATACTTAAACAGAAAATTGAAAATTTAAACGGAGAAATTACTCTGAATTTCCAGGATTACTGGCGGCAAAATGTGGGAAAGAACAATAAAATTAAAGTTAACTTTGAACTTGAACACTATGATTATAAACATCCGGAGAAGAAAGGGCAACCATACCTTGAATTCTGGATTAAAGATAAAAATGAAAGATTGTATCCTAAACAACGAAGCCGGGGTGTTCGCTGGTTTCTTTCCTTTTATATGGAACTACAGGCTACAGCACGGGAAAATTCCGATCGTCCGCGTGTACTCTTGATCGATGAGCCAGGAGTAAGTCTCCATGCGCGTGCCCAGGAAGATGTGTTGAAGGTGTTTGAAGATATCAAGGATAAAATTCAGATTATTTATTCTACTCATTCCCCTCATTTGATTGACATCAATAAGGTATACAGATTATTGGCTGTTCAGCGTGCCAACGATGAAGATGACAGCAGTGAGACACTTATTTTTGATGCCAAATCATTGACAAATGCTTCTGCTGATACACTTTCTCCCATCTATACCCTTATGGGAACCAGACTTAACGAACAGCAATTTATTCAAAAGAAAAATAATGTAATTGTTGAAGATATCAGTACATTTTATTATTTGACAACTTTTCTTGATCTGCTGCACAACGAACATGAAATGTTCATTTTGCCAGCGACAAGCGTATCTAATATTAATACACTTACTAATCTTTTGCTCGGATGGAAACTGGATTATATTGTGGTACTTGATGATGATGAAAAAGGACAGGAGGTATACCAGTCTCTTAAGGAATCTCTCTTCTTTAATGATATTGAAAAGGCAAACAGGAAATTAATTAAAACTGATGGCTTTAGAAGTATTGAAGATTTATTCTCTACAATTGATTTTAAGAAATTTGTATTACTTCAACGGATGGGAATCACTGAATTAAACTCTGAGTATATTGAAAACAGCGGCTTATCCCGTTCCTCCCTGGCCTCCAATTTTATGCTTCATGTGCTCAGTGAGAATATTACATTCGAAGATTTTGATCAGGAAACGCAAAAAAATGTCAAAAAACTGGTAAGGCAAATTATTGAATTGCTCAAATAAAAGAAGCCAGCACTAAGCTGGCTTTTTTTACACCTTTATTACTCTGTATATTTTTTAGTAGGTACCAATCTGATATCCTTTTCTTATCACTATTTCAGGTACATTTTCATAGGTGGAGATGATACCGGTAACCCAGACATAATTCCTTTCAAAAAACCGTTCCGGATGACGACTGATATTTCTTGCTTCCCTGCCGGGCAGTACCACACTAAAATCCTGGTAAGGAAATCTTGCTCCGAAATACAGGAAGTAGTCATCAGTTCTTGGAGAATAGTATACATCTTCAACCCTGCCATATACTCTTACCAGGTCTCCTACATAGTAGCCTGCATCATAAGCTGAAATACTCCTGATGTTCATGCCGTATTCATAACGCCAGCGGTGTTCAGGATATATTACTGTATATTCTCTTCTGATTTCAGGAGTCCATACAAATGAAATATGAACCGGACTTCTGTAAGGATAATACCGGCGTCGATATTCAATGGACCTTGGAGGAGAAACATGCCGGTGGACATGTACTTCATGGCGTGAAGAATAATAATTTTCGCCGTTGTAGTTTCCGCTTCTGTATCCATGGTTTGTTGAACTGTTGCTGTTACCAGTTACAACCCTTCTGTCAGAAGAACGATGATCATCAGAATAGGACCTTGTATTTCCTCCTCTGCGGCTTGCCGGAACGACAGTCTGAGTATTATTTCTGTCTCTCGAAGGAACTTCTCTTCTCACAGAAGGAGTGTTCTTTCTGCTGTTGTTCCTGTTGTTGGTATTTACCTGTTCTGAAGGTGTAAATGTTCTTGATCTTTTTGTTCTGGAAGGTGTTTCCTTGTTGGTTTCCTTTTTGGCTTTTACAGCCTCTGTTTGTGATTGATTATTCCTCTCACCGGCTCTTCGAGTAGTCTGCGAAGAAACTGTGGCTGCTATCAGTAATGCTCCGGTTAAAATTATTATCCGTTTCATGATCGCTTCAATTAATGGTTACACTGTTGTGCTAATTACAAATTTGCTGCCAAACTTCTAAAATGCTTTAGAATTGGGGAAAAACACCTCTTGCAATTATTGCCTATGTTATTAATAATATGACTTTTAATATAGATAAAAATGTGTCCGGATTTCTTTTCAAAAAAAATAAATTTTGGATTTTTTTGCTCTTTGCAGATAAAAAAACCTGCAATTTGGGATTGCAGGTTTTTTGAATTTATTATAAAAATTATGCGTTAAGCTCTCTGGGACTCTTGCCTTGTTTCCAGTGATTTTCAATTTGTTCAAGAGAAACTCCTTTGGTTTCAGGCAGGAAGAAATATCCCCAAATAATACCTATAATACCAATAGCAGCAAAAAGCCAGAATACCTGCGCTGTTCCCATTATATTAGCAAATTTAAAGAAGCTCCAGACTACTAATGTATTAAAACCCCAATTGGAAAGTGATCCGATAGATGAACCCAGTCCCCTGACACGCAGCGGAAATACTTCTGAGATGATCAGCCACCCGAGAGGTCCGAGACTAACTGCAAAGAATGCGATATATACCAGCATGGAACCTACCAGAAACCACTTTGTTGCGTCACCCAGTGTAGCCTGAAGTGCAAACCCAAGGCCCATAAATATCAAGGCTACAACAATACCTGAAGTACCGATAAAGTACAATTTACGTCTTCCGAGACGGTCTATCAGATAAAGAGAAAGGATTGTAAACAGAACATTGATGACACCTACACTAACTGAAGCCCAAATGGCAGCTTCATTGCCCTGGAATCCTGCTTTCAGGAATATTTCAGGACTATAATAGATTACAGTATTAATCCCGACAAATTGCTGAAAAAACATAATTCCAATGGCTATGATAAGTGCATTTTTCATGTAGGGTTTAAACATTTCTTTCCAACTGGCTTGTTTTTCCGCTAATTTAAGATCTTCTTTCATGTCCGAAATTGCTTTTTCAATCATGGCAGGCTCTTCAATCATCTTTAATACCTTCCTGCCTTTTTCCTCGTAACCTTTACTCATTAACCAACGGGGAGTCTCAGGGAGAAAGATCATGCCTATTAATAGTATCATAGCAGGAATTACTCCTACATAAAACATTGGTCTCCAGCTCTCCAGGTTGCTGTTGTTTGCTATAGCACTATCACTCAGATAGGAAGCCAGAATACCAACTGTAATCAATAACTGAAACATCGAAACAAGAGTGCCTCTGATTTTATAGGGAGAAATTTCAGCAATATATAATGGTACAGCAAAAGAAGATACACCAATTGCTAATCCCAGGTATAAGCGCGAAATAAGCAGTTGGGTGACATTAGGAGCCATTCCTGACCATATAGCTCCTGTGGCAAATACAAAAGCAGAAGCAAGAATGACTTTCTTTCTGCCAAGTATGTCACTGATCCGTCCCGTGAATGTGGCGCCTATAACCGCTCCAATTAAACCAAAAGCGGTAATGTTCTCTACCTGATTGTCTAACAGATTAAAATCCTGTCTTAAAAAAGGAAGGGCGCCGGATATTACTCCAGTATCAAATCCAAACAGTAGACCTCCCGTGGCTGCAACGGCGGCAATAATTACAACAAGATTCTTGTTGTATTTCTTTTCTTTGTTTGACATAGTTATTTTTTTATGGTGTTAGTAATTCAATTAAAATTAACCCGAATATACAATATCTTGTGGATTATGATTGTTCTGTTTCCCGTTTTTTTGAAGAAACGTATGTATTACGTATGAAAACAGTGCCGTGGAATTATCTTCATTAAGTGTGAAGGCAAGCAAATAAAACATTTTAAGGTGTTGATTGATTTGTCATTATAATAATTTTTATTCTAATAATAAATTCTAATTAAGTTAAAAATTAGGTTGTAATAAATTATTATTTTTTGCATGTAATAAAAAAGTATAACTTCGAAAGTTCATAAAATTCTAAAATTATGCCACTCAATATACCTGATAATATTCCGGCAATCAATCAATTACGTAACGAAAATATTTTCGTTATGCAGGAGACAAGGGCAGTTTCTCAGGACATCAGGCCGCTGAAAATTGTTATTTTAAACCTGATGCCCCTGAAAATAACCACTGAGACGCATATTCTTCGAATGCTTTCTAATACTCCCCTGCAGGTTGAGATTGTTCTTCTTCATCCAAAAACTCATACATCTAAAAATACTCCACAGGAACATCTGGAGGCTTTTTATAAAACTTTTGATGAGATCAGGGAACACAATTTTGATGGTATGATTATTACCGGGGCTCCTATTGAACATCTTGAATTTGAAGATGTAAATTATTGGGATGAGATGAAAGAGATTATGGATTGGGCATATAAACATGTAACCTCTACTCTTTTTATTTGCTGGGGTGCACAGGCCGGGTTATTTCATCATTACGGGGTACCTAAATATGATCTGGATAAAAAAATGTTTGGAATTTTCAGCCATAAACTGAAAAACAGTACTGTTCCAATTGTAAGAGGGTTTGATGATGAATTTCTGGCGCCACATTCGAGACATACTGAGATTAGAAGATCCGATATTGAAAATATTCCGGAACTGGAAATTATTGCAGAGTCTGAAGAGGCCGGGGTATATCTGGTTGCTTCTAAAGACGGAAAACAGGTATTTGTAACAGGCCATTCAGAATATGATCCTACAACATTAAAAGATGAATGGGAAAGGGATAAGGCAAAAGGATTGGATATTGAAATTCCTCGAAATTATTTTCCGCATGATGATCCTTCAAAACCTGTTGTAATGCGTTGGAAGAGTCATGCCAGCCTGTTGTATTCCAACTGGCTTAATTATTATGTTTATCAGGTTACACCGTACTATTTAAATGGTGCAGGTTGATAATAGTTCAATTTCCATTAAATCAATTACATAAAAAAGGGCCAACTGGATTGTATGGCCCCTTAAAATTACTTACTTAATTAATAATTATTTTTTTACAATCTTTTCAATAAAATACAGATTGTCAGTTCCCTTCCGGGTACCTTTTAAGTAATAAATACCTTTACCAAGCTCTGTAAGTTCAAAGGCCAGTGTATTACTTCCGGCAAGGACAGTTTCTTCTTTTTCCCACACTTTCTTACCTATCATATTATAAATTACAACATTAATTTTATATCCTGATTCGGAATTAAAACTTAAGTTCAGTTCATTAACAAAAGGATTAGGATATACTTTCAGATTAGCAATTCCTGCAGAGTCAGGATTTATGTTACTATAGTTATTTTGCGTTGCTTTTAACTGAACAGTAGAAAGCATGAAAAATAATGATATTATAATGGGTAGAAATTTTCTCATATGCTAAGTTTTATATCTGTTAAGCCATTCAATTTATAAAATAATTTCAAGATAATCAATAAACCTTGATAATAGTTTTAACTTTAAAAGATACTAATCTAAGACGAATTTACTTATTATTTGCTGCAATAACTTGAATAAGCTAAAATTTTCGATAGTAATCATTGCAAAAAAGATGCCGGAATGGATGATATTTTCTAACTTTACTTTCTTGTAGCCAGACGATTTTCTTTATAATGAATTTTAAATTTTGCAAAGGATAGTTGACTGTTTCTTTTTCAGGTAAATTTAACACATAAAGGCATGAATAATAATCCTCAAAATGCTCAGCACCAGTCTATAGGATTGTTCATTGCAGCTATTTATCTTGGTTTGATTATGAATTCAGCCTGTAACCTGATCACATCTGATCCCTGTGATGATACCGAAGCAAGCTTAATAGAAGTTGAAGTAAAGGCTACTGTAAACCTTACCGACAAAGTTGCAAATGGGCCGTTAAGTGGGATACCTGTATATCTTACCTTTTCAAAACAACCATGCGGAGGAGAAAAAAAGGCAATTTTCTATATGAACAACTCTTCTGATTCTTTGGGAAATGTATCTTCTGATCTGATAAAATATACATTATCAAACCTTAATGATTTAATTTACATTGATGTAATGGTGATATGCAATAACGGAAGTCAGGGATTGTGGAGCTCTTGCCTCAAATACAACGATTTTGCTGAAAAGGGATATTCGCAGACTGTCTTAATGAACCTTGAGATCAATAAAAACGATCTGAAAAAGGGGCTGGATTCTTTAATTAAAAATAAAGACGACTAATGTTGAATTAATATATTATTATTGGTATAACAATATCTTAGTTTCAATTCAGTAAATAGTTTACTGGTCAGACAAAACACACTGTTAGAGAAATAATTATAATTCTCCTGTAACCTTCCTGCCCTCTCATTCGTTAATTTTGCTGTATTCATTAAGCGATCAAAATATCCTGTTTGAAATGAAAAGTATTTACATATATTTAATATTTTTTTTTCTGATTTTCCCGATTGAAATAGTAATTGGGTCGCAGGGGAGACTATCGGATACACTTATCAATCAGAACTTAAATTTAAGTTTTGATAAATCGGATCAAAAGCATATTGAAAAAGCAACAGAAGAAATTGCAGAGGGACGACAACTCTTTGAAAAATCCGGGAATATGCAAAAAGCATTACCAGAACAGGTGGAGTTGATGGAAAAAGCTTATGAAATGTATCATAAAGGTATAATTGAAGCAAAAACTATATACGAAGCTGAAATAAATAATAGTTATAAGACTATAGGAACCAGATATATAAATGAGCTTGGCAGACCTAAACATACTGAAACGAAGGCATATAGGTATCTGAAGCAGGCGGAAAAGAAAACTTCAACAGCATTTGGCCTGATAGACAAAGAAGATTATGCTGCTGCTAAAAGGCTTCTCTTTCAGGTTTTTGAACTTGAATATCTCGGTATCACCAATTTGGCAAGAACTACCAGAATTTTTCAGGACTGGCCTGTTGAATATCCTTATGTCTGGGACGACTATATACGACCTGATGATGGTATAGTTATGAAGGCACAGGTTAAATCGTTAGATACTGTCAAAAGAGAACCTGTAAGAGTTAAAGATTCAACTATTGCACCTATAACTTTTATGGTGCAAATTGCTGCCCATACAGTGCCTATGACTGATAACTATCTGAGGACGAATATCTATCATGGGAACGAAAAAATATCGCTCCGAAAGGAAGGAATATGGTACAAATATTCAATTGGTCATTTTGATCGATTTGAGAATGCCCAGGCATTATTGAAAAAATGTAATGTAGATAAAGCTTTTATAGTTGCCTATCAGGAAGGCCGTAAACTTGACGTTAAAGAGGCCGTAAAACTAAATAAAAAAAGGCTTCATAATTAGCGATATTTATGGCTGTCCTTCTCCTTGTCCTTTTTTCTCTTTTTTAACAAATCAATAATTTTTTTAAGCAGATTGTCATTATCATTATGTTTGTGCCTTCTGTTGAAGATAATATCAAAAATGTTATTCTCATCCGGAACAAATTCAGGACATGCTTCAAAACTGGCTTCCATTTCATCAGGGAGAGGAGGGAAGGTATATTTACTTGCATTTCTGTAATCCGGATCATTAAATACTTTTTTCATAAATAATGCCCACACCGGAAGTGCTGTATTAGCGCCCTGGCCAAGAGCCAGTGAACGGAATCTGATAACGGGATTTTCAGCACCAACCCATGATCCTGCAATCATTACCGGTGTGTATCCGATAAACCAGCCATCAGCCTGTGATTGTGTGGTACCTGTTTTTCCGGCAATTTCGTTGTACATTCCGTACCTGGATCTCAATCCCGCAGCTGTTCCACTATCCACAACGTTTTCAAGCATACGATTCATCATAGCTGCTACTTCTTCATCCAAAACTTGCTCATTTTGATATTCAGGTTTGTATTGATATAGTACATTACCTGAATTGTCTTCAATTCGTTGAATATAAATGGGTTCAATGGGTTTTCCTTTATTTGAAAATGCACTGTATGCCTTGATCATTTCATAAAGGGAAATTTCAGCAGTTCCAAGTGCAAGAGAGGGTACAGCCGGTAATTTTTCTTTGATTCCCAATTGATGCGCCAGCTCAATGACATTATCAATTCCGGTGGACATAAGTAATTTTACAGCAATTGTATTCACCGAATGACTTAGGGCTCCTTTTAGAGAATATTCACCTCCATAGCCACCTTCAGCATTGCGAGGTGTCCAGTTATCATAATCCGTGTAAGTAATACTGTCGTTGGGGATAAAATCGCAGGGTTCATAACCATCTGCCAATGCAGCAGCATATACGAAAGGTTTAAATGTGGAACCTACCTGTCTGGCAGATAACACATGATCATACTTAAAATACCGGTGGTTAATTCCTCCCACCCAGGCCCTTACATAACCGGTGGGTAATTCCATCGCCATGAACCCTGTATGAAGTATGTATTGATAATATTTAATAGAATCAACAGGTGTGAGACTATCTTCTTTGTCTCCAGACCAATTGAATAATGAAGTTTTTACTTTTGTATGAAAAGTTTTGTCAATTTCTTTTTCTGAGAAACCGGCTTTTTTCATATTCTGGTACCTGTCTGATCTCTTAACAAGGTCGTCTATATAGCCTGGATATCTTTGCCAGGGAATACGGCCTTTCCAATGGTTATAAAATGCTTTCTGCAGGGTCCGCATTCGTTGTGAAACAGCTTCCTCTGCATATTTTTGCACCCTACTGTTAATTGTCGTATAAATCCTTAATCCGTCAGTATATAAGTTATAAACTGAACCATCATTTTTAGGATGTTCAGCACACCATTTTTCCATTTCGAGCCTGAGATGTTCTCTGAAATAGGTGGCCAATCCTGTGTTATGGTCAATTAGTCTGTAATCAGTCCTTAAAGGGAGTTGCTTAAGTGAATCCTCAGTCTCTTTTTTAAGATAGCCATATTTCTCCATTTGATTTAGCACAGTGTTTCTTCTGGCTAATGAAGCCTCCGGATTGTTTACAGGATTATAGGTGTTGGTCGCCTTCAACATGCCGATTAATACGGCAGCTTCCTCAATCTTCAGTTTTTGAGGTTTTTTACTGAAATAATGTTCTGAAGCGGCTTCTATACCATAAGTATTCTCTCCGAAGGGAACTGTATTTAAGTAAAGTTGCAATATTTCATGTTTGGAATAAACTTTTTCCAGTCTTACAGCAATGATCATTTCCCTGATCTTATTGATAGTAAGGGATAAGATAAAATGATGCTTTCTCGGATACAGGTTTTTAGCCAGTTGTTGCGTTATTGTACTACCCCCTCCGGCACTTTCATCCTGCAACAGAAGTGTTTTGAACAGAACTCGCCCTAAACTCCTCGTGTCAATGCCATTGTGCTGATAAAAGCGAGCATCTTCTGTTGCAATAAGTGCATTTGACAAATAGTCAGGAAGTTCAGAAAACATTGTGTTTGTCCTGTTTTGCAGATAATATTTACCTAATAAAACATTATCTGCAGAATATACCATTGAGGCCTGATAATTTTTAATGCTGCTTAAAGTATTTGCATCCGGCAACTTACCAAAAAAGCCGGCAAAAATACTCCCCAGCAACAATAAGACAATAAGAACTGAAATTGCCAGTATACCTGCAAATAGCTTGTAAATATTGACTCTTATGATTTTATTGGACCAGACTGTCTTAAAATATTGTTGTATCTTAAACCTTGCCTGAAAATAGTATTTTTTCTTAATCATTGATTAGTAATAATATAAGCTGTATCCCCTATTGGTTAAAATATTTTGAATAAAACAATCAGTGTCGGTTGTAATAATCCTGATTTTTATTTTCTGCATTATCTTCTTCTATATCCTGGTTGTTTTTGGAAGCCAATCCTTTTAAATAATTAACAAAAAGTGAAGTTGGATAGGGGTTATTTTTGAGAAAATTCTGGATGGAAACATAGGTTTTTTCTGGCTTTGAATAATCAATCTTTTTATTTGCCAATGCTGCAAATGCGATATCTTCAGGGTTAAAACTAACCTTTTCCTTATGTATCCAACCGCCATATTTGCGTTTTTCAGTAATAATTTCATACCATTCATTCTGATTTTTTGAAATTGCCACAATATTCATCGGTGTTATAATAACATCTGTTATTGTCAGTAAATCAGGTCGTTTATACATAGGGGTTTCGGCTTTTACAACAGCTACAGCTGCATTTTGAATTATACCATAAGCCGGCGCCCAGCCTTTCAAACCATCAGATAGTTGAACGTATAAATAAGGGCGGTTATTATCTGCGGAATCAACCTTCCTTTCGCCATAATAAAGGACTACTTCCCCGGTGTTCAATGAGGTCAGCCATTTGGCTTTTCTGTCCGGTGTTTTTCTCACAGGTGTACCATTCCATATGCAAATGCTTTGAATGGTATCAGGAATGCTTTGATTTTTTTTACTGATATCCGTTTCTAAGGCAACAGGGGATGTTTGATTATGACACGCAAATAAAATAAGTGTCTGAAGGATAAAAAATAAACCAATCAGCTTGTATTTCATTTTTTTAAATTATTGATATATTGATTATTACATTATTATTATATCTGAACAATAATTCTTTTCTGCATAAAATGCTTGAAGATATTAAATGTTTTTGTTTATTTTTAATTGAGACTATATAAAATTTCTCAATGCAGAACAAATCTATCGAACAAAAATACTTGTGATTACTCTTATATAGTAAAAGGTCTTTCATTTTTGAATTAAAATATTAGTCATGTTACGATCAGAAAATCCTTATACCGGCGAATTAATGCAAGAGTATAATGAATTAACTCTTGATGAAATTGAAAAAAAAGTTCAAATAGCACAAAGTGCTTTCAATGAATGGAAAAAAGTACCATTTTCAAAACGAAGTGAACTCATGAAGAAATGTGCTGCAATTCTGAGAAAAAATAAAGATGAACTTGCGGCACTTATCACGCATGAAATGGGTAAGGTTATCCGGGAATCAGCTAGTGAGGTTGAAAAATCCGCATGGGTTTGCGAATATTATGCAGAGCACGGTGAAGAATTTTTGTTTGACCAGCAATTGGAGGTAGGATCCGGAAGGAGTAAACTGGTTTTTGATCCGCTGGGGCCGATTTTGGGAATTATGCCATGGAATTTTCCATTTTACCAGGTATTCAGGTTTGCCCCGCCTACAATTATGGCCGGTAATGTTGCACTGTTAAAGCATGCCAGCAATGTTCCAGGCTGTGCCCTGGCCATTGAGGAAATATTTAAGGAAGCAGGATTTCCTAATGGTGTATTTACGACATTACTTGTAAGAGCAGATGCAGCCGGTGATCTGATTGCGGACCAACGGATTCAGGGTGTATCCCTCACCGGCAGTGTACCGGCAGGTATGAAGGTGGCCGAAATCGCCGGCAGGAATATAAAAAAATCCGTGCTTGAACTGGGAGGAAGTGATCCTTTTATTGTTCTTAAGGATTCGAATATTACAAAAGCAGCTGAAATTGCAGCAAATGCAAGAATGATTAATTGTGGTCAAAGTTGTATTGCAGCCAAACGATTTATTGTAGAAGAAGCAGTTGCCCATGAATTCCTTGAGGAATTTTCCAAAAACATTGACAAGAAAAACTTTGGTAATCCTATGGAGATAAATACTGATTATGCTTCAATGGCGAGCAAAGAGCTTAGAAGAGGACTTGAAAAACAAGTTTCTGATACATTAAGCGCGGGAGCAAGAATATACTGGAAATCAAATCAACTTGAACATGTTAATGCTTTTTATAATCCAACAGTATTAGTTGATGTGAGACCAGGCATGCCTGCATATGAAGAAGAGCTTTTTGGTCCGGCTGCTACTGTCTTTGTAGTAAAGGATAGCGAAGAAGCTGTGCAAAAAGCAAATGATTCATCTTTTGGATTAGGAGCTTCAATTTGGTCAGAAGATATTGAAAAAGCTGAGCGAATTGCCAGACAGGTTGAATCCGGTATTATTTATATAAACGAGATGGTGGCTTCCAGACCCGAAATTCCCTTTGGTGGGGTTAAGAAATCAGGATTTGGACGCGAATTATCATTCCTCGGGATCCATGAATTTGTAAATCAAAAAACAATCTGGATGCCGTAATCGACAAAAAGTGGCATTTTGGAACTTGGTTTGAAAACATTAGTATCTTACTAATTGCCTATAATACCTATATTTTGTTGCATATTAATCATATGAATGGTATTGCAACTGATCTGTTCAAGAACAAAATCAATTATAATTTTAAAAACTTAAACTGATATTATTGTTATTTATATTTAACTTAATCTAAAAAGCTATCTGTTCTCAAATAATAAATATCAAGAAAAATTAAATTATTAAAATTTAAGGCTTTATACCAATTATGTTTACAATAAAATAAAATCATTCGATTTCATTAATAATTTTATTTTTATGCACTTTTTATTAATGTAAAATTTACATTTATATATCATTTATTTTGACCAATGCTTGTTTTTTTGTGACAAAATGATATACCTTTACAATTAAGAAGCTAATTAATATAAATTTACCTGACAATGATTGTATTTTTAATTGTAGCGATCCCGCTAATTTCTTTGGGTGTTTTTGGATATTTTGTTCAAACAGCTCCGGAATATCAAGAGCTTAGTGATGGAAGTATGGTACCTGTGGAATAGATTTTATTTTAGTTTTATAGAAAAAAATCTTTATGTTCTGCAGACAGGAAAAATAGCTTTCGACGGTATTTAATGTTCTTTTTTATCTTCTCTACTGGTTTGTTAACAATGCATCCAGCATATTTTTAACAGATTCACTATTCCACCTGGCAGCCCCTTTTCTGGATATAATTATTTGACCATCCTGCGAAATAACAAAAGTAGCAGGAATAGTATTTGAATGAAATGCTTCCGGAACTCTATTTCCGGAAAGGTGATAAACAGGTAGATTTAGGTTGTGTTTAAGCATAAATTGCTTTGTGACGCTACTTTCTTCATTACTTATAAAAAAGAATTCCACTTTGTTTTTGTACTGATCATATAAATCCTGCAGATCAGGCATTTCAGCCACACAAGGCGGACACCAGGTGGCCCAGAAGTTCAGGAATATTACCTGTCCTTTAAAATTTTCAAGTGTAACCTTCTTCCCCTTATTGTCGATAAGACTTAAACGGTAATCAGCCGGTTGAAGCAAAACATTATTCCCAGATCCGGAGGTTACTGAAGGTGGGCGCATTGTTAAACGCGTAAATTGCGTTTTTAGATACATCCTTGAGGAGGGTATTAAAATAAGAATTATCAGAAGCAGCGTAATAATATCAAGTATCTTTGAAACCAATGATTTTTTTATCCAGTCTTTTAAATACTTATTAATCCGATTCTCCTTTGCCCCCCGACTATTATGTTTATTCATTCTTTTCTGATATTTAACTCAAATAATTAATATTAGATTTTATTAGCACATAATTATTAGATAACTATTAATTAACAATCTATTTTTTCAATTGAAAAAACATCATCCTCTTCTTTTTCAGCACGCAGAATAAAATTAAATTTTCCTGGTTGCAAACACAAATCAAAATCTTCTTTTGGAGCATGTTTCTGTTTTTTATTCAAAAAAAATCTTTTACCACTGGTTTTTCGGATGACACTTTTCATCCTTTCAAAATTGGGTTCACGGTTTTGCAAAAGATCCTCGATATACGCAGCACATAATGTATCTTCTTCAGTTTCATTGTCAGCTGAATATCCCATGCATACAAGTGACACAAATGCCGGATTTTTCATTTTGATATATCTTGCAATAGCATGTGCATTTACAAAACTTCCGGTAATAAGTTCAGTTGCATTTATAGCATTTACAATACCCTGGGTGCCTGCACTAGTTGTATGTACCAGTTTTTTTCCCGTAAAATCCAGGTTAAGAATTTGAGCAGGACTATTGCCATAATCAAAACCAGGAATAATCTTTTCATTTCTTTCTCCAATTAGTAGCAGTTCCCGGTCTTTTTTTTGCAAAGCAAAAGCTGTCTCAGTTTTTCCTACAGGATAAATTTTTTCTGCCCCCCTGGCAAAAAGGTAACACTCCAGTGAAAATGCTCTGAATACATCAATGATAACAGTTAATCCTATAGCTTCTTTTGCACCTTCAATTAGCTGAAATGTCTGGATTTTCATAGTATTAGTTGATTATTTCTGTTAAAATAACAAAAAAACCAGCAGATTTAAATCGTACTGGCTTTGAAAAAAGTTGTATAATCACATGGTCAACAGCTGCTGCATCCGTCAGAACCACAACTATCACAACCACATCCTCCTGCAGCATGAATGTGTCCATGTTCAAGTTCCTCAGCGGTTGCTTCACGAAT
>Ga0102962_1000577_pt1 | contig 16727 bp, 17 predicted proteins | sample SalPonF2_C_D2_MG_FD_84519 | JGI IMG/M metagenome (GOLD analysis project Ga0102962, IMG submission 84519) | Salt pond soil microbial communities from South San Francisco under conditions of wetland restoration - Salt Pond MetaG SF2_C_D2_MG ...
CGCCGAGATCACCCGGCAGTACATGAACTACATCGAGCTCATGCGCGAGATGCGCCTGGAGCTTGCCGCCGAGTACCTCGTAATGGCCGCCATGCTGGCGGAGATCAAGTCGCGCATGCTGCTGCCGCGCCCACGTACCGAGGACGAGGAGGAGGAAGATCCGCGCGCCGAGCTGGTCCGCAGGCTGCAGGAATACGAGCGCTACAAGCAGGCCGCGGAAGATCTGGATGCCTTGCCGCGGGAGGGGCGTGATCGTTTTGTTGCCCATGCCCGCCCGGCCGAGCGCCGCGTGATCCGGGTAGCGCCGGAAGTGAGTTTCGAATCGTTGGTCAAGAGTTTCAGCTCGGTGATGCGCCGGGTTGCGCTCTACACCCAGCACCGCATCAGCCTGGAGCCGATTTCGGTACGCCAGCGCATGAGCGACCTCCTGTCGCGTCTGCGCGACGGCACTTACGTGGTTTTTGACGCCTTGCTCAACAAGGAAGAGGGCCGCGACGGAGTCGTGGTCAGTTTCCTTGCCCTGCTTGAGTTGGTGCGTACGGGCTTTGCCGGCATTACCCAGGCGGGGCTGTTCGCCCCCATCCACATCAATGCGCAGGGACTCAGCAGCGAGGCCGGGAGCGACACCGAGGAAATGAATTCGACATTTGATGACAGTTTCGAGGGGGATCAAAACGATGGCTGATGCCAGCGCTGGCGCACCGGCACTTGAAGACATCATCCTCGCGGCGCTTTTCGCCGCGGACCGTAGCCTGCCTCTGGATGAGATAGGGAGCTTGTTCGAACTTGGCGACGAAGTGCCCCAGCCGTCCCGCCAGGAGCTCCAGGCCGCACTGGAGCGTGCGGAGGAGCGCCTTGAGGGCCTGCCCCTGCAGATCAGGAAATTGGCCAGCGGCTATCGTCTCGAGGTCCCCGGCCGGTATTCGAGCTGGGTCAGCCGCCTCTGGGTAGAGAGGCCGGCCCGCTACTCCCGGGCGCTGCTCGAGACCCTGGCCCTGATTGCCTATCGCCAGCCGATAACGCGTCCGGAGATTGAATCGGTGCGCGGCGTGGCCGTCAGCACCAACATCATCCGTACGTTGACCGAGCGTGGCTGGGTTCGCATTGTCGGGCATCGCGATGTGCCCGGCCGGCCCGCGCTCTACGGAACTACCCGCGTGTTCCTGGACTATTTCGGCCTGGCCAGTCTTGAGGAACTGCCGACATTGGCCGAGATCCGTGAGCTGTCAGAATTCGAACCCGAGTTGCCCCTGGGCGAGGACGACGAGGTGGCGGCCGCAATCCTCGATGAGGGCGAGTCGGCAGATGCGGAAACCGCCGGGGAAGGCCAGATTGTGGCGGGACCATGGGAAGCCGACAAAAGTGAGGAAAGTGACGTGGACGAAAACGCGCCGGATGGTCAGGGTTCCGCCTTTATTGCCGATGAAGCCACGGAAAATACAATCGAAGCGGATCACGAGGACAACCCGGACGAGGAACGCGATGCCTGAACAGGCGGGCGAACGGCCGGAAAAATACCTGTCAGGCCTCGGACTGGCTTCCAGGCGCGAGATTGCCCGCTGGATAGAAGCGGGGCGCCTGGCCGCCAATGGCCACGTGCTGCGTGGCGGAGAACGTATCCAGCCGGCGGACCGCCTGACCCTCGACGGACGCCCATTGCGTATTCCTCACACCCGCGTAGAGCGCCGTGTCATTCTCTATAACAAGCCGGTAGGTGAGATAGTTTCCAGGAGCGACCCCGAGGGGCGTCCCAGCGTGTTTGATGCCCTGCCACCGCTGGACAGTGGCCGGTGGGTGGTGGTCGGCCGCCTGGATGTGACCACTTCCGGGCTTCTGCTGTTCACCACCGACGGAAAACTGGCAGCCCGCCTCATGCACCCTCGCTACGAAGTGCCACGTACCTACATGGTTCGGGTGCATGGCGAAGTCAGCCCGGGATTGCTCAGGCAGCTGCAGGAGGGCATAGAGTTGGAAGACGGGTTGGCGCGTTTCGACAGCTGCGAACCGATGGGCTGGGCAGGCAGTACCAACCGCTGGTATCGTGTCAGTCTTCGTGAGGGGCGCAACCGCGAGGTTCGGCGCATGTTCGAGAGCCAGGGATTACAGGTCAGTGGCTTGCGGCGTATTGGTTACGGGCCTCTCGGCCTGCCCCGGGATCTGTCCCCGGGCCGCTGGCGGGAACTCGACGAACAGACCATCCGGACGCTCGACGAAGTTTCTTGCAGTCGTGGTGAACCAAATGCCGAAAACACTGTCAAATTGAGACATGAGCGCAGCACAACTAATGACCAAAGAAAAAACTTCCAGCGCTGATGCAGATCGGCTGCTGGTAAAGCGTGTTCAGGCGGGTGATCAGGCCGCTTTCAATGCCCTGGTGCTCAAGTACCAGCAGAGGGTCCTCAAGTTGGTGTCCCGTTATGTGCGGGATCCGGAGGAAGCCCTCGACGTGGCGCAGGAAGTTTTCATCCGTGCCTACCGCGCACTCAAGGGCTTCCGCGGTGACAGCGCCTTCTATACCTGGTTGTATCGCATTGCCGTCAACGCGGCCAAGAATGCGATTGGTGCAGCGACCCGCAACCCGGTGGAGGGCGGGTTGGATGTCGATGATCCCGAACTGGTCGAGGTGCAACGCAGGATGACCGATGAAGCGACCCCGGAACGGCTGCTCTATACCGAGGAGCTGAAGGAAACGATCAATCGGGCCATAGAGGAATTACCGTCGGAACTTCGGCGCGCGATTTTACTCAGAGAAGTGAAAGGTTTGAGCTACGAGGAAATTGCGCAGGTCATGGATAGCCCGGTCGGCACCGTTCGTTCCCGGATTTTCCGCGCCCGCGAAGCCGTTGCCCAAAGTATCAAGCCCCTTCTGGAGTGATGCCATGAGTGATCTATTGCGTGAACAGTTATCGGCCCTGATGGATGGCGAGCTGCCCCATGAGGAATGCGAATTGCTGGTCAAACGAATCAGCACGAGCGCCGATCTGGCGCAAAGCTGGCATGCGTATCATCTGATTGGCGATGCGCTCCGCGACCAGTTGGCGGGGGGCGATGCGGAGCAATTGGCACCCCGTGTCCGCGAAGCGCTGACCGAGGAAGGCAAGGAACGTTTCCACCATGCCGGCCGGTGGCGCCGTTGGTCGACGCTGGTCGCCGGTATCGCAGTGCTCGGCCTTGCCGGTTTGGCCGGGAGCCTGATTACCAGCCACATGGACTCGGGGAAGGTCTTTGCACCGTCGGGTGCTAGTGGCACCCGGGTTGGCAGTGCCATACACGTCGATTGGCGAAGCGAACCCCAGCCTGTGCAGGCAGAACTCAGCCGTTACCTGATGATGCACGACCCTTACGGCTTGACGCCGAATCCCTCGGGCGACAAGGCCGGTGGCGCAGTTACGGCGATGCCCCCGCTGAACACATCGGCTCAGGGCGGGCAGAGTTCGAACACCTCGTACTGATTCCATGCGTTCGGGGTTCCTGCTACTGCTGGCGGCTCTCTGCCTGCCACTGACCGCGTTTGCGGGGCCCAATCCCGAAGCCTGGTTCACCCTGATGCAACAGGCGCTGAAAAGCCGCAGTTACCAGGGCAATATTGTCTACATGCGCCATGGGGAGCCCGCCGCCTATCGCCTGGTGGCCTGCTCCGATGGTTATGCGCGCCTGAGCTCGCTAACCGGGCCACCGCGCGAAGTCGTTCGCGGTCCGCATGTCGCGGTAAGGATACGCGCGGGGACCGCCTTCATGGTGGTGCGTGAACCGCGGCATGGCGGCGCACCATTACCTTTCCCCCCGGCCACACAGGCACCGGTCAATCAGCTTGCCCGATGGTACCGGTTCGAACTGGGCGGCTGGAGCCGGGTCGCGGGCGAAAATGCCCGGCTCGTGGAATTGGTTCCCCGCGATCATTGGCGCTATGGCTATCGGGTCTGGATCAGCCGAAGTTCTGATCTGCCGCTCCGCTCCCAACTGGTCGGGCCGCAGGGAGGAGTCATGGAGCAGGCATTTTTTACCCACGTTAAGCTTCTCGACGAATCTACAGCACGAGGCTTGATCGGCAGCAAGGCAATGAGCCTGGTAAAGCAGGCTGCTTCGTCTCCCAAGGCCGAGGCTGCAAATGCGTGCCCGGGTGCGGCTGCGTCCGGAGCGGTGAGCATTCATGGATTGCCTCCCGGCTACCATCTTCTCCGCCAGCAATGCCAGGCAGCGCCCGGAGCCAGGATTGCCGTGACGCATGTGATTCTCAGTGACGGCCTGAGCAGCGTGTCCGTTTTCGTGGCGCCCCACCATACGGGTGGTGCGACGCTGACCGGCCAGACTTCCATGGGATCGGTGCATGCCATGGGCCGGATAGCGAACGGCTATGCCGTGACCGTGATGGGCACGGTGCCGATGTCGACCATCTCGCGTATTTCACGGGGCGTACGGATAAAAACTCCGTGATCGCCTGATGGGCCATCGCGGACGAGGCGTCCGGTGCATGGCCCGTTATAATTACCCACCAGTTCGAGTGCAGACATCGCATGCGGCAGATCCGCAATTTCGCGATTATCGCGCACATTGACCATGGCAAATCCACACTCGCCGACCGGCTCATCGAGCAGTGCGGCGGGTTGAGCGCGAGAGAGATGGGCGCTCAGGTACTGGATTCGCTGGCCATTGAGCGGGAACGCGGCATCACCATCAAGGCCCAGAGCGTGCGCCTTGCCTATCGCGCGCGCGACGGGCAGCAATATCAGCTCAATCTGATCGACACGCCCGGACATGTCGATTTCTCCTATGAAGTATCACGGTCCCTCGCCGCCTGCGAGGGGGCCTTGCTGATCGTGGACGCCTCCCAGGGCGTCGAGGCCCAGAGTGTGGCCAACTGCTATAGCGCGGTGGAAGAGGGGCTGGAAGTGGTCCCTGTGTTGAACAAGATCGATCTGCCCGCCGCCGAGCCAGATCGCGTGGCTGCTGAAATCGAGGATCTGATCGGTATTGAGGCGCGGGACGCGCTCAAAGTCAGCGCAAAGACGGGCGAGGGCATGCAGGATGTCCTGGAACAGATCGTGGAACGCGTGCCGGCGCCGCTTGGCGATCCCGATGCCCCGTTGCAGGCCCTCATCATGGATTCGTGGTTCGACCCTTATGTCGGTGTCGTATCCCTGGTGCGCATCAAGTCTGGATCGCTCGCCAGCGGCGAGCGGATCAAGGTGATGTCGACCGGCAACCTGTGGCAGGTCACGCGCCTGGGGTGTTTCACCCCGCGCATGACTGATACGCCGCGTCTGGAATGCGGTGAGGTGGGCTACGTCATCGCCGGCATCAAGGACATCGATGGCGCCCCGGTCGGGGACACCATCACGCTGGCCTCAAGGCCCGCCGACAAGCCTCTCCCCGGGTTTGAGACGGTCAAGCCGAGGGTGTTCGCGGGACTCTTCCCGACGGACGCCTCCGATTTCGAGAATTTGCGCGAAGCACTCGCCAAGCTGCGTCTCAACGATGCGGCGCTGTCCTACGAGCCGGAAACCTCGAACGCGCTCGGTTTCGGCTTCCGCTGCGGCTTTCTCGGCCGCCTGCACATGGAGATTGTCCAGGAGCGGCTGGAGAGCGAATACGGCCTGGATCTCATCACCACCGCGCCTTCGGTGGTTTACCGGGTTACCACGAGCAGTGGCGAGGTGCGGGAGGTGGAAAACCCTTCGGCGCTGCCGCCGCGCGCGGAGATTGCATTGATCGAGGAGCCGGTCATCACGGCGAGCATCCTCTGTCCGCATGACTATGTGGGAGCGGTCATTGGCCTGTGCGAGCAGAAGCGCGGCATCCAGAAAAGCCTGCTGTACCACACCGGCCAGGTCAGTCTGACTTACGAACTGCCGCTTGCTGAGGTCGTGCTGGATTTCTTTGATCGCCTCAAGTCTTCGAGCCGTGGTTATGCTTCCTTCGATTACGGTCCTGCCGAATTCTGCGAATCCGACCTCGTACGCCTGGATGTGCTGATCAACGGCGAGCGTGTAGATGCGCTGTCGCTGATTGTTCACAAGAGCCAGGCATTCCCCCGCGGGCGCGAGTTGGTGGAGCGGCTGCGGGAACTGATTCCCCGCCAGATGTTCGAAGTGGCGATACAGGCTGCCATAGGCAGCCAGATCATCGCGCGTTCGACAGTCAAGGCGCTTCGTAAAAATGTGACCGCAAAGTGCTATGGTGGCGACATCACGCGTAAGCGCAAATTGCTTGAAAAGCAGAAGGAAGGCAAGAAACGCATGAAGAGAGTCGGCAAGGTCGAGTTGCCCCAGTCGGCTTTTCTGGCGGTCCTGCAGAACCAGGGAGGCCAACAGTAAGGAACCCCCAATGAGTGACATATTTGCCCTGATCATCGTTTTGCTGACCGCCGCGACCGGGCTCGTCTGGCTGGCTGACGTCATCCTGCGTCGCGTGCGCAGGAAAAAAGGCCTGACTGGACCGCTTCCCTCGACCTGGCAGTGGGTGGCTGAAACCGGGCGTGGTTTTTTTCCATTCGTGCTGGCGGTGCTGATTGTGCGCAGCTTCATCTTCGAACCGTTCCATATCCCATCCGGCTCGATGATGCCTTCCGTGCTGATCGGTGATTACACTTTCACCGAGAAATTCGCCTATGGTTTGCGGCTGCCGATTACCGACACGAAAGTGATTTCCACGGGCTCTGTGCACCGGGGTGACGTGGTGGTCTTCCGTTACCCGCCCAATCCCAGCGTGGACTACATCAAACGCATCATTGGGTTGCCGGGCGATAAAATCACGTACACTTGTAAAAACAAGCTCTACATCAATGGCAAGCTCGTGCCACGCAAGTATGTCGGCATTTATCCGGGCGAGGGCGTGCTTGAACAGCAGGCCGGGGCCCAGGAATGGATCGAATCGCTGCCTCGCAAGGGCGGCGGCGTGATAAAACACAAGATCCTATTGATGCCGAATGTTCCGATTTCCTGGCCCCACTGCAACAAGACCTGGACGGTACCTCCACATGAATACTTTGCGATGGGGGATAATCGGGATAATTCCGAAGATAGCCGTTATTGGGGTTTCGTTCCGCAGAAGAACCTGGTGGGCAAGGCCGTATTGGTGTTCTTCAATTTCCAGGGCTGGACGCACTGGCCCCTGTGGCACCGTATCGGGACGCTGCTCAAATGAGGAGGCTTAGAAGATGAAGAGGAGAGACAGGGCGCCTTGCGGCAAGGGACGGCAGCGCGGCATCAGCCTGATCGGCTGGTTGATTCTGATTATCTTGGTTGGTGGCTGGGTCTATGGCGCCATACGGGTGATCCCCGCTTATATCGAGGACGGCGAAATAGCGACTACGTTGAAAGGAGTCAGAAACGACGCCAAGACATTGTCGATATCCGCCATCCAGCGTGAACTTGTCGACCAGCTCAATATCAACAGCATCGACGACGTGAAAGTCAATGAATTCAAGTTCACAGAGGGAGATGGGACGCTCACCATTACCATCAACCATCCGATCAAAAAGACTTTAATAGGCAATTTGGCTGTGGTAGTTCAGAGTCACCATTCGATCACAGTAAAACGTGGTGGACTCGATTAATTGGCATAAGCATCGTTTTGGATGCCCTTGATCTATGCGAACCGATGAAGTTTCACTGCTTGAAAGGCGCTTGGGCTATAAATTCAAGGAGCCGGGCCGTGCGGAGCAAGCACTCAGGCATCGCAGTGCGGGCGGAACGCATAACGAACGGCTTGAATTCCTTGGCGACGCCGCGATTGGCCTGGCCGTGGCCGAAATGCTTTACCGGGGGCGCCCCGAACTCAACGAGGGCGACCTGACACGCATGCGCGCAACACTGGTGAACGGCCGGGCACTGGCCCGTATGGCCCGCGACCTGGATCTTGGTGAATTGCTCACCATGGGAGCGGGCGAGCAACGTGGTGGTGGTTTTCAGCGCACTTCTACATTGGCCGACGTTTTTGAAGCGGTGATCGGTGCCGTCTTTCTCGACGCGGGTTATGCCGCGGCCTCGGAATTGTTGCAACGGCTCTTCGCCGCCCCTATAGAAGCTCTGCCACATCCAGAGCAGTTGAAGGATCCTAAAACGCGCCTCCAGGAAGCACTCCAGGCGCGCGGTTTGGCCCTGCCCGAATACCGTATAGTCGACAGTTCGGGGCCTGACCATGCCCGCAGTTTCCGGGCCGAGTGTCGGGTGGACGATTTATCCATAGAGGAAACCGGGCAAGGTACCAGCCGCCGCGCGGCCGAACAGGCGGCCGCCGCCGCCATATTGAAGCAGCTGCCTTTCGCCGGGGAAGATGCGCAATGAGCGATGCTGAAGACTTCCGTGCCGGTTTCGTTGCCGTGGCCGGGCGGCCCAACGTAGGCAAGTCTACTTTGGTCAATGCCCTGGTCGGGGACCGGGTCGCCATCGTTTCGCGCCGGCCGCAGACCACACGCCGCTGCATCCTCGGTGTGGTGAATCGATCGCAGGCCCAGATTGTGCTGGTCGATAGCCCCGGCCTGCATGACAGTGGCGGCCGGACGCTGAATCGGGCGCTCAACGCGGGCGCGCGCCGCGCCGTTGTCGATGCCGACGTCGTGATGCTGGTCGTCGAGGCCGGCGGATGGCGCGAGGACGATGAACGGGCGTTGCGGATTGTGCGTGATTCGGGACGTCCCGCGGTGCTGGTGATCAATAAGGTTGATCGCGTTACTCCGCGCGAGAAGCTGTTGCCCCTGATCGCGGAGCATACGGCCCGTCACGATTTTGTTTCCGTTATTCCCGTCAGCGCGAAACGCAAAGAGAATCTCGAAGATATCGTCAAGGTATTGATCCCTTTGTTGCCGTCCTCGCCACAGTTCTTCCCACCCGATCAGATTACCGACCAGGGCGCGGCGGAACGGGCTTCGGAAACGATCCGCGAGGCTTTGATCGAACGCCTGGGTGCGGAACTGCCCTACGCAACCTACGTGTCGATCGAAAGCTGGGAAATCATCAGGGACTGCCTGCACATCGACGCGGTGATCTGGGTGGCGCGCGATAGCCAGAAGGGGATCGTCATCGGTGCGGGCGGGCGCATGATCAAGGCAATAGGAACGGCAGCGAGGAGTGTGCTGGAAAAAGAACTCGATTGCCGGATCATGCTCAACCTGCGTGTCAAGGTCCGCGCCGGCTGGAGCGAGGACAAGAGGCTGCTGGGCGATATCGGGTTGCTTCCATGAGCGAGCGTAGCCGCGTGGCTCTGGCGCCCGGCTGGCTGTTGCATCGCTATGCTTACCGAGAAACCAGCGTCATTGCCGAAGTCCTCACGCGCGACTATGGCCGTATCGGCCTTGTAGCCCGTGGGGCACGGGCTCCCGGACGCCGGGCGGTGCCGGTACTGGGACCGTTCGCGCCCATGTTGTTCAGCTTCCGGCAGGGCGCTGAACTGGCCAGCCTGGACAAGGCCGAGAGCGCCGGGTCCGGATACCGTTTGACGGGGGAAGCCTTCCTCGCCGGTTGCTACGTCAACGAATTGCTGTTGCGCCTCTTGCCGCGTGGGGACGCGGCACCGGAGGTTTACACGCTTTACGAGAATACCCTGCAGGGACTCGTGGACGATACCGCGCGCAGCGTCAGGCACTTCGAGGGCCGCGTGCTCAGCCTGCTGGGATACCTGCCGTCCTTGACCCGGGATGCCTCCGGGCGGACGCTGGAGCCCGGAGGTTTCTATCGGTACGATAAGGACTTGGGACTGGTTGCGGCCCGGCAGGGGGAGAGTACGGAGATGCTTCTGGCCATCGCCCACGAGGCCTATGCGGACGAACGCGTGCTGAAGGCCGCCGCAAGGCTTTTCCGGGCCGTAATCGGAGCGCATCTCCATGGCCGTCCTTTGCGCAGCCTGGATGTGGCGCGCGCGATAAGTGTCCGTGGCAAGGAAGTTTCATGATGGAAAAGGTAACGCTGGGAGTCAATGTGGACCATGTCGCGACGCTGCGTCAGGCGCGCGGCACGTCGTATCCCGATCCCCTCCGGGCCGCACTGATTGCCGAGGAGGCGGGTGCGGAAGGCATTACCGTGCACCTGCGCGAGGACCGGCGCCACATCCAGGACGCCGACGTGCGGGCATTGCGCGACGCATTGACGACCAAGCTCAATCTGGAATCGGCGGTTACCGACGAAATGCTGGGTATCGCCTGCGAAGTCGGCCCCCGGGACGTATGCCTGGTTCCCGAGCGGCGTGAAGAGCTCACGACCGAGGGCGGCCTGGATCTGAGCGCCGATCCGCCGCGCTACCGGGATGCTGTCGCCCGCTTGTCAGCGGCCGGTATCCGCGTATCGCTTTTCATCGACCCCGAACCGCAGCAGTTGCGCATTGCCGCCGATTCCGGCGCGCCGGTCGTCGAATTGCATACGGGCCGTTATGCGGATGCCGTCGGCGAGGAGGAGAGACGACGTGAGCACGAGCGCCTGTTCCGTGCGGCCGAGTTGGCGGAGTCGCTGGGCCTGGTGACCAATGCCGGACATGGGCTCAACTACGACAATGTGCTCGGGGTGCTCGACTTGCCCGGATTGCGTGAATTGAATATCGGGCACGCCATCGTTGCCGAGGCGGTTTTCACGGGTATGAAGAGCGCCGTATCGCGTATGAAGGCCCTGATCGGTTCGGGGCCCGAGCAGAAATGATCTATGGAGTAGGCACCGACGTGGTGGAATTGGCGCGGATGCGCCGGCTCTGGGAACGTTGGGGGGAGCGTGCCGTAGGGCATATCCTTACGCCGCAGGAGATAGAGCGTTTCCGCCGGCGCAAGAATTCAGCGCGTAGCCTGGCCCTCCACTTTTGCGTCAAGGAAGCGGTGGTCAAGGCACTCGGTACCGGCTTCTGCCCCCGCATGACTCTGCATGACGTGATCCTCGTCCCCGACCCGTTGGGGCGGCCCGAGATCGAGTTTTCGGATCGTGGCGCCGCGTTTGTCGCGGAACGCGGAGCAGGCGCCACCCACGTCAGCCTGACCGACGATGCGGGGATTGTCTTCGGCGTTTGCGTGATGCTCAAGGCCTGAAACCGGGCCCGTTCAATTCTGCTCCAGGGTCATACGGATATTCTCCAGTGCCTTTTCCAATCGTTCCGAAGTCTCGGCGAGTTGATCGAGTCCCGCGGGATCCACCCGTCCGTAGTGGCCGAGGTGCCTCGCGTCCAGCTCCCCGATCGAGATCAGTGCCAGGCGCAGGGCCGTTTGCAGGGCCCAGCGTGCCTGGTCGGGCTGCGCCGATTCTCCGGGCGCCCAGATTCGCAGGGCGGAATGCAGTTCCTTGCGCATCTCGGATAATGCCGTTTGAGTTTCCGCAGGAATGGCCTGCAGCATTCCTTCAGGCGTCCCGATCCCCGCCGAACCAGCCTGCATGGCGTGGGTCAGCAATGCGTCAACATGCCGAAGTGTTGCCACGATATGGCGGGTTTGAGCATCGTTGAACGGCACTGAGGACATCTGTTTCACGTCCCTCAAGAAGGGCTTGAACGGGTTTTACTGGTTTGCCGAGGCCCGCAATGCGATCAAGCGGTGTGGCAGCTGGTCCAGATCAATGGGCTTGGTCAGGTAATCATGAAAGCCCGATTCGTTGGCATACGTGCGCGTACTGACCTGCATGTCCCCGCTCTGTGCAATGAGCAGGGTCCGGGAAAATTTCTGCCGGAGCTCCTGTCCCAGCTGGATGCCGTTTTCATCCTCGAGTTGCACATCGACGAGAATGGCATGCCAGGGCCCGGGAGCTGATCGTGCTTCAGTCGCGTTGAAGAACTGATCGACGATGGCGCCATGGGATTCAAGGTGGCGGGCCAGCAGTTCCGCATTCAGCCGATTGTCGTCGACCACCATGATTCGCCATGACGCCAGGCTGCGCTGCGTGACGGGGGGCGCTATGCGCCTCAGCTCGCCGAGGATGGTGTGGCTCAGGGATTTGAGCTGTTTCCAGGCTTTCGTCGGAGTCGTATCGGGTTCCTTCAGGGTTTTTTCCAGCTCCCTTGCTGCGGTCTCGCTTTCATGCATGCGCACGAAGCTCGTGGTGCCGCATATCCGGTGTACGGCGGCACGTGCATCTTCCATGTCCTCATTACGCAGCGCATTGGCAAGACGATCCAGGTCTACGGGCATGTCTTCGCAAAGGATCCGCCATAAACGCGGGCTGAGATAAGACTGTGCGGGATTGCTTTTGCGCCGGGTGTGCAGGTCAAGGAAATCTTCAAGACGCTGCTGTCCGATACATTTCGGGGCGACTGTAAGGCCTCCCTGCTGCGGCGGTTCCAGCGTGCATGTCAGAACTCGCAGTTGCGGCAACGCCTCGGATTTATCCGGCAGGTTTTCATAAGGCTTGAGCCCGAGTACGCCAATTGTGTCGGGGTGGGTCTTCAGGTATTGGAGCAGGGCGTCGCGGCTGGTAGCGAATTCCAGCTCGCCGCCGGCGGCGCCCAGGCGGTGGGCCAGGGCGTTGCGAATGATCGGGTTGGATTCCCAGAGCATCATCGGCGCGGAGGGGGGAGCCGGCGAGGCAACGAAGGATTCGGCATGGGCAAGGGCCAGGTGCAGGCTGAAGCGGCAACCGCCGCCAGCCGCCTCCGCCAGGCTGATATGCCCGCCCATGTCCTCTGCAAGTCTCTGGCTGAGTGCGAGGCCCAGGCCCTTGCCGGGCAATCCGGAAGTCGCCTTCAACCGCTCATGCGGCTGGAAGACACGGGCACGGTGACGGGCGGGTATTCCGGGGCCCGTATCGTTGACATGGATGACCACCTCCAGTTTGTCGCCGCGCGTCGAACCTACAGCCAATTGCAGGCAGACATGGCCCTGCGGCGTATATTTCACACCGTTACCGACCAGGTTGGTAAGGATCTGGCGTATATGCAGTTCATCGCCTGTGACCGGCAGGCTGCGCCAACCACCGCAATCCGCAATGATGTCGACGCCCTTGGCATAGGCTCCGGGTGCTGCCAGGTGGATTACTTCGTCTATGAGCACCACCAGGTCAAAGGTTCGCTGCCGGCGTTTGGGCGATTTTTTCTTGCCCTTGGGTTCCTGCAGCATGTCGTCGAGCAGGAATGTCATGGTGTTCACAGCGCTGCGTACTACGGCCAGATTCTCCTGCTGGGATCGCGTCAGGGGTTCGCGGCCCAGTAACTGGGCATAACCGTTGATGGCATTCAACGGCGAACGCAGCTCGTGATCGAGGGCTTGCAGGTAGGAGTCGAAGCTCTTGCGCAGGGCCTTGCTCCCCTTGGGGTTTTGCGTTTCCTCATCCTCGGCATCCTCGCTGCCATCCGTGCGCCGGGCGAGTATGTCGGTCAATCGGTTGAGGTCGCGTGCGAGCCGGCTTATTTCGCCATCGCCGGAAACTTGAAGCCGGTAGTTGTGGTCGCCATGGGTCAGGCGGGTGATTTGCCTCGCTATGGTGCGCAATCGCATGGTCAGGCGTGTGCCCACCATGATCCCTGCCAGCAGGGCAAGGAGAATTCCCGCGAGTACGGCAACCGCCGCCAGCATGATGTCGCGGCCGGCGGCGATCCACCACGGTTGCTGTTGCAATTCGACGACCATGTGCATGCCCGGCATACCGGGGATGGGCGCGTTGGCGAGCAGATCGCCGGGATGAATGAAAAGCCGTCCTACCCGGCTCAGGACATGGTTTACATATCCGTGTGCCGCCAGCGGCTTTTGCGTATGGTCTTCCCAGATCAGAATATGGCCGGAGGCATCCACGATCCGCGCCTCGCTCAGACCCTGCCTGTCCAGTGACCCTTCAGGCAGGGCAAGCTTGCCGTCGGCAGTGTGGTAGAGCTTGAGGGCAAGATTATCCGCCTGCAGGTGAGCGGTACGGCGGGCAGCGTGGCGAGCCGAGGAAACCCCTTGCCAGCCAATGCCCGTGGCCAAGGCAAGGGCAACCAGCAAGGCCGGGAAAATAGCCAGGAATAGGAGCTGCTTATGCAGGCCCGAACGCATCCGGGGCCTCCCGAGGGTCTTGTATCAGGGTCAAAATACCATGCAATAGGACTTTGCTGACAGCTGGCTTGATTCTGGTTTGGGGCATAGACGCGTGTTTCTGGTTGGACCGTATAACGGGTTCCACCCGGTCGGGACTCCTTCCCTTTATGGGCTCGTCATCGTGATTCGAGTCGCTGATGCCAAATGTTACACTTTTCCGGGTGTTTTTGGCGGCGCAGCCATGTCCGAGCCCGTACTTGCCTTCGATATCGAAACGGTTCCGGACGTGGAGGCCGGGCGCATCCTCTATGGGCTGGAGGGCCTGGAAGACGAGGATGTGATCCGGGCCATGCGCCAGCTCCGCCGGCAACGCGTCGGCCACGATTTCATGCCGCCCCACCTGCAGCGCGTCGTCTCCATAGCGGTCGTCCTGGAAAGCGACGGGGCGGTGAAAGCCTGGTCGCTGGGGCAACCCGACTCCGGCGAGGCGGAGCTGATCGGCCGCTTCTACGAGGGGCTCGACCAGTATCGGCCGACACTGGTGTCCTGGAACGGGAGCGGCTTCGATCTGCCGGTCCTTGCCTATCGGGCGCTGCGCCATGGACTTTCGGCCGGCATTTACTGGGAAATGGGTGACGGCGAGCGCGATTTCCGCTACAGCAATTATGTCTCGCGCTACCACTGGCGTCATGTCGACCTGATGGATGTGCTGGCTCACTACCAACCGCGTTCGAGTGCCCCGCTTGACGAGGTGGCCCGTCTGATCGGGCTGCCCGGCAAATCGGGCGTGGGTGGAGCCCATGTCGCCGAGGCTTGGTTGCAGGGGGAAATTGCGGCCATACGTGACTATTGTGAAATCGATGCGATGAATACTTACCTGATCTGGCTGCGTTTCGAGCGCCTGCGCGGGCGGCTCGGCGCAGAAGCGTATGCCCGGAAAGTCGACGCATTGCGGGGGCATATGCTGGGCTGGACCGACCGTCCGCACTTCGTGGAATTCGCGCAAGCATGGCAGCCGTAGGTTCACGCGTGGCGAAGGGGCAGGAGCAGGCTGAAGCAGTCCGCGTGGAAAGCCTGTCGCAGGAGGGCCGTGGCGTGGCCCGGCGCGATGGCAAGGTCGTTTTCGTGCGGGGTGCCCTCGCCGGGGAACGGGTGCGGTTGGAACGCCTGCGCAAGCGCCGCAGTTATGACGAGGCGGTGGCGGGCGAGATCCTCGAAGCGTCTGACCTCCGTGTCGAACCCGCCTGCGCACATTTCGGCGTTTGCGGGGGCTGTACGCTGCAGCATCTGGATCCTGGTGAGCAACTTGCGGTCAAGGAGCAGGCCCTGCTCGAAGTCTTGCAACGGGTTGGCGGTGTGAAACCGGCCGAGCTTTTCCCGCGTATTACCGGACCCCACTACGGTTATCGGCGAAAAGCGCGCCTGGGGGCCAAGTTCGTTGCACCCAAGGGACGGGTTCTGGTCGGTTTCCACGAGGCGGGAGGGCGCTATGTCACCGATGCCCGCGAATGCCCCGTGCTGGACTGGCGGGGGGCACCCCTACCGCAACTGTTGGCGGAACTGATCGGATCGCTGGAGCAGAGCACCCAGTGTCCGCAGGTCGAGTTTGCGGCCGGTGAAAGCAGTACCGCCTTCGTCTTTCGCCTGTTGCAGCAACCTTCACGCAGTGACGTTGCCCGTCTGATCGATTTCGGGCGTGAACAGGATTGCGCCGTGTGGATCCAGACGGGCGGTCCCGACAGCCTGAGCCTGCTTTACGGGCCTGCATTGCTCAATTACAGTTTGCCCGCGTTCGATGTGACACTGCACTTCCTGCCGACCGATTTTGTTCAGGTCAATGCAGCCGTCAACAGAACCCTGGTGAGTGCGGCGATACGGCGGCTGGACCTCGACCCGGGCTCACGGGTGCTGGAGCTTTACAGCGGTATCGGCAACTTCAGCCTCGCGCTTGCCCGCAGTGCGGGCGAGGTGGTCAGCGTGGAAGGGGCGCCGGATCTCGTGCAGAGAGCCCGTGCCAATGCACGCGCCAACGGCATTACCAACATCAATCATCATGTCTCCGACTTGGCGGAACCGCCCGGCAGCGCTGCCTGGCTGCAGGGGCGCTATGAGGCCGTCGTGCTGGATCCGCCGCGCAGCGGCGCCCGTGCGGTGATACCGGAGCTGCGCCGGGTCGGGACGCAGAAAATCCTGTATGTTTCTTGCCATCCGGCCACACTGGCGCGCGATGCCGCCGATCTCGAGGCCGCCGGTTTTGCGCTGCAGGCGGCCGGGGTGGCCGACATGTTCCCGCACACGGCCCATGCCGAAGCCATGGCGCTTTTCGTGCGCCGTTAGCCGACGACCATGCCTACCGAGATCGAACGTAAATTCCTGGTCAAGAACGACACCTGGCGTGAGCAGGTGAGGGGGGCGCCGCAGCCGTTGCGCCAGGGCTATCTGGCGCTTACCGAACGCGCCGTGATCCGGGTTCGCACTGCCGGCGACGAGCAAGCCTGGATAGGCGTAAAGGAGCACCGGATCGGACGGGCGCATGGCGAGTACGAATATACCGTGCCGGTGGAAGAGGCGCGTGAAATGCTTGCTCTATGCAGCGGGAGCCTGATCGAGAAAACGCGCTTTCGCATCCCTCAGGGCCGGCACGTCTGGGAGGTGGACGAATTCGGGGGCGATAATACCGGTCTCGTGCTGGCTGAAATCGAACTCGATACCGTGGACGATCATTTTGACCGGCCTGCCTGGGTCGGCATTGAGGTGACCGATGACAGGCGTTTCTACAATGCGGCACTGTCACTGCACCCCTGGCGTGAGTTCGCCG
>Ga0102962_1000578_pt1 | contig 16727 bp, 13 predicted proteins | sample SalPonF2_C_D2_MG_FD_84519 | JGI IMG/M metagenome (GOLD analysis project Ga0102962, IMG submission 84519) | Salt pond soil microbial communities from South San Francisco under conditions of wetland restoration - Salt Pond MetaG SF2_C_D2_MG ...
CGAGATAGAACCGGTACCCCTAATTTTTATATCCGGTGTTGCCCCCGGCTCCCCAGTCGTTTCAGAGACATTTACCCCTGCAATTCGTCCCTGAATAGCCCCCTCAAAACTGGTAACAGGTACATCTTCTAATTTATCAGAACTAATCGAAGAAATTGATCCTGTAACCTCTTCATTCTTTTGTGTACCATAGCCGACTACAACAACATTTTGAAGGGACTCTACGGCCGGCTGCAATTTGATATTAAATTCACTCTGACTACCAATGGTAATTTCCTGTTTTTCAAAACCAACAAATGAAAATACCAGTGTTTGAGCATCGTCAGATACCGTCAGGCTAAAATGTCCATTCACATCAGTCGATGTGCCATTGGTCGTTCCTTTTACTACGACATTTACGCCCGGTAAAGGATTACCATTTTCAGCATTCGTAACGGTTCCCGTTAATTGCCGCTGCATAACTTCTTCTACAGCTTTGGGCAGAGGCGGGCGTTTTACAAAAATGATCTCTCTGGTTTTAGAAATTGCTGCTCTGTATTCCGTATTTGCCAACACTTCTTGTAAAACATTGCCGACCGTTACTTTTTTCAAATCGACATCAATTTTGTTATCCAGGAAACGTAGCTCGGCGTTATATACAATTCCTAAATTTGCTTTGTGGGCTATCTCTTCAAGAATATCTCTAATAGGTTTTTGCTTCTCTACCACAGAAATCTCCTTGCTTAGCTCCGATATATGATCCGAATACCCTTCAACCAAGTAATATGAGTTGTTATAAACCTGGTCTGAATTAGAAGTATAGTATTGCGCATCAACTGTTGCTGTCATCCCTGTAATAAAAAATGACATAACTATACTTAAAAAGGATGTTATCGCCATCTTTATTGTCGCTTTTCTTTTCATAAATACCTCCGTATTGGTATTGATCTGAGTGTAAAAAGTGTACCGACTATTTCTTCTTAAAAAAGGTTATTTCCTGCTGATCGATCTTGTATCCCATATCTAATGAAGTTGATATGACATCCATGTTACGTTGTATTATCCTGCTTTTGAGTTCGGCGGTAAGACGCATTTTTTCTAATGAAGAATCCCGAAATTCAACTTTAATATTGTATTTTCGCTCCAGCTGTCTGGCTACTTCAGACATTGGCGTATTTTTGAATTTCAGATATCCTTTTGTCCAACTGATAAAAAGATCAAGGTCATCAACCGTTTTCTCCTTAATCTGATTATTCTTAGAATACAGCTCGCCCATTTCTCCCGCCGTTAATACCGCCATATCCTTGACAAAGTCTTTTCGGGATTTTAATTCTACCCGGCCTTTCTTTACGACAACCCGAACCCCGCCATCTTCAGGATAGGAACGGACATCAAGCTTTGTCCCTACAACACGTATGATAGCTTCTCCGGCATGAATCAAAAAAGGTCGATCCGGATTATGGGTTACATCAAAAAAAGCTTCCCCTTTGAGTGTTATCTCGCGTTTATCAGCTTCAAATACTTTCGGTAGAATTATTTTACTGTCTCCATTCAGCTGAACCTGAGTTCCATCAGAAAGCGTAACATTACCACGATGGCCTTTCTCTATAGAAATTTCCCTGAGCACAGGATCTGCCACTTTGGGTTCAGTATATAAATCCTGATAAGCCAAAATTCCCAATAAGGCGGCAATCACTATAATTGCTGCAACCCTTCGAAACTGAGAAAATCGTGCCCTGTTAATACCTGTGTTAGAATAATTAAGTGGAAATACCGACTTATTCTTCTCACTTTCCCGTTTTATACGATTTTTGAAATGCTCCCAGTCTTCTTTCGGATTAAACATTTCATCAAAATGTTGATCTTGTTTTGAGGATACTTTCCAGATTTTCTCTAACTCTTCCATCAATTTCTGGTTTTCAGGATCTCCTTCCACCCACTGTTCTACTATTTCTTTTTCAACTTCGGAGCAATTGTCAGCTAAATAGCGCGCAATTAGTTTAGTATTCAATTGAACTTTTCTTTTAAATTAATGCTTGCTGTAAGTCATTCTCTGTTTGATAGACAGGTGGAATGGGGGATACCCCTAAATTTTTGGGTAAATTATTTTTTCTCTTGATTTGGATAGGCAGTGGTCAGAAGAGAAAATCGTAGTAAAAGCCAAGCCAAGTGTCTCCTGATGTAATCTTTTAGGCTAAGTGTTGGGTTGGTACCTTTTGGGAAGTTCCGGCTTGGCTGGTTTGCCCAATACCGCTCGCGGAACTCCCGGCAACCAGAGCAGGCGGATTATTGTTGAATAAGTAATAGATCCGCAAAGTTTCGAAAACTTTGCGGTTCTAACAGGACATTAAAAAATGAATCAACCAATATTTAATTCTTTTAAAAGATCAAATTATCCCACGTGTGGTTCTTCTACAGGTTCTTTCAGGTGAGCTTCAACCTTTTCAATAGGAAGGCGATATTTCATAGCCAGCCAGGTAACAAAAAGAGCAAAAACTGCGAGTACGATGATATCCCATCCAACACCTAAATATCCAAGATTTCCCGCATTTTTTGATACGGCCGGATAGGAGCCGAGCCAACTAATAACTGTCAATCCAATCAACCAAACAATGGCCCAAATACCTGAACGTACTTCAAGTTGGGGAGTTTTATCACTCACAGATTCGTGAATAACCAAAATGATATAACCGATAAGTACAGCAACCATTAACTTCCATATGGTGCCCCATCCTGCCCAGTAGACCACCAGGTTAGCTGCTAAAAAACCAAGATAGGCAATAACTTTCACAAACGGCAGCTTAAATGGACGCTCTTGTTCGGATAATTGATACCGCATAGCTAAAAGGGCCAAGGGACCGGATCCAAAAGATAATACGGTAGCGGAAGTCACGAAGCCTACAATCTTTTGCCAACCGGGGAAAGGCAGAAAAAAGATCGTTCCCGCAATGAATGTCAAGATAACACTAACCCAAGGAACTCCCCGGTCATTAACTTTTGCCAATACATGAGGAGCATTTTTATTTCTCCCCATTGCATAAGAAATACGTGATGTTACGGTAGTATAAATTAAAGCTGTATCAGCTGGCGATATAAAAGCATCGATATATAACATCACGGCTAGCCACGTCAGGCCCATAGCTCCGGCAATAGCAGCAAGAGGACCGAAGGTAGCAGCAACATCATTGAGATGTCCGGTAAAACTGGTCCCAATGTTAGACCACCCGTGCGCTAAAGAACCGATCGGTAATGCCCCTATAAAAGCGACTTGCAGTGCAATATAAATAACTGCCGTAAGCAACACGGAACCAATTATTGCGATGGGTACATTTCTCTGCGGATTCTGTGTCTCCCCGGCCAGCTCAACCCCTTGTCTGAACCCCAGGTATGAAAATACAATACCAGCCGTGGCAATCGAAGAGAACACCCCCTGCCAGCCAGAAGGAAAGAATCCGCCGGCCGAAGCGTCCGTAAAGTGACCGCCGTGAAAAACCGTTACCAGAAATGCCACAATAACCAGCGTAATAATCCCCAATTTCCACCATACCAAGGCATTGTTAAGTTTCGAAAACCAGTGAATACCAACCACATTCACCAAGCTAAATAGAGCCATTAGACCGATAGCAACAGCAAAGCCGGGCCCCGTAAGTATGGGATCACCATATTTATCAAGATGTTGCAACCAGGGGATATAGTTGTTTGCATATTGTAGAGCCGCTAAAACCTCAATGGAGGTAGTCGAAGCTGCCGCGATCCAGGTTATCCAGCCGAAGGTATAACTCGTAAAAGAACCGAAGGCAAAATGTGGGAACCGTACAACGCCTCCAGAAACGGGAAACATGGTACCCAGCTCTGCATAACTGAGTCCAATAAAAATAATCATTATTCCGCCTATAGCCCATGCAATTATAGACGCAGGGCCCGCTTCTTCGGCAGCAGTAAGCGCACCAAAAAGCCAACCGGATCCAATAATTGAGCCCACTGCTGCAAATAATAAACCGATTATGCCTAAATCGCGTCGAAGTCGTGTATCATCCGAATGGCTCAGATTATTGGAATTATTTTCCATTTTTTATACCCATTTAGATTTACTAAATGCGTAAGGCGGGAATTCCAAATCAGACGAACTATATTTAAAAATTAAATTGGAAAACATAGTTCATTGTATTGATGTTATAAACAGGATGGACAGTTTTATAAACATATAAGGGAACAGCAGCCTACGCATAATTAAAATTTTGAACTATTTAAAAATATACCTAATCCGATAATATTCAATCTGTAAACGTAAATTCTTCATCCATATTCTATCAAAAATAATTTATACCCTGTTTAGAATTTAAAACCCCATACGGTGATGAAAACAGGATACTTTTACGGTCGTCTGCCAACATTTATCTGCTAAACGCCTTTATGATAATCAATACGTAGCTGAAAGCCTACTTGGATATGTATTTACAATTGGGGACTAACTTCATTGAACGGAGCAGTAACTTCTGCTTTTTAGGATGTAGGCATCCGCTCTTAAAACTTTTCAGAATAATCTCAAAGCTTCTTCTTATGATTCTGTAAAATAAGTACCGTTAGCATGTATTTGATCTCTTACATCCTGAAGTGCTTTTCCCATATGATTCTCAACCGTTTTTCGGGTAATATCCATAATCTGCGCTATCTCTTTATAGCTCAAACCATGTTTCCGATGTAATTCAAATACCATCTTCCTGCGCTGTGGCATTTGTTCAACAATCTCCCAAATTTCCGCCACGAGGGTGATTTCCTCATTCGATAAACTAGCATCTCCCTCCCCGATACTTTGAAAATCTTCCTCATAATATTGTTCAGCATACTCTCTGTGGGTCTTTCTTTTTTCCAGCTGATTTAAAGCCTGGTTACGAACGGCCTGATAAAGATATACCGACAGTGAATAATAGACACTCCAGTTTTCACGATTCCTCCATATTTTGAGGAACACATCCTGAACACAGTCTTTTGCCAGATCAGGCGATTTTACCAGCTTAACGGCGAAACCACAAAGCCGGCTGTAGTATTTAAAGAATATCTCTTCAAACGCATGCGTATCGCCTCTGCGAACTCTGTCAACCAGCCTGACATCCTTATCATTATTTAACCCATTGTTTTCCATAAATGAGCAAGGTCATTACCAGATATTACTAATTACCTTATCCTTCCGTAAAATTTTCTAACCCCTTGGAAATCAGCTGTACCTCCTGCCATTGATAATATAGCTTTCATTAAATTGATAACAAATTAATAAAAATCAGTTATTTACTAGTAAAAAAGCGGCAGGTGTATACCCACCGCTTTTCTTAAATGCCATATTTTCTCTGAACGGGAGGACGTTTCAGAATTAGTTATCCTCATCCTTCATCTCAATTCCTGCAGGTCTACGATGTCCAATGCCATCCGGGGGACCATTATAATAGCGGAAAGTTTCTATCACTTTACCATCATCGTTATAAACACCATCCCGAACTTTTTTCATGTATTCCTTGCCTTCATCTCCCGGTAAATCGCTCGGATCCGGTCCCCGGTAGTGCAACCAATTTGAACTGTATTGACTAATATATTTGGAGTTTGCTTCAACCACCTGTTTGCCATACGCGGTGACATCTATCTTGGTATTTTGAGTAGAAGGTAACCCGCCAAAAAAGAGACATTCGGGAATCCAATGAGCCTCTAATCCCTCGTGTATGATTTGAGCTGGAAAAAGCAACCTCCATTCGGCCATGCGAACAGCATCGGCCGCCAGGTAAGATGCTGCCCGGTGATCCGTCTTATGCCAATATTGATAACCGTAACCCGGATCGAAGGCAATCATCACATCCGGCTTTAACTTTCGAATCCATCGTACCATCCTTCTTAGCACGGATAATCTATCCGCAAATTCCACCATCCCGTCGGTGTATCCAAGATTGATATAGTGATCTTCGGGAATACCAAGAGCTTTTAAAGCATCAACCTCTTCCTGCCGACGTATCTTGGACAAATGATCGCGGGTCATATTGGGATCTTTCGTTCCTACATTGCCTGTAGTCAAAATCATCACATACACCTGATTTCCATGGTCCTGTAACATTGCCATAGTGCCGTGTGAGCCACCGTCATCATCGGGATGGGCACCAATAAATAAGATTGTCTTCCCCTTCCATTCACTCACAGGCGTCTTTGGTTGCGCCCAAAGCAGCGAGGGTAAAATCAGTAGTGCAAGTAATCCATATAGTTTTTTCATAGTAATACCTATGGTTTGTTTAGATTTTAGATGTCAAAAAAATTGCCATCGGACGAACCCTTCTATCGCTTCATATTCTGCCAGACCCAGTGCATCATAAGAGCGTGCGGTTCCCCGGTTACGTTGGTCCAGCCGCTCCCAGAACTCCCTGCTGTCGTGTCCGGGATAAAGGGGCCGATCCTTTTGTGATTCGTGTTTAAATACAGCATTTCGTTTCCGGGTAAGTTCTCCCGGACTTAAGGGCACAGCCATCTCAATTTCATGGACTTCCCATTCCTGCCAGGCGCCCCTGTACAGCCAGACATAGCAATCGCTAAACCAATCTTCATCTTTCGTTTGCTGGAGAGCTTTTTTCAGGGCTTCAAAACAAATACGGTGGGTTCCGTGGGGATCGGACAAATCACCGGCCGCATAAATCTGATGAGGCTTAACATTTCGCAGTAATGAGACCATAATATCAATATCTTCCTCACTAAGTGGCTTCTTTCGACTGCTCCCGGTCTCATAAAATGGCATATTCAAAAAATGGACATGCTCAAGAGGAATCCCTACATATCGACACACTGCTTTGGCCTCGCCCTCCCGGATCAATCCCTTAACTTTGCGCAACTCTTCGGTATCCACATCCATCAGCGTTTTCTCAGCAAGATACTTCCTGATATCACTAAATACCTTCTGCACTTCTCCCGTCTCCAACCCGAAAGCTTTGTGATAATCGATTACAAAATCGGCAAAACGAATCGCCTCTTCGTCATAGATTCCATTGCTCCCTGAAGTTTGATAGGCTACGTCGATCGTATGTCCGTGCTCGACCAGCCGCATCAGCGTGCCTCCCATCGAAAACACGTCATCATCAGGATGCGGACTAAATACCAGCACTTTCTTGGGAAACGGCTTGGCTCGCTCCGGTCTATAGGTGTCATCCGCCGATGGTTTACCGCCCGGCCACCCGGTGATAGTATGCTGAATCTGGTTAAAAACGGCGAGGTTGATATCGTAAGCCGGTCCCTCGTAAGTGATGAGATCACTCAGACCATGCTCATTGTAATCTTCATCGGTTAGTTTTAAGATCGGTTTATCCACTTTCTTGCAGAGCCAAACGACTGCTTTTTTGACCATTGATTCCGTCCACTCACAAGGACCGACGAGCCAGGGCGTTTTTTCCCGCGTCAATTCTGAAGCCGCAGCTTTATCCAGAATAACCTGCGTATTCGGATGTTCCTGCAAGAAAGTAGCCGGCACCTGCTCCGAAATATGGCCTTCAACCGTTTGGCCAATAATATTGGCTTTATGTTCGCCCCACCCCATCAGGATAATTCTCTTCGACTCCAGAATAGTGCCAATCCCCATCGTAATCGCTTGACGAGGTACGTTCTCTTCCCCGAAGAAATCCCCTGCCGCATCATTTCGTGTCAATGTATCCAGCGTGATAAGCCGAGTACGTGATTTTTTTACGGATCCGGGCTCGTTAAATCCGATATGCCCCGTCCGGCCAATTCCCAGAAGTTGCAAATCAAGCCCCTTGGCTTCTTCAATCATCTTCTCGTACTCAAGGCAATAGTTATCAATCTCTTCCCGGTCAATCGTACCGTCGGGGATGTGTACATTCTCTTTTTTAATATCAATATGATTGAAAAGATTCTCATTCATAAACCGAACGTAGCTCTGCTTGGCGGCAGGCTCGATGGGGTAATATTCATCCAGGTTAAAGGTCACGACATTTTTAAAGGAAACACCTTCTTCTTTGTGATAGCGAATCAGCTCATCATAAACGCGAATAGGCGTAGACCCCGTGGCCAATCCCAATATTGTTTGGGACCCCTGTGCCTCATTTTGCAGAGTTAATTCCACGATCTGACCCGCCACATATTTAGAAGCTTCGCTCGGGCTTTCGTGGACCTCTACCGGAATTCGCTCGTAGATACTTGTATCGATCATCAAATAATAATAGTCCCCATTTCTAGCTTTTACTTTGTTAAGACCGCTCAAAAGTCTTCTCCCCCCAGTCAATCTGATATTTTTCTTTATATGAGAAAATGACAGGCGACTCACTTTACATTCGATTTCGTTGGGGGAAAGCGGATTCCATCCTGTCATAGAATGTTACAGGCAACAATAATTAATCACTATTTAAATGACACCTACGGCCCTTTCGCTATTCAAAAAACTCCTATTGGGCTTAGTGTGTCTGTGGTTTATGGGGATATCGTTCCCACTCTTTGCCCAGGATGCCATTCCCATCCCCAAAGTAAATGGACAAATAGTCTTCGACGGAAAATTGGATGAGCCTTTCTGGAAAGATTTGAAACCACTCCACATGGTGATGTACGCGCCGGTCTACAAAGGAAAACTTTCTGAAAAAAATAATATTTACCTGGTGTACGACCACAACTATATCTATTTAGCTGCCAACTTGTACTATCACAGAATAAAGGATATTCGCTCGAACTCTCTGTATCGCGACCAATACAGCAGCGACGATACTTTTGCGTTGATCCTGGATACTTTTAACGACAATGAAAATGCACTCTGGTTTTTCACAAATCCGGCCGGTGTCCGGTTCGACGTGCTGATTTCAAATGATGCTCTTGACAACAACTTCGACTGGAATACCTACTGGGATGTCCTCTCGGTTCGTACGGATTGGGGATGGTCGGTAGAGATGCGGATTCCCTTTTCCAGTCTGGGCTTCCAGGAAAATAACGGGCGTGTCATTATGGGAGCAGAGATATATCGGTTTTTATCCAAACGAAACGAGCGATATGTGTATCCCGATATCCCGCCAAAGTGGGACAATGGGTTTCGTAAACCTTCAAAAGCGCAAAAGATCCTGCTTACAAATATTAATAGCTCCAATCCCGTATATATTACTCCCTATATTTTAGGCGGATTTGAACAACAAGCTCAACTCAATGAAAGCAATACTTCGTACGGCTCGCATCATGACTGGACCCATGAGCCAGGAGCAGATGTTAAGCTAAATCTGACGAGTAATATCACTGTAGACCTTACGGCAAATACCGATTTTGCCCAGGTGGAGGCCGACAATCAACAGGTTAATCTCACTCGGTTTCCGCTGTTCTTTCCCGAGAAACGTCAATTTTTCCAGGAACGCTCCTCTATTTTTAATTTCGGATTTTCGAGACGAAGCCGTCTTTTTCACAGCCGTAGAATCGGCCTGTCCTCGACGGGTCAAGCCATCCGTATCTATGGAGGAACCCGGTTGGTCGGCAAGTTGAACAATACAGATATCGGATTCATCAATATGCAAACAGCCGCAAGTACTAATCTGCCTTCAGAAAATTTTGGCGTATTTCGGATTAAACGAAAAGTTTTTAATCGTTACTCTACCGTCGGCGGCATGTTTACCAGTCGTATTGGTAATGGCGAAACAGACAATTTTGCCTATGGACTGGATGCCAGCATTCGTGTTGTCGGAGATGAATATCTCACTGCAAAATGGGCCCAAACATACGAACAGCAACCATTCGATATGATTCCCAATGCCCGGATGTATTTCCAGTGGGAGCGACGTCGCGACAGTGGCCTCAGTTACCAACTCGAGTACGACCGCTCCGGGGCCCATTTCTTACCAGCTGTAGGGTTTATAACGCGCCGTAACTTTTCGCTCTATCAAAATCGGGTCGAGTACCGCTGGATTACTGACTCATCACCAATCTTTCAGCAAATATGGATTAATAACCTAACCATTATGTATGTCCGAAACAGTGATCATCAGGTGGCCAGCGGGCTGATTAACCCCCATTTCGGCTTTGACACCAAGGGCGGATCTCAATATCGGGCGCAGTACAACATCCAGTACGAAAATCTGCAGCGAATATTCACTTTGTCAGAAGAAAATAACGTCGTCGTGCCTGCGGGCAGCTACTGGTACGGTAACCTGGAATTTAGCTATGAGGCTCCCAACGGCTGGAAATTGCGTCCCGGTTTATCATCCAAAATCGGTCAATTTTACGACGGTATACAAGCTACCGCAGGGCTGTCGGCAGAATGGAATATCTCTTCTCATCTTGAAATCAGCGACGAATATGAATACACCTATATTCGTTTCAAAAAACGTAATCAACGGTTTCATACTCACCTCAATCGCTTGCGTTTCCGTTACGCCCTGAATACACACCTGTCCCTGACCACTTTCGCCCAATATAACAGTGAGATTAACAAGACTAGCATCAATGCCCGCTTTCGATATAATTTTGAAGAAGGAAATGATCTATGGATTGTCTATGACGATGTACTGAACACCCGGCGCACACAAACCGGACAGCCCCATCTTCCTTTATCTAATTACAGGGCCCTTCTCATCAAACTTACTTACACCTTCAAATTCAATGACTAAGTAAAAATGCGACTTAATATTCATTAAACCCCTTTTTTTTAAAGAAACTTGTATTTATTATTTACAGATGACCGTTTTTTGTTATTCTAAATTATAAATAGATATTCTGCTTGTATAGCCCTACTTTATCAAGTTACATTTAATTACCCACCTATCAGTTATTTTTGAAAAGACGCGTTTATGCAACTCCTTTCATTGATTTAACTAATAGGTGGACACAAAACAATACAGTATATTTTATGACACAAGGAAAAGTTAAATTTTTCGATACCAAAAAAGGATTTGGATTCATCAAGCCGGATGACGGTGGAAAAGATGTTTTCGTCCACCGCAATAATGTTGAGAATCTGGACTACAACCAGGGACTTGAAGATAATGAAGCTGTTGAATTTGAAGTAGAAGAGACCCCTAAAGGTCTGAGCGCAGTCAACGTTCGCAGCCTGGATTATAAATAGTGTCAACTTTTTTGATACTTGATTCAAAAAGCCCGCTTCTAAGCGGGCTTTTTTATTGTTTAAATAATCAGGTCTCACAAAAATTTATAAAGACGGTTTCAAATTAGTTTGTAAAACTGCTATATTTGGAGCCTTCAAAACGAAACTTGCCCAAGTGGCGGAATTGGTAGACGCGCTAGCTTCAGGAGCTAGTGGGACCTAGTCCCGTGAAGGTTCGAGTCCTTTCTTGGGCACCATAAGATTTGCTAATATTCCCGTAACCTATTGGTGCTCAACGTACTAATAAGTAACGGTTTTTCTTTTGGTAGAACAAATTCAGTAAAAAGTCTGATATAAGCCCATAAGCATTTTGATCAGAACAAACCTATTAGTATCTCTTTAATACCTATCCGAACAAATCTGCTTGGTTCACTTTTGGATCAATTGTAGGATAAAACACACCAATTATCACAAAAGGATTGTTAGCCTTCCTTCTATGCCATTGTAAAGTTGTTCCAAGGAATAAGTATAAGTCCTTTTTTGACATAAACTCATCCCAATATTTTTTCCGAACCTGTCTTAATGCTTTTTCTTCATTACCATCAGCACGTCTGAGACAATTCCAATAGAGTGCTCCAATCTCTCAGTCTTCGATCATCAGGCGAGACATTTTCCCATCCTCGTCTTCAAATTTGTAGTAAAACTTATAAGGCAATTTATCTACTGTATCGGCATCTCCTTCTCCACCTCGCTCATCAAATAAGTCTTTTTGTTGTATATTTTTCTGAAAATTACCTTGCCATTCCCTCTCATCTTCTTCCCATTCGAAATCAATAAATTTAATTGGTTTAAAAGTGGTTAACGAAACAAAGTTTGGTTCTTTTGAATCCTCAATTAACTGTGTTTTCGAAGTATAAATTTTAGGACCATTATCCAAGACTATATCCTTTCTGGCCTGAAATCATCTTGCCGTCCTTCTAAGTCAATTTCCACCCATTGATACTTACTGTACTGACCTTCATCTCTTAAAAAGCGAAAGGGCACGGGATATATCCGGACCCATTTACTATCTTCGGTAATACCAGCAGTACAAACTAATTCGTCATATGATCGTGAAGGTAGAGGATAGGCCTTTACAGTTATGAGTACCCTCTTTCTCTCTTGTCCCGATTGTGCCATAAAAATTAACTTTAATTAAAGATGCTCAATAGGAACCTCATATTTCTCTGTTAAGTAATTTGATACTTTATGCCGATGACAACAAGAAGGTTCCCTTTCAAAGCAGGTTATTGCTATTCGTTTATGTTCTTTGAATAATTCGTAAATCTCTTTTAACTCTTTGGTTCTATAAGGCAATGTTTCTTCTTCGTATTCCTCAAATAGTCTATCGTAATCAGCTTTACTATCCAGATTTTTTCTTTTGTCTGATTCAATACCCAACTCTGGAATATGCATAAATTTAATACCTAGTTTCCCACACATATTTTTTAGTTGGCTCTTATTAAAGCCAAACTTCATACTCATGGAATTCTTGCGAACATCTACTAATAGTCTCACATCTCGGCTAACCAGCTTGTCATATAGGCTTCCGCTTTGATTCCCTCATATCCGATGGTATATAATCGCTCCTCCTCATTTTTAGGACGAACCAACGCAATGCTGTTTAAGGATTCTTTATCCAGGTACCGTTCGGCTATGGTGCTGTTGATTGCATAAAAGGGATAATGTAGATAGGTATATCGAACCAGCTCTTCATAGCCGGCATTTTTAAACCGATTATGCAAATCTTCTAATATTTTTTGATCTGCTTGCTTGAGCTGACTCTTATAATCTTCTTCAGTATCAACGATCCACTTTTTGCTGTCTTTCAGCAGCCCATATTTGATCATGGTTCCTTTATCAGACCGCGCCTGCATGGAAAAGTCCCCGTATTTATAGGGAATAAACTCATAGGCCGGCTTTTGCTGTTGGCGACTAAAAACCAACAACAGTTTTTGGAAGCGTGTGGATTTAAGTTTGCCTCCAAACTGCTGTAATAGAGCTAATATGACTTTGCGGCGATAGTACAATTTTTCAATTAGATTTAATTCAAAATCAACACGTCTATTCTGAAGGCATTTTAGCCCCCTTGGACTGATTATGATACCTTCATAACAGCTCTCCATTTTCAAGTAGAGTTTTGCCAAGATCGAGCATGGCATTGACTTCCCGCTCATGGGTAAACACTTCTCCATGATCTACAACAGGTTCTTTTGATTTTACCTGCTGCTGATGTTTGGCTGAAGACATCTATAAACTAACCGTCTCATTTTTTATGAATGATTTGTAACATATTGTTAAAAATACAAGAATTGCCATAACAAAAAAGATACTCTCAAATAGTTTTTACTAGAGATATTTATTGTATTCATAAAGAAAAGAAATCAGCCATCCTGCCTTTAATAGTTATTCGATGATGCTGTCTATGTTCCTTCATCCATTCGCAGAAGTTCCATCGCGTGAATCGTTTTCATCTGTTATTAAATATGAATAAATAAAAAATGAACTTGCCAAAAAGCTCACTAATCAGTAGGCTATGCAAGTTAATATTCAACAAATATTTAATATCCAATGTACCATTTTCGAGGAATCCGGCAACGTTCATCTAATCCCAACATAATCAAAAAATTTCGCCCCCTAAGAGATTTCCTTCTGATCCTGCCTCTGCTCTTAATTCTCAGTTGCTCGTCAAGGGATCAGCAGTACAAAGCCGCTCAAGCTCCAATACAGGTCATGGGACGTCATATTAACGAGAATGGTGCTATAAAATTTGCGGCTTCCGGCGTTACCTTTTATATGAAATTTCAAGGCTCACATCTGGATGTGGATCTCCAGGATGAGTTTCGGGATTCCACTAATTATAACTGGTTTACTGTGATTGTGGATGGGGGGGCCCCTAAACGATTTCGCACCCGGCCCGGCAAAGAATGGTATACCTTGGCTGACAGTTTGCAATCCGGTGAACACAAACTGATTTTGAGTAAAGCCACAGAAGGACAAAATGGACATAATAAGCTGATTGCAATCCGGACCGGCAAATTGCTGCAGCCTGCTCCCCTTCCCAAACGAAAAATAGAGTTTATTGGTGATTCAATTACCTGCGGCTATGGTGCAGATCCTCGTAACGTTCCTTGTGATAAGGGTAACTGGTTCGATCCTACACATGCATGGCTTGCCTACGGCCCACGGTTAGCTCGTCATTTTAATGCTCAGTGGATGCTAAGCTCGGTATCCGGCATTGGGATGCACCGCAACTGGAATTCACCCGGTCCCACCATGCCGGATGTATATGGCGGCGTCTATATGGAATACACTGACTCTATCACTCCTTGGGATTTCAGTCGATACACTCCGGATCTTGTTGTAATCGCATTGGGAACAAATGATTTTTCGGAGGGGGATGGTAAAAAGCCCCGACCGGACCTCGACGGTGACGCCTTTGTAAATGATTATACTCAGTTCGTCGGACGCGTCCACAAAAACTACCCGGATGCCAGGATCCTGCTTCTGAACAGTCCCATGTTTGGCAAATCCCAAAGAGAAAAATTGGCCGGCTATCTGCAACGCGTGATCAAAAATCGGAAAGCTGCGGGCGATTCAACAATTACCCGATTCGCTTTTGACAAAAAATATGACAACGGCTGTGACGGGCATCCAGATTTTAAACAACAGGCCATCATGGCTGAACAGCTGGAACCCAGGATCAGCTCATTTATGGGATGGCAGTAGTTTGAGCATCCTCTTAAAGAATTCGGGCGGCCTTGTTCCACAGTCACCACCATATTATTATTTCATTAAATATGGTGGGAAAGGCAAGGGAGGTATCGCAACTGGGACGGGAGATTTCCATGTCGCCCCATTAAAAAACAGGGGACGGACCTCCTCTTTTTAAAGTAAATTGGATATTCAGTCCGAGAGTTGAACGTCCCCATCGGGCGACTGGTTTTGTCGTCCCGTAGGTTGGAAGGCCCCATACCCCCGAAGAAACCTAAAAAAATCGTGCTGATATTGTAAAGCCTGCCGGATCCGCCCGACCGCAAATCCAGATCCGGTCCGAAATGTAGCTAATCTCCAACTCAGGCTAAATAGCTTTTAGTTTGAGAAAATGCTGCGCATCGCAATGATATGATATTTGCGGAGATCCCTGAGATACTTTTCGTTCAACGAATTATTCGTATTGGGGACTCCTTCAAAAGAAAATTTGCACGATATAAAGCTTGGGTATCAAGCTTGATACTAATACCAATTCAATAAAATCATCTACTGCACAAGATTATTTAGATATGTACGTTTGGCAGATGCATCTAATCTTGGAAAACTATTACAATAATATAACTATGGACATAACGAAGGTTTCATTACCAATTTTCATGCTTTCTTTACTAACGTTTGTAAGCTGTGCCACATCCCAAAGTGTTTCAGCGGATACTCGAACAAGAACCTTTAATGCCGACTATAATAAAACATTTCAAGCAGTCGCTCAGACGCTGAGTAACGAAGGCTATACACTGGATTTCAGCGATCCAAAAAGCGGGGTTATTAACACGGATTATCAAGCTGGCTCTGCATTTAAATCCTTATTATCCAACAATGAAGAAATCAGTGTAGATGCCATTCTCAATAAAAAAAATAATGGCACCCAGGTAAAACTCAGGATAGATGTTGAAAATATCGGACCGTCAACGGGTGGGAAATCCGACGATATGACGAAAACTCAGGTTATTAATTATTATAAAAATCTTTTCATGAAAATTGAAGATAATCTTTGAGATCCGGGGCCGGGCGATGTCAGCTCTTGTTTTCTAAATGCAATTATTCCATATCGATTCGCGGGTTTGGAATCTATTCTTCCCTACCCAATAAGTACTATGATTTACAGGATTTTCTTAATGGCAGGATTGAACTCCTTCGGGATGCTGGTTTCTGGATGCTGGATACGGAGGCAAGAAACCTTTTGAGAATAGGGCGAATAATAATTGGACGGACAACGGTTTACATGTAGGACGAGCAGCTTGCTCGTCAAAACCATTCCCCTCGAACTATTTCAAGTTTGAAACTTGAAACAGAACATTATTCTAACGTTGCTTTGGAAGAACACCCCACCCTAAGTCCTGTCTGCCGGCTCAGAGGGCATTGCCTCTTAGATCCTACGCGAACTTATTCAGGGAAATATGTTCTCCCGACTGCTGTCGGGATTGAAAAACACAAGCCCTCCGCTCAGGATGACATCAATTTTTACTAGGTTTTCATGTTGTGAGAGGGTTGTACCCTCGAATCAGAGACAAGTGTTTCGGGAGTTAAACTCTCTCACAACAACAAGGTATTTCATAGCAAGTGCAATAGATGCCAAATCAGGGCTTCCCATTTTAGACTCTCTCCGTAATTACGGATTGGCCTGTCTAGGATGACAATGTTTTTGCTGGTTGAGGAGGGTGCTTTATTTTTTTATTTCAACTGCCCCATAAAGTCATCCCGAATCCCCTTTACGGGGTGAGGGATCTCAATTGTCAACATTGGCCAAACCTTTAAAAAGATATTCACTCTGCCATTACATTTGAGACGTGTTCGCCAACTGGCTGATACCTCTGCGTCAGGCGCCGGACACGGTATCCCTGAAATAACTCGCGGGTGTTTGGGGGCATTGATTGCCTCTTTGATTCTACGC
>Ga0102962_1000579_pt1 | contig 16725 bp, 17 predicted proteins | sample SalPonF2_C_D2_MG_FD_84519 | JGI IMG/M metagenome (GOLD analysis project Ga0102962, IMG submission 84519) | Salt pond soil microbial communities from South San Francisco under conditions of wetland restoration - Salt Pond MetaG SF2_C_D2_MG ...
ATGACTTGCGCCAATACCAACACCTATACTAATTAATTGTAAATTGATCGGTTCAATCACAAGCAATATAGCTTTTTTAGCAGATGGTCTGAACCCCAGTTTTAGGTTTGGACCAAATTCTACACCTATGGCATGATCCTTCACAGATTTTATATTTCCATTTTGCGAATTTTTATTTTTCACATATTTCTTACCACTATAAAAATAATAACCCAGGGAGCCACGATAACCCAATTGAAATTGAAAGTTGCTTTTTGTTCTTGTGCCAACAATTCTACCATTATCTACAAGCCCGACGTTTAAAAAATATTTGTAATGTTTTTCACCGTTTATCTTTAAATAATTTTGTATATCTGAGTGATCAACCGATTGCCCATATTTTAATTGGATGCCATAAGATCTTGCTCCTTTGTAGTATCCGATTTCTGTACCGAACGACAGGAATCCATTATAATTTACTCCCGTGAATAGAAGATCAAATTTATTTGAGGGTTGCAAATCATTTGAGGCAATTATATCAACCGTATAGATTGGTTGAAAATAAACTCCCTTAGGATCTATATAATTAGAATCTTGAGCTTGTGCTGAGAAAATGCTTACAAAAAGAAGTAAGTAAAGACACTGATGAATTTTAGTCATTTTGACTGATTTTGATGAATAATATGCCAGAATGGTATCTTAAAAATATGATTTTATCAAACTGAAACCAGTTAGAATTTTTATTTGGAATAACTCTCTTGTGCAAGCGACTTCATTAATGAACAGTATACAGCTAGAAATCACGAGTTTAGCTGCTGTTTGTATAGTTTTTATCCCTTATTCATGATTCTTGAGTTGAAACGTTGAAATACACCTAATGACAGATCTTATGAGTACTTAAACAATTTTTTAAAAAGTTTACTAATAAATGAGATGAGGGTCAAGGATTCTGGACGAACCTGACGTGGTATTGGTTTCTTCACTGCCGGGTTCAGGATAAAATTATCCCAAGAGGGGTATATAGCTTCGCAAGTATTTAGGCAGGAGAAGGATCCGATTCGGCTGTTGAGAGGGGTTTTGCACCTAATGGATGTTACGAACGGTTGTTTTGGTTGTAGGGGGCAAAAAATTTTGATTGTGTTGATCTTAATCAGCGGCTGAGAGAAGGGTAGTGCAGGTGACCCTATCTGAAATCACCCACATTTTGATTTTTTAAAAAGGTAAACATTTCCTCAATAATAGAGATACCACGTCGAAAAAATACCTAACACTATTTATTGATTCTTGCCTAAGCGTATGTGTTTTTAAAGCGAGATCACCCTATACCATTTAATCCATTTTAGTCAGTCGAACCAACTTCTATGACTAAAATCCTTTTACAATTGCTAATGCTCTTTTTACATGTTCATCAGGCGTAATTTTATCCCTTTTGGACGAAAATGTTTCTACAATATTTCCTTTTTTATTAATAACAAATGTAGTTCTTGGAATGAAACCATGGTTGACCGGCTTGCCCCGTACGTCCTTCACGCCGGATTGGGGGGGGATTAAATTCAGGCCGTAGGTTGCAGCAATTTTACCACCCGGGTCGGAGGCTACCGGAAACTCGCCGGCGCAATAACTTGAATCAGATGAGAATGTATCCAAACGTTGAATCCCATCCGCAGATACACCGATAATGGTAGCTCCCGCTGCTGTAAATTTATTTTTAAGCTGAGCGAAAGTATGCGCCTCCAAATCGCATCCTCCTGTATAAGCAGCCGGAAAGAAGTAAAGCACAACGGGCCCCTTTGACAAAGCCTTTTTTAATGAAAATTCAAATTCATTTCCGGCCTGAGTAGCCTTAGTGGTGAACATGGGGGCCTTAGCTCCCTTTGATAACATCGATGAATCCGATGATTGGGCAAAGCCAGACGAGGTAATAAAAAAGCAAAAAACGAAGACTAAAACCGAGGGAAAGCAATATTTCTTATACATAATAGATTTTAAATATATTTAAATGCATTGATAACTGTACAATAAAATCAATAGGTTTGCAATTAATATTTTGCCTTTGAACGCCTTGTGTTTAACAAAACGACATTGACTAACTATTTAAAAAATAATACCGTTCCTTTAAGGATGTTATTTGGTTGGTTCCTATAAAACGTGGTTTAGCAAAGCCTTTGCTCTTTATCAGGAAGAAGCTAAGGAACATACCAAACGCCCTGACTACATTTGTTACCTGTGAAAATTTTGTTGGTGGGGTATTTAATTTAAAAATAAGCCATCTTGCTTCTTAATCCAGCGTAACAAAAACAGATGTTCGGGTTCTATTGTTGATAGCATGGCTTTTATGTCCACGTCCTGTCATATCCTCGACGAGTAGAATATCCCCGGTCGAAAATCGTCTCACTGTGCCATCTCCGATCTCTATATCAACAGCGCCATTCAGCATTAGCACGTACTGGCGTTGGGGCGCATTATGCCAGTCGTAATCATAATTGGGACCGGTTTGACGGAAAATGATACCGGTTGCATCTATTTTTTTCGAAAGTTGACCGATATCACCCGCATCATCAAGGTCTATTTCAATATCCTCGAAATGCGACTCATTATCTGAGCCGGTATAAAGTCGTGTGATCTGCATATCGATTAGTGTTTATTAGCTAAAATATTGGACATCATTCCACGAACTATTTTTATTTCTTCTTTAATGATAGTGTGTCCCATACCGTTATAAATTTGTTTGTTAACATCTGCATTTAGCTTTTCAAACACCGCTTCGGTTTCATTGATACGTTCTTTGGGTACATGAGGATCTATGTCGCTGCATCCTATGAAAACAGGTGTCTGTTCCATCGATCCTGTATAATCTTCCTTATTTATTGTAGTGCCAATTAATCCACCGCTGAATGCAACAACTCCTCCTAACATTTGTGGATGACGAGCCGAGAATTCAGTTGTCAGGCAGGCACCCTGTGAAAAGCCCAGCAAGATAATCTTCTCTTTGGGAATGCCAACTTGCACAATAGATTCCAGCAGATCATACAAAAGTTGCAGTCCGCTAGAAATACCCGGCTGGTTTTTTTCTCTGGGCTCTAAAAATGAATAGGGATACCACGTATGATGTTGTGCCTGGGGAGCAACATAATGAAAGTCCGGTTGTGCAAACTCATCTGCCAGCGAAAACATACCTTCGGCCAAGGCGCCGCGCCCGTGCACCATAATCATAGCTGCTTTCGCTCGTGATAAAGAGGCTCCATGTTCAAATATTTCCGCTTTTTGATGCGGACCTTTAAATGGTTTTTGAGCATTAACTCTAAATAAAGCCATTATATTGGATTTATGGATTTGAAATTAGGTAGTAATTTCCGGGAGGCGTTTTGCTATCATCGTTCGTCGTGATTCCAGCCATGGGGGAAGAATGAGTTTCTGCCCAAGTTTGTCGGCATCTTCATCTACAGTAAAACCAGGGCCGTCTGTAGCAATTTCAAATAAGACACCACCAGGGGAACGAAAATAAACCGAGTGAAACCAGTGTCGGTCAATAACTTTTGTGGGATTTAACCCAATTTCTAAAACCTTTTTCCGCATTGCTTTTTGTTCATTTATATCTTTCGCTCGAAAAGCTACATGGTGTATTATTCCCCGTCCATTTGCGGATGGTTTTTCTTCTCCCTCCTCTATGACGAGCGACCCGCCAATTGGGGCATCAGTAGTATATAGACGGGATTTCCCGGAACTGGCCACTTCTTTAAAACCGAGTACATTTTTTAAGACATCGGCCGTAGCTTTTGCTTCTTGTAAAAGGAAGGTTGTGCCCTTAAACCCCCGGATGCCATGTTCAGCTGGTACGGAACCTTCATCCCATGCGGGTAGTTGCTTTGAATATTCATCAAATACAAGTTCAAGCTGTAGGTGATCAGGATCTTTAAAACCTATTGCTTGTTGTCCAAATCGATCATAGGGACCATCAAAATCTAAGCCTTCTTCTCCTAAATGTCCGGCCCAGTAATTTATTGAATCTACCGGTACAGCAAAAGCAACCTTTACGGCTTCACCCAATCCAAACTTGCCCTGTCGTGCCATCGGCCAGGGGAAGAATGTAAGATTGGAACCCGGTGCCCCGTTTCCATTTCCATAAAATAAGTGATAGGTACCGGGATCATCCTGATTTACGGATTTTTTTACCAATCGCATCCCCAGTGATTTTACGTAAAAGTCGACGTTACGCTGTGCGTTTCCCGCTAAGGCTGTAATGTGATGAATACCTTTATGATGTTTCATATTCATAATATGATGGACGATTTTATTGCATTTTCTTTGTCTAGCTGGATACTATACCTGTTGTCTTAAATTTTCTTCATCCCAACCTGCCGTTTTTACCCCTGCTTGATAAGCGCTTTCCAGAAAGTTGATCAAGGTTTGTTTTGGATCAACTGTTTTACGGACATCATCATACATTAACAGTGCCATAGGACTTCCGTTTTGTTTTATCCATTGGGCCTCTTCAGGCTGGAGGGGTTCTTGGTCAATGCCCTTTGGAGCAGGATAGGTATAGGAGTAAAAGGCAGGATCGCGAACGTCCTGATCGCCCGGCCAAAAACCAAAACTGATAACTTCATGGGAATAGGCCTCTCGCTCAACCTGACTTGCCTCCGACATATCCGGACCGCGTCTGCCGGAAAATCGTGTGACCGCCAAATCAAAGCTGTGCCAATAAAGTTGTACCGGACAAACTTTTCCACAAAAGGTACTACCAAACTCTTTTAAGATATGATCGGTCTGTCTGAGGATTTGCCAGTAGCGTTCAATGTATTTGCGGTCATAACTGTGGTGTTCATTATCCTCGGCAAACGGAGTTGTGCTTTCATTATCATAAGGCTTGGCCAGAATATTGACATCAATATTGAGCGTATCCAAAAGAGTAAATAATTGTTTATAAAAGGATGCAACACTGAGCCCGTCTTTGAGAACAAAATTTTCTTGGGTCCCCTCACTGGTAACAACGCTAAGCCGGTGGTCAACAAAATTGAAAGTGATTTCGAAGCGACGATCATTTATGGGTATAGAATCGGTAGTTAGGCCCCGAGTATCTACATACAGAGGAACATGCCACCAATGATTCTGCTTTGGCATAAGCTCCATACGCACTTTCCCAACTATTTGGGCATACAGGTGAAGAGTTTTTTTAGTTGGTTCCCATTCTTCAAGCGGCAGTGGTGGAAAGGATTTATTCTTCATTTTTTAGTCTCTATTCTCTTTTGTTCCAGTTTTCTGCTTCGACTAAGCTCAAGTCAATTGTGCGATTATATTTATTACGGTACACTGATGTATAATAAGAAACAAGTTAATTTCGCGGTCTTATTTTTAGCTAAATTTCCTCTTATTCAACTTAGGCTTTCGGTCGTAATACTCAAAAATTAAGCAATCACCCATAAAGGGACACGCGAGGCTAAATTCACACGTTTTTTTAATGAATTTTATATACCTGCCTTCGACACTTGTCCCAATTAATTGGGTTATCCTTTTTGAGGGCGTATATGATTCTGGAGGATACACTCATTATACTTTCTAAACGGTGAGCTTATTTTAGAAGTAATATTGAAGAATTGTTATGGCTAACGGTTCTGTCCTAACAATTACAGCCGCATGCGCCAACGTTTCAATCTGTCCCTTAATTAAGTTCTGTGAGAGTTAATTTGCGGGGGAGTTATTTTTAGAGTCTTTTTTGTCGGATTTTTTCTTCCGATCTCCGGGTGATATAATTGAAAAGGAGGTAGTGTCAGTAGGCACGCTCGTAGGATGGATTCGGTCATGGACAACCCAGGCTTGCGGGTAGTTGCGTTTGATCAACTTCGTAAAATCATCAGCCATTTTCCGTTTATGGAAATCCCCTACATGTACTTTATAAAAGGGTTGTTTGAAAAATACATAGGCATTGGCAGAGTAACCGGCAATAGTCGTGTCGGCCCACATCCGAAATTGATTGGCTATTGAATCAGCCAATTGTACATTTCTTGTCGAAATGATTTGAATCCGGTATCCGTCGAAAGGATCACTGTTGATGGCGTTACCGGAACCCTTTTTAAGAAAGGCTTTGGGCATGTCTTGTCTTTCGGTGGCATAGGTATCACTGAGCTTGCTCCGATTATTTTTCAGCATGCGTTGTAGATCGGTCAGATTCTTCTGGGTTGTCATGGACGTGTCTGTGCTAAATGAACTCGAACCCTTTTTACGGCTGACATTTTTTGAAGTACTGCAACCACTGCTTATTACAATGATAAGGACACAGAAGATGGTAAGAATATTTCGGTAGCTTATGCTCATAAATTAAAATCCAACGGGATGCCAGGTTGTTTTCGTTTCTTGAAAATCAGTGATAAAATAGGGGCTTTCTGTTTCTTCCTCCAGCCAGGAACCAATTGATTTTCGTACAACACGTTTTAGATTTAAAGTGCTGTTCTTGTCAATTTGTTTCCTTGTTTCCTGTTCCACACCCGGATCGGTATAGAAAAAAGCGTTAACATCTTTATGGGTCGTCATATGTTCCATAAGTTCAGATCGATAGCCGGTTAGAATATTTACAACCCCGCCTGGGACGTCCGATGAGTTAAGCACTTCCGCTAAACTAACGGCACTCAACGGATATTGTTCTGAAGCAAGAACCACACAGGTATTGCCACCGACGATAACGGGGGCAATGACTGAAATTAATCCCAAAAGAGGCGACTCTTCGGGAGCCCAGACATTGACGACACCCATTGGTTCGGGCATCGAAAAGTTAAAATGTGAGCTTGCCACGGGATTAATGCTTCCAAATACCTGCTGGTATTTGTCCGACCATCCGGCATAATAAATGAGCCGGTCTATGGAAGCTTCAACCTCGGCTTGAGCTTTCTTTGTTTTGTATCCAATAGTTTCTAGTTCTCCAATGAACTGGGCCTTGCGAGTTTCCAGCATTTCAGCAATGCGATAGAGAATTTGTCCACGGTTATAGGCGGTTCGACTGCTCCAGCTGTCAACGGCACCGCGTGCTGCTACGACTGCATTACGCACATCTTTTCGGCTGCAGCGGCAAGCGTTGGCCAGGATATTATCATCGCCGTCATATACTTTATAGTATCGTCCGGATTCGGTACGTGGAAAGTTGCCGCCTATATACGTTTTATATGTTTTTTTAACTTCTATACGATCAGACATATTTGTCATTCATTTATTGTAATTTCACATAAGGATACAAGCCGTGCAATCCTCCTTCGCGACCTTCACCGCTCTCTTTGTATCCTCCGAATGGGGAGGTGGGGTCAAACTGGTTGTAGGTGTTTGCCCAGACCACACCATTGCGAATTTTACTGCTAACCTTAAAAATCTTGGATCCTTTATCCGTCCACACCCCACCGGCTAATCCATAAGGAGTATTATTGGCTTTATCAATACCTTCCGCTGCTGTTCGAAAAGTTTGTATCGTCAGAACCGGACCGAAGATCTCTTCCTGAACAATACGGTTCGACTGTCCCACATTGGTAAACAGGGTAGGGCGGCAAAAATATCCTTTTTCCGGAATGTCACATGAGCTTTGATACATTTCGGCTCCTTCGTTTACCCCGATTTCCAGATATTTGTTAATCTTTTCAAATTGTTCCTCGGAGTTAATAGCTCCGATATCGGTATTTTTGTCCAGCGGATCCCCAACAATAAGTGTTTCCATGCGATCCCGTAGCTTCCTAACAACATTGTCAGCAATGCCTTCTTGTACAAACAAGCGAGAGCCTGCACAGCAAACATGTCCCTGGTTAAAGAAAATAGCATTAATAATGCCTTCTACCGCCTGATCTATCGGTGCATCTTCAAAAATAATGTTGGGACCTTTACCGCCGAGCTCCAGGGTATATTTTTTACCCGTACCCGCCAATGATTTTTTGATAATTTTACCGACTTCCGTTGAACCGGTAAAAGCGATTTTGTCAATATCCTTATGATTCACAATCAGTGAACCCGTTTGACCGGCACCCGTTACAATATTTACAACACCATCAGGCAATTCGGCATCCTGGCAGAGTTCAGCAAATTTTAAAGCGGTTAGAGAAGTGGTCTCCGCCGGTTTTAGGACAACTGTGTTGCCCGTCGCCAGGGCTGGCGCAATTTTCCAGGCTAACATCAGCAGTGGGAAATTCCAGGGGATAATTTGTCCCGCTACTCCATACGGCTCAGCAGTTTTCCCGGGAAAAGCATATTCTAACTTGTCTGCCCAGCCGGCATAATAGAAAAAATGAGCTGCAGCCAGTGGGATATCAACATCGCGGGACTCGCGAATCGGTTTGCCTCCGTCCATAGATTCCAATACGGCAAACTCACGTGCACGTTCCTGTATAAGCCGGGCCAGTCGATAGATATATTTCCCCCGTTCTTTGGCTTTTATCTCCGACCAGGGACCTTCAAAAGCTTTACGGGCTGCTAAAGCTGCTTTATCGACGTCTTGTTGCGTGGCTTCGGCAAAAGTCGTCAGTTCTTCTTCGGTTGCCGGATTTACCGAACTGAAATAACGTTTCTTTTCGGGTGCAACAAATTCACCATCGATAAATAGCTTGTACTGCTCCTCGATTTCAACATGATCGGTGCTCTCAGGGGCTTGGTCATATTTCCAGAAACCATCGAAATTTAATTTTGAACTGGGAGAAGATGGCTTATAAGGTTTCTCCTCGGTAGATCCAGCAGTTTGTTTTTCGTCAGCCATTTGATCTGTCATTTACTTCTTAAAAATTTAGTACCGTATGATAATGCTTGTAATGTCTTATGGATTAAGATCAGTCATTTGAAAAATAATCTTTGCTCTGATAAACACCGGTTTTTTGTTTTACAATCTGCATCAGCAGGTCATTGGCGAGTGAGCTTGCGCCAATGCGAAAATATTGAGGAGTCAGCCAATCCGTCCCCAGCGTTTCTTTAACAAGAACCAAGTATTGCAATGCCTGTTTGGCTTTCCTGATGCCGCCTGCCGGTTTCATCCCCACGATACGTCCTGTATCATAAAAGTAATCGCGAATGGCTTCCAGCATCACAAGGGTTACGGGTTGCGTGGCCGCAGGTTTTACTTTTCCGGTGGATGTTTTGATGAAGTTGGCACCGGCACGCATCGCCAGGTTACTGGCCTTGCGGACATTCTCGTACGTCTGAAGCTCACCGGTTTCCAGGATTACTTTTAAGTGTGCATCACCACAAGCTTCTTTTACAGCAGCTATTTCATCATAGACATAAGAATAATTTCCGTTCAGAAATTCGCCACGGGAGATCACCATATCCACTTCATCGGCACCATCTTCTACAACTTGATGAGTCTCCTCCAGCTTATTTTCAAGGCTGGTCATCCCACTTGGAAAGGAAGTGGCTACGCTGGCCACCTTAATATCGGTACCGCGGAGAGCTTTATTGGCTGTACTTACCATCCTCGGATATACGCAGATGGCTGCAACAGATGGCAAATTTGGCAATTCCGCATAAGGCTCTTTAGCCTTCTGACAAAGCTGAATCACTTTACCGGGCGTATCCCTTCCTTCAAGTGTTGTCAGATCTATCATGCTCAGCGCAAGCATAAGACCCTGTATCTTCGATTCTTTTTTAATACTTCGTTTGTTGAGACGCGCTACACGTTCTTCTACGCCTACCTGATCAACAGCTACGGTTTGATTGAAATTAGCTAAATTCAAGGTAAATCAAGTTTATTGACGATAGTTTTTACTTATTAATTAACGCACTTAATCAAATAATAATCATAAGTTGAAGGTAAGCATAAGATAGCTTTAACCCCAAGTGCCGCAAAAAAAAATTAGGATTATTTTGAAACCAAAAAATGAGCGAAGAGCGGTTTCACGAGTTTCTCAATATGCATTATTCACCAGCTAGGCGAATTGTAGGGATTTCCCCGATTACATTTTATCCAAGTATATACTATCCTTAAAAAAACGAATATGGGAGAACGCATTGAATAAGACAGGGAGTTATAAAACGGAATTATTAAACTTGTCACCCAAAAAATGGGATGACTATTTAAAAAAAAACTCGGGATTGCCGGGTCCGAGAGGGAATATTGAACTTGCGAAAGCATTTGCCCAGACTGCAACGTTAATGGATTTTAAAAAATATATTCGGATGGATGCGGCAGAAGCCCCGGAAAATAGCCCCGAAGTTTTTTTGGTATTTTGTGGGGTACTTGGGGTAGGGGAGTATCTGTCACATGCGCATGATGGGGGGTTGCTAAAAAAATTACGGAATTTGGCTAATGATCAAAGATGGCGCGTACGGGAAGCGGTAGCTATGGCTCTGCAAGTTATTGGCCGGAAAGATATTAACCGTTTAATAAAATATTGTCATTCTTGGATTGAGGGCTCATTACTGGAGCAACGGGCGGTCATTGCAGGTATTTGTGAACCTGATTTATTGGGTGATCCCAAAGTGGTAGATCGGGTTTTTGAATTTCTGGATTGGGCTACGGCCTCAATGATTGCTTTTGAGGATCACAGGGATGAAGACTATAAAGTGCTCCGTAAAGGATTAAGTTATTGTTGGAGTGTGGCCGTAGTATCAAATCCCGTGAAGGGGAAGGCCAAGATTGAGCGTTGGATCAAGGAGAATCATCCGGTGATTAATGGTATTATGAAAGCGAATTTGAAAAAAAAACGTCTAAAAAGGATTGATCACGAGTGGGTTGAGAACTGGATAGAAAAATTGTCGGGATAGGTGCCTTTGGGTTTCTGTAGCAGAGCGGCAATAGAAAAGTTAGTTGCTTAGATCATCCACCAGGCGGCCCCACTAGCCGACTGGTCGGAAATACTCTCAAATCTCCTTCCCGGCGCTCCGCTCCGGCAGCTTCAAGTGTTTTGGTACAGCTAATTATTTTTACCTGCTCCAATAAATCCGAACGTAATTTTCCGCCTCAAAATCGTATTCAATTTCGCCTTGGTAGGCATCATGCAGGGCTCCTCCTATACGTCGTGCCAAGTGAATCCCTGTCGTCTTAATGATTGTTGATTCCGGTGTATCGGTAATTTCCATTAATCGTTCCAGCGGATGGCGGGATTGTTCGTGACTACTAACGTTACGTACCAGGTTAAGTATTTCATCTTTGTGTTCTGCCAGAAAAGATCCCCGTAAATCGATGTATCCTCCGGGATAATCATCGGCAATTCGCAGGCATGCCGGGCAGACGGCTTCATAGGCATTCTCAGGAAGATCGTCCCATGTCCATCGGCCATCTTTATAAAGTGCACCACAGGTAGTACAAATAGTTGGTTCGGCATATTTTTGCCGACTCAAATAGGTGTCGTACCGTTCATCTTTAAAAATACGAGCTCTATCTCCTTTAAATATGTATCCTTTCTTCTTTCTAGTCATACTTCATCACCTTGTCATACCTTCTCAATTAATGCTGTCGCAACCATCTGTCTTTCGTAGCTGTAGGGAGGTGCTTATGTAGCCAGCTACCGGTAATTTGTTGAACTTCCCGTAATTTTCCGGATTCTTCGAACAATCGGGATGCCCCAGGCACAACCGCCAATTGCGCTGGTCCCGTTAGTTTTTTAATCGCCTGCCGGTTCATTTTCACGCCCTGAAAGTCGAGTTCTCCCACTACTAAAAGCGTGGGACATTTAACTTGTGAAAGTTCTTGTGTAACGAGATCCGTTCGGGCACTTAAGGTTACGATTGCACTTACCATGGTATTCAACTCAGCCGCGGTTTTGAATATAGAGGCTGCACCCGTGGAAATCCCGAATAAACCCATAGCCAGTGAATGATATTCAGAATGATCATGCAGCCATAGCATTGAAGTGGCCATTCCCCGACTTAGAATACTACTATCAATCTTGTATCCTTTTTCATGTTGGTGTAAAAAGTCATAGGTCAGGGTTGCGAATCCGGACTTTTGAAAATATTTGGACATCTCCCTTTCAATAGGAACAATACTTCCCCCATCTCCGCTATGCGAAAAAACAATTAAGCTTTTGGCATTGGTCGGTAGCGTCAGCACAGATTTTACTTCAAAACCATTAAACGGTAGTTGGTGATTGATCTCATACATGTTGGCAGTACTTTAATTATAACTTAAAGTGATCAATCCCGAGATTTTTTACTGTAAGTGTTTATTGACTATTTGTCGTAAGGAAAAGGATGCTATAGTAATAAATGTCGTGTTTAACCCTACAGATTGAGTTCCCAAATAATTACATGAACCGTGGTAAAACCGGTCTCAAAAACGGGATACTGAATATATAACCTTTAGATAGCTATTTAATTAATAAAATTAATTGGAGAATAATCATCATGAAGAGTTATAAAATAACAGCAAGTCTTTTTGTAGCTATGCTTGTGCTAGCGGTTAATTCATTTGCTCAGCAACAAAATCAACAACAGCAGATGCAGCAACAAATGGGCCAGATGCAGGAAATGATGCAACACATGAATAACTTGATGCAGCGAACACAAACGATGAATCAGGAAATGAATCGTATGATGCAACAAACTCAGAACGAACAGATAAGAAACCAATATCAACAAATGCATCAGATGGGTCAAAATATGGGACAAATGCTCCAAAACATGAAGGGCACGGCAGAACGTTGTAATCTTCTGCTTCAGGACCGTCAGATGATGCAGGATCAAGATATGAAACAGGATATGGACCGGCTTCGTCAACACCTTGGAGATATGACCAACCAGATGGATGATGCCGTTCAAACTATGGAGCGAATAAACAAACGTCTCCGTGAACACCAAACGACGTCTGCACCCGGTAATAATTAAGTCTGGTGTATTATAATGCTATCCCTGAGGTCTTACTTCCCTATAGCAATACTTTTAGCTATTAGCGGGATATATCCTTTGTACGCTCAACAACTTTCATATACGGGGAGCGTTCAATATGCAGGTGGTAATTATTATTTCACGGAGAGAACTTACAGTTTTTATTTTACGAATGGATTAACCTTCCGTCGGGACGGATATAGTTTTTCAGTATCCGTTCCGTTTATAATTCAAAATAGTCCGTGGGTCTCATACACCCAATCAGGATTTTTGCCAACCGGTGGCCCCCAGAATGGATATGTGGGAGGTAAAGGAGGCATGAATGGACAAAGCGGAACAGGAATGAGCTCGAGCCGGGGGCGACGCCGGATAGATATACCGGATACCACCTCCTACAATCGATCCAGCTTTAGTGATCCCACACTTTCGATGGGAATTCCGTTAATCAATTCTGTTACATCCAATTTTGCCACGAGTCTGCGTTTACTGGGGGACCTTAAGATTCCCCTTGCCGATCCGGATCAGGGATATGGAACTGGTGCCTGGGACGGCGGTTTGGGGATCTCCCTTTCTCAGCGAGTACAGTCATGGTTTATTTTGCTAAATATGCAATACTGGTGGTTCGGAGATATGCCAGATTTAAAACTTAATGATGCCCTGAGTTATGGCGGGGGGATTGGCAAATCGTTTAATAAAGGGAAATGGTTGGTTCTAGGTTCCTTCAATGGGATGACCCGGATAATATCGGATACGGATCCTCCGCTGAATGTCGGAGGTGGAATCAGTTATTCACTTAGCCCTAAAAGTATGATTTCCGGAAATGTTTCATTTGGTCTTTCTGATTCTTCAGCTGATTTTTTAGTGGGGGCTGGATGGCAATTTGTTTTGAACTAAAAGCGATAAACAGATGATTTTAAAAGATTGCTCAAATTTTTTAATGAAAAGGAAGGAGGGGGACATTAGCCGTTCGCAACATTTAAGATGTAGTGGATTCGCCCACAGTTTGCATGTAGAAATCAATTACAAGTATGTCAAGAGATAATATTGGAATATTTAGTCTGAATTTTTCAATGTTTAATTGTAGTAAACATGAAAAAAGCTCTTTGACTTAAGAGAGAGATAAGTGCTCAGTTAGATTACTTCAAAGTTATTTTTAGGGGAGATGCTTTGAAGTAATGCGCCAGGGGATGAGTGCATAACTCATCCCCATTTTTTTATTTTTTTTCAAGAGTGACTTATTTATAATAATGTTTTGAAAAAGAGCGCACAAATAACAAAATAATGTAGGGTTTTTCCCTACGTTATTGTAGGGGCTTTCTTTATAATGTTTACTCTGGTTTATTACTATTATGAAATGCATTATTAATCTCCTTGTACTTATTCTATTAGTAAAAATTACTTTGAAAAATTATTGATGATTTTTCTCCTTTTTTAAAGTAAAATCTTTTAAAGTAGGAGAAAGACAAAAAAGTATGGTTGGAAACGATGTCTTAAGTGAACACGGGATTCTTGAGAATATATCTCAGAGTGTCATTGTTATTGACCTCAAGGGCGTCGTCATGTATTGGAATAATGCAAGTGAACATATATTCGGTTATACCAAAGAGGAGATGTTAAACAAACCAATCTCTAAAATTTATCCCAATTTTGCTCGTGATAAACTTAATGATGATCTTGAGAGATTACGAGAGGGGGAGGAAATTAAGGAGCAGTGGAAGAGTCTAACTAAAAAGGGAGAGATTATATGGATTGATTTGCAGACCAAACCTTTGAGAAACGAAGATGAGAAAACGCTGGCTACAATTGTATCGGCCTATGATATACAGAAATTAATGGAGGTCGAAATAGGACTCGAAGAAAGTAAGGCCCAGGCTCAGGCTATATTAGAAACAACGGTTGATGGTATAGTGACTATCAACGAAGATGGCAAGATATTAAGTTTCAATAAAGCTGCATCAAAAATATTCGGCTATTCTGAAGAGGAAGTCATTGGGCAAGATGTAAATATACTAATGCCTGAGCCTCACCATAGTCAGCATAATAAATATTTGGAACGGTACGAGCGAACAGGAGAAAAACGAATTATCGGCGTGAGCCGTGAGCTTTCAGGAAAGCATAAGGATGGTACGATCTTTCCGCTGGAATTATCAGTAAGCGAAGTTACCTGGAGGGGAAATAGAATTTTTACCGGCGTTATCAATGATATTACTGAACGAAGAAGGCTCGAACGTGAAATTTTACGCGTTTCTGAAGAAGAACGTCAACGTTTGGGACAAGATCTGCACGATGGATTGGGACAAATGCTTACCGGAATTGGATTGATTAGTCAAAATTTGGCTCGTAAGCTCAAATCAAACGGCATTCCCGGGTCTGATGAGGTTCAGGAAATATCTGATATGATTAAGGAGGCCGATGAGTACGCCAAGTCTCTGGCTCATGGATTGGTTCATGCTGATGTGGAAGAAGGGATTAAAGAAGCGCTTGAACATCTTTGTAAGCGAGCGAATAAATTTTTTAAAGTAAATTGTGAATTTATTTGTGACTATGACCAGAATATTCAGAATACTATGACCCGGGTTAATTTATACCGTATAGCTCAGGAAGCAATAAGTAATGCTGCCAAACACGGAAATGCTAAAAATGTAGATGTCAATCTACATGCAGAAAGTGGAATTCTAAAACTTGAGATCATTGATGATGGTGTCGGTTTTTCAAAAACACTGGGAAATAAGGGAAGTCAAAATAAAGGTACTGGAATGGGAATTCGTATAATGGGGTATCGTACGAATATGATGTCGGGACATTTTGATATTAAAGAAATAAATAATCATACACATATAATATGTAGTATTCCATTAGAAAACATGTAGAGGGCCCTGCCATGTCAAATAACTTTAAAAAGAAAATTATCATAGTTGATGATCATCCAATCATGCGAAAAGGATTGGCAATGACGCTCGATGCCGAACCGGGTTTTGATGTTATTGCCCAGATGGATCGTGCAGAAGAACTTATTCAAAAACTGGATGAATATAAGCCCGATCTAATCCTGGTAGATGTTTCTTTACCGGGTATGAGCGGTTTGGAACTGGTTAAACACTTGGTTGCTCAACAAGAGGATATTAAAATCCTGGTGATTTCACGTCACGATGAATCATTATATGCTGAGCGCGTAATTCGTGCCGGAGCTAAGGGATATGTTATGAAACTGGAAGCGGGAGAGGTGCTCTTGAAGGCTGCCAAAAAAGTCTTACATGGTGGAATTTATGTAAGCGAAGAAGTTAGTGAACGATTACTTATGGGGATGGCCCGCGGCCAAAAAGACGTCATGGAATCGCCCATTGAGTTATTGAGTGATCGTGAATTGGAAGTATTTGAACTGACAGGCAAAGGGAATATTACGCGTGAGATTGCAGAGAAGCTGCATCTTTCGGTAAAGACCGTGGAATCGTACCGGGCGCGTATAAAAACCAAATTGAATTTGGAAAATGCTACCGAACTAATGGTCCATGCCGTGAAATGGGTTGAGAATGAACATTCCGGTAGTTTGTGATTTAATGCCTTATTCTAAAATATAAGTGTCCTGTCATGTTGGGCTAAGTCGTGGCAAAACGTCATTATATTTTAAGAACACTCTGCAGCCATCGGAATGATTCCTTGGTTTATTGCTATCGAATATAATATGCCGGTATACCATTGAGAGATCACCACGACGCAGAAAACCACTGCGTCTCGTGATGACAGATTTGGTTATTTTGCCCCTAAATAACAAGGCAAAGCAAAAGAATACTGTCATTGCGAACGAGCGAATAGAATGAGCGAAGTGCGGCAATCTCCGGATAGTGATGAGGCTTTGATGCCTGCGATAGATCGCTGCGGTCGCAACAACCGCTCCCTTGTGATGACAGGGCAGAGGTTGTGGGGGCTGTCAACCTGATTCCAACTCCCAATCTTGTCATGCTGAAC
>Ga0102962_1000580_pt1 | contig 16708 bp, 16 predicted proteins | sample SalPonF2_C_D2_MG_FD_84519 | JGI IMG/M metagenome (GOLD analysis project Ga0102962, IMG submission 84519) | Salt pond soil microbial communities from South San Francisco under conditions of wetland restoration - Salt Pond MetaG SF2_C_D2_MG ...
CTACTCGTCCGACATGAACACCGAGGCGGTGCACACGCTGGTGCTGCAGAGCAGCCTGTACCAGGCGCTGGAGAACGGCGAGTTCGACGTCTACTACCAGCCCTTCGTGGACCTGGGCAGCGGGCGGATCACCGGCATGGAGGCCCTGATCCGCTGGCGCAACCCGGAGCTGGGGCTGGTCTCGCCCGCGGATTTCATCCCTCTGGCCGAGGAGACCGGGCTGATCGTGCCGATCGGCGAGTGGGTGCTGCGTCAGGCCTGCGCCATGCTGCGCCGACTGCACAACGCGGGCCATCCGGACCTGCGGGTGGCCGTGAACCTCTCCGCGCGCCAGTTCCGGCAGAGCGACCTGGCGGAGCGGGTCGCCGCGGTGCTGGGCGAGTTCGGGCTCGACGGCCGGTTCCTGGAGCTCGAGATCACCGAGACCACGGTCATGGACCGGGTCCGGGACGCCATCGGGGCGATGCAGACCCTGCACGCGCTGGGCGTGACCATCGCCCTGGATGACTTCGGCACCGGCTATTCCTCGCTCAATTACCTCAAGGACTTCCGCATCAATTACCTGAAGGTGGACAAGTCCTTCGTCCAGGGCGTCCCCGGCGACGAGGGCAGCGCCGCGATCACGCGCACGGTGATCGCGATGGCGCGCAGCCTGGGGATCGGCGTGATCGCCGAGGGCATCGAGACGCCGGCCCAGCTCAGGGCGCTGTCCGAATGGGAGTGCGAGGAGGGCCAGGGCTACCTGCTCAGCGTCCCGCTGGCCGCGGAAGACCTGGGCTGGCTGCTGGACACGTACGCCACACTTCCGGCCGGACCGGCGGCCGCCGGCGCGGCGGCCGGCGGTACCGGCCGTCGGCGCAAGGGGGCAGCCAAGTGAGCGACGACCGCGGCAATGCGTTCGAGCGCGTGGCGACCGGCATCGCCGGCTTCGACAGCCTGACCGGCGGGGGGCTGCCGGCGCGGCGCGTGACACTGATCGCCGGGGGTCCCGGTGCGGGCAAGACCGTGTTCGGCCTGCAGGTGCTGTGTCACGCGGCGGCCGCCGGAGAAAGCGGGCTGCTGGTGAGCTTCGAGGAGAGCGCGGCGGAGGTGGTCGAGAACCATGCCGGCTTCTCCTGGAACCTGTCCGCGCTCGCCGGCGACCGGGTGCACATCATCGAGGCGCGCGTCGACGAGGCGTTCGCCGGGGCCGGGCAGTTCGACATCGGCGGGCTGCTGGCGGCGATGGGAGAGAAGGTCCGCCAGACCGGTGCCACATGGGTGATGCTGGACGGGCTGGATGCCCTGCTGGGAGCGCTGGGCGGGCAGCAGGCGGCGCTGCGGGAGATCTATCGCCTGCGCCGCTGGGTGTCCGGGCAGGGCGTGACCTGCCTGGTCACCGGCAAGGTGGACGCCGACCTGGGCGACTACCTGCGCCGCTTCAGCTTCATGCCCTTCGCCGTCGACTGCCTGGTGAGCCTGCGCAGCGAGATCCGCGAGCGGGCCTTCATGCGGCAGCTGTGCGTGGTGAAGTACCGCGGCGGGGCCTGCAGCGGCGCCGAGGTGCCGTTCGTCATCTCCGGCGACGGGATCACCCCGGCCCTGCGCGAGAGCGTGCGACTGGAGCACGAGGTCTCCACGGAGCGGGTCGGCACCGGGATCCCCCGGCTCGACCGACTGCTCGATGGCGGCTACCTCCGCGGCAGCAGTGTCCTCGTCTCCGGGGCGCCGGGCACGGCCAAGACCACCCTGGCAGCGGCACTGGCGGACCATGCCTGCCGGCAGGGCGAGCCGGCGCTGTTCGTAAGCTTCGACGAGGCCGGCAGCCAGATCGTGCGCAACGTGCGTTCGGTCGGCATCGACCTCCAGCAGCACGTGGATTCGGGGCTGCTGCAGCTGACCGGGTTCCGTGCCGCCGGCGTCAGTGCCGAGGAGCACTTCATCGCGATCCAGCGGATGTTGCTGGACCACCGGCCCCGTTACCTGATCATCGACCCGGTCTCGGCGCTGGTGAAGGCCGGCGGGCGCGATCTCGCCGCGGACGTGGCCGAGCGCATCCTCGAGACCGCCAAGGCCCGGGGCACCACGGTCATGACCACGACGCTGCTGGAGGAGGGGCTGCCGGAGGCGGAGGATACCATGAGCCACGTCTCCACCATCGCCGACACCTGGATCAACCTTTCCTACAATGTCGGGGGCGGCGAGCGCAACCGCGCCCTGACCGTGATCAAGGCGCGCGGCACCGCGCATTCCAACCAGGTGCGCGAGCTGGTGCTGGGATCCGGCGGGATCACGCTGGCCGACGTCTACACGGCGGGCGGCGACGTGCTGATGGGTACGGCCCGGATCGAGCGCGAGAGCGAAGAGCAGCTCGACATGGTGCGTCGCGACGCCGAGTACCAGATCCAGCGGGAGAAGCTGGAAGCCGAGGTGCGCGAGGCGGAAGAGCGGATCCGGACACTGAGCGAGGCGCTGCAGTCCTACCGCCACCAGCTCGAACTGATGACCGGCGAGCGCAACGCGCTCGAGAACGCGCGCGCGCGTCGTCACGGCCGCGTCCGGGAGAACCGCCACGCGGACGACGACGTGCTGGAGGGAGCCCGCGGCGGGGAGCCACGCGAGCGATGAACGCCCTGTACCGACCGCAACAGGAGGAACACGAGCAGGCCATGGCGCGCATCACCCTTTACGTCGCCGGCGACGCACCCAGCTCACGGACGGCCCGCCGGGTCCTGGAGGATCTGCTCGGCGGAGAGGCGGCCCGGCAGCAGTATCGGCTGATCGACGTGCTGGCGGAGCCGGCGAGCGCACTGGAAGCCGGACTGATCGCCACACCCACGCTGGTCATCGAGCACGACGGTGCACAGCGGCGCTACGTGGGGGACCTGTGCGAGCGCGCCACGGTATTGCGGGAGATGCTGGACAGCCTGGGCGAACGGAGTGACTCACGACCGGACGCGGCGACGTAGCCGCCGGCCGCGGGCACGCGGTACGTCCGTGTACCGCGGGTGCGGGGGAGGACCGCTATTCCTCCAGGAACGAGCGCAGTTGCTCCGAGCGGGAGGGATGACGCAGCTTGCGCAGGGCCTTGGCCTCGATCTGGCGGATGCGTTCGCGCGTGACGTCGAACTGCTTGCCGACCTCCTCCAGGGTGTGGTCGGTGTTCATGTCGATGCCGAAGCGCATGCGCAGCACCTTGGCCTCGCGCGGGGTGAGGCTGGCCAGCATGTTGTGGGTCGCCTCGCGCAGGCCCGACTTGGTCGCCAGGTCCACCGGTGACTGCACGTTGGCATCCTCGATGAAATCCCCCAGGTGCGAGTCCTCGTCGTCGCCGATGGGCGTCTCCATGGAGATCGGCTCCTTGGCGATCTTGAGCACCTTGCGCACCTTGTCCTCGGGCATCTCCATGCGCTCGGCCAGCTCCTCCGGGATCGGCTCGCGCCCCTTCTCCTGCAGCATCTGGCGCGAGACCCGGTTGAGCTTGTTGATGGTCTCGATCATGTGCACCGGGATCCGGATGGTGCGGGCCTGGTCCGCGATCGAGCGCGTGATGGCCTGCCGGATCCACCAGGTGGCGTAGGTCGAGAACTTGTAGCCGCGGCGGTACTCGAACTTGTCCACCGCCTTCATCAGGCCGATGTTGCCCTCCTGGATCAGGTCCAGGAACTGCAGCCCGCGGTTGGTGTACTTCTTGGCGATCGAGATCACCAGGCGCAGGTTGGCCTCGACCATCTCCTTCTTGGCCCGTCGCGCCTTGGCCTCGCCGATGGACTTGCGGCGGTTGATCTCCTTGATCGTGGCGATGTCCAGCATCGCCCCGCTCTCGATGTCCCGCAGGCGCTGCTGCGCGCGCAGGATGTCGTCCTTGTGCCGGCCGATGGTAGCCGAGTGCTTGCGCTTGGCCCGGATCTGCTTGTCGATCCAGGCGGACTCGGTCTCGTGGTCCTGGAAGTGCTGGATGAAGTCGCGCCGCGGCATGCCCGCCACGTTGACGCAGATCTTCATGATCTCGCGCTCCTGCGAGCGGATGCTGTCCACGGCCTCGCGCAGCGCCGCCGCCATCTGGTTGACCATGCGCGGCGCCAGCTTGAGCTGCATGAACTCCCCGATCATCGCCTCGCGCGCGGCCTCGGTCTGCTTGCCGCTGAAACCGTGCTTGCGCAGGGCCCGGAGCATGGCGTCGTAGCGCTTGCGCAGGCTGCGGAAGCGCTGCGAGACCTCCTCGGGATCGGGGCCGGTGTCCAGCACCTCGTTGTCCGAGTCGTCGTCATCGTCGTCGTCCTCGCTGTTGCTGCGGGCCGTGCGGCCGCGCACCAGCGGGGAATCGGTGATCTTGTTCTCCACCGTGTTGGTGGGGCTCTCCGGCCGGTCGGGCTCGATGATCGCCACCACCAGGTCCTTGAGCTGCAGCTCGCCGGCCGCGAAGCGCTCGTACTCGCCGAGCAGGCGAGCCATCGACTCCGGGTAGCTCGCCAGCGAGCGCAGGACGTCGCCGAGACCCTCCTCGATGCGCTTGGCGATCTTGATCTCACCCTCGCGGGTGAGCAGCTCCACCGTACCCATCTCGCGCATGTACATGCGCACGGGATCGGTGGTGCGCCCGAACTCGGCCTCCACCGTGGAAGCCAGGGCCGCCGCGGCCTCCTCCGCCGCGTCGTCGTCCGTGGTTACCGGCGTGTCGGACAGCAGCATGTCCTCGGTATCCGGTGCCTCCTCGTGCACCGCGATCCCCATGTCATTGATCATGTTAATAATATCCTCGATCTGCTCGGGATCGACGATATCATCGGGCAGGTGGTCGTTCACCTCGGCGTAGGTCAGGAAGCCCTGCTCCTTGCCCCTGCCGATCAGAGATTTCAGTTGCGAACGCTGGTCTTCGCTCATACAGCCATCACCCTGCGGTCCGGTACGGACGAAACAATCAATTTTACGCCAAGCCCCAACATCGCGCCAGTGGCCGGCTCTCGCGTGTCCCTGCGGGGAAATTCCGTGGTGGATGGAAACGGTGTGGCATCACCGCTTCCGCTCGGCCAGCAGGCGCTTGAGTTCCTGCTTCTCCTGCTCACCCAGTTGCGCCTCCCGCGACTTTTGCAGCAACCGCTCGACCCGTGCCTCCCTGCGCCGGTCGAAGAGGTGGCTCACGGCGTCCCGGAACTCCGGCTCCAGACCTTCCTCGGGCACCCCCAGGTCGAGCTGCGCCAGCTTCATCAGGGGGGGGCCGTACTCGTGGGACCGCCAGTGTTCCAGAATACCTCCGGTACTTAGATGGGGACGTTCCTGCACGAGTTCAATGGTTTGGCGCAGCAGGTCGACCCCCTCCAGCCCGATATCAGCCAACTCCTCCGGTTCCTCGACCGACAGCCCCAGCGATGGTTTGTGCAGCAGCAGCGCCATCGCGCGACTGACCGGTGTAAGGCGCAGTGGCCGCGCCCTGCGCGGCCCGGGCGTTTGCCGCCCGGTAACACGCTTGTCGTTGTTCCCTATCAGGATAGTCAATTTTTCCGGATTTACACGGGCGTCTTCCGCCAGACGGTCGATTAAAAGCAGACGAAAGGCGCCTTCGGGCACTTTTCGCAGGTACGGACGCGCCAGCTCGACCAGCCGCGCGCGGCCGTCCATGCTGGCCAGGTCCGTCTGGGCGGCGAGCTCCCGCAGGAAGTATTCCGCCAGCGGCACGGCGCTCGCGAGGCGCTGTTCGAACGCCCCGGCGCCCTCCCGGCGCACCAGCGAGTCCGGGTCCTCGCCCTCCGGCAGGAACAGGAAGCGTGCCTGCCGGGCCCCGTGCATCGCCGGCAGGGCGTTCTCCAGTGCCCGCCAGCCGGCCTGACGGCCCGCCCGGTCGCCGTCGAAGCAGAACACGACCTCCGGTGCGACGCGATAGAGCCGCTCGAGGTGCTCCACCGTGGTGGCCGTGCCCAGCGTCGCCACCGCGTAGCGGATCCCGTGCTGCGCCAGCGCCACCACGTCCATGTAGCCTTCCACCACCAGCAGCCGCGTCAGCTCGCCGGCGCCGCGGCGGGCCTCGTACAGCCCGTACAGTTCGCGCCCCTTGTGGAATACCGGTGTCTCCGGGGAGTTCAGGTACTTGGGCTGCGCGTCGCCGAGCACCCGGCCGCCGAATCCCGTCACCCGGCCACGACTGTCGCGGATCGGGAACATCACGCGGTCGCGGAAGCGGTCGTAGGCGCCCGACGCGCTCTCCCGCCGGATCACCAGCCCCGCCCGCAGCAGCGTGTCCTCGTCGACGTCGGCGAGCTGCCGGCGCAGGTTCTCCCAGCCGGCCGGCGCGTAGCCGATGCCGTATTCCCGCGCGATCTCCCCGGTGAGCCCACGCTGCTTCAGATACTCGACCGCTGCCGGCGCGGCCCGGAGCTGCTGCCGGTAGTAGCGCGCCGCCCGCGCGAGCACCGCGTACAGGTCGGGACCGGCCGGCGAGGCTTCCCGCGCCTCCTCCGGCACCTCCATGCCCACCTGCTCGGCCAGCGCCTGCACCGCTTCCCGGAAGTCGAGGCGCTCGTATTCCATGAGGAAGCCCAGCGCGGTTCCGTGGGCCCCGCATCCGAAGCAGTGATAGAACTGCTTGGCGGGGCTGACGGTGAAGGAGGGCGTGCGTTCCTGGTGGAAGGGGCAGCAGGCGGCATAGTCACGCCCGGCCTTCTTGAGCGGCACGCGGGCGTCGATCAGCTCGACGATGTCGACCCGGCTGATCAGCTCGTCAATGAACCCCTGGGGTATTCGCGCCATGCTCGCACCCGGCGCAGGCCGGTGGCATCAGATCGTTCGGAAGAGAATACCCGGGTGCGAGGGGGGATGCACCGCCGGCCTCAGCCGGCCAGGCGGCTTTTTACCCGGGCGCTCACGTCAGCCATGTCCGCGCGCCCCTGCACGCGGGCTCTGAGCGTGGCCATCACCTTGCCCATGTCCTTCATCGAGGCGGCACCCGTCTCCCGCACTGCCTCTTCCACCAGCGCGGCCAGCTGGCTCTCGTCCAGCGGCTGCGGCAGGTACTCGCGCAGCACCTCGAGTTCGGCCTGCTCCTTGTCCGCGAGCTCGGCCCGGCCCGCTTCGCGGTACTGGTCGGCGGCCTCCCGGCGCTGCTTCACGGCCTTCTCGACCACCGCGATCACCGCGGCGTCGTCCAGCTCACCGGCGCGCTCGTCGACCTCGCGCTGGCACACCGCCGCCCAGAGCATGCGCAAGGTTCCCAGGCGCGGCTTGTCGCCCGCGCGCATGGCCGCCTTCATGTCTTCCTGGATGCGTGACCTGAGCGGCACGGCAGGCGTCCGGCCCACCCGCCTCAGGGACGCGGCCGGCGCTGCGCTTCCCGCTGCAGGCGCTTCATGTGGCGCTTGATCGCAGCGGCCCGCTTGCGCTTGCGCTCCTGCGTCGGCTTCTCGTAGTACTCGCGGCGGCGCACCTCGGTGAGGATGCCGGCCTTCTCGCAAGCGCGCTTGAAGCGACGCAGGGCCACGTCGAAATACTCGTTCTCTTTCACGCGTACCGTTGGCATTAGGCGATCACCTGTCCTGTTTCCTCGTGCAAGCCTGTGGTGTACGGGATTCGTCCCGTTCGACCTTCCCCCCGCGAGCGCGTTCCGCAAGTCTGCGGGGGAAAAGCGGAAATTGTAGGCGCGCGGCGTTACAATTGCAAAGCTCACGGACTCCCGGACAGGCTCTTCTGCATGCGCGTTCTCGGCATCGAGACCTCCTGCGACGAGACCGGCGTGGCGCTCTGCGACGAGCGCCGCGGCCTGCTCGCCCATGCCCTCTACAGCCAGGTGCGCCTGCACGCCGATTTCGGCGGCGTGGTGCCCGAGCTCGCTTCGCGCGACCACGTGCGCAAGCTGCTGCCACTGGTGCGGGAGGTGCTGGCGGAGGCCGGCTCCCCCGCGGGGGGTGTCGACGGCATCGCCTACACCGAGGGGCCGGGCCTGGTCGGCGCGCTGCTGGTCGGCGCGGCCTTCGCGCGCGGACTCGCCTTCGCCTGGGACGTGCCCTGCGTGGGCGTGCACCACATGGAGGGCCACCTGCTCGCGCCCATGCTGGAGCCTTCCCCTCCGACCTTCCCGTTCCTTGCCCTGCTGGTTTCCGGCGGCCACACCATGCTGGTGGACGTCGCCGGGATCGGCCGCTACCGGGTGCTCGGCCAGACCCTGGACGATGCCGCGGGCGAGGCCTTCGACAAGACCGCCAAGCTGCTGGGGCTGCCTTACCCCGGCGGCCCGGCGCTCGCGAAGCTGGCCGCCCAGGGATGTCCCGGGCGCTTCGACTTTCCCCGCCCCATGCTGGGACGGCCGGGACTGGATTTCAGCTTCAGCGGCCTGAAGACGGCGGTTCTGCACGCGGTGCGGGACCACCCGGAGGACCCGGCCACCCGCGCGGACATCGCACGGGGCTTCGAGGACGCGGTGGTCGCCGTGCTCGCCGGCAAGTGCCGGCGGGCGCTGCGGGAGCTCGGGCCGCGCCCGCTGGTGGTGGCCGGCGGGGTCGGCGCGAACGCCCGGCTGCGCGAGCGCCTGGGCGGAATCGCGCGGGAGGCGGGGATAAGCCTGCACTATCCGCGTCCGGAGTTCTGCACCGACAACGGCGCGATGATCGCCTACGCCGGCCTGCTGCGGCTGCAGGACGCCGCGTCCGAGCCCCGGGACGCGGTCACGGCGCGGGCCCGCTGGCCCCTGGAGAGCCTGCGCCCGCCGGGCGTGCCGGCCCCGGAGTCGCCGCCGGCCGCCGGGTCGTGAGCGGGGCAGACTTGACGGCGCCGGGAGTCGGACCGACATTCGGGGCGTTTGCGCCGGCCCGCCCGCGTTCCCGGCGGAGCGATCGCGGCACCGGCGGACACCACGGACCACGCTGGACAAGGGCACCCATGGACATCATCTACCTGCACGATCTCCGGATCGATACGGTCATCGGCGTGTTCGGCTGGGAGCGCCGCGTGCGCCAGACCATCAGCCTGGACCTGGACATGGCCTGCGACATCGGCCGCGCCGCGGCCAGTGACGACCTGCAGCGCACCCTGGACTACAAGGCGGTGGCGAAGCGCTTGATCGGGTTCGTCGAGCAGAGCGAGTTCCAGCTGGTGGAAACGCTGGCCGAGCGGGTGGCCGGCATCGTGCTGGACGAGTTCGGGGTCCGCTGGGTGCGGCTGCGCGTGAACAAGACCGGCGCCGTGCGAGGGGCGCGCGACGTGGGGGTGATCATCGAGCGGGGGGATGCCAGCGGCGTCCCGCCCGCCGGGACCGCGGCCGGTGACTGAGGTCTTCGTCAGCGTCGGCAGCAACGTCGAGCCCGCCCGCCACGTGCGTGCCGGGGTGGAGGCGCTGCGGCGGCGGTTCGGTCCGCTGCGGGTCTCGACCGTCTACCAGTGCCCGGCAGTGGGCTTCAGCGGCGACGACTTCTACAACCTGGTGCTCTCTTTCCACACCGGCGAGGATCCGTACGCCGTGGCGCGCGCCCTGCACGAGATCGAGGCCGCGATGGGGCGCCGGCGCGGCGGCCCGCGCTTCGCCTCGCGCACGCTCGACCTCGATCTGATCCTGCACGGCGATGCGGTGCTGCAGGAGCCGACCCTGCGGCTGCCGCGCCCGGACATCCTGCGCTACGCGTTCGTGCTGCGGCCGCTGGCGGAGCTGGCCCCCGACCTGCGGCATCCGGTCGAGGGGCGGAGCTACGCCGAGCTCTGGTCGGGTTTCGATGCCAGCGATCAGCCCATGTGGCCGGTGCGGCCGTCACCCCTGGGCTGACAGCGAGCGGACCGGGGCCAGGAACGGCGCCGGCTCGGCGATGCGCCGGCGCAGCACCCTCGCGAAGACCTTCGGATCCTTGGTGTGGGTGATCTCGCCGGGGCGCGGGAAATGCAGGTCGTGCAGGCGCGACAGCCAGAAACGCAGCGCGGCGGCGCGCAGCATGGTGTTCCAGGCCTCGGCCTCGTCCAGCCGGAACGGGCGGCTGCGGGCGTAGGCCTCGAGCGCGGCGCGCAGCCGCGCCGGGTCAATCTCGCCGTCCGCCGTCGTGCACCAGTCGTTCGCCGCCACCGCGAGGTCGTAGAGCAGCACGTCGTTGCAGGCGTAATAGAAGTCGATCAGGCCGGACAGGCGACCGTCCCGGAACAGCACGTTGTCGCGGAACAGGTCCCCGTGGATCACGCCGCGGGGCAGGTGGAGGTGCCGCGCTTCCTGCTGGTAGCGCAGCTCCTCGCGCAGCAGCTCGGTGTCGGCCGCCGGCAGCACCGGCATGACCCGCGCCGCTGCGCGGTTCCACCAGTGCGGTCCGCGGGAGTTGGTGCGAAAACCGGGATAGCTCAGGCCGGCGACGTGCAGCTGGCCGAGCACGCGTCCCATGGCGGCGCAGTGCGACTCGTCCGGCGCTTCCACGCTGCGTCCGGGCAGCCGCGCTACCAGCGCGGCCGGCCGCTCCAGCAACTGGCCCAGGAAGTGGCCGCGCAGGTCGGGCACCGGCGCCGGGCTGGGCAGGCCCTCCGCCGCGAGGTGGTCCATGAGGTTCAGGCAGTACGGCAGCTCGTGGTACTCGAGCGTCTCGAACAGCGTCAGCACCCACTCGCCCCCCGAGGTGCTGACGAAGTAGTTGGTGTTCTCGACTCCCGCGCTGATGCCTTCGAAGGAAATCAGCTCCCCGACGTCGTAGCGCCCGAGAAACGCCTTCAGCTCCTGCCGCTCGACCCTGGTGTATACCGACATAGAACCAATCGATTGCGTGCCTGCGTGCCCCGCCGTCGCGCGCGGAAGGCGAAGCTTACCGGACCGCCGGGCGCCGGTACAGCGCGCCCCCGGGCCTACCCGCCGCCCCGCGCCTGCTTCTCGAGGCGCCGGGCGAAGACGCCCATCTCCTTCGCCGCCTGCTTGTCGCCGTTGCGCCGGGCGACCCCGATGCCCTGGTGCCAGGCCGCGAGCGCGTCGGTGTCGCGGCCCGCCGCCCGGAGCGCCTTGCCGTAGATGTTCCAGGCCGCGGAGTATTCCGGGTCCAGATCCAGGCAACGCGCCAGCTGCTCGACCGCGTCGCCGGGCCGGTCGGCCTCCAGGTACGCCTTGCCCAGCGAGAACCGGAGCAGCTTGCTGTCCTGGCCACGAGCGAGCATGGCCTCGAGATTTTCGATCATGCCCATTGTGCCGCCTCCGGGATTGCTGCGTTCCGCCAGGACGCCGGGGGGCGCATTCTACCCGATGAGCGCGGCGCCCTTCAGGCGTCCCCGTGCCTGTCCGGACCCGGCGCCCGCGCCCGCCCCGGTCCGGCGACGGTTCCGGCTGCCCCTGCCTTGCCGATCAGGGCGTAGTAGAAGCCGTCCATGCCGTCCTCGCCGGGGAGGATCTGGCGGCCCGGGCCCGCGGGTCGGCCCCACTCGGCGTCCAGCGGGATGGCGGCGGCGTCGTCGTGCCGTTCCAGGAACCCGGTCGCCTGGTCCGAATTTTCCTCGCGCAGCACCGAGCAGGTGACGTAGAGCAGCCGCCCGCCCGGGCGCAGCAGGGGCCAGAGCCGGTCCAGCAGCCGGCGCTGCTGCGCCGCCAGGCGCGAAACGTCGCCGGCCCGCCGGAGGTGGCGGATGTCCGGATGGCGCCGGATCACCCCCGTGGCGGTGCACGGGGCGTCCAGCAGGATACGGTCGAAGGGCTCGCCGCCCCACCAGCCGCCGGGGTCGCCGGCGTCGCCGAAGCACAGGTCGGCCTGCAGGCCCAGGCGCTGCAGGGTCTCCCGGACCCGTTCCAGGCGCGCCGGGTCGGCGTCGACGGCGACCAGGTGCATGCCGGCGGGAGCCCGCTCCAGCAGGTGCGCGGTCTTGCCGCCGGGCGCGGCGCAGGCGTCCAGGACGCGCGCGTTGTCCGGCACGCCGAGCAGTGGACAGGCCAGCTGGGCCGCCGCGTCCTGCACCGACACCAGGCCCTCGGCGAAGCCGGGCAGCAGCTGCACGTCCACCGGACGCTCGAGCGCCACCGCGTCCGGGCAGCACGCGAGCGGGCGCCCGGCGAGCTGCCCGGCCGCCAGCTGCAGCCAGCCGTCGCGGTCGATCCGGCGGGCATTGACCCGCAGCGTCATCGGCGGGCGGGCGTTGCCGGCCTGCGCGATCGCCTGCCACGCATCCGGCCAGTCGGCGCGCAGGCGGGCGAGCAGCCACTCCGGGCAGGCCAGGCGGGTGGCGTCGTCGGCGTCCGCCTGCGCGCACAGGGCGTCTCCCTCGCGCTGGAAGCGCCGCAGCACGCCGTTGACCAGCCGCACCGCCCAGGTCTTCTCCAGCACCCGCGCCGCTCCGGCCGTCTCGGACACCGCCGCGTGCGGCGGCACCCGCAGGTACAGCAGCTGGTACAGGCCGATCAGCAGCAGCGCCTCGACGTCGGCGTCGCGGCGCTTGAGCGGACGCGCCAGCAGACGGCGCAGGATCGCCTGCAGTCGGATCCGCCAGCGCAGCGTGCCGTAGCACAGCTCCTGCACCAGCGCGCGCTGTGCCGGGGCGACCCCGTCGAGACCGGCCGGCAGTGCGGCGGAGAGGGTCTCGCCCCCCGGCGCGACCGCGGCGACGATCCGGGCCGCGGCGGCGCGGCCCGCGGTGGCCCCGGACGGCCGGCTCACCGGGACCGGCCCAGGCGGGTGCCGGACGGCACCCGGCCGGCATTGGCCAGATCCGTGCCGCTGATCCGGCGGCCGCCCGGCAGCTGTGCCTCCAGCAGCCGCAGCCGGCCTTCGCCGGTGGCCACGTCGATCCCGTCGCGGCCCGCCGCCACCACCGTCCCGGGCGCGCCGTCGGCCGCCTGCGGGAGGGCCCGCGCCCGCCAGATGCGCAGCACGGCATCGTCGAAAGGGGTCTGTGCCACCGGCCACGGGTTGAGCCCGCGCACCTGGCGCTCGATCAGCACCGCGCTGCGGCGCCAGTCGATGGCCGCCTCATCCTTGCGCAGCTTGTCCGCGTAGGTCACGCCTTCGCGGGGCTGGGGCCGGGGCAGCAGGCTGCCGGTCTCGATCCCGGGCAGGGCCTCGAGCAGGCCACGGGCCCCCAGCGCGGCGAGTCGCGCCGTCAGCGAGCCCGCCGTGTCCTCCGGCTCGATGGCGCAGGGCTGCTGCAGCAGCAGCGGCCCCGTGTCCAGCCCGGCATCCATCCGCATGATGCTGATGCCGGTCTCGCGGTCGCCGGCCAGGATCGCCCGCGCCACCGGCGCCGCGCCGCGCCAGCGGGGCAGCAGCGAGGCATGCACGTTGACGCAGCCGAGCCGGGGGATGGCGAGCACCTCGGGCGGCAGGATCAGGCCGTAGGCCACCACCACCATCAGGTCGGGGCGCAGCCCGGCCAGGGCCCGCCGAACCTCCGGCTCGCGCAGCGTGGCCGGCTGGCGCACCGGCAGCTCCAGCTCCAGGGCGCGGCGCTTGACCGGCGGTGCCTGCGTGCGTCGGCCACGGCCGGCGCGCCGGTCCGGCTGCGTGTACACCGCGGCCAGGTCCCGATCGGAAGCAGCGAGTGCTTCCAGCGTGGGCACCGCGAATTCGGGGGTACCGGCGAAAACGATGCGCATCGCGGCAATGTCCGGACGGGGCGGGCGGCACCGCCCGCGGCGGGGTCAGATGACGGGAGTCGCGGGGCGCTCGGGCAGCTGTCCCTGGCGCTCGGCCTTGACCAGCTTCTTGCGCAGGCGCTTGCGTTTGAGCTCGGAGAGATAGTCCACGAACAGCTTGCCGTCGAGGTGGTCGATCTCGTGCTGCACGCACACGGCCAGCAGGCCCTCGGCATCCGTCTCGAAAGCCTTGCCGTCGCGGTCCACGGCGCGCACGCGGATCTGCTCGGCCCGCTCGACCCAGTCGTAGTAGCCGGGCACCGACAGGCAGCCCTCCTGCATGCGCTCGACGCCGTCGCGGGCGACGATCTCCGGGTTGATGAACACCTTCGGATCATCGCGTTCCTCGGAGACGTCGATCACCACGACGCGCCGGGGCACGTCCACCTGGATCGCGGCCAGCCCGATGCCGTTGGCGTCGTACATCGTCTCGAGCATGTCGTCGACCAGACGGCGGACTTCCGCGTCGACCTGATCGACCGGTCGTGCAACGTTGCGCAACCGGTCATCGGGATAATGCAGAATGTTCAGCAAAGCCATGGCATCAAGTACGGAGGTCGTGTATTTGGCCCACAAATGTTGCTAGAGTGATCTCAGCCGGTTCAAGCGCCGGGCCCGACGCCCGCGGCGGGTTTCGTGGTCCGCCCGGCCGGGACCGCCAGGCAACGACAAAACGGTTCGGCGCAAGGCGTCTCCATATGAAAAAGTATAACGTCTTTCCGCGATTGGTGGCTCGTTCCCTCGTGAGTGCGGCCGCGGCGCTGGCGCTGGCCGCCTGTGTCAGCAACCCGCCGCAGCCGGCCCAGCCGCAGCCGGCACCGGAGCAGACCCCCACGGCCTCCGGCGCGGGCCAGGCGCAGCCGCCCGCGCACGAGCAAGCCGCGCAGTCGGCGCCGCAGATCCGGTCCGACGCGCCGAAGCGCTACGTGGTCAGGAAGGGCGACACCCTCTGGGACCTGGCATCGAAGTTCCTGAAGAGCCCCTGGCGCTGGCCGGAGATCTGGTACCTCAACCCGGATATCCACAACCCGCACCTGATCTACCCCGGCGACGTCATCACCCTCACGTACACCGCCTCCGGCAAGCCGCAGCTGCACGTGACACGGGGGCCGCAGGCGCCGAAGACGGTGAAGGTCGAGCCCCGGGTCCGGGTCGAGCCGATCGGCAATGCCATCCCCACCATCCCCTACGACGCCGTCGCAGCCTTCCTGGCGAGCCCGCGCGTGGTGGAGGCGAAGCGCTTCGAGTCGGCCCCCTACGTGCTGCGCGCGGTGAACGACGCCCGCCTGGTGGTGGGGGCGAACCAGAAGGTGTACGTGAGCAACCTGCCGAAGAAGCCGTTGCCGGACTACCAGATCGTGCACAAGGGCAAGGCGCTGCGGGATCCGAAGAGCGGCAAGCTGCTGGGCTACGAGGCAATCGCCGTGGGCGAGGCGAAGATCCTGAAGGACGGCGATCCGGGCACCGCCCTGGTGCAGAAATCCAGCCGCGAGGTGCGCCGGGGCGACTACCTGCTGCCGCCGCCGGCGAGCAACTTCCGCCCCTACTTCACGCCGCAGGCGCCCTCGCAGCAGGTCAGCGGCCAGATCCTGTCCGTCTACAACAACGCGCCGGAAATCGGCCAGTACCAGATCGTGACCATCGACGTGGGGAAGAGCCAGGGAATCAAGGTGGGCGACGTGCTGGCGGTCTACCAGGCCGGCGACCAGACCCGGGATCCCGAGACCGGCCAGCGGGTCCGGCTGCCACCGCAGCGGGCGGGCGTGCTGATGGCGTTCCGCGTCTACGACCACGTCAGCTATGCCCTGGTGATGCGGGCCACCCAGAGCATCCACGTGACGGACACGGTGCGCAATCCGTAAGCCGCGGGGACCGGCAGTGGCAAGGGAGCGCCACGACGAACGCGAGCTGAGCGCCCTGCTGGCGCTGCTGCATGCGCCCGGCCTCGGCGTGCGCCGCATCCGCGAGCTGCTTTCGGAGCAGGGCACCGCGCGGGCGGTCACGGCCCTGGCGCCGGGGGAGCTGCGCCGCCGGGGGCTGGGCGAGGCCACGGTGGACGCGCTGCGCTCGCCCGATCCTTCCCGCATCGAACCCGGCCTGGCCTGGAGCCGGCAGACGGCCAGCAGCGTGCTGCTCGAGAGCGATCCGCGCTACCCGGACCGCCTGCGCGAGCTTCCCGACGCCCCGCCGGCGCTGTTCGTGGTCGGTGATCCCGAGATCCTCGCACTGCCGCAGGTCGCCATCGTCGGCAGCCGCAACCCGTCGCCGGACGGCCGGGCCAACGCCCTGGAGTTCGCCGCGCACCTGGGCGGACGGGGCCTGGTGATCACCAGCGGCCTGGCGGAGGGCATCGACACCGCCGGCCACGAAGGTGCCCTGCGTGCCGGCGCACCGACGGTGGCCGTGGCCGGCACCGGCCCCGACCGGGTCTATCCCGCCGCCAACCGGGAGCTGGCCCACCGCATCGCGACCGAGGGCGTACTGGTCTCGGAGTTCGCGCCGGGCACGCCGCCGGTGGCGGGGAACTTTCCCCGCCGCAACCGGATCATATCCGGCCTGTCCGCGGGAGTGCTGGTGGTCGAGGCGGCCCGCCGCAGCGGCTCGCTGATCACGGCCCGCTTCGCCATGGAGCAGGGACGCGAGGTGTTCGCCATCCCCGGCTCGATTCACAATCCGCTGGCGCGGGGTTGCCACCGCCTGATCCGCGACGGCGCCAAGCTGGTGGAGACGGCGGACGACATCCTGGAGGAGCTGGCGTCCCAGCTGCGCCTGTCAGCGGAACCGGACGGTCCGTCGGCGGCGCCCGTGGAAGCGGCTCCGGAGCTGCCCGACGAGGACTACCGGAAGCTGCTGCAGAGCATGGGATACGGGCCCGTGTCGGTCGACGAGCTGGTCCGGCGCACCGCATTGACGCCGGAATCGGTTTCCTCCATGCTGCTTTTACTCGAACTGCAAGGACATGTTGTGTCCGCGCCCGGTGGCCTCTACCGCCGGATCCCCGAGAGGTCCTGAATCGACATGAAGGAAAGCGTGCTCGACGTTCTCATCTATCTCTTCGACAACTACATGGATGGCACCGACGATCAGACGGAACCGGACCGCGAGGAGCTGACTCTCGAGCTGGAAGAAGCCGGCTTTCGCGACGGAGAGATCGCCAAGGCGTTCGACTGGCTCGAG
>Ga0102962_1000581_pt1 | contig 16694 bp, 18 predicted proteins | sample SalPonF2_C_D2_MG_FD_84519 | JGI IMG/M metagenome (GOLD analysis project Ga0102962, IMG submission 84519) | Salt pond soil microbial communities from South San Francisco under conditions of wetland restoration - Salt Pond MetaG SF2_C_D2_MG ...
AGGAAAAAAATGGGGACGGATTTATTTTTCCATCGCTGATCAGAAAACGAAGGGTACCAGCATCTTCGTGCGTTTCCTGTACGCCGGATATTCCCCGGGAAACTGTGTGGCCATGAGCTGTTCCTCGCGCCGCGCGCTGTAGAGGAAATAGATTCCGAATACGACCAGGGGCACGACCCAGAACAGGGTCTGGGCCAGGGCCGAGCCCAGCATGGCGAGCAGGGCACCGGCGTAGATCGGATGGCGTACGAACCGGTACGGGCCGGTGGTCACCAGATCGGGATCCTCCTTCCGGGACATGGGTACGCCCCAGTTCCGCCCAAGGTAGGCGCGCGCGACGATCGCGAGCCCCACGCCCAGGGCGCACAGCGCCAGGCCGAGCGCGTTTACGAGGGTGTGGCCTGCCAGGTGTGTCTGCCCCTTCAGCAGCGCATCGCGCGCGGCGGGGAGGTACCAGGCGGCCAGCACGAGCGCGACGACCGCGACACGCACCATGGCCGACCTCCACCATCCGCGGGTGCGGACGCCGGGCTTCGCCCTGGCGGCGGACAGCGCCCAGTACGCCAGAAGGACGAACCACAGCGCGAAAATGGGCCAGCTATAAGGCGTCATATGCGAAAGCCACTAGCTTGTTCCGCGGGAAGAATGCCGCGGCGCCCGCGACAGGAAGAAGTCGGGATTGCGGGACAGTATACGGGACTCGCAACCGGCGTAGACTGCTCGATGAGGCGCCGCGCAATGGTCTGCCGGCGGAATCCGTCAACTCCTTTTCGGGACGAACCTCGGGATGACCACCCTGTACAGCGACCGCCTGATCGAGATCACAGACGAGGAGATCGAATTCCGCGGCTACTACTTTCCGGTGGCCGGCAGCCGGTTCGTTCCCTGGAGCCGGATCGACAGCGTCCACGCCCGGCGGCCCTCGGTCTTCGCCGGAAGCTGGCGGCTCTGGGGTTCGGGCGACTTCCGGACGTGGTTCGCCTGGGACCCCGGCCGGCCGAGGCGGGACCGCATCTTCGTCGCCGCGGTGCGCGGCGGCTACTGGAACATCGGCTTCACGGTCGAGGATTCCGGCAGGGTGGCGGAGATCCTGCGTGAGCGGGCCCTGCTGATCGAGGACGGGTGAGAAGAACCGACGGCTTCATGGCCGCTGCGAGCGTGGCGTCGTTGGCTGTTTCCCCCTCGCGTTTCTTTTCCTTCGCGTGCATCATCTGGCGTATCGGAACGCCTCGCGCCTGGTGGCGCAACGCCCGGGCTCCCGGCCCCGTCGTCCAGTCCTTGAAGACGGCGCGCCGTCGCGCGAAAGTGCCGTCTCCCCGACCGACTTCCGGAATCGAGAACCTGTGATGAAATCCCGTACCAGCATGCTCGCGCTCGCCTGCCTGCTCTCGGCCGGTGCCATGCTCGCGAGCTCTGCCGTCCGTGCCAGGAAAGCTCTCCCGCCGCCAATCCAGGCGCTGAAGGCGCGCGGAATCAAGATCGCCGGGCAGTTCAGTGCGCCGGACGGGCTGACCGGCTATGCGATCAATTACCAGGGCCAGGCGGTCGCCGTGTACGTCACGCCCGACGGCAAGCACGCCATCGTGGGCACCATGATCGATTCGCAGGGGCACAACCTCAGCAGCGCCCCGCTCGACCGCCTGATCACCTACCCGCAGAACCGCAAGGCCTGGAAGGAGCTGAAACAGAGCAACTGGATCGGCTATGGCAGCGCCAAGGCGAGCCGGGTCGTATACCTGTTCATCGATCCCAACTGCCCCTACTGCCACGAATTCCTCAGGGAGGCGAAGCCCTGGGTGCGCGCGGGCAAAGTGCAGATCCGCAACGTGGTGGTGGCCATGCTGCGGCCCAGCAGCCTGCCGAAGGCAGCCGCGATCCTGTCGGCGAAGAACCCCGCAACCGCCCTGCTGCACAACCAGCAGCACTACGGCTCCGGCGGGATCGCTCCGGCACGGCAGGTTTCCGGGAAGGTCAGGGCGCGCATCGCGGCCAACAACCGACTGATGTATTCCCTGGGTCTGCAGGCGACGCCGGTCATCTACTACCACGACACGGACGGTCACGTCGCCTCGAGGCAGGGGCTGCCGCCGGCCGGCGGCCTCGCGACCATCATGGGGAGCCCGCGTCCAAGGTAGCGGAAGCTGCCACCCGGATGCCGGGCCCGGGAGCGTCTTTACCGGATTGACGGCGTCTTCCGGCCCCCGGCTGTCCCCGGCGGCCGGGCGCGGACGACCGTCCGTCGGCGCAGCCTGCCTGTCCGGCCGAAGCCCGGGCGAGAGACCGCGCGACTCGATGTAGCCTGATCGGGCCGGATGACGGGCGCGCCTGGCAAGAGAACGACGTCCCTCCGGTCGAGCCGCCGTGCGCTGCACGCGGCCGCATTCGGGGGTGAGCATGAGGGGACAGGCCTACGCAACGGCAGCGCTGGTTTCGATGGCGGCGGCGCTCGGGGTGGCGGGCTGGACGACCGGGCAACCGCTCGCCTGGTACAGCGCGGCGCACTGGCGGATCAGCGCGATCGAGCAGGGTTTGTACTGCCTCGCGTTCCTGTTCTTCACCATTCACTGCTTCGCCCGTCCCCCGGGGCCGCGCCCGGCGGACCGGCGTTGCTGGTTCGTGGCGGGGTTGTTCGGCTCGTCGATGACCGCGCGGGTCGGGCTCGGGACTTTCACGCTGATCCTGCATCACGTGCGACTGTAGGCGCGGTTTCAGGGCCGGCCCGGACAAGCGGCAGTCGCGCGCCCGGGCCGGCCGGCATCGCGGGCGCTCAACCGGCAGTGACAAGTACCGGGCCCGACCCGGAATGTTCGCCATCGCCGCGTGATAAGGGCCACGACAGCGAAGGGCGGCCGGCCTGCGGGGTCGTCCGTGCCCGGCGACAAGACCGTTCGGCCTCGAGGTTCGCCCCGTTGGGGGCCGCGAGTTCCGTATGCTGTTCCGGGAATGTTGGCGATTGCGGCGCACCGCAGCCGAAGGCGCCGCCGGGTCCCGGGGCGAACCAGCGGCCCCTGATATGCAGACGGGAGCAGCCAATGAGCCGAATCGACGAGTACGCCGAGCTCGACGCCGTGGCGATGGCCGAGCTGGTGAGCCGTGGCGAGGTGACCGCCGGGGAGCTGCTGGACGCGACCGCCGGGCACGAGCCCGGGGCCCCGTATTGCAGCGCGCCGCAGGACGGACCGTTCGCGGCTGCCCTGGCTCGCCCGCCGCGGCCGCTGCGCATCGCGTTTTCCACCCGGGCTCCCAACGGGGTACCGGTGGACCCGGAGTGCGTGCGGGCGGTAGAGGACGCCGCGGCGCTGTGCCGGGAGCTCGGGCACGAGGTGGAGGAGGCGGCGGCACCGTTCGACGCGAATGCCCTGGGCCAGGCGATGGTGACGATCATCGGCGCGAGCACGCGTGCCCTGCTGCAGGCAGCGGCGCGCCAGCGTGGACGGGACCTTGCCGAGGGGGATCTCGAGCCGGTTACCTGGCGCATGATCCAGGGTGCCGGCGAGGTGGAGGCCGCGCGTTACGTGGACGCGGTCAACGTCATCCATGCCGCCGGCCGGGTGGCCGCGGCATTCCATGAGCGCTACCCGGTCTACCTCTCACCCACGCTCGCGTGTCCGCCGGTCCCGCTGGGGATCCTGACGCTGCAGACGGACGACATGGAGCGCTACGTGGAGTCGCTGCTGGGGTACTCCCCCTTCACCGCCTACCAGAATATGGCCGGTGAGCCGAGCATGTCCGTGCCGCTGCACTGGAGCGCGGACGGCCTGCCGGTGGGGGTGATGTTCAGCGCCGCGTTCGGGGACGAGGCAACGCTGCTAGCGCTGGCGGCCCAGCTCGAGCAGGCGCGGCCCTGGGCCGGCCGGCGCCCACCGCCGCCGGCGGCCGAGTGAGGCTTTGCGCGGGCGGCGGACCGCATGGGCCGCGCGGGCACGCGTAGCGCCTGCGCGGTGAACTCCCGGCCCCGTTCCGGGGTCAATGCGTCCATGCTGCCCGCGATCGTGCTTGCCGGGTCCGGGCATGCCGGCCCGGTTGCTCGGGACGACCCCGGGCGATGCCGGAAAATGACCGCCGGGGACCAGAGTTCATCGGCATGCGGATACGCGACCATTTCGCCGAACGCCGGCTGTTCCTGCTTCGGCTGGGGATCGCCGCCAGCCTCGTGGTGGTGCTCCTGGGGGTCGTCGTAGGGCGGCTCTACTACCTGCAGTGCAGTCGGCACCGGTACTACGCGGGCCAATCGCACGCCGACGGCAGGAGGATCGAGCCGGTCTCCGCCGTGCGCGGTCTGATCTTCGATCGCACGGGGCGGCTGCTGGCCGGCAACCGCCCCTCCTACAGCCTGGTGATCACCCCGGACGAGACGCACAATCTGCAGGGCACGCTGGCGCGTCTGCACAAGCTGCTGCCGATCAGCGCATCGGACCTGGCGCGATTCCACGCGCGCCTGTCGGACGTTCCCGCGTTCCGGGGGGTGCCGCTGCTGCTGCAGATGAGCCCGAAGGAGGTTGCGCGCTTCGCCGTCAACGAACAGCGATTCCCCGGCGTGCACATCCGGGCCGGGCTGACCCGCTACTATCCGCTCGGACCGGCCGCCGCCCACGTGGTCGGATACGTGGGCAGCATCACGCGGAGCGAGCTGAAGCACGTCGACGCGGTCCACTACCGGGGAACCGAGCACTTCGGCAAGACCGGCGTGGAGCTCGGCTACCAAAAGCTGCTGCACGGCTTGCCGGGGGTCCGCGCGATCGAGGTGGCACCGGACGGACGCAAGCTTCGCCAGATCTCGAGCAAGCCGTCGCGCGGCGGCGACGACCTCTACCTGACGCTGGACGCGCGGCTGCAGCAGGTGGCCTACCAGGCCATGGGCAGGCAAAGCGGGGCCGTCGTGGCGATGAACCCCCGCACCGGCGCGATCCTCGCCATGGTGAGCACGCCCAGCTTCAACCCCGGGCTGTTCGTCAACGGCATCGGCGAGAAGGCCTTCCGGCGCCTGCGCGCAAATCCGCGCCAGCCGCTGTTTAACCGGGCGATCGCCGGGCAGTACCCGCCAGGCTCCACGATCAAGCCGTTCATGGCGCTGGCCGGCCTGAACTATGCCGGCGGACGGTATATCCATCCGCGCTTCGACCCGGGTTGGTACAAGCTGCCCGGTCATCCGAAGGTCTATCACAACTGGAATCCACACGGCTTCGGGCACGTCGACCTGCACAAGGCGATCGAGCTCTCCGATGACGTGTACTTCTACAGCCTCGCCCACGACCTGGGGATCGATCGGATCCACGCGTTTCTGGCCCGCTTCGGGCTGGGGCGGACCACCGGGGTGGACCTGCCCGGCGAGCACAGCGGCATCCTGCCGTCCCGGAAGTGGAAGCGGCGGGCGCGCGGCCAGCCCTGGTATCCCGGCGACACGCTCAATGCAGGGATCGGGCAGGGCTACCTGTCGGCCACGCCGCTGCAGCTGGCGGAGGCGGTCTCACGCATCGCCATGCGCGGGGGCGGCGCGCGGCCGCACATCCTGTATGCCGTGCGTAACCCCAATACCGGCAAAGTCACCCGGATGCCGATCCACCATCTGCCGCACATCGTGGATCACGGCCGCCACGCCTGGCGGCGGGTCATCAGCGGCATGCGCGCGGTGATCGAGAGCCCGCGCGGCACCGCGCACCAGATCGCCCACGGCCTGAGCTTCCCGGCGGCCGGCAAGACCGGGACGTCGCAACTCGGCGCCGCCCTGCCATCGGACGCCAGCAACGCGACCGAGAGCAACCTCCCCCGCCGGCTGCGGGACGACGCCCTGTTCATCTGCTTCGCACCGGTGCGGCATCCGAAGATTGCGGTGGCGGTGCTGGTCGAGCACGGCGGCTACGGCGCCGCCGCCGCGGCGCCCGTGGCCCGGAAGGTGATCAACGCCTGGCTGGGTCCGGACGGGCTGGCCTCATCGTATGACAAGGCGCTGACCCGCACGGGTGCAGGCGGGCGGCCGGTTCAGACGAAGCGCGATTCCGCCGGGGCGTCACCGGCTCGCGGGACCTCCTGAGAAGCCGTGCCGCATGCCGGCGCTCCGTCCGTGGCTCACCGCTTTCCCTCCCCGCGATAGGCCAGCCGAACGGTCAGGTGTTGCCCGGGTTGCAGATCGGCGCCCTTCGGCAGGCTGTTCCAGCGCCTGAGTCCCTTCACGCTCACGCCGTAACGATGCGCGATGGACCAGAGCGAGTCGCCCTTTTGCACCCGGCACGCCACCCGGCCCTGCGCGCGCGGGACAACCAGGGTCTGCCCCGGGCGGATCGTGGTGTGGTCGCCGGAAAGGCCGTTCCAGCGCCGCAGGGAGGCGACTGACACGCCGAAACGGTGAGCGATGGTCCACAGGCTGTCGCCCCGGTGCACGCGGTAGTGCCTGGTAGCTCCGCCGTCGCCCGGGTCCGGGTCCGGGGAATACTGCTCGCGGATGAGGGCGAGGCGCGTCCGACTGGAACCGGTTGCGCTGGCAGGCACGAGCAGCGTATGCCCGCTGCGGATCAGGGTGCCATGCAGGTGATTGACGCGTTCCAGCACGCCGGGCGTGGTGCCGTAACGCTGCGCGATCTGGCTGAGCGTGTTTCCAGGGTGCACGACGTAGCGCCGCCAGCTCACCAGCTTCCCCGACGGGATCTGCGCCAGCCGCTGCTTGAACCGCGCGACGCTGGTGCGCGGCAGTACCAGCCGGTGCGGCCCATGCGGGTCGGTGGCCCAGCGGCGGAGCCCGGGATTGAGCTCGCGCAGCCGGTGCACCGGGATCCCGGCCAGCTTGGCGGCGAGAGCGATGTCGATCTGCTGCGACAGCTTCACCACGCCCAGGTGGGGCTTGTCCGGCACCTTGGGCAACCGGATGCCGTACCGGGACGGGTGGTTTACCACCACCGCCAGCGCCAGCAGTTGCGGGACGTACTGCTCGGTCTGCCGCGGCAGGTGGAGATCCCAGAAGTCGGTGGGCAGGCCACGCCGGGCGTTGCGCCGGATGGCATCTTGCACGGTCCCTTCGCCGGAGTTGTACGCGGCGATGGCGAGCAGCCAGTGACCGTGGAACATCCGGCCGAGGTACTGCAGGTAGCTCACCGCGGCCCCGGTCGAGCGCAGGATGTCGCGGCGGCCGTCGTACCACCAGTCACGCCGCAGGCCGAAGCGCTCCGCCGTCCCCGGCATGAACTGCCACAGGCCCGTCGCCTGGCTGGCATCGGAGTGGGCAAAGGGATTGTAAGCGCTCTCGACCTCCGGCAGCAGTGCCAGCTCCGCGGGCAGGCCGTGTGCCCGGACATCGTGCACGATGCGCCACAGGAAGGGCCGGGCACGATGGAAGTCCTCCTGCAGGATCTCCTGGCGTTCGCGGTAGACCGCGATCCAGTGTTTCACCGCGGGCTGTTGCCGGTGATGGTCGAGCGTGAAGCCCGCGCGCATGTCGGTCCACAGGGTTTGCGGCTTACCGGAACCGCGCGCCGGCGCGGCCGGGCCGGACCAGGGCATCTCGAGCGCCGGCACGGCCGCCGTGGGAAACGGCAATTCCCGGGGGCCGGGGCTCCCGCCGGCCGCGGGCGAAGAGCCCGGCTTGGCGGCGGAAGCGCCCGCGGTATGCGAAGGCGCCGCCGGCGTGGCGTGACCCTGGCTGGCGCCGGGAGCGGGCGGGCCGGCGGGGCTCGCGATATGCTGCGCGGCGCAGCCGGCCAGCAGCAGCGCTGCCACGACAACGACCCCGGAGGTCCGGTAGCGCAAGAGCGCGGCACTCATGCCGGGCGTCCGGGACGCCCATTCGGGGCAGCGCGCGATCCGGCCGTACCCCGAGTTCCGCGGTACCCGCGATGAAAGGCGCAACGTGATCTTCATTCGCGTTCTGTCGTTAGTGCTGTCCGCGCGCTCCACGAGATCCACCCGCGGGCGCCGGTGGCGTCAATAGAGCTGTTTGAACATCCGGTTTGCCCGGGCATTCCCGTGCAGCCCCGCGTACCTGCTGCTCTTCTCCCGGGGCGGCAGGTTGTCCGCCCGGAACGTCTCGAAGGTGGTGTCGCCGGCACCCGGACCCGCGCGCTTGCCGGTCTGCGGGTCGATGCGCGCGACCACCAGCCCGGATGGCTGCAGCGGCGGGCTTTCCGGCGTCCCCTTGAGGGCCTGGCCCATGAACCGGATCCACATGGGCAGGGCGGCCCGGGCGCCCGTCTCGCCATGCCCGAGCGTGGCCGGCTTGTCAAAGCCAACCCAGGAGATGGCCACCAGGCGGCGGTTGAAACCGTCAAACCAGGCGTCCTTCTCCTGGTTGGTCGTACCGGTTTTGCCGGCCAGGTCGCTGCGGTGCAGCTTGAGCGCGGCTTGGCCGGTCCCCTGCTCGATCACCTGGTGCATCATGCGCGTCATGATGTAGGCATTCTGCGCCGGGATCACCCTCTTCGCACAGCCCGCCGCACCGCCGGGGTTCTGGCCCGAAGGGCAGGCGACCGGCGGCCGGGCCTGGTACACGGTCTTGCCGCCCGGCCCGATGATCCTGGCGATGACGTGGGGCCGGATCAGGAAGCCGCCGTTGGCGAATACCGAGTAGCCGCGTGCCATCTGCATCGGCGTGACGGCCGCGCTGCCGAGCGCCAGGGTCAGATTGTTCGGGAGCGTCTTCTTCGCGAAGCCGAAGCGGGTGGCGTACTGGCGTGCCTTCTCCAGCCCGACGCGCCGCAGGATACGGATGGTCACCAGGTTGATCGAGTGAATCAGGCCCTGGCGCAGCGGCGTGGGCCCGGAGAAGGTCCGTTCGTAGTTCTCCGGACGCCAACTGGCGAAGGTCCCGGCCGGCGCGACCACCGGCGCGTTGTCGATCAGGGTCGCCTGGTTCATGCCGGCGTGCAGCGCCGCGGAGTAGATGTAGGGCTTGAACGATGAGCCCGGCTGGCGGTGCGCCATGAGGGCGCGGTTGAACTTGCTGTAGCCCGAATCGAAGCCGCCCACGAGGGCCTGCGTTGCCCCGTTGCGCGGGTCGACCGCGACCAGCGCCCCTTCGACCCGGGGCACTTGCGCCAGCTGCCACCCGCCGCCGGACGCCGGCTCCAGGCGCACCAGGTCACCACGCTGGAGGACGTCGGACGCCTGCTTTGGGGCGGGACCGCGCGAGTTCGGTCCATGGTAGGCCCGGGCCCAGCTCAGCCCGTCCCAGCCGACCGACACGATCCCGTGTTTAAGCGTGTAGACGCGGGCGCTCTTCTTCTTGACCCCGGCCACGATGCCGGGCGTTAGCCCGCCGGCGGGCGGGTGCTTGCGCAGCACCCGGTTGAGCCGCTGACGCGGCAGCGACTGATCCGCCGCGGGGAGTGAGGCGGTCGCCTCGGGGCCGCGCCAGCCGTGCTGGCGGGAGTAACGCAGCAGGTCCCAGCGCAGTGCCTGCACGGCGGCTTTCTGGTCATGGGCGTCGATGGTGGTCACCACCTTGTACCCGGCCGTCAGGGCCTTCTTGCCGAAGCGCTGCAGCATTTGCTTGCGCACGTAGTCCGCGACGTACCCGGCGGAGACCGCGGCCCGCTGGCGGTGCAGGCTGGCGGAGAGGGGCTGCGCGACCGCCTGATGGTACTGCGCCGCCGTGATGTAGCCGAGGGTGCGCATCCGCTTGAGCACGTAGTTGCGCCGCGCACGCGCGGCCTGGCGGTCGGCCAGCGGATTCTCCGCGGACGGCGCCTGGGGCAGCCCCGCGAGCATCGCCGTCTGGGCCAGCGTGAGATCCCAGAGCGGCTTGCCGTAATAGGTCTGCGCCGCTGCTGCCACGCCGTAAGCCCCCTGGCCGAGGTAGATCTTGTTGAGGTAGAGGTCGAGCACCTTGTGCTTGCTGTAGCGTCGCGCGATGCGCAGCGCCAGCAGGATCTCCTTGAACTTGCGGCTGTAGGTCTTGCGGTCGGACAGGAAGTAGTCCCGGGCGACCTGCATGGTGATGGTGCTGCCACCCTGCGTCTTGCGGCCGGTGAGCGCGAGGTTGACGGCGGCCCGCGCGAGCCCCTTCACGCTCACCCCCGGGTTGTGGAAGAAAGTGGCATCCTCGGCGGCGACGAACGCGTGGATCAGCCGGGGCGGAAGGTTGCGGTAGCGCACGGGCGAGCGCCGGTTCGGACCGTAGGTGCCGATCAGCTTGTGATCGGCGGTATAGATCCGCAGGGGGGTGCTGAGGTTTGGATTGTGGAGCGAGGCGATGCTCGGCAGCTGCGGCGCGAACCAGGCGTACGCGGCCAGGAAGGCCAGCGCCGCCAGCAGCAGGCCCCCCGCCGCCGCGGTGGCGACGAATCTGGACAGCTTCTTGAGCGGCCCGGTGCGGATCATGTCTCATCCACGCTCTCTCGTGCCACGCCGTCCGGCTGGTCGAAGCCGGGCCCCGGGGACGGACGGATGCCCGCCGGGGCAAGCGTTGCCGTCGCGGGCGAGCGCCGGCCCGGGCCTTTCACCGGGTCACCGGGCGTGTCCCGGACTTTCCGGCCTGACCATCCATCAGGGCGACAGGGGGCCGCTGCGACGCGGCGGGCCCAGCCGCGGGCGGGTCGCTGGATACTGTCGACGATCGTCTCCCGAATGAGGTTCCGGCTTCAGGAAAATTGACCGGGAACAGCCGGCATCGTTCCCGAGCGCGCCGCGGGCGCGGTCGGCAGCTTTGCCCGGACCGCCCGCCGGGCGGCGCCGGGAGGTCCGCAATGCCCGGGATGAACAGCCTCACGGCGACCCCTCCTTGACTGACCGGGGGGCGGAGGGTGCGGGGATCCGCCCCGCCAGCGCCGCTGCCGGCCGTCGGTGAGCCGGCAGACGATCCCGGGTGGCCGGCATGACCTCGTCTGCCTGCCGGGGCCCGCGCCGCCGCTTGCCCGGGTAGGCCCGAAACGCTTGACCCGCCCCGGGGCCGGCATGATATGTGACAATGTTATCGGCGTATCGGCAGCGAGGATAAGCGATGACCGCCCGCGAGCACGAGCACGAGCATGGCTCCCATCTGGCGGAGGTGGATTTGCGCGTGCGGGCGCTGGAGTCGCTGCTGGTCGAGAAGGGCCTGGTGGATCCGGCGGCGCTGGATGTGCTGATCGACACCTACGAGCACAAGGTGGGACCGCGCAACGGCGCGCGGGTGGTGGCCCGCGCCTGGAGCGACCCGGCCTACCGGGCGCGCCTGCTGGATGACGCCACGGGCGCCATCGCGGAGCTGGGCTATGGCGGCCGCCAGGGCGAGCACATGATGGCCGTGGAGAACACGCCGGAGGTGCACAACGTGGTGGTGTGCACGCTGTGCTCGTGTTACCCGTGGCCCGTGCTCGGGCTGCCACCCGCGTGGTACAAGTCCGCCCCCTACCGCTCCCGGGTGGTGATCGATCCGCGGGGCGTGCTGGCGGAGTTTGGCCTGGTCCTGCCCGAGGAGACCGAGGTCCGGGTCTGGGATTCGACCGCCGAGCTGCGCTACCTGGTGGTGCCGCAGCGTCCGCCGGGCACCGAGAGCTGGTCGGAGGCGGAGCTCGCGCAACTGGTGACGCGCGACTCCATGATCGGGGTGACGCGGGCCCTCTCGCCTGCCGACCTGCACGCGGGGAGCGAGGCGACATGAACGGCGCGCACGATCTGGGCGGCATGCACGGCTTCGGCCCGGTCGAGCGGGAACGGGACGAGCCCGTGTTCCACGCCGATTGGGAGCGGCGCTGCTTCGCGCTCACCCTGGCGATGGGTGCCTACGGCGCGTGGAACCTGGATGCCACGCGCTACGCGCGCGAGACCATGCCCGCGGGCGAGTACCTGACCACCGGCTACTACGAGCACTGGCTGCACGGCCTGCAGCGTCAGCTGATCGAGCAGGGCCTGCTCACCCGGGAGGAGATCGAGGCACGCATGGCGCGGTTGCGCGGGGAGAGCGACCATGGCGCGACTTGAGGCCCGCCGGGTCGAGGCGGTGCTGCGCAAGGGGTCCAGCGCGCGTGTGGACGCGGCCGTTCCCGCGCGCTTCCGCGCTGGCGACCGGGTGTGTGCGCGCAACATCCACCCCGCCGGGCACACCCGGCTGCCGCGCTACGCGCGCGGGCGGCAGGGCACCATCACCCAGGACCACGGCGTGTTCATTTTCCCCGACGCCCACGCCCACGGCGCCGGTGCGCGCCCCCAGCATTGTTACAGCGTGCGCTTCAGCGCGCGGGAGCTGTGGGGGCCGCAGGGGGATACCCGCAGCGCGGTCTATATCGACCTGTGGGACGATCACCTGGAGCCGGCATGAGCGGGAGCGACTACGACCGGTTGGCGCTGGAGACTCTGCCCGCGATCCCACGCGACCGGGAAGGCCCGGTGTTCGGGGCGCCCTGGCAGGCCCAGGCGTTCGCCATGACGGTCAAGCTGCACGAGGCCGGGGTTTTCGAGTGGACGGAGTGGGCCGCCGCCCTCGGCGAGGAGATCCGACGCGCCCGGGCCCGCGGTGATCCCGACCTCGGTGACACCTACTATGAGCACTGGCTGCGCGCGCTGGAGAAGCTGGTCGTGACCAAGGGGCTGCTGAGCGCCCCGACACTGGTGGCGCGCAAGCAGGCCTGGGCCCGGGCGGCCGCCGCGACGCCGCACGGCGAGCCCATCGAGCTGGCGCGTGCGGCGGCGGACGACACGCTGCGCGACTAGGCGGGACACACCCCGCCGGGCCGGCAGTCGCGTCTGCCGGAAGAGCCGGAAAGCGCTCTTGCGCCGCGCGGCCGGCCTTGCACGTGTCCGGGCGGGGAGCACGCCAGGTCGGATGCCCGCACCCCCGCGCGGCGCGCTGTCACCCCGGGAAGGGGTCGTCCATACCTTCCGCCACCGGCACCTCGAAGGCGTTCAGGGTAAGCGACACCAGGCAGTAATAGCCGATGACGCTCACCAGCTCGATCAGCAGGCTTTCGCCCAGAGCGGCCCTGGCGCTCTGGAAGGTCCGCTCACCCAGGCGGTGCTGCTGGAGCAGCTCCGTTGCCACCTGGTAGCTCAGCGTGTCCTTCACCCGGGTGAACGCGGGCTCCCGGCCGCGCCGGATGGCGTCCAGGGCGGCCGGCTCCACACCGGCGTCCCTGGCGAAGGCGGCGTGCGCGGCGAACTCGAACTTGGCCCGGTAATGCGCTCCCACCGTGCAGATCGCGACCTCGCGCACGCTGTCAGGCAGGGACGTGCCATAGCGCGCCACTGCTCCCAGCGCCTGGACCGCGGTCCCGATCTTCGGCGAACGCGCCCACACGCCGAAGGGGCCGACCAGGCCCACCTTTCCGGCTTGTGCGCGCGGCCCACGGTTGATGGCGTCCCAAAAGGACTGTTGCTCCTCCGTCAGGCGCTCGAGGCTGAGTGGCGAAAGGCGTGACATGAGTGATCTCCGGTCCGGTGCCGCAAGGGCTTCCCCGTTGGCGGGCGAGCGGCCTGGATGTGGGCAGCCATTGTGCCCTGCCCCGCGGCTTCCGGGGAAATGCTGCCGCGCGCCCGGCCCACCCGGGGACCGGGAGACAGGTCCCGGCTGGGGCCGTCGGCCGCAGCGCCGTGGCTGGCGCGCGGTTGAGCAGGCCCGCGATCGCGTTGGAGGTCACCGTGCCGATCCCGGCGGTGGCGAGGAACAGGGTCGCGACCACCGCCGGCAAGCCGCCGAGATGCGGTGCGCCGCACATGAGAAGCAGCGCCGAAAACACCAGTACCGCGGGTGAGCCAATGCGCAGCAGACGATCGTAACCGTAGCGGGTGACCAGCCGGCCGTTGGCATAGTTGGCACTCAGGATGGCCACCATGTTGCAGCCGAAAAAATAGCCGAAGTGCGTGGCCAGCACCGGCAGGCTGGGCAGGTAGGTATCGATGGATAGCGGCGACAGGGCCGCGAGGACGGCGAGCAGGAGAATCAGCCCGGTACCCGGACTTCGCGTTCGTGTTGCCAAGATCCCGCCGCCGGCTGGAATCGGGGGGATCTGCTGTCACGCAACCGGGCCGCCCTCGCGCGGCCGGCCCCGGGGCGTGATCACCCGGGGATCGCCGGATTATCGCACGGACACGCGCTGCTGCTCCTAGTCCCCGGTCCCTTCAACGATAAGCAGCTCGCTCTCGGCCGCCTGCCAGCGCAGCGTTGCGATCTCCTGGTACTCCGGCGAGTCGTAGAAGACTTGGGCTTGCTCGAAGCTGTCAAAGCGCACTACGACGGTGCGGTCAAGCTGGCTGTTGTCACCTTCCCGGAGCGTCATGCGGCCGCCCCGTACCAGGAAGCGTCCGCCGTAACGGGCGACGACGTCGGGTGTTTGCTCGGCGTAGCGGCGATAGCCATCGGGGTCGTTGACCTTCATGCGGGCGATGACATAGGCAGGCATGGTTCGTCCTCCGCGGCCGGCGAGCAGGGTCCCGGCACCGTATGCAGGATGGCAGGCCAGTAGGCGGGCGGGCCGCACCGCGTTCGGGCGTCAGTCCGCTTCCTTTGCGGCCTGCCACCGGTCCAGGATGGCACGGGCGCCGTTCCGGGACGGGTCCGTGGCGGCGTCATGGTCGGGCATCCGCGCGGCGAGCTCGACGACGTAGCCGTTCGGGTCGCGGAAGTAGATCGAGTGGATGAAGCCGTGGTCGCTGACGCCACGGGTCTCGATGCCCCGCTCGCGGCCCTTTTCCAGCATGGCCGGCAGCACGTCGGGCTCGACCTCCAGCGCGACGTGCAGGTCGTAGTCGTGCTGCGGCTTGAACTCGAACGGCATGTCCGGCGCCTCGAAGAAGGCCAGGAAGGAGCCGTCGTCCAGGCGATAGAACGTGTGCAGCACGTTGGTCCGGCGCCCGGTCTTGCTCTCACGGATCTCGAGCGCCGCGGACAACGGCATGCCCAGGAAGTCCTCGTAGAACCGGCGCGTCTCTTCCGAGTCGCGGCAGCGGTATGCGCCGTGGTGCAGCTTGCGGATCATGGTTCTCCCCTTGCGGTTCGGGCGACGGCGCGGGTGCCCGGCCGCTCGTGCTCGCGCGACCGCGAGCCCTGTTTCAGGCAGGGCTTGCGTGGGCCGCGAATGGCCCGCCGCGGCTCGGGCACCCCGGGGCCGCGCCGGCGGACTCGCGTGCGGACATGCGCTGAACGTCACGCCTGTGAACAGTCCTCTCAGAGCGTCCGACCAGTGTAGCCGTTCGCGCCCGGTCATGGCTGGGATCGGTCGCTGCAACGTGCCTTGCGATTGGCGGCCCCACGCCTATATTTTTTTCGCGCCGGCGGGAACGTGCGGCAATGGACCGCGCGCGAAGCGGCGCATTCCGGAGGAGTCAGAGAAATGCCCAGATTCGTCATCGAGCGGGAGATCGCCGGTGCGGGTGACCTGTCCCGGGAAGAGCTCAGCGTGATCTCGCAGAAGTCGTGCGATGTCCTGCGGTCGATGGGCCCGCAGATCCAGTGGCTGGAGAGCTACGTTACCGACGACCGGATTTACTGCGTCTACCTGGCGCCGGACGAGGCGACCATACGGCGGCACGCGCAGCAGGGCGGGTTTGCTGCCAACCGCGTCTCGCGCGTCCACGCGGTGATCGATCCCACCACGGCCGAGGTGGCCTGACGGCGCCGGCTGTGTGCCCGCCCGGGCCGGACGCGGTGCTGGGGCTCAGCCAGGCGCTGCGGACCGGCTCCCCGAGATGCGCGTGGAGATCCTGCAGGCGGTTGCGGAAGACGACCGGGTGGCCGTGCGCGTGCGCTGGAACGGTACTCACCAGGGCCGGTTCCGCGGGCTGGACCCGACCGGCAGGCGCGTCAGCATCGAAGGCATGGTGATCTGGCGCATCTTTGCCGGGCGCATCGCGAAGCGCTGGGCCGTGCCGGACACCGGGTGGCTGCTGCGCCGGCTGCAGGGCGATCGGGCTTGAACCCGGCCGATGCGGGCCGACGACCGCAGCTAAGGCTGTACGGGAGGCCCCCTGCGATGCCGCCAGGACCCCGCTTGGGATGCCGGTCTGACGAAGACCGTGCCGGCAACACCGGACCGCGCCGCTCGACGCGCCCTGGTCGGGCGGCATATGGTGGCCCGACCGCCGGTCCGGAGAGGACCGGTCCCGTTCACCCGGCACACCCGATCGGAGGCAGCCGATGTACATCGCCATGAACCGTTTCCAGGTGAGGAAGGGCTACGAGGAGGAGTTCGAGCGGGTCTGGAAGAGCCGCGACACCCACCTGAGCGGGGTGCCCGGCTTCCGCGAGTTCCACCTGCTCCGGGGCCCGGAGCACGAGGAGTACTCCCTGTACTCGTCGCACAGCCTGTGGGAGTCGCGCGAGGCCTTCGAGGCCTGGACGCGCTCGGAGGCGTTCCGCAAGGCGCACGCCTCCGCCGGCGGCTCGCGCGAGATGTATCTCGACCGGCCGCACTTCGAGGGCTTCGAGGTAATCCAGCGGGTCGGGATCTGACCGTCCCCGGGCCGCGCTCCGTGGCTCGCCGCCGGGCTCAGGCTCCGGGCGCGATGTTCCGGTTCACGCAGAAGACGTTGTCCGGGTCGCAGCGCCGTTTCGTTTTCGGGAGGCGGGCATAACGCTCACCGTATGCCTACCGGGACCCGTCCCGGGGGCGCGGGTGGCGTGTCAGCGTGGCTCGGTGCCGCTCTCACCACCGAAGCGGGGAAGCCCGTCGGCCGCCGGTGCAGTCCATTCCACCCGATCGTCCCAGAACGAGTGAGCCCGAGGCACTGCACCGTGACCAGGGGCGAGCGATGCCACGGCGATGTCGATGATGCCCGGATTCGCCCCATGCCAGCAG
>Ga0102962_1000583_pt1 | contig 16678 bp, 11 predicted proteins | sample SalPonF2_C_D2_MG_FD_84519 | JGI IMG/M metagenome (GOLD analysis project Ga0102962, IMG submission 84519) | Salt pond soil microbial communities from South San Francisco under conditions of wetland restoration - Salt Pond MetaG SF2_C_D2_MG ...
CCCATGGGATGAGGATTGACACGGTGATCAGAAGTGCTACCAGCAGCACGCTTTTTCGCCATTTCAGTACGAAGTCGACCACCGGCCCGTAGATCCAGTGCAGGAAGCGGTTGAGGGGGTTGGCCGTCTCCGGTTTGATCTTGCCCCGGATGAACCACCCCATCAGAATCGGCACCAGGGTGACCGAGAGCAGCGCTGCGCAGGCCATCGAGTAGGTCTTGGTGAAGGCCAGCGGCTTGAACAGCCGTCCCGACTGGCCGGTGAGGGAAAAGACCGGGATGAAGGAGACGGTAATGACCAGCAGGGAATAGAAGAGCGCCGGTCCCACCTCCTTGGCCGAAGCGGCGATAATGTCCCAGTGGGGCTTTTTGTCCTTGTGAAGTTCCAAGTGTTTATGGGTATTTTCAATCATGACGATGGCTGCGTCGACCATCGCGCCGATGGCGATGGCGATGCCGCCAAGACTCATGATATTGGCGCTGACCCCCTGGGCGTGCATGATGATGAAGGCCATCAGAACCGCGATCGGCAAGGTGAAGATGGCCACCAGGGCGCTGGGAATATGGAAGAGGAAGAGGGCGGTGACCAGGGCGACGACGATGCTCTCCTCGACCAGCTTGCCCTTCAGGGTCTCGACCGCCCGGTCGATGAGCCCGGAGCGGTCGTACACCGGTTCGATGCTGACCCCCGGGGGAAGTCCGGCCTGCAGTTCCTTGAGTTTTTTCTTGACGTTCTCGATGGTTTTGAGGGCGTTTTCGCCGTAGCGCATGACGATGATGCCGCCAACCGCTTCGCCCTTGCCGTCGAGGTCGGTCACCCCCCGGCGCAGTTCGGGACCAAGACGGACCTGGGCGATATCTTTGATGAGAATCGGCGTGCCGTCCTTGCCCGTTCCGACTACGATATTCTTCAAATCGTCGATGGAATGGATATAGCCCAGGCCCCGCACCATGAACTCGGTTTCCGCCTGTTCGACCAGGCGCCCCCCGACGTCGTTGTTGCTGCGCTTGATCGCCATCTTCACCTTGGACAGGGGGATGTGGTAGGCGAGCAGCTTGTTGGGGTCGACGGCGACCTGATATTGCTTGACGTAGCCGCCGACGCTGGCCACCTCTGAGACCCCGGGGACCGAGGTCAGCTGGTAGCGCAGGTACCAGTCCTGGATGGAGCGCAGCTGCTGCAGGTTGTGGTTTTTGCTCTTCAGGGCGTACTCGTAGACCCAGCCCACTCCGGTGGCGTCGGGGCCGAGGGTCGGGGTGACCCCTTTCGGCAGCTCCTTCGAGGCGTAGTTGAGATACTCCAGCACCCGGGAGCGGGCCCAGTAGAGGTCGGTACCGTCCTTGAAGATGATGTAGATGAAGGAGTAGCCGAAGAAGGAGTAGCCGCGCACCACCTTGGCGTCGGGGACGGCCATCATCTGGGTGGTGAGCGGATAGGTGACCTGGTCCTCCACCACCTGCGGCGCCTGTCCGGGGTATTTGGTAAAGATGATCACCTGGACGTCCGACAGGTCGGGGATCGCATCGAGGGGGGTGTTCTTCAGGGCCAGAACGCCGCCGACGATGATGAAGAGGACGAACATCAGGACGATGAACTTGTTCTTGATCGATTTCTCGATGATTTTATCCAGCATGGCGAACCTTCAGGGGTTAAATGAATGAGATGGCGCAGACGCTCGGCGCACAGCGGGCGCAGCGCGGGCTCTGGAAATTCCGGGAGCCTACTGAAAGAGCTTGTCCAGATTTTCGTCTTTTTTCTTCGGCTGATCGTCGAAGAGGCCCTTGAGGTCGGAGTTCCCTTTTTTCGTCGCTCCGTTCATCTTCGTCGGTTTAGCGCTCTTCGATTTGCCCGCTTCAAGCATCTTCTGGACCGCCTCCTTGAGCTGGCTTTCCGAGTCGAGCATGAACTCGCCGTCGGTCACCACCTCCTCGCCGGGGGCCAGACCCTGCAGGACCTGGGTCATGTCGTTGTCTCCCTGCAGGCCCATTTTGATTTGGCGGGGTTGGAACTTGCCGTCGCCCAGGGCGATGAAGACGGTCTGCTTGGTGCCGGAATCGAGAATGGCGTTTCTTGGAATGACCAGGGCGTTTTCGACCTTCTGCGCCGCCAAGTGGACGTTGACGTACATGTTGGGCTTCAGCTTGTTGCCGGGATTGGGGAACGCGAGCCGGACCCGGTTCGTGCGGGTCTTCGGATCGACATAGGGATAGATGAAAGAGATTTTGCCCTTCAGTGATTTCTGCGGCGTGTACGGATACTCCACCGTGGCGCTCTCGCCCGGCTTGAGCCAGGGCAGTTCGTATTCGTAGATCTCCGCATCGCCCCACACCGAGGAGATGTCAGAGAGCTCGAACAGCTCCTTACCCCGCTGGATGTGCATGCCCTCGTTGACCATCTTCATGGTGACGATGCCGTTATAGGGGGAGTAGAGAGTGAGGGTCTTGCGCACCTTGCCGGTCTTTTTGAGTTTTTCGATCTGCTTGTCGGAAATGTCCCAGTACTTGAGGCGCCGGTAGGATGCCTCCAGCAGCGACTGGCCCCCCTTGGCTATCTCGGGGAAGGGGCTGCCCTTCAGCGCCGCCTGGTTGTGTAGTGCCAGCAGGTACTCGCGCTGAGCCGAGACGAGATCGGGGCTGTAGATCGTCAGCATCGGCTGCCCCTTCCGGACGGATTGCCCGGTCTCGTCGACGTACAGCTTCTCGACCCAGCCGTCGATCTTGCTGTTGATCGAGTACTGCTGGGGTTCCTTGTAGGTGACCATGCCGACGGTGCGGATGGCCCGCGTCAGGGTTTCCCGTTTCACCGTCGTGGTTTTGATCCCCATGTCCTGGATCGTCACCGGGTCGACGCGGATGGTGTTGCCCGAGCCCGCCTCGTCGGCGTAGACCGGCACCAGATCCATCCCCATCGGGGATTTGCCCGGCTTTTTGCGGATATAGGTGGGGTCCATCGGGGCCTTCCAGTATAGAATTTTCCGTTTTTTCTTCTTCTGCTCGGCCGCCCGGGCGGAGGAGGGTCCGGTGAAAGACGCGACCTCCGCTTGGCTGAGGCAGCGCTGAAGGTAGTGAAGGCCGCCGGCGGGCACGGCGAGAAGAACGACAAGAGCGGTGAGCAGGATTTTTTTCATACGTGTCATGGCAAAAACATCCCCTGGCTGATCTTTCGGGTCAGCGAAAAAAGATTTAAGTTCTCAGAGGGTGAGTATCAGTGGGCGGACTCCGGGCTCGAGCCTGGGGGAGAAGGCACCAGTGTCACTCCGGAGGTCGCTTCCAGCCGGGCGACGTCGCGCTGGTAGTCGGTCAGGGCGCGGAAGGAGTCGATCCGGTAGCGGAACAGGGTCAGCAGGTTGTCCATCAGGGTCAGAAAGTCGACCTTGCCGACCTGGTACCCGGAGATAGCGGAGTTGTAGGACTGCTCGGCCTGGGGGATGATCCCCTTCTCGTAAAGCTCGACGAGATGGCGATCCTTCTTCATCTGCGCGTAGGCGTCCTGGATGCCGAAATAGACCTTGTCGCGGAAGCCGGCATACTGCCTGAGGGCCATGCGAATCCCCGAATCGGCCTCGGCCACTTGCTCGTGGCGTTTTTTGAGAAAAACGGGCAAGTTGATGGTCACACCGACGCTGGCGAAATCGGTGCCCCGCTCCGGGTCGCCGGGAACATCCTCGCGGAAGCGGTAGCCGGCCCAGACGTTGAAATCGGGCCAGTAGTCTAGCTTGGCCAGCTTGCGCTGGGCCTTGAAGCGGGCCACCAGCGCCCGGTAGGCGGCGTACAGGGGGCGGTGCCCTTTCGACTGTTTCTGCAGCGCGGCCGCAGGAGTTCTTACCGGGGTCATCTCCAGTTTGGGGAGCGGACCGAGGGGTGTGGTCGTCGGCCGGGCGAGCAGGGTGTTAAGGTCGGCAAGTGCTGTCTCGCGCTGCTGCTTCAGGGTGAGCAGCTTGTCCATCAGTTTGGAGCGCTCCACCTGCGCCTTGAGCACGTCCTGCTGCAAACCCGTGCCGACCTGATATTTGGTCTCGGTCAGGCGGATGAAGTCAGCCATGATGCCGAGGTTGTCCTTGGTGATGGCGATCGCCTTTTCCCGGAAGTAGAGCCGGTAATAGGCGTCCTTGACCTTTTGGACGAGCTGCAGCCGCTGGTCCCGGTAGGCGTGACGATACCACTGGGCCTGCTCCTCGGCCATATTCCCCCTGGCGGCAAGCTTGCCGGGGAAGGGAAACTTCTGGGAGAGTTTGAGGTCTTTCCCGGTCATGGGGGTTTTGTCGCCGGCGAAGGAGTTGATCGGATAGTTGCTGAAATCGAAGGAGAGCTGGGGATCGGTGAGAGTTCCGGCCGGAATCACCTTGCGCTCGTTCATTTGCCAGCGGGACTCGGCCGCCTTCAGATCCGGATTGGCTTTGAGTGCTTCCCGGACCAGTTGGTTGACCAGAACGACAGACGATTTCTCTGCTGCCGGGCCAGCCGTTTGGGGCGGAGAGTCCGGTTTTGCGAGCGAAGGGTTGGGGGCTTTGGCGGAAACGGCCGGGGCCTCGGCCGCCCAAAGCGGAGTCCCGCCGGCCAGAAGAAAGATCGTCGTTCCGATAAAGAAAAATTTTTGCATGTTCATTCTAGCTTCCCTTTGAGGTAATCGGGGTTGCCCGGCGTTTCGGGATTAACAATTTTGCTATTAATACATGGAGTATGCCAAAATAAAAACGATAATCAAATCAATCTCTTGCCGGTTCCTTCGGAAATCATCCCGCTTTTTTGTGTAATATTCAACAAGAAAAAATGAGAATATTCAACAGCTGCAGATCTTTAATAAATGGTTCTTCATTTTTTTGGGGGGGGCCGAGGAGAGCCAGCCCTGCCTGTTGCGTCCTCGTTTTCTCATTCGACCGCCGCCGGCAGGATGAGAAGAAAGCAGGTCCCTTCCCCGACCTCGCTTTCCACGGTAATGTACCCGCCAAAACTTTGGACGATTCGCTGGGTAATCGCTAGTCCCAGACCGGTCCCTTCTTGGCGGGTGGTGAAAAAGGGATTGAATATCCGTTTCAGATCTTCGACGGGAATGCCGTGCCCGCTGTCGGCGATGCGTACGCGAACCTTACCGTCCCGGAACTCGGTTGCGACCTGGAGTGTTCCGCCGTTTGGCATGGCTTGGGTGGCATTGAGAACCAGGTTGAGAAATACTTGCTTCAACAGTCCCCGGGAGCCGGAAACGGGGGGAATCTCACCCCGTTCGTTTCGAATCGCAATATTGTTCTTGCGCAGCTTCGGCCTCATGAGCTGGAGGATGTCCTCCAGCGTGCTGTTGAGGTCGACCCTTTGCCGGTCTCCGTCGGCCGGCCGGGCGAACTGGAGGAAATTGTTCACCACCATGTTCAGCCGTTCGGTTTCCTTAATCAGGATTCCCGCGAACTCATGGCGGCGGTCGGAGGGGACAAAGCCTTCCCGCAGCACTTCGGCTGTCATGCGGATGGAGCCCAGCGGATTGCGGATTTCGTGGGCCAGTCCCGCCGACAGTTCGCCAAGCGCCGAGAGGCGATCGGCGCGGCGCAACTGTTCCTCGATCTCCAGGATCTGATCGGCTTGTTCCTTCAGTTTTGCGTAGCTGTGCTCCAGGCGCCGGCTGGCTTTCCGCGAGAGACGTTTTTGCGTCTTCTCCCGCTGGGTGAGAAAGCCGGTGAGAAAGCCGATGAGATTGTACAGAAGGATTTCGAGATACTGTTCCAGCCGTACCGACGGGGCCGCTCCCCACTGCAGGACCACGTGCGGGGCATAGAGGACCGATATCACGATGGCAGTGATAACGCCGCCACGCAACGAAAACCACAACCCGCCGAGAATGATGGGGATGTAGTAAAGGCGGCGGAAGATATCGTGAATGCGCGTTTCGCTGGTCCGGGTGGCGTAGTGGAGAATGGTGATCGTCACCACCAGTACGACCAGAATCGGGATGCGGATTTTGTTGTTTCTGGTCATCGAAATTCCATGGGGAGAAAGTGCGGCCCGGAGCGCCCGGTAACGCCTACCTTATCGGCGTGAGATGGTACTTCAAGGCCACGGCCTGCACCATCTGGTCGGGGGTTTTTCCCGCCTGTACCCCCTTCTGGATAAAGGTCTTCGCCTCGAAGGCCCCGCCGGGATCGTCGCAGTTGCATATCAGCAGGTTATCGGTACAGGTCCCGCAGGGGCAAGTGAATTGTTTTGCCACCGAAACCACCCGCGGACTCCACTGATTGTTCATGTCGGTTTCGGACATCGCTTTGGGGGAGCCGGTATTTCGAAGAATCAGAAAGGTCAGGGCGGCCACCACGATGACGCCCACCGTGAGGGCGACAGGGATCGAGACGGTGATGCCCTGTTTCGGGGGGGGCGTCGATTTTTCACGAGCCTCCTGTCGGTTTTCGGATTTCTTTTCGGTCAGCGACGCATCGCACCAGGGACAGAGAGTGTCATTTAACGAGACTTCGTTTCCGCAGTGTTCGCAGTGCATGGAGAAACTCCTTTCTTCGGTATTCCTGAATGGCTTTGGTTTGTGCCCATCAGCCCCCATAGGAGTGGAGCCCGGAGAGGACCAGGTTGACCCCCAGGTAGCAGAAGATGGTGGCGGCGAAGCCGATGATCGAGAGCCAGGCGGCCTTTTTCCCCACCCACCCGCGGGTGAAGCGGGCGTGCAGAAAGGCGGCGTAGATGAACCACACGATCAGACTCCAGGTCTCCTTCGGGTCCCAGCTCCAGTAGGTGCCCCAGGCGTAGTTGGCCCAGGCCGCGCCGGTGATGATCCCCAGCGACAGCAGCGGAAAGCCGACCATGATCGCCTTGTAGTTGATGTCGTCGAGGACCTTGGCGGCGGGAAAGAGCCCGACGATGCCCCCCGCGGGGGAGTTGCCCGAGTTCTGCTCTTCCTTGCCGACCTTGATCAGATACATGATCGACACCCCGCAGGCGACGGCGAAGGCGGCGTAGCCCAGAAAGCAGGTCACCACGTGGTAGGTCAGCCAGTTGCTCTGCAGCGCCGGCACCAGCGGCTCGATGTTCTTGTCGAGCTTGAGCTGCGCCCAGGTCATGCCGAGAAACGCGAAGGGGATGACAAAAGCCCCCACCGCCCGCTGGCGGTATTTGAAGTCCATCAGGATGTAGATCAGCGGAATGGTCCAGGAGAAGAAGACCACCGACTCGTAGAGGTTGGAAAGCGGCGCATGCCCGACGGTGCCGGGCAACTGGTAGGAGGCGTACCAGCGCAGCCCGATGGCGGCGGTGTGGGCGATAAAGCCGAGGTAGACGAGAACGGTGGCGATCAGGGCGACCGTCTTGCTGCGGCTCGCCAGGTAGATGAAGAAGACGACCATGGCGCCGAAATAGGCGATCGTCACGAAGTTAAACAACTGCGCACTCAAATGCATACTGTTCATGGTGTGTATTCTCCCGGCAATGACCGAACCAAAGGGTCGTTAGGAAGTCATCTCGGATTTGAGGTTCTTTTTGAACTCGTCGAAGAACAGGGCGAAGGACGGCTGGTTGCGATGGGCCGAGCCGCCGAGCTTGATTCCGGTCTTTTTTCCCACCGGCTGTATGGTCACCCAGATGCGGCGGTGGGAGAGGTAGAAGGCGCTGATGCTGCCCAGCACCAGGAACAGGCAGCCGAGCCACACCACCCAGACACCGGGATCTTTGGCCACCTGCAGACCGGTGAAGTAATGCTGCTGAAAATCGGTCAGACGTATGATGTAGTCGCCGCCACGCTGGGCGTCGAAGTCGGGGAAGTTCTTGAGGATAACGAAAGAGCGCGGCTGGCCCGAGGGGGGCAGCACTTCGAGCTTGGCGGCCGGGCCGTAGTTCTGAAAGGAGGAGGTGAAGTCGACCAGCCGCAGCTGGGCGCCTCCGGAGAGGGGCACCTGCTCGCCCTTCTCGATCGAGACCTCTCGGGTTGCACCGCTAGCCCGCACTTTGACCTGCAGCCCCAGGGTGGGGGAGCCGGAGGGTCCGTAGCCGGACTGATAGAAGGTGATCCCCTTATAGGTGAGCGGCTTGTTGACGATGATCGAATGGTGGTCGAGGCCGGGCACCGGCTTGCCGTTCCGCAGTATGGTGAGGACGCTTTTGAACTCCTTGGGGCGGGCGGTCCCCGGGTAGAAGGAGACGGCGAAGGAGTCGCAGCGCACCGCGAACCCGAGGTCGATCGGCGTGTTGCCGTTGCGCGGCCACACCTGGCTCACCTGCTGGCCCTCGGGGATATTGACGTAGCCCTTGAAGCCCCAGAGCGAGCCGAGGATGGCGCCGGCGAAGATGATGAGGATCGAGAGGTGGGTGATGTACACGCTGAAGCGGGCGTACGCCCCCTTCTGGGCGAAGAGGTGAATCTTGCCGTCTTTCTCGGTCACCACCGGCGCGGCGAAGCTGCGGGCGAGAAATCCTTCGAGCTTCTGGCGGGCCTCATCCGCAGAGTCCTTAACGAGCAGCTCCTCGAAGTTTGAGAAGGTGCGGTACAGGGTATCCTCGGGGGCCAGAACCGGGTTCTTGACGGTCTTCCACACCCGCGGGAAGCGCTTGATGGAGCAGGCGATGAGGTTGGCGGCGAACAGCGCCAGCAGCGACAGGAACCACCAGGAGTGGTACATGTCGAAGAAGTCGAGGTCGCTGAGGATGCGAAAGGTGGTCTCGCTGTAGACCCGCAGGTATTCCCGGGGGCTCAGATTCTGCTGGATGACGGTGCCGATCACCGAGGTCGACGCCAGCAGGATCAGGGTGACGATGGTCAGCTTGAGGGAACAGAAAAAGTCCCATACGGCGGTCAGGGGGCTACGTTTTTTGGCGCTCAAGGTCGCTTCTCCTGGGGTTGGGATTCCCCTCGTTCAGCAAAAAATTGCATTTCACAACACAGGCCATCAGAAGCAGGTCACTGGAAGGACCGGCGTCGCGGCAGGAAAAATGTCGGATGGTGACTGACGGGCGGCGTGAAAACGTATCTTCCCACATCCCCGTTGACATTAATCAAAAAAGGACAATCCTTACCATTTTAGGAAGATTTAGGTTGGCACCACAACCGTCGGCCAGATAAAAGAATGGGGTTTTCGCTCTCCGACAGAAAACGCAACCTCGGGGAAGTTAATACAGCGGTCCTCCCCATGTCAAGGGCAAATCGCCCCCAAGGGGCGACAGCGGCGCCGGCCCACGTCGGCAATCGCTCAACTTTTCAGCGATAATTCGTTGGCAAGGCGCTCCCTCAACGACTCGGCGCGCGCCTCGACGCCCGCCGCCAGTTCTTTTTTGTACTCCGCCAGCCGATCGGCAAGTCCGGCATCGGCGGCGGCCAGAATCTGAACGGCATAGATGCCGGCATTTTTCGCCCCCGCTTTGCCAATGGCCATGGTCGCCACCGGAATCCCTCCCGGCATCTGCACCGTCGCCAACAGGGCATCAAGCCCCTTGAGTGCCGAGGAGTCGATGGGCACCCCGATCACGGGAAGAGTAGTTTCTGCCGCCACCACGCCGGCAAGATGTGCGGCGGCACCCGCCCCGATAATCAGAACCCGGAGGCCGCGCGGCCGGGCCTCGCGAGCATACCGGGCGGTTCGCGCCGGCGAACGGTGGGCGCTCGAGACCGTCATCTCGAACGATACCCCGAATTTCTTCAGGGCCCGCGCCGCTTCAAGCATGACGTCATAATCGCTGTCGCTCCCCATCAGGATACCGACCAGAGGTTTTTGTTCACTCATCGCATTCCGCTCCCAAAAAAGACAGGTATCGGGTGCCGGACTGTTCCTGAAACCTGATTCCTGCGTCCCGTGAATCCTGCATCCCGTCCTTATCTCCCAAGCGCCTTTTTGCCGATATCGGTTCGGTAGTGCACCCCTTTCCAGGTAATGGCCCGAACTCCGGCATAGGCTTTGTCGATAGCTTCCGCAACCGTTGCGCCGCGGCCAGTGACCCCCAGGACCCGGCCACCGGCATTGACGACCTTACCCTCCCGAGCCGCCGTTCCGGCATGGAAGACCATCAGGTCGCGGATCTTCTCGGCCCGACCCAGCCCTTCGATTTCGATCCCTTTTTCGAAAGAACCGGGATACCCCCCCGAGGCCATGACGACGCAAACCGCCGCTTCGTCCCGCCACTCGAGGGAGACGCCGGCGAGATTGCCCCGGGCGCAGGCGAGAAGGACGGGAACCAGGTCTGATCTGAGCCGCGCCAGCAAGGGCTGGGCTTCGGGGTCGCCGAAACGGGCATTGAATTCGAGGACCTTGATTTCCTCACCCCGGATCATCAATCCCGCGTAGAGGATGCCGCCATAGGGACACCCGTCCGCCGCCATGCCGTCGATGGCGGGGCGGAAGACACATTCGAGAATCTGTTCGTGGATGGCCGGAGTGACGACCGGCGCCGGGGAGTAGGCGCCCATCCCCCCGGTATTCGGTCCGCCGTCGCCGTCGAACACCGGTTTATGATCCTGGGAAGAGGCCAGCGGCAGGATGATTTTGCCGTCGGTGAAAGCGAGAAAAGAGGCCTCCTCCCCTTCCAGAAACTCCTCGATGACGACTTTGGCGCCGGCATCTCCGAAGGCCTTGTCCCGCATTATCAGATCGACGGCATCGATCGCCTCCTCTTCACTTTGCGCCACGATCACGCCTTTGCCGGCCGCAAGGCCATCGGCCTTGACGACGATGGGAGCGCCGTGGCGGCGAATGAAGGCGACGGCCGGCTCTCGGTCGACGAACGTATCGTAGGCCGCCGTCGGAATGCCGTACTTGGCCATCAGATCCTTGGCGAAGGCCTTGCTCCCTTCGATCTGGGCCGCCTTGCGATCAGCGCCGAAAATGGTCAACCCCGCCTCGCGGAAGCGATCGACGATCCCCAGAGTGAGGGGCAATTCCGGCCCCACCACGGTCAGCCCGATCTGTTTCTCCCGGGCAAACGCCAGCAGTCCCTCGATGTTGTCCACAGCCAGCGGAACGCATTCGGCCTGCCGGGCGATGCCGGGATTGCCGGGGGCGCAGTAGACCCGCTCGACAAGGGGAGACTGGGCGATCTTCCAGACCAGGGCATGTTCCCGGCCGCCGCCACCGATAACCAGAATTTTCATCGTGTGCGCTCCTGAAAAGACGATAGGACCGATCGGCCGATCAGACGAATCGGTCGGAAAGGGCCTACTATTTCAATGCCGGAAATGGCGCATCCCGGTAAAGACCATCGCAATAGCGTGCTCGTCGGCGGCGGCGATGACTTCCTTGTCACGAATCGAGCCTCCTGGCTGGATGATGGCCCGGATGCCCGCTTCGGCGGCGGCATCGATCCCGTCGCGGAAGGGGAAAAAGGCGTCGGACGCCATCACCGAACCGGGCACCGCCAGGCCGGCATGCTCGGCCTTGATGACGGCGATGCGGGCCGAATTGACGCGGCTCATCTGGCCGGCCCCGACCCCGATGGTCATCCCCTCCCTGCCGTAGACGATGGCGTTCGATTTTACGAACTTGGCCACCCGCCAGGTAAAGAGCAGGTCTTCCATTTCCTTTTCCGTCGGCGCCCGCTTGGTGACGGTCTTGAGCTCCCCGGTGAGGACGAGATCGGCATCCTGGACCAGCAGGCCGCCGTTGACCCGTTTGAAATCGAAGCGCGCCGCCGGCTCGGCGGGCCATTGACCGCACTCGAGAAGGCGGACGTTCTTCTTGGCGCGCACTGCCTCGGCCGCCCCCGCCGAGACGGCGGGGGCGATGATCACCTCGACAAACTGGCGATCGACGATAGCCTTGGCCGTTTCGGCATCGAGCTCGCGGTTGAAGGCAACGATGCCGCCGAAGGACGACTCGGGATCGGTGCTGAAGGCCCTGCTGTAGGCTTCCAGGAGCGTTCCGCCCAGAGCTACCCCGCAGGGGTTGGCGTGCTTGACGATGACGCAGGCGGGTCCTTCGCTGAACTGCTTGACGCACTCCAGAGCCGCATCGGTGTCGGCAATATTGTTGTAGGAGAGCTCCTTGCCCTGGAGCTGGCGGGCCGTTGCCACGGAGGCCTCCTCGATCCGGCGCTCCACATAGAAGGCGGCCTTCTGATGGGGATTTTCTCCGTACCGCATGGTCTGCGCCAGTTCGAACTGCAGATTCATGGTGTCTGGGAACTCGGCGATGGCTTCCCCGGTCCGGCGGCCGAGCCAATTGGCAATGGCGCCGTCATAGGCGGCCGTGTGCTGGTAGACCTTGACCGCCAGACGAAAATTGGTTTCCCGGGAAACGGCGCCGCCACTCGCTTTCAGCTCATCGAGCACGGCCTGGTAATCCGCAGAATCGACGACCACCGTGACGTCCCGGTTGTTCTTGGCGGCGCTGCGCAGCATGGTGGGCCCGCCAATGTCGATGTTCTCGATGGCGTCCTCGAGGGGACAGTCAGGCTTGGCCACCGTCGCCTCGAAGGGGTAGAGGTTGACCGCCACCAGATCGATCGGCAGGATGTCGTGCTCGGCCATCTTCGCCACGTGTTCGGGATTGTCCCGCATCCCCAGCAGTCCGCCGTGAATCTTGGGATGAAGGGTTTTGACCCGACCGTCAAGCATTTCGGGGAATCCGGTGAAATCGGCGACGTCGCGAACCGGCAACCCCTCCTTGCGCAAGAGCGCAGCCGTGCCACCGGTCGAGAGGATTTCGACACCGAAGCGGTTCAGTTCCCTGGCAAATTCGACGATCCCGGTCTTGTCCGAAACGCTGAGAAGAGCGCGCTTTATGGCAGCCATGGAGAATCCTTTCGTAAGTATCTATACAAGGTTCCAGAAACGAGAAAAAACCGTCGTGAGGCGGTTTTTCAGAAATTCAACGCATTGAGGAAAGCCTTCTGGAAAGCGGGGGTCCCCGACAGAGGGTAGGGAAGCAGGACCTCGCACAAGCTCTGTACCTTGGCGGAGCCATCGGGGTCATGCAAACAGCGGGCAACGCCTGCCAGAACACCCCCGGCAACAAAGCGTACTTTATCTACCATGTTTGCGGGCAGCATGGCAACCCTTTTCAGGGCTTCGGGGGTAAGCGACAAACCGAAGGCGCCGGTGACCACCACCCGATGGAGCCCCCCCGTGCGAACTTCCGCCCGCTGCAGAAGACATTCCGCCCCGGCCCGGATGGCCCCCTTTGCCAACTGGAACTGGCGGATATCCTGCTGGGTCAGTCGGAGGTCCGTGACGGCATCCCGGTAGAGGCGCAAGCTCGGGCCGGCGGGAGTCGCCACGATATATCGGGCCAGGTTGGTCGCCACCTGGCCGGGATCGACGATCCTGCCGCTGGCGTCGATCAGTCCCCCCTCAAGAGCGGCAGCCACCGCTTCGACGAGGCCGGTGCCGCAGATGCCCCGGGGCGGCCCACCACCGAGCACCTCCAGCTCCAGGGAGTCGCCGCGGACCCGAACCGAACTCACCGCCCCGCTCCGCCCCGTCATCCCGCAGGAGATTTCCCCTCCCTCGAAAGCCGGGCCGGCCGCTACCGACGTGACCTGCCACCCCTTTGATGTATGGAGGGCCATCTCGGCATTGGTCCCGATGTCGAGATAAAAGGTCCACGGATCGGCTGGCAACTGGGAGAAGAGAAATGCGACCAGGTCCCCGCCCGCGTAACCGCTTACCAGGGGAAAGAGATGGAGGGGAACCGGCAGATCGAGGCCGAGGTCGGCCGCTTCCAGGGCGCACCCCTCCCGGTGGCGGGGCCGGTGGGGCGGAAAGAGAATTTCTTCGGCGGGAAGGTTGCGCAGCAGGTAGCAGATGGCGGGATTGCCGGCCGCTCCCACCGCCCGCAGATCTTCACGCGAGCGCCCCGCTTGGCAAAAGAGCTCCTTCAGCAGGCTTTCGATGCCCTCGACCAGAAGGGCCTGAAGCCGCCTCCCCTTCCCCTCCAGTGAGGCTTCCAGGCGCCGGATCACATCGGCGCCGAGAGCCGCCTGCGGGTTAACGACCAACCCCTCGGCAAGACAAGCGCCCCGGCCGTCGAAAAGACGCCCGGCCACGGTGGTGGTTCCCAGATCGAGCGCCAGCTTGAGATCCGTTGAGGTCATGGTTGATGCTTTCGCAAAAACTCATAAGTTGGCTAAGCAAAAAGTTCGTCCTACAAGGCCTGGTGGTTTCTCAGGGACGAAGGCCACCATCAGGGTGGTCGAGGTCCTGAAAAAGCGCCGTAACGCCGTAGGGCGGACTTTTTTGCGACGCCATCATGGTTTACTCAGAAGAGTCAGATCCGGCGAGCCGATTACAGGGAACCGCCGCGGTAGATGCGCGGCACCCTCTTGCCGATTCCGCAAAACACTTCGTAGGGGATGGTGCCGATCTTCTGGGCCCACTCCTCGGCGGAGACCCTTTCACCGCCATCCGTCCCAAGCAGGGTGACGACATCCCCGACGCGAACACCGGGGATGTCGGTCACATCGATCAGGGTCCAGTCCATACAGACGGTCCCCGCCACCGGAGCCCGTCGACCGCGAATCAGAACATCGCCCCGCCCGGAGAGATGCCGGCGGTAGCCGTCGGCATAGCCGACCGGAATGGTTGCCAGCACCGTTTCCCGATCGGCCCGGAAGCGATGCCCGTAAGAGACGCCGGTTCCCGCGGGAACCGTTTTCAGCTGGGCCACGGCGGTCCGCACGCTCATCACCGGCTTGAGATCGAGCCGCTGCGCAAAATAGTCAGAAGGAAGACCGCCATAGAGAACGATGCCCGGTCGCACCAGGTTGCATTCCGGCACGTCCCGGGTAAAGAGGGCGGCGCTGTTGCTGATATGCGTATAAGTGGGTGCGAAACCCGCCTGACGGATGCGGGGCAGCACCTGGTGAAACCTCTCTATCTGCTCGTCGGTAAAGGGATTTTCCGGCTCATCGGCCAAGGCCAGGTGGGAGAAGACCCCCTCCATGGAGAGGCCCTCCAAGGAGGAGAGCTCCTCCAGCACCCGGGGCAGCTCCTCGGGCCGAAAGCCCACCCGCGCCATGCCGGTATCGATTTTCAGATGGTAGGAGCAGACGCTGCCCACCTCCCGCGCCTGGCGATCGAGGCGGTGCGCCGTCTCCAGATCGAAAAGAGCGGGGGTCAGTCGGTGGCGCCGCAGGGCCTCTTCCTGTCCGGGATAGGTCTTGCCCAACACCAGCACGGGGCGGGTCACACCCGCCGCCCGCAACGCCTCGCCTTCCTCGACGAGAGCAACACCGAACAGGTCGGCGCCCGCCGCCTCCAGAACGGGCGCCACCCTCTCGGCGCCATGCCCGTAGGCATCGGCCTTGACGACCACCAGCACGCGCCCCTCGCCTGCCTGACGCCTGGCCAGGCAAAAGTTGTGCAGCAGCGCGTCCAGATCTATTTCCGCATAGGTGGGACGATGACCTTGCATAGGAAGAGAACCCGCTCCTTTCATCCCGGATTGAGCAGACATAAGAGGATAATTTTCACATGCACCACCCTTGCTGTAAAGGGCAAACTCTCGCGAACAGCCTTTCACGCCCGGAACCGCGGCGGACCGTGGCTGGAGGTGTCAATTTTTCGACAAATCGAAGCTGGAGGGGCCGGCTTAATGGCAAAAAACGAACCACCTGTCAAAATAACGACTCTACCGCTTCCCACGGGAAGATCCCATTCAGCCCGTTTTTCCGAAATTCATACGAGCCCGAAAAAGACCTTAAAACAGGGAAGTTGCCAGGCATCCGGGAAAACTTCTCCCCATTTTCGATCTTTTGGAATGGTTTGTGCTGTTTTTGAGCGGCAACACGCAAAGAGCTGAAATTATTTAATCTTTATTCAAGGACTTCGCCTATGGCCGCGCCCCGCCCCCCTGCCCAAAGCCTGATGATCGGCCGCTCCCGGACCTGCCGCCAGGCCCTGGCCGAAGCCATCGAAGCGACCCGCATGTTCGGTCCGTCCCTGCACGCCAGCGACGGCCAGGAAGCGCGGCAACTCCTCGCGAACAACCCGGTCGATATGATCTTTTTCGACGCCGGGGAAATAGGACACGATTTCGACTGGCTGCACCTGCACAGCCGAAGCGAATGGCGCGATGTTCCGGTTCTGATTTTCCTCCATGAAAAGATCGAAACGGCCCGCATTGCCGCCCTCGAATCCGGCGCGGCCGACTGCCTGCCCTATTCCACTTCCGCCCTGGAGTTGGCGGCTCGCATCCGACGGCATCTGGAAACCAAGGAACGCATCGATCAGTTGCGCCGGGCAAAAAACGACATGGAGCAGCTCGCGATCACCGATCCCCTGACCGGCCTTTGCAATCGCGGATTTTTCAACCATACCCTGGAATCGGAAACGGCCCGCAGCCACCGGGCGCGCAAGCCGTTTTCCCTGATGATGATCGACATCGATCACTTCAAATCGATCAACGATACCTACGGCCATCAAACCGGAGATGCCCTTCTGCAGAAAGTCGCCGGCGTGCTCCAGGCGAGCATCCGGAAATCGGATATCGCCTGCCGGTACGGGGGAGAGGAGTTCGCCCTGATCCTTCCCGGCACCAAAGCCGTCAACGCCCGGTATGTCGCAGACAGAATCCACCGCAAAATGGCGGCGGCCTGCAAGGAACGATCGTTCCCCGGCGCCCCGGTAACGGTCAGCATCGGGATCAGCTGCTCCGCGGAAACCACCTGGATAAATCCCTCCCGGATTGTCGGAGAAGCCGACCAGGCGTTGTATGCCGCCAAGAACCTCGGCCGCAATCGAACCGAAACCTTCAAGCGACCGGCCCCCCTTC
>Ga0102962_1000584_pt1 | contig 16678 bp, 11 predicted proteins | sample SalPonF2_C_D2_MG_FD_84519 | JGI IMG/M metagenome (GOLD analysis project Ga0102962, IMG submission 84519) | Salt pond soil microbial communities from South San Francisco under conditions of wetland restoration - Salt Pond MetaG SF2_C_D2_MG ...
AACTGTCCTCGCGTGGTCGGCAGGATCGTGTAGCCTTTGGCTTCGGCTTCCGTGTAGAGGTTTGCCAGTGTGCCGCGGAATTCGACTTCGCCTTGCGCGATCGCCGGGCCGCCACAGGCCTCATACTGGCCGAAGATCGCCAACGCGCCCGAAGGCAACTCGAAGATCGCCTCCATGGTGTCGGGCACGGTGCGATCGTCGTCGATGACAAAACGCCCGCCGTGAGCGGAGATGGACGTGGGCGCCTGTTCGTCGAGCATCCATCGGATCGCGTCGCAGTAGTGAACGCCCCAATTGCCCATCTGCGAGGAATAGGCCTGCCACCAGCGGAACTTGTAGGGCATGATGTTCGTCTGAAACGCCTGCTCTGCTCGCGGGCCGAGCCACATGTTCCAGTCCAAACCGGCGATCGGTTGCGTGATCGGTTCGCGTCCGATGCCCTTGGGGTACATGTTGCTGATTCGATATGCCCGGGCAACACTGACCTTGCCGATTTTGCCCGATTGGATCAATCCATGGACATTGCCGTAGAGTTTCGAAGATCGCCGATGGAGCCCGACCTGAACAACACGCCCGGTTCGCTTTGCCGCTTCGACCATCCTTCGTCCTTCATGGATGGTAACCGACAACGGTTTCTCGACATAAACGTCCTTGCCCGCCTCCATAGCGCTGATCGCCTGGATCGCATGCCAATGGTCGGGCGTGGCAATTACCACCGCGTCGATGTCCTTCTGTTCGAGCAATCTGCGGAAATCGGTGTAGCGTGTAACATTGGTCCCCAAGTCCTCTCCCATCGCGGGCACTCGACCACCCAATGCCTCCAATAGCCGCCGGTCTACCTTGCTTTGATCTCTTTCGAGAAACGGCTGATAGACGTCGCAAATTGCGGCAACTTCGATGTCGCCGTTCTTCATGAAGCTATGCAGGAGCTGCGACCCGCGGTTGCCGACCCCGATGAACCCCAAGCGGAGTCGGTCGCCGGCGCCCATTGCCCTGTTCGACGTGGCAGCCAAGCCGAACGTCAACGCCGTTGCGAGCTTCGAAGACCGGCTCAAGAAGTCGCGTCGTGAGGATCTGTCATGTTTCATGGTTCTCTCGCATCTCGTGTTTGTATCTTGGAATTCAGCCAATGGTTTCCGAGTGTCATGGGCAGCGTTCGACAGGCTGCCGCATCGTCGCAGACAGGACCGGCGGCCCCATCTTCAGAACATTCTCCAGAGTACGATGATTTCCCGACGATTTCAACCTGCTTGCTGGGAAAATTCCGGCCAGATGTGGGGGTAAGCCGGCCGACGAACAGATTTTCGCCAGATGATCGTACAGTCGTTGATCGCTCTGCGATCTATACGTCGGTTCGCCACGCAAGTTGGCCACGCAAGTTCAGCATGTAAGTTGGCTGCGTGAGTTCGCGGAGCGAACAACGACTGTTGGGAATTGGCCGGCACTAGGGACCGTCCACTTCTCCGTCCACTTCGATCGGCGGCGAAGGGCCCCGGATCTCCTCGGGGACTTCTGGAATATCGTCGAACACGATATCCAGAGGCAAGTTCCAGGTGTCGGCCGGAGTGTCGGGCGACGGTTCGTTGGGCTGCATGGGCTCGTTCGCCTCGGGGCTCCACTGTTTGGCTTCGGGGGCGTCTGGCGCCGGCGGCTTCGATCCGTTCGGTTCCTGCCGAAAACCGTACCACCAGCCCAGCAGCACCACAATCAGCAGCAACGCCGGAGTCGCAACCACCCAAATGACGAGTCGCCGCCGTCGCTTCCCGGCAGACGTCTTGACCGATCGTGGCTCGTTTTGTTCCAATGACACCTTGGCACCTCGTTCCGAAAGCCAGCCGATCAACTATATCAGGTAAACGGCCTGTCGCCAACTTGGCGTGGCCAATTTGACGTCGCCCAGTTGTTGATCGGCACTACTTTTTCCAGTGGGAGTACGAAATCGTGACCAGCCGTGAACGTTGGGTCGTCTACCCTTTGCTGTTTCTCACGTTCGGCATGACCATGCGCGATAAGGTATGGCCACAACCCCATTTCATCGCCAACGACATGACGGCCTTTGGCGAGATCACAGCCGGGAAGATCATTTGCAGCCAACTCGATGTCGGTCGGGCAACCGCACAGCGTCTCGAGTCGATTCAATCCGAATGTCAGTTGCTGACGCTCTCCGACCAGCATGGCCGCAATGCGATCCGGCTTGGCTCAGGTTCCAACGGGACTGGAAGGCTGGAACTGCTTGCTACCGACGGTGATGTGCTGGTCGCACTCGGTGGCGACGAGGTCGGCGAGTCGGGCCGAGTCGAGACATTTGCCGATGGAGGCGTTCCTCAGACGCAACTCCGCTCGACCGAGGCGGGCGGCCTGGTGACCGCGATCGACGCAGAGGAGAATATCTGGCTGATCCTGGGGCACTACGCCGACCAGTACGGCGTCTTCGCAGAGTCGGCCGAGGCGCGACGCCGCGTGCCCTTGACGATCCCCTGGCGGTTCGAGACCGCCGTGCCCGACAAGCATTCTGCCGACGGCACCTCTGCCGACAGTGGCTCTGCTGACAGTGGCTCTGCTGACGGGCCCATCGACGAGGAAAAAGCTGACGAGGAAGAGGAGTCCGTCGAGTGAGTTCCTTTTCGTGTCCGAATTACGACATGTCGCGTGACTACTGCCGCAAGATTTGCGACGTCTGCGTGCCCGGTCGGCCCGGTTGTGTTCTGCGCGACACGTCGGTATTTGCCGTGAGTTGGGAAGAACGCCTTCGGGAAAAAAGGCAACAGCGCGACAAGTCGACAGAATCCAGGGATTGACGCGAAACCCGAATTCTACGGCTCGGTATGCGATTGTCCTTTAGACATAATGATTGGACCAGTCACTTACGCTATCGTGGGTTATGGTGGAGGAGGTACGTTTTTCCTAACTCCGTTTGCAGAGCCATTACCGTGAGGACTGGTCCAATGAATAGAAGTTTACACGGGCGGACTGCACCAACCGAAGAAACGACCAGCGACAACAGTGAGCACGACACAGCGGCCGGGCTTGCCCGGTGCGTCGGGGCCAAGCCGAACAGTGTTGCCTGCTCCAATCGTCCCCATGTCCGTCGCTTGCATGAACATCGGAGAGCCGATAGACTTCGATCAGGATCGGGAAACATCCGATAGATACAACCTGACTGCAACAGCATGCCCACGGCATACGTGGAGCTGAGGTTCATTCTTGAGACTCAGAGCGAATAGGACGGGCCGCTAATGGACGCGAACGATCGCACGCGGGAACTGCTTCTCAGTACGGCCGAGCGAGCGATTCGTTATCTGGAGGGGCTGCCCTCTCGGTCCGTTGCACCGACGCAGGAAGCGGTTGCGGCACTCAGCGCGTTGCAGGTTCCGATGCCCGAGGGTCCCACTTCGCCCGAGTCGGTGCTCGATGTGCTCGACTCGCTCGGCTCGCCCGCGACGATGGCGATGGCCGGGCCGCGATTTTTCGGATTCGTGGTCGGTGGGTCATTGCCGGCAGCGTTGGCCGCCAATTGGATGGCCGGCGCATGGGACCAGAACAGTGCCCTGGCCAATGTCACGCCGACGACGGCCCTGCTCGAACAAATCGCCCTGGAGTGGCTCATCGATCTGTTCGGCCTGCCGTCGGCCAGTGCCGGCACGTTCGTGACCGGCGCGACGATGGCCAACTTCTGTGGCCTCGCGGCTGCGCGGCATGCGGTTCTGGCTCGTGCCGGTTGGAACGTCGAGGCCGACGGCCTGTTCGGTGCACCGCCGATTACCGTGATCGTTGGCGACGAGGTGCATCCGTCGCTGACGAAGGCCTTGGGTCTGCTCGGCATGGGACGCAATCGGGTCGTTCGCGTGCCGGTCGATGGTCAGGGTCGCATGCGTCCAGAGGCGGTTCCAAAGATAGCCGGCCCGACGATCGTTTGTCTTCAGGCCGGCAACGTCAACACCGGCGCGTTCGACCCGTTCGAGCCCATTTGCGAAGCGGCCCATCAGGCGGGAGCTTGGGTGCACGTCGACGGCGCGTTCGGACTCTGGGCCGCCGTGACGGACGGGCTTCGGGAACTTACCCGTGGCATCGCCCAGGCCGACTCCTGGGTGACCGATGCCCACAAGTGGCTCAATGTGCCGTACGACAGCGGGCTGGCGATTGTCCGCGATCCGGACGCACTCAGGGCCGCCATGGCGATCTCGGCCGAGTATCTCCCGACCGAGACCGAACGCCGCAACCCGTCGGACTTCACGCCCGAATTCTCGCGGCGTGGGCGGGGGGTCGAGATTTGGGCCGCCTTGCGATCGCTCGGCCGGTCGGGCGTGGCCGATCTGATCCAACGGACTTGCGGCCATGCCCGGCACTTTGCCGAAGGGCTCCAAGCGGCCGGATATTCGATTCTCAACGATGTGGTGCTCAACCAGGTGCTGGTCACCTTCGGCGATGCACCGACCACCGAACGGGTCATCGAGCAGATCCAGGCCGACGGCACCGCCTGGTGCGGGCGCACGCAGTGGCAAGGTCACACGGCCATGCGGATCAGCGTTTCCTGCTGGGCAACCGAACCGAGCGACGTCGAAAAGAGCTTCGACGCCATGCTCCGAATCGCCGCCAAGTGCTCGCCCCCTTGACCGGCGGGGATAGTCGCCGTTTCTGGCATAAGGTAGAATACAGACATCAGCAGCAAGGAAGGGAATGCGGATGACCCGAGAAGATATTTTTCGCCTGACGGCCCTGTCGTCGTGCGCCGGATGAGCGTCGAAATTGGCCCCCGAGGCCTTGGCGCAGGTCCTGCAGCCACTGCAACAGATGTTCGATCCGGCCGACTATCCCGATCTGCTCGTCGGGCTTGGCGTGCCCGACGATGCGGCCGTTTATCGCTTGGACGACGAGCGTGCATTGATCGTCACCACCGACTTCTTCACGCCGGTGGTCGACGACCCGCGCGCGTATGGTGCGATCGCGGCGGCCAATGCGCTGAGCGACGTCTACGCGACCGGCGGGCGGCCGCTGCTGGCCCTGAACCTGGTCGCCATGCCGACCGACTTGCCGCCGGGCATTCTCGACGAGATCCTGCTCGGGGCGGCCGAAAAAGTGCGCGAGGCGGGGGCGGTCATTGCCGGCGGGCATAGCATCCAGGACAAGGAGCCCAAGTTCGGGCTGGCCGTCGTCGGGCTCGGCGATCCCGAGCGGCTGTTGACCAAATCGGGCGCCAAGGCGGGCGACCGGCTCGTGCTGACCAAGCCCCTGGGCACCGGCTGCATCACCACGGCCGCCAAACAGGACAAGGCCGACGCCGGCGACTTGGCCGAAGCGATCCGCTGGATGAGCCATCTCAACCGGGCCGCATGCCAGGCAGCCTGCGGCGTCGGCGCCCGGGCAGCAACCGACGTAACCGGCTACGGCCTGCTGGGCCACGCCAGCGAAATGGCCGAAGCGAGCGACGTAACCCTGCAGATCGACTGCGCCCGCGTGCCATGGATGCAAGGCGTCGAGCGCTACGCGGCCCAAAACATCTTCCCCGGCGGATCACGCCGCAACCAGCAGGCCTACCAAGACGGCATCCGTTTTGCCGACCCGATCACGCCCCAACAGCAACTGCTCCTCTTCGACGCCCAAACCAGCGGCGGCCTCCTGATCGCCGTCCCCGCCAACCAACACGAAAGCTTCGCCGCCGAGATGCAACGCCGCGAAGAATCCTGGTGGGAGATAGGGAGTGTTGGCGAGCGGGAAGATGTCGATGTGGTTGTGCGGGCGTGAGTTGAATCGATCTGGTCCCACTCCACTTGAGGAGCGATAGAATAATCACGAGCAACGACAATTAGGGGTGTAGATTGTTGCCAATCGTTGGTGACACATTAGACCGTATCGTCAGTGCGTATAGACGATCATGCTCATGGCCTCTATTTGCCCGATTCTTGCATGCCCTCACCAACCTGATCTGCTGCGTTGTCCGTCACCGGAACGCCAGGGAGCAATCTTGGGATTCCGAGCATGAATGCAGCGGTGATGACAGCGGAGAGAACGGCCGCAATAACGACATTCCACCGATCTTTCTTCCGCTCATTGCGTTCCCTCGCCTCACGGGCACAGGCCAGGAGATACGTTCCATTTGTTGTGAAGGCTTTTACTTCCCTTTCGAGCTCAATCGCCTTCTCCAATGCCTCATTGAAGCACTCCATCGCCGAGTCAAATTGACCTTGGGCTTCGCTCTTCTTTGCCAACTTAAGCTGCTTACGCACCTCTGCCCCGAGGTCATTGATGCCGTTGATCCTAATCAAACCATCGGGCACATATTTCTCAAAATCATCCACGAGAACAAGGTAATCTAAGATTTCCCTCAGTTTCTTGTCGATTTGGAGAAAGGAGTTGACAGCAAGTTTGTATGAATCAAGTGTTGCACGTTTCAAGTGGGAATCAAGAGCCTTATCGCACTCAAGAAGTGCTTCGCCAACGGTCGTGCGCGCACACATACCACGCGCAATGTGGTGGAAACACGAGTAGACTTCGTTTGACAGATTCTCCGGTCTTTCGCCACAATTCTGTGCCGAAGCCAGTTGAAGTATGTCCTGTAAGTCGTCGAAATAGAAGGAGAGGACTTCGGCCAGCTTCTGCTGAACTCGTGCATCAGCAAGCTGATTTGTGCAGTTCTCTTTCGATGTCATTCGCTCAACTCAGCGAGGCGCTCTTCTTGTTCGCGATACTGGTGGTTCTTGCAAGTTCTTCCGCCAGACGAGCGTTTTCGGAGTCTATTCGGTCTACACTTATGGCCTTTCCGAAAAACGGGTAGCCTCGACCGATCATGCGGAGCATGGCTGCTGACTTACTCTTCAGCTTGCCTTCCGGTTTGCGTTGCGGTTGCATGATGTCAAACGCCTCGCTCAGCGGGAATCCATGCTCTTCCTGGAACCACACCCTCACCTTCTTGCTTACAGCCATCGCCGCGGCTCCTCCCAGTGCTTATGTAGTTGCCCCTTTCCTTGGCGAAAACGCCGCCTCCGGCCGGCGTGCAAAAGAATCACACTCATTTCCAGAAGGCTCAACGGGCTTTCGTTCCTCAACCGATCGTCCGTCACTTGCGGCCTCCTGCCATGCAAATGGAGATACGCTCTGCCACTTTCGTAGCGACACGAAGCTCATAGCCTACCCCACACGTCATCCCGCGTCAACCTCCGTCAGGGGGAAAGTCCTGAAAGCTAGAGACGCATTCTGCTCCAACTATACCCCAGAAGTTCTTTATCGGCAAATACTTACGCAGTTTTCCTGCCGGTTTTCACAAATTGGCTGCCGTTTTTTGATGCGAACAAACCACTTAGGATAGGCAATGCGTGGCACCACTTGGAAATTTCCGCCAAGCGTCCACCGGATATGAAGCTTCACTATGCCACGGCAATTCGTGTCTGAGCGGCACGACTTCCGCCGGCCTGGACGCCAGCCAGATCAGTGCGGCTGGCCGATAGCAGGCATTCACTCGTTGCAGGAGCTACACCCCCTACTGAGCCTAGCCGGCTTCTTTAATCGCAAAGCCCCCTGGACCAGTTAATCTGGCTTAACTGGTTATTTCAAAAGGAGTTGCTTCTTTAATCACAAAACCCGATCATCTGGATCGGACAGATTTACCTTCGGTACAGCGAGAAGGCGACAATCGCGGTGCTGGTTAACACCACCCGGCCGAACCGTTGTCCGCCGGGCGCCGGCACTGACTTCGGCAACAGTGCCGTGTGGCGTTGTTCAGACGTGAACTTCAGGACGGACTCCGCCATCCGGTCTGCCATTGTCACACAAAGCGTGTTTACCTACTGAATCGCTGGGCGTGCTCGATCGCGTCGATCATCATGCCCTTCTCAAACCCACCGATGACCACGGTGGACTCGGGATGCTTGTCCTGGGCACGGTCGGTCTCGGGCTTGAATATCTCGACGCTCCTGAACCGGATCGGCGATTCGCTCTGAGCGAGCTGCGTCTCCAGCGACTCGATCCGCTGACGCAGTTCGGCAACAAGTGTTTTCAGCTCGCTTAGTTCCTGTTGTTGGAGCGACTGCGGAGGCGACAAGCGTCTGAAGTCTTGCTGCTGCGGTCGTTCTTCGCCGTAGATTGGCAGAACACTGAGGCAGCAGCCGACAAGAGCCACGATCATGAGTTTTCGTGTGTTCATCATCCCTCTCCGCGATAGCTGGAATTGTTCGACCCGACCGACAGCCGCAGTCGGCCTGAAGGCAGCGGGGCAACCCTACCCCATATGTGGCCGCGAGTCGAGGTCAGATCCGCGCGATGATCGGCCTCTTCCTCTTCCCATCGAACCGCGGTAAAATCCCCTATCATGCGCGTCATCTCCCTCCAATCCGGCAGCAATGGGAATTCGGTCTATGTCGAGGCCGATGGGGTGCGGCTGCTTTTCGATGCGGGGATCAGCGGGAAACAGGCCGAGTTGCGGTTGGCTTCGCATGGGCGGGATATCCGCCGGGTCGATGGGGTTCTGATCTCGCACGACCATTCGGACCATGCCCGATCTATGGGCATCTTCCAGCGGAAGTTCGGCCTGCCGCTGCATGTGACCGGCAAAACGCTCGAGGTGGCGGCTCGACGTTGCCGGCTGGGGCGTATCGATACGGTTCACCATTTCGAGCCGACCGCTGTGTTGCGATTCCGCGATGTGAGCGTCGAGACGATTCCCACGCCTCACGACGGCGCCGACGGCGTGGCGTTCGTGGTCGACGACGGCCGGCATCGGCTGGGCATCCTGACCGATCTGGGCCATGTGTTCGACGGCCTGGAATCGCTGATCGGCTCGTTGGACGCCATCCTGATCGAAAGCAACTACGACCCACGGATGCTGGCCGACGGCGACTATCCGGACTTCCTCAAGGAGCGAATCACCGGCCCCGGCGGCCATCTGTCGAACGACGAGGCGGCCCGGCTGCTAAGCGCGGCGGCCGGCAGCCGGATGCAATGGGCCTGCCTGGGACACCTCTCGCAAGACAACAACGAGCCCGAGGTGGCACTGCGAACCCATCGCCGCATCCTCGGCGACCGATTTCCCCTGCACATCGCCGGCCGCCATGGGCCGACCGACGTTTTGGAGATTTGATCCTGTCTTCTGCCTTCCATCACCAGGACAACGAACCATGCGAAGACCGAACCGACGCGAATTTTTGAAGACCGCCACTGGTGTTGCCGTTACCGCAACCGGATGGGTTCCGTGCAGCCGAGCCTCGGCGGACGAAGCCGAGTCGATCACTTTCGGCGTGGTGACCGACGTGCATTATGCGGATGTCCCACGCGGCGGGTCGCGCTACTATCGCGATTCGCAAGAGAAACTCCGACAGGCCGTCGAGACGTTCCACCGCCGCAAAGTCGCCTTCGTGGCCGAACTGGGCGACTTCGTCGACGCTGGGCCCGAGAAGGCCGACGATCTGCGCTTCCTCCACGCGATTCGGGAAGTCTTTGGTGAGCTGCAGTGCGATCGGCATTACGTGCTGGGCAACCATTGCTTGACTCGGTTGACGAAGACCGAGTTTCTGGCCAACTGCGGTGCTCAAATCAAGCAGAGCCACTACTCGTTCGACCAAGGCCCGTTGCACTTCGTCGTGCTCGACGCCAACTTCAAGCGAGACGGTTCGCCCTATGCCGAGGGCAACTTCGGTTGGACCGATACCTGGATCCACGAGCCGCAACAACGCTGGCTGGCCGAGGACCTGCAACGGGTCGGCGACAAACAGACCGTCGTGCTGATCCACCAGAATCTCGACAAGGAGAAGGACGCCCACGGCGTGAAGAACGGCCCGGCTGTTCGCGAGGTGCTCGAAAAGGCGGGCAACATCGCGGCCGTCTTCCAAGGCCACATGCACAGCGGCGGATACCAACAGATCGCCGAAATCCCCTACCACACCCTGCCCGCTATGGTGGAAGGCCCCGGACTCGAGAACAACACCTACGCGATCGTCACGGCCCACAAGTCGGGCAGAACCGAGATCGAACGCTTCGGGTCAGCGGCTCAGTGAGCGGCTAAGAACTCGTAAAGCAATAACCTCCGGATTCGGCTCTTGGGTGTTGGCTATGAGCAATGAGCTCTCTCAAAGCTCATGGCTCACTGCTCATAGCTCGTAGTCGAATGGGAAAGTGTCGCTTGCACGACTCCTAAAGAAGGCCCGCTTCGCTGAACAGCCGTTGGACCAGCGCGATGGATGCCTCGAAGCACTCGCGACCATAGGCGGCCGTAGCGTCGCGTGGATCTTGGCCGCCTACTCCCTGCGGCCACTCGTCGCGTGAGTCGGGCAATTGCGACAGATCGACCAGCGCCGGGCGCAAGTGCATCATCAACGACGTCTCGTTGCGGGCCGCATGATCGACCTGGCTCTTCCAGGCCGAACTGATCTGCCGAGTCACACCAAACAGTTTGAGTCCGAATCGAGCTTCTCGTTCTTCGATCCGCTCGACCCAAGCCCAACGCGAAGGACCGTGCCCGTCGGCGAAGACGGCCTGGAACCCGGCACGCTTCAGCTGAGTCAGGATCGCGTCGACGATCTGCTGATGCAACTGCGGCGGTACCCAATAGCAACTCCCGTCCAACTGTCTTGGCGGAGTTGTCGAATCCGCATAGTCCATCCCGATGAGCGTGTTCCCTTGGTCGTCGGTTTTGGCGCGATCCGGCCCGAGGTGGATCGGCGGCATGACGATGCCGCCCATTCGGCGAGCGCACTCGACCATCAGCCCCTCGCTCTGCATCGCATCGGAGCCCAACGGAAGATGCTCTCCATGCCACTCGAGCGTGCCCAGCGGGAGATAAGCGATCGGTCGCTCTGCGAGCCGGGTGCGAAACTCGTGCGGCAACAGCTCGTCGAATCGGACCTTCGGTTTGTCGGGTTCGCTGTCGGGAGTTTTCTCGGCGCCGGCCGTCGAGACTGCCACGCCGATCGCTGCGACGGATGTGCCCATGGCGCTCGCTTTGAGGAATTGGCGTCGTGATCGCGGCAATGCATCTGCCATCTTGTGTCTCCTTCATGACATGGGGTCGGTTGTCGCATCGGTCCTTAGAACGTGTTTTGAAATCCGTACGATGGGCTTTCCGTCCTGTGTCAATTTCAAAACACGTTCTTAGAAGTCGTCCAAGAGGTACTTTCCTATATGACTGCTCATAGCCAACGCCCAAGAACCGACATCGGGAGGTTATTGCTGTACGAGTTCTTACTGATCTTCTTCCGCCATGCAAAGCACTTGGCCGTTCTCCAGCGTCAACAGCAGTCGGCCGTCTGTCGCGGCCATGCCGTCGAAGAGCGGTGGGGCAGCGAGCGGAGAGCGAGCCAACTCGGAGCCGTCCAAGGCCGAGACGACCAGCAATAGCGGCTCGGAACTAACACTCTGTTTCTGAGGAGCCTGGTCGGGAGCCGGTCCAACCCCGGCCGCGAAGAGGACATCCCCGGCCAGGACCATTGCTCGAACGTGGATGGGAACCTGCTTCGACCAGACCGGCTGATCCGCGTCGCGGCGCCGCGCGAAGAGGCGATACGGGCCGTCCTCGAACTCACTCGACCAGTGTACCGCCTCGCGCCCATACCCGAAGACGGTCGTGTCGTCGAAGACGAGCAAGCGGCCGAAGAGAAGTTTTCGGTCGCGTCCGCCGCATCCGGTCGAGATCGATGGCGTCGTGCCGAAGATCCAATAGGAGCGGTGCGTCCAGGTGTCGTCCAAGAAGTCGGTCAGCGTGAACAGGTGTGGCTTTTGGTCGGGCGTCTGGGTGCCCTTTTTGGTGAAGGTCAGATCGCGCAGGTAGAGGTACTGGTCGTCGGCTGCGAGGATGTCGGAGCGTGCGCCGGGCATGCTGTTCGGTCCGTATTGCGCCGGTTGCAGCCCGGTTTCGGGGTCGGGGCTGTAGATTTCGGTTCTGGATAGCTGTTCGCCGGTCGACGGATTCAATCGATAGAGGTCGATTCCACCGTCGAGGTACGACGAACGCCCGGCGGTGAAGCAGACGGCTCCGTCCTGAACGAGCACGCTGCCATGGACCGGTGAGGCCGACTCGACCCGGCCGTTGGCGACGATCCGACGAGGGTCGCGAGCGGCCCGAAAACGCCAAGCCAACGCGCCGTCGGCCGCCCGAAGGCTGTAGACGTAGCCGTCTCGGCAACCCAGGAGGACTTGGCCTTCGTGAATGGTCGGCGGCGAATCGATGCGCCCACCGGTTGTGAAGGTCCATGCAGTTTGGCCGGAGCGGAGGTCGATGGCACGCAATTCATGTTGATCCGGGCAGGCAACGAACAACTTGCCGCCGGCAGCGGTCGGCGCGGTGATGGGCGGACCGATCGGAGTCTGCCATTTCGGCGTCAAGGCGATCGGCAAGGTGCATCCTGCGCGGCCGCTCCTCTGGGCATCTCCGCGGTAGGTCGCCCAGTCGCCGGGACTTGCGACCGGCGATTGCTGATTCTCGGTCGGTCCATACGCTGGGCCCTTTTCGAGTTTGTTGGCCGGGATGTCCGCTGTTTCCACATCGCGAGCCGGCGCGAGCGCGTTGAAGCCGGTCAGTTTGGCCGTGATATAGCATCCGCATGCATGAGGCGGCAAGTAGAGCATTCCGTTGCACGGCATCACACCGTATCGGCAGGTGCCGCGTGCCCAACTGTGCCAGAGATAGTCGCCCGAGTCGAGGTCCAGGAACTCGGTCCCACGTCGGCCGCCGAGGATGTAGCGGTCGGTTGCCTTGTTGTCGTAACACCGGTGATGGTGTTTGGGGTTTTCGGCTGTGATCTCTCCGGCCATACGGCCCGTGGCCAGATCGTACTGCACGGCAAAATAGGCTCCCCACGCCGGGCCGGTGTATTTCGAGTTGCCTGAATCGTATGGCTTGCCGCCGCCGAGCCAAAGCGAGTCGCCGATCAGAAACACATCCCGAACCGTCGCGAGCGTCACAGGCTGCGACCAGCGAGGCTTTCCGTCCTCCGGCGAAAGCAGCGTGACGGTCTTCTTGCTGACGCAAGCCACGGCATTCTCGGACACCGCACGTAGCGGATCGCGAGGATTGGCCCAAAGGGTCTTGCCGGTTTGCAGATCGAAGCAGTGCAGGCCCTCTCGCTTTTCGCAGTAGACCCGATCGCCGCAGGCACGCAGGCTAAGCGGACGGAGGCCGACCGCTTCGCTGCCCGACTTTTTCCATAAGAGCTTCCCCGTCGCGGCTTCGATGGCAAGGAGCGTGCGCGGTGCCTGGTTCTCGGCACTACGGAAGGCGGCGACCAACGGCTCTCGCGTTTCTCGACGTTGCAAGAGCGAATCCGTCCGTGTGGTGAGATCTTCCCACTGCGTGTAAGCGGCGAGACGCGCGTCGGTGACCTTTCGGACCACCAGCAGAAGAACGCCCTTATGCCATAGAATCTCTTCGGTGCCTTCGGTCTCGGGATAGACGGTGATCTTCTCGCCGGTCGCGGCGTCCAACGCGGCCAGGGGGGCGTGGTAGCCAAGCGTGACATAGACCCGGTCGCCGATGGCGATCAGCTTGCGTTGCAGTTGGCGTGGGCCCTGCGTCCAACTGAAGAGATGCGAGAACCACTTTTCAATGGGCCGTTCCCACAGCAAGATCCCGTTGTGGGCATCGCGTGCGAGCAGCTTCCACTCGGCCGGCTGTGGCAGCGTTGCGATGGGCCCCTGATCAGCGATGTAGAAGATACGGCCGCCCGACGACACGACAGCGTTGGTGCTGGGTGTATACTCGTGGCTCCGGCCGTGTTGCGGCTCGGCCGTCCATTGGAGATGACGTGGTGGTCCGACCACCGTATCGTGGGCCACAGGGTTGCCGCTTGCATCATGGTTGTAGTGCGTCCACTCGTCGACGCCCTTGCGCGGCGGTTTCACCGTCTTGGTCCAAGTGTCGCCGTGTTGGATGTAGGCGACGCCCCCGGGCACCAGCACGCGCGTGATCTCGCCCAGCGACGTTGCGTCGGGCGTTTGCACCACCAGGAGGTTGACCGAATTGTCAATGTACGGCAGCAGCGGCGCATCCCAGCACTCGACCGAAACGGGGCCGTAGAGTCCGAGTGATCGGAGGTGTTTTCGCGCCTCGTCGACATGCACCGGGTCGGCGTCTAGCCCGTGGACCACAAAGGCCCCATCCTTGCGAAGCGCGGCAGTCAGTCTACCTTGGCCACAGCCAACGTGTACGACCAATCCACCTTGGACTCCGGCGGCCTGAAAGATCGATGCCGCCTGCCGGCGGTCGGCTTGGCCGATTCCCTGTGCGTACGTAGCCGACGCGGAAAGTACCAGCCCCAGGCACGCCGTGATGACTGCTGTGATCTTCCTCATCCGTCTTCTCCTCGGGGATTGTCGATAAACAGCACCGACTAATAGTCTATAACAGCGAGTATTTCGGGTGGCGGGGTGCCATTCCCACGCATGCGTGGGAATGGCACCGTAGGCCGGCGAGTGTTGCCAACCGGCGATATCAATTACTGTCGGCAGCGCCGAAGCAGAGCACTTTCCCGTCGCTGGTCGACAAGTAGAGCCGCCCGTGGGCAGCCGATAGGCCGTCGAAGGCAGGCAGCGACGCTAGCGGATACGACTTTAGCAACGAGCCATCCTTGGTCGAGAAGACCTGCAGCAACGTGCCCTTGCGTCCTTCTAACGCAGCAGTTGGGTCGTCCGGATCGAGGATGTCGGGGGTTCCGACAGCGAACAAAAGGTCGTCGGCCAGCAGCATGGCTTGAATCCGCAGCGGGACCATCTCCTGCCACTTGGCCGGACGCGTGCGCACATAGCCGGTCCCCTTCTCGACACCCCGCCCACCACGCCGGTGGCTGTCGGTGAGCGTCTCTTCGGGCAGCCACTGAAGTGCCTTGACCGTCTTGGCTTTGTCTTCGAGCGCCGGTTCGTTGTCGTTGTCGTCGGCGAACAGCAGATAGCCGTGCTCGGCCGGGAAGAAGGCTGGGCTCCATTGGATTCGGCGATAGAAGTACTTGATCGCGTAGGTCGTTGTGTCGTCGAAGACCACCAGTTGGCCCGCCTTGGGCGATTGCTGCGAGAAGTAGAAGCCGGGCCACCGTCGGCTGTGCATCCAGAAGAGTCGATCGAAGCCCGTGTCGTCGAGGAACCCGCCTGTGGCTACCAGATGGTCGGCGCCCATATCCAATTCGCCGAGCGAGCTTTCTTCGATCGTTTCCAGCCGGTTCAGTTTTGCGTCGAATTTGATCCGCCGCATGTAGAGATCCTTGCCGTCGGAGACGAACAGGTCGGGCAACGCGCCTTCCATGGCAAAGGGCGTCCCGACATCGGTGCTCACGTCGGGCCACGGTCCTTCGAGCACGTGATGGAATCGGACGCGGCCGGTCGCAGCGTCGAGCCCATAGACGAGAATCCCACCGTCGAGAAACGACGACCGCCCGGCGGCGAAGTAGACGACGCCGTCCTGGACCAGCACGCTGCCATGAATGGGCCAAACCGATTCGATCTGCTCGAAGGAGACCAGCTGCTGGACGTTCAGTGCCGCGCAGAATCGCCACACGAGCTCGCCGTCGGTCGCACGCAGACAATAGACCGAACCGTCGCGGCAGCCGAACAACACACGGCCGTCGTTGATGGTCGGTGCCGAGTCGACCGCTCCACCGGCCGTGAAGTTCCAAACGGATCTTCCATCGGTCGTGTCGAAACAACGGACCCGATGCGTCTCTTTCTCGGCGACGAAGAGTCGATTGCCGACAATCACCGGCTGCGAGCCTTGGCAGGTCAGTTCGATGTCCCAGCGTTGGTCCAACTCGATCGGCACAGTGCTTTTCGTCGAGCCGCTCCGGCTGCCGTTATGCCGATGCATGGGCCAGTCTTCTGCCGACGCTGCCACGTCGGCCGGCACTTTGCCGTAGGCCTCGCCGCGCTGGATATTGGCGTCTGTCGCCGGCTGCAATGCGTCGGGTGTTTCGGCCGACATTGCCAGAAAGCCCGAAACCAACACGCCCGGGTAGCAGAAGCATTGGCTCGTCGGGACGTAGAGCAGTCCGTTGGCCGGCAAGGTTCCACCGAAGCACGGTGCCCGCAGCCAATCGTTTCGCATGTGGTCGTCGCCTTCGAGGTCGATGAACTCGGCCCCACGTTTCGGCCAGATCAGGAAATTCTCGGTCGCCCGGCCGTGATAGCATCGATAATGGTGGCCCGGCGAGATCAGGTTGCTGAAGGCGAGCGTCTTGCAAACCTCGCCGGTATGCAGATCGACGCCTTCGAGCGAATCGCCACACCAAACGGTTCCCTTGGCCACGGAGAGGTCGGTCGACATCGTGCTCGCGCCGGCGGTCCCTCGACTGCCCGGCCGCCCCCAGAGTCGTCGTCCGTCGTCCAGCGACAGGGCCGTCAGATAGCAGCCGCCTTTCCCTGCCTTGGGCGGCTTGCCGGTCTCTCCGTCGGCCGGTGTCCGTCCGTTGCCGTTGAAGAGGACCACACCGTCGGTAACGACCAGTGTGCTGCCGCCGCCGACGGTCGATTCGATGTTGTTCGTGGTGCGCCAAAGTTCCTTGCCGGTCGTGGCATCGAGACAGACGATCGCACTCATGTCGTGGTAGACGACCCGTCCTGCCTGGATCGAGAGGCCATACGGGAGACACCGGGTGTTTTCCTTGCGCCAGAGCTGCTTGCCGGTCGTGGCGTCGACGGCCGCGAGTGTGTCGTTGAGTGCGTCTTTGCCGAAACGGACCGTCGCGCCGACGGACCGCTCTTTGGTGATCTTGAC
>Ga0102962_1000585_pt1 | contig 16655 bp, 18 predicted proteins | sample SalPonF2_C_D2_MG_FD_84519 | JGI IMG/M metagenome (GOLD analysis project Ga0102962, IMG submission 84519) | Salt pond soil microbial communities from South San Francisco under conditions of wetland restoration - Salt Pond MetaG SF2_C_D2_MG ...
ACAAGACTTTTGTACTGCCACGAATAAATAATTTCCAACCGATTCAGGGAGTTTTATACCATTGGGGGATTGATCGTTCAACTTTTAAAAATTTGTCCAAAATAACCCGATGATACTTTATTTTTTAATTTTAACAAACGTTTTGGACAGCTTTGATCGAGAATATATTATATCATCGACTCTGAAGCTCACTGGCCAGGGATGACCGGTTATTTTGTTTTCATCACAACTTTACCATTAGGCGTAATTTTTTGATTTGGTCCGGGTGGTGAGGTGGGGAAACTGTCTATCGGGACACTAGAATTATAATTATTAGGAACGTAATGGGTCTGATTGCCATGAGGTACCTTCCGATAGGATTTGGTATTGAATACTTCCTCAGAATCCAGCAGGGCTAATATGAGTACAATTGCAATTATTACCGTGATAAAAAAGTTTCGCTTTTGTTTTTTATTCATTGAATACCGTGCTCTCGAATGAAAATTCCCTGTTTTTAAAAAATGCCAATCTGATTTTTAGTTATTTAACCCGGATTATCCACCAAGAAATTTTGTTGTGGCCAAGGCGAAGATAAAAGTACTTATTCAACGCAAAGTATAGGAAAATTTTGCTTTTCTTTAACATTCTCAAAATTGAGGATTGGTCGAATTCGCATAAACTTATAATTTACAGAATTATACATATCATTTATCTCATTATCATGAATAATTCGGGTTAACGTGAATTCAATATTATTAATTATGAAACCGGAGTTCCAAATAAATTGATGTCGATAGACGATAGAATTTCAGTAAACAGTTAACAATAAAAAGTGATCAAAAGCTTGAGACGTTACATGTAAAGTCTCCGCAATTCACTAAACACCTAACACTAAAATCTTAACACTATCTTTTCCCGTCTATCATCCGAAATCTTAATCGATTATTTTATCTCGAATTCGAGTTAATTTAAATAAGATACCGGCGAATTTCGACATGAACGCTCATTTTTATCGACCTTATCTTATCATTCAATTTTTTTTAAAAATTATTGATTGATAAGCAATAAGCTAAAAATGGTTACGTTATTTTAATGAATCGAGAAATGGTATAGGATCTTCCATATTCTCGGTTAAGGGATAAGAGAAAGGAAAGGGATTGATTTAAAACATCAATCCCTTTTTTATTGAAACTTTTTTTAAATAAACGTGTTTCCAACTTACTGATTTCCATTTTCGGATCCGGATTCATCAGACTGATCATCTAACCCCATTTCCTGATCATACCTATCACCATGAATATTTCTCATAACCTGATGACGGAAATCGCATGCGAGTTGAAAAGCTTTGTCTTCACCATATTTATTGATGCTCCACTGTTTATTTTTTGTGGTACCCGGTTTAGGTGACCAAGTGACCTGGTAATATTCACTGACGGTTCCACTACGATTCCGTTTTTTCGTACGATTAACACCGATAACTCCCGTTTTATTTCTGCGGTCGCTTTTTACAAGGCGTCTTGTACGCTTAGTCGGAATAGATTTCATAGCTTGTTCAGCCATCTTTCGTGCTTTTTTTGCAATTTTCAAAGCACGATCTTTCCCTCCGTATTTATTATCAGAATACAGTTTGGAATAAGTCTTTCCATTTTTATATACACGAACATACCAACCATGTGTTCCTTTAGAGTCCACACGGCTAATGCCTTTCATGTCATTTTTTCTTTTTGCCATAACACGATTTATTAGAGATTTCAGTCCTATCTGCCTATTTATAAATCTTCAATATAAGTAGTCATTTCTTGTTCCATTTTATGATTGAGCTAAGATTGATACAATCGTTATAAAATTTTTACCAAGATTAAAAAAAAACAGAGCATAAAACGTTAACATAAACATATTCCAAATAATGAAACAAGCTATGCTTTCGTTGCCTTATATTTTTTTGTTAATAATCAACCGCTTCATAAAATAAATAAATAATTCTATATACAAAATATTACAGAACTATTATTAGAAGCCTATGAAAAACCGTTCTTTTGCCCAATATCTGCATTTTTGCGACTTCGAAATCCTCGAATCCCGAAAGCATTCGGGATGCTGCGGTTCCGAAGTCGCTCAGGCTTTGATATGGAACAAAATACCTGGTTTTGCAAAACCTTCTATTACATGTTCTTTTTAATTATAAAATTTCACTAAATAAATGAATTAGTCATCTGAGATTAACGCTATTTAGTAATCCCTACAAAAGCTTTAAATCTCGCACACACTTCATTATCTGTAATTTGCTATTGGTGAATAATAATAAAATTATCTGAAATTGACCATTTTATCTACAATTATCAACAATTTATCTTTTCATTCACCAATCAGACAAGGTTTCTTTGCGCCTAATATATAAATATAACGCAGGGATTATTATGCAAGTATCGTTATATTTTAACTTTATGTTTGCTTTCTATAATAGGAAACAGAAACGGAATCGCAATATTGTAAGGCTTCCGGTTTATCAATTTCAAGCCACGCTTCTCTGATTCGTTCATCCTCCATTACTAATTCCATTATCTTGCCCGTCAAATGCTCCACTAATTGGTACCGGCTATGCGTGACTTCTCGTACAATCTTATTATTCAATTGCTCATAGTCAATAGTATCTGAAATATTATCAGATTTTATTGCATTTTCACCTTTGAATTCAAATTTGAGATTGATAATTAAACGTTGTTTACGTTCTTTTTCCCAATCATGGGTGCCAATGTAGGCTATTACGTTAATATTTTTCAGATGAATAATCATGATTTCATGACATTAAATGTTCTCCGCCATCTACGTGAATACATTCTCCTGTTATAAAATAGTTATCGATTAAAAATAATACTGTTTTAGCTATTAAATCAGGATTGCCAGCTTTTTTAAGCGGAAGTATTTCGGCTCGCTTATTAAGATATTCATCTCCCTGCCCCGGTGGCGGCAAGATGGGACCCGGACAAATACCATTAACACGTATATCTGGTGCCAGTTCTTTGGCAGCCATTTTGGTAAACTCGTACAACGATTTTTTAGATAGTGAATAACAAAAGAAATCGATAGATAAATGATTGATTTTAGTATCGATAATATTGATGACATGTCCACTATTTACATATATTGCAAAATCCTGAGTCAACTTATAGGGAACTTCAAAATTGATCTGATATTGATGCCGTAAAAACGAAATATCAGAATCTATAAAAGATCCAGGATGATAAACCGAAGCATTATTGATCAATAATCCACAACCAGACATTTTAGAAACGATCACTGGGATTAATTCCGAGACCTCAACCATATTTGAAAAATCGGCTTGGAAGAGCTCACATTTCTGTCCGATTTCTTCAATTTGGCTTTTAACATTTTCTGCTTCGTCCTTTGACCGATTGTAGTGCAATGCGATATCATAGCCATTATAAGCCAATTTTAACGCGATATGTTTTCCAATCCGTTTGGCTCCACCAGTTATGATCACTGTTTTAACTTTGTTCTCAGACATAAGGAAATCAGGATAATTTACTTTTTACAACTTTACAACTATGGTGCCAGACGAATCATTTCCCATTTATCATCCTTTTTAAAATATACAACACGATCATGCAACCTTCGGGGTCTTCCCTGCCAAAATTCTATCTGATCCGGAACAATTCGGTACCCACCCCAAAACTCTGGTAACGGGACTTCCTTATTGTAATAGGCTTCATTCAACTCTTTATAACGCATTTCCAATTCCTCCCGGCCACTGATCTCTTCACTCTGGTGGGATGCCCAGGCGCCAATCTGACTGTCGAATGGCCGGCTATGAAAATATTCTTCCGATTCTTTTATTGATACTTTTTTAACACTACCTTCAATCCGTACCTGACGTTCCAACTCGGCCCAATAAAAAACAGCCGCTACATATGGATTCTCTTCAATATCGGAACCTTTTCTACTGCCATAATTCGTGTAAAAAACGAAGCCACGGGAATCAAAATCCTTCAATAAAACGATACGTGCAGATGGTCTGTTTTGAGCATTAGCCGTTGCCAGCGTCATGGCATTGGGATCTGTAAATTTTTCTTCAACCGCAATCTTAAACCATTTATCAAATTGCTGTATGGGATCATCCGACATATCTTTTTCCAGCAGACCTGCACGCGTATATTCCCTTCGAATCTGCATGATATGTTCTGAATCTATGGATCGATTTGTCATGTTATCTAATGTTTTAACTGAATAGTTATATTATAGAAGACTATGCAAATCCGTTCATTTACACAATATCAGCTTTTTCGCGACTTCGAAATTCCCAAATATGGCTAATATGTTGCAGTTCCGAAGTCACTCAAGTTTTGATCTTGAACAAAACCCTGGCTTTGCAAGGCCTTCTTCTATTAAATATTCATGCTGAAAATACACCGTATCTTAATCAAATTCCTGCTCTTTTGATAAATTTTAGAAAAGTTATTTCAATTCCTCATCTCAACCCAAAATTACTTTAAGATAATCTTGTGAAATTTGATTTTTAGGTACTAATTCTGCTCTACCATTAAATATATCCCTATTCCATCGTTTGAATAATCTTATAATTTCTCAAATTACAGACTAAACCTATTAAAAAAGCCTTTCATCATTGAAAGGCTTTTTTAATCATCTATTTAACAGGATTTTTAGAAGGCGCTACCATACCGTTCTTATGTCCAATATCTGCATTTTACGATTTCAAAATCTCCGAATTTTGTAAATATGCTAAAGTTTCTTAGTAGCTCAAGTTCTGAGTTTGAACAAAAATCCCGGGTTTTGAAAAGCTTTCTTCAAATCCACACTAATCAATATGTGGTTTTGGCGTTTGAGAAGTTGATGGTGGCAAAATGGGAAGTTTCAATGCATCTTCGGGTATCGTACCTGTCAAGCTTTTGAGAAAAGCGATAATGTCATTCGTCTCACTTTCCGTTAGTTTTCTACCAAGTTGCGTTTCACCCATGATATCAACCGCTTTCGAAAGGTCCCAAACGCTTCCGTCATGAAAATAGGGATAGGTATGTGCAATATTCCGCAGAATAGGGACTTTAAACACATATTTGTCACTTTGCTGATTCGTAATTTTATAACGTCCCTCATCCTGATGGTCACTGTTGGTGTATTTCCAATAAGGTCCGTTTACCAATCCGAATTTCTGATACATTTGTCCGCCTATGGCAGCGCCGGTATGGCATTTACTGCAACCAACATCCATAAACATTTTTAAACCTGTTTTTTCCTGCGCCGTTAACGCATTTGTATCGCCATTTAAAAATTTGTCGAATCGGGAAGGAGTGGTCAATGTTCGTTCGAAAGCACCAATGGCGTTAGCTATATTATCGTACGTTACCTTATTATCACCTTCAGGAAAGCTTTTCTTAAAAAGCTCAATATATTCCGGTATCGTAGATATTCTCTCTATAGCTACAGATTGTCCGGGCATACCCATTTCAACTGGGTTTAGAATGGGACCCTTGGCCTGATCTTCGACGTCTTTTGCTCGCCCATCCCAGAATTCCGCAATATCAAGTGCTGAATTAAGTACTGTTGGTGAATTCCTTCCTCCTAACTTCCAACCATGACCGAGTGAATTGAAATTATTATCAACACCGTACGAAGCCATATTATGACAACTATTACAGCTTATCGTGTTGCTTTTGGATAATCGAGTGTCATAATATAACATTTTTCCAAGTGCTACTTTTTGAGGAGTCACCTTATTATTGGGATTTTGAATCGTATCCGGCAGAGTAGAAAATACTTTTCTGGCATCCGTAAGCAGTTGCTCATCTCCACTTGAGGATTCTATCATTGCAGTTTTTTGAACACTTTCGGCTTGATTGCCTTTCTTTTGTGTGCAGGAATAAATTGTAAACGTTAGTAATAAAACACCTAACACAGATGCAAAAAGCACAGTGTTTCTCTTGATAGTCATATTCTGTCTCCACTTTTGAATAGTCTTACTTACTTTATAATATATTACCAATAATTGACCATCTTTTTAAGACAATAATTTGTCGCTATTTACACTTTTATTGCTATTAATTATTTATTTAAACCGTGTAAAAATAAGTTGCGAAGTTTTTAAGAGGATTGGATTTATTTTCTTGCTTGGAATCGAAACTGAATATATTTGATTTTTTTACCATCGGCTATATGCCTTTTTTCATAAGTGGTTTTAATAGCCAATTCCGGACGAATAGAATTCTGACCATATAAATTTTCTATGTAATAATCGATTATGGCACCTTCTTCTTTCAAGGTTTCCATAGTGAATTTATAGAGATCCTCATCATCCGTTTTAAAATGTAATACACCTTCATCTTCAAGTATGGTCCGATAAATATCGAGAAAGAAAGGAGAAGTTAAACGTTTGCGCGATTTGGTATCACTCGGGTAAGGATCCGGAAAGGTAATCCAAATTTCGCTTACAGAATTTGGATCAAAATGCTTATTTAAGAATTGAACAAAAGTTCGAATAAACGCAACATTCGTTAAACCCCGTTTAAGCGCTTGTTTAGCTCCTATATATATGCGGTCTCCTTTTATATCAACACCAATAAAATTTTTATCAGGATATTTTTCTGCCATTTCTATAACATAATCCCCTTTCCCGCAACCTAACTCCAAAATGATCGGATGGTCATCTTTAAAAAATTTCTTATCAAACCGATCATCTCCAAAAACATCCATTTCATAGACATTATCCATCTCTTTGATGGCTGCAAAACGTTCTTTCTTTTTTCGGGACATACTGCTTTATGCTTAATAATTCTTTTAGGATAGCAAGAATAGGATCAACACCATTAAATGTCAAGATGTGGTAATTTGATAAGTATTGCTGAAAATATGCTAATTTTATACACATTTCGGTATATTTCAGCAATATCATAAAGAACGATATGTTTCGTTTCTCTATATATCAAAATCGGTAAGCAGAAAAATTGATTCTCATGATCCAAAAATTAAGATTATCCCTTTTATTGACCATTGTTAGTCTTTTAACCCTAACAGCATGTTCTAAAAACAAGGTCCCTGTTATCAGTGGTACAATTAAAGGTAGTAATGAAAAAGTTCTACCACGCGCAGATGTACATCTCGCTCCTCTCGGTAATGACAAAGCTATACGATCTTATAAAGCTGATAAATCGGGGCATTTTGCCATTAAGGTACCTCATCCGGGTATCTATAAAATTCAGTTTACAGGAGTCGACCATTTACCCTCATCAACCATCTTGGATCTGAATAATCCATCGGATGTTAAGATATCAGCTTTCCTTTCGTCCAGTTTTAAAAATACACATCCCAGCAAATTATACGTAATCGGTCCATTCAATCATTTTTCTTACGCTGATGCTATTCCGATGAAAAAACAAACCAATGGAACTTATATGGCCACCGTTCCATCCGATTCAAGTTTTCTGGCCTATCAAATCATTGGACCTAATCCTGATCGCCCGGTTAATGGTACCGAAGCGGATCGCTATGCTTATGATGGATCTGGAAATTACGTCTCCATCATAAATACGGATAAGAAAAAAGTCAAAGTTGTATTTGATCCCAAGAAGTTTCCGGTTGCGGATCTAAAACCCCGGCTCGTGCTAACCAATACTTCACAGACCATAAAAAAAGTATCGGATGCATATCAGAATATGCTTCAACGCCAAAAAAATTACATGTCCGCTTACAACAAATATAAAAATGCAGGAAATCCTCCCAGTAGCTTTAATTATGACTGGAGCCGGTATTTGACCAATGTTTCCAATGAGATAAAAAAGGAATCGAATGATCAGGCTAAAAAGATGTTAATGTTGAGTTATTTTGATATGGGATTATATGGAGCACAAAATCTTGATCCTTCTATCGCACATCAAGCCTTGCAGCTTATCTCCCCCACTTCTCAATTTTGGTCTATACAGCCACTCGATATGGTAATTGCCATCGATGCCACAGGTAAATCTAAGAAATATGGATCTTATCTAAAACATGCTGAAAAATCTCAAAATGACCAAAATGTGAAGGCTACGGTTATTTTTTATCACCTGAATGAAGCCTATCATAATGGTAATTACAAAAAAGCGAAACAGTATTACGATCAGCTGACTAATAAATACAGCAACACATCTTATGCTGACCTTGCCAGATCACAGTTCGCAATGAATCAAAAAGTTGCCGTTGGAAAACCAGTACCGAATTTTAAAGTCACCTCCCTGACCAATCATAATGTCATCTTTTCAAAGAAAAGCATGCTTGGAAAATATTACATGATTGATTTCTGGGCTACCTGGTGTGGTCCTTGTATTCGAGAGCTGGGGAATATCACCAATGCCTATAAAAAATATAAAAGCAAGAATTTTACGGTTTTAAGCTTGTCACTCGACGATTCACCTAAAGATGTTATGAAATTCAGAAAGAATCGTTTTAAAATGCCATGGAATCATGCATTTCTCAAGGGTGGATTTAATAATAAGATCGCCCAGCGTTTTGAAGTACATGCCATTCCACGTCCTATACTGGTCAATCCCAAAGGAATTATTATAGCGACCGGTATTGACTTGAGGGGTTCCAATCTGGAACAGACATTATCTCATTTTCTTGGAGGATGAATAAGTGTACCATTTTATTGAATCAAAATGGTAAAAGGCTAATTGATCATATTGCTCGAGGAACCTATAAAGGCACTATAACTTTTATTCGCTTTGATCTAAGTAAAGATTTAGGAGCGTTGTTAGATTTCTCCGCTTCGGTCGAAATGACAAGTTATATTTGTTTTATTTGCCCAAAAATCTGGTTGGTGTCATTGCGAGAAGAGAGTGGATGCGATCGACGTGGTGACGAAGGAATCCCGAATGCGTTCGGGACAATCTCCTCCATTGTTCTCGGCTTATGGCTTTAAAATAGTAGGAGATTACTTCGCTTCACTTGTAATGACCCTAAGTATGTTTTGTTTTTAAAAACATACTTAGGGTCATTACAATGGTTAAGGATTTTCCCGGTAATTACACTTATTCCATTCACTTCGAGATGCTGGATAGGCATCTCGAATGACGTCGTTGGAATCATATCTGTTTGATTTATTATTCTTTCAGTCTCTCTGTGATCACTGTGTAAAAACTCCATGGCCCCTGTGGTCAAAAAATCCGCGTTCTATATTATAAATTTGTCATTCCGAGGCACTCGGGGTTAAATTCACCGGAGTTCAAGATAAGATAATCAATTAAGATTTCTAACAATTGGCGGTTAACCGTGGGCCGTTGCCATTTTGGAATTTTTAACGAATCTTACCACAAGTCACTGATTTATCATGTCATATAATTAACCGTATAACTACCAAAAAGTATCAGGTCTGCTACCATCGTTCATTGTCATCAGTTTATCTGAGACTCCGATTCCATAATTTCTTTAACCCGGATTATGCACCAAGAAATTTTGTCGTAACCAAGGCGAATTTAAAAATGTGCCTGAAACGTACATTGGTACGTTGATCAAGCATTTTTAAATTCAACGCAGAGCACGGCCAAATTTCGCAGCTTTTTTAGCATCCTCAAAATCGAGGATCAGTTTATTTTTTATAAGTTACTTTATTTACAATATGATATGTATTACTTCATATTGGGTACGTGAATAATTCGGATCAATTTGCATTCACATTAAAGTAGAATCAGGAAAGGTATATAAATTTTAAAGCGAATATAAACGGTATCCTCACTTTAAATTACTCTACTAAGTTAGCCGGTATCGTCACATGAACAACACCTCTTAAATCACCCAATTTATAGCCCATTGCACGATCATTAGGATATAATTCTCTGATTTTCTTTACGACCCCGGGATTCATGATATTGGGTTCTCCGTGGCAGTTCAGGCACATACCTTCAATAACTAAGGGTTTATAATAATTATAATATTTGTAAGTACCGTAGTTTCTTATCTGTACATAATGGTCGGGTAACCCGTTATTAATTGCTTTCTGATTTTCAAACCACTTCATTATTTTAATTTCATCATCATCGGGTTCATTAATCATGTTACGTGTTCTGAATGAAGTCCTTTTAATCATCACCCCATCAGGCAACTGTTTTTCGACACTATCCGTTAGTAAAAATGCATTTTCGTTGCAATAATTTAAGGCACCAACCAAGCCTTTTTCTTTTATGGCTTTTGATAAATTAAGCTTGAGTGTTTTTAAAAGTTGACTGGAGGCATTATCCCCTATTCGTACAACCTGTTCTTCAGCTGGAGTTGAATTATTTGCATAATAGCAAAAGGAAGCTCCTAACAACGCAATCGTCCCTAATATTAAAATAAAATATTTATTGAATCTCATACAATAATAGAAAATAATTGGTTACTTCTAAACACGACTGTTGTAATAATTAATATTACAAAAATCTATATATAATATATAATTATATATATTTAACATTCCTTACCCATATACAAAGTGCATGAAATGACTGGGAGTCTGATTTGTTTAGAAAAACCTCCTTTGCTCAAATAATCGAATAATCCTCTTTGCCTTTAAAAGGAATCGTCTCAAAATGATGTGTTGAAGTAAAATTATAAATCCGAACGAGGATTATTTTAAAAATCCACAGTTTCAGATATAAATAATATCATCTACCAAAACTTTGATTTCATTTATTTTAGGGTAATTCATTATGAATTTTTATCTGGAATATTAAAAGTCAGGAAATCGTGGAATAGTGGTTTTAAACGTAATTGATCTGGTATTTTGGTAAACAAATATCCTTGATTATTTGAGAATCTTGATTCTAAAAGGCCAAAAAGCTTCAAGGGTCTGAGCAAATTATAATATAATAAAATGTTAATATCGCCAGCTATAGCATAATCCGACAATTCTTCTTGTGCTATCGGGAGTAAAATTTTTTCACTCATTTCTTTTAAAGAAGTCCACTTTTGAGCTTTTTTATGCAGTTTGTAAAGAGTATACGGTATAGAGTCTTGAAAATACGGATATTCCCTATTGCCACCTGTTAAAAAAGCGATATTCATTTTATTAAAAAGCGTATCAAATAACAATTGAAATAGCTTTCCCGCATTCTCTTCTTTTATTAAATGGGTATTTTTTTTAGTTAAATAAATGTAACCCTTTTTAACATGAATTAAACCAGCCATATCCAGTAACTCATGAACAACCTTTAAAAGCCAAACTTTTTCTTCATCAGGCCTTTTGTACATTTCTTTTACTTCTTCAATATACCCTTCAGGCCATATAAAAAGATCGATGAAATCTGCTACTACATTAAGATTCAAATTTCTGAGTGATTTTGTTACTGGCAGCTTGCCACGATCTTGAATATACAGAAGGAAGGTCCGGGCATTATGCAAAAAGAAGGTATCCTTTACTTTTCCAAATGGTAAATCATCACTTATGCTAATTGAGTTATCGGCATTTTTCCAATTACCTTCCAACAAATAGTATCTTTGACTCGTAGATAAACCGTCATCGAATTCATCAAAATCATCATCCATACTATCTGCCAAATTATCTATCGCGCTGAAAAAATCGTTTTTCCCCTTCTCATTCATTTCGTCGAACACATCATCAAAGACATCCATTAATTCTAAAGATTCATCGTCCCTCACCCCAATAATGTCCATTCTTCGATCAATCTCCTCCTGTGATAAATTGCTGAAATCCCAAAAAGTACCTTCAAAATTGATAATTTTGCCCTGATCACCACAATTTTCACATTTCCAATGAATTTCTTTGGGTATATCGTACCGGATTAAACTGATCTCACCCTCACAACTATACTTACCATCCACTTCTTTCTCACAGTAAAAGAAAGAAGTGAAGGTTTGTCCGGTGGGCTCCCTCGTAGCTTCTAACGTGTAACTCGCATACAGATCAAGTTTTTGGAATACTTCATCAGGTAAATTTTCATATTCGGGTGTGTCCGGACTCGGATATTTTGACAGATCAACAATCGTTTCTTTAGAACTCATTATAAAATATGTTTGTTTCTGAATTTAAATAAGCTAAAGGATATTCTTTTACTTACGCAATGATAACTTACAATCTTGAATATTGGAAGGATATTAATTTTATAGCATACGGATAATTTTCGCCAATCGCCTTATTACGGTATCGCCACTACTACAAAAAAATCGGATTTAAAACTTATACTTACCGATTTTATACGAATATCAACTAATCACGTAGTAAGTTTTTTTCATTAATCACCTTATTCAACGTTTTCCTGAGATTCTTCCATTCCACATCATACATCTCATTTATAGAAAATTGAATAGTTCCTTCTTTTCTGGTCTGAATATCAAGAGCTTTATCTCTGACATCGATGTATTTTATATCGGCCCATGCAACTTTTACTTCTTTTTGTGACGAAAGCAAGCCGTAAATACCTGCATCTGATATCTTTATGTATCTACCTAAAAACAACCTGGGATAATAATATGCCAAAGATCCAATTGCTAATCCTACAAGGAAATAGATGATTGGTAATATTATTTTATTCGATGGATCGTAAAGGTATAAATATATTGCCGCAACAATCCAAACCAAACCCAGGATAGCATAAAATATTTGCATATACCTCGATTTAAATTTCGACTGACGTAATGGATACCGTATATAAAATTTCTGCTCTTGCATGAAATATCGAATGATCGATGATAATTAGATTGAAATGAGGACGACCAGGAAGTCTAATATAGGTAGCCTCTTGACACAAAAAAAGTTAAAATAGATAGCAATAATAATAACCCCATACTACCTAAACCGTATCTATCAAAACTTTGCGCTCAATTTAATAAAGATTTGCGGTAAAAACTCAGTTTTTAAAGGCCCGGAGCATATTTTCTCAGCTTTTCGGCAGCTTGCTCTTCTGAGGGTTTTCTCTTCATAGTTATGCTTTCGTAATGCACTCTGATAATTTTTTTGTAAGGCCGGTATTTCTCAAGTTTTTTCCGAGCCAAATCTTCAGAATTACCTGAAGGCATATCCATGAAAATCTCTTTATTATCATCTTTTATCCGCTTTTTCTGCTGATCAAACAGCTTATTAGGCGCAGGCTTATCAATTAACTTCTCATTAAATTGTTTTTTTTGGGAGGAATTGGACATAATGGGAGAAATTATATTTAAGATAAGTTACTCTTTATTATAACTTTTTATTATCTTAATAAAGGCATGGATTAGTAATATATTAATACTATATATTTGATTTTACTAATCTTTAATTGCGTTATTCACAACATTTGTTGATCATAATGCATTAAGAACACACAGGATATTAAAATTTCAAGAGGGCTTTATGGATTTTGAATTATCGAAAAAGCTCATCAACGAGCTTATAAATACACAAATATTTAAGGATTACGAACAGGCATTTGAAGAAACAACCCAACTACCTTTAAAAATTAGGGCTATTGGTGATCGCAGTGCTTCCGCAAAGCATAGCGATCTTCAAAATCCTTTTTGTACTTATCTTAAGAAAAACCATGCAAACTGTCATATCTGCCAATCTATGCAGAAGAAATTGACTGAAGATGGTTTTGTTAACACCAATTCTGATATCTGTTTTGCAGGATTACATGAATCGGCAGTTCCGCTTCAGGTAGGCAATGAAATTATTGGTTTTTTGCAAACAGGTCAGGTTTTCTTAGATGAAGACAGAGAAAACAAACTAGATCATTTGGCTAATAATTTGTCGAAATTTGGTATTGATGTAGAAAAAGAACCTGAGATGGAGGAGCTATATCTCGACACTAAAGTTCTTTCGACAAAACATTTTAATGCGATAATCAAGCTTTTAGAAGTATTCGCTCAACATCTTTCAACAATATTGAATGAAAAAGTGATTCAGCAAAACGAAGAAGAACCGCCACGAATAAAGAAAGCCAAACGCTACATTCAGGAAAATATTGATCAGGATTTGAGTCTGGGCGATGTCGCTTCTTCAGTTAACTGGAGTGCCTATTATTTCAGCAGGATGTTTAAGAAAGCAACAGGAATCAATTTTGTTGATTATTTGTCGCGCGTTCGAATCGAACAGGCCAAACATATGTTATTGAATCCTCATTTGAATGTGAGTGAAATCGCTTACGAGGTAGGCTTTCAATCGATTACGCATTTCAATCGTGTTTTTAGAAAACTGACCGGTGAATCGCCGAGTGATTTTCGCAGAGAGCATTCCAGTAGTGTGGCATAATTTTTTGTGATGAGAGATGAGTTTCGCGGTGCATTAGCTCATCTCTCATGCATTGAAGCAATTGAAAGTATTTACCCACAATGAGGACATATTATGACTCATTCCATCTAACTTGTGATTTACTTTACTCATCAGCCTCAAAATAGATTTAGTTGCCGTTTGTTATCATACGGCCTGTGGAATGAATCGATAGAAAGAGTATTCCACTTATTTTTCATGCCAGCCTTTTGACACGCCATGTCGAACATAGAACGCAACTGTTGTGCATACGCACCATGACCTGAAAAGCGGTGGCCAAAGCGGGAATCATTCAGTTTGCCATACCGCAATGACATAACCTTATGTAAAACTTTTTCTTTTCGATCCGGAAAATATTTTGTCAGCCACTCTTCAAATAAAGGTGCTACCGCAAGCGGAAGACGAACGGGGACATAAAATGCAAATTGTGCTCCGGAATCCACTGCCCTTTTTATAAGCTCCGGCATCTCATGATCATTTAATCCCGGTATCACTGGTGCAATACTTACCCCAACAGGGATTCCGGCATCAGCTAATAACTTCACAGCTTCCAGCCGTCGCCCCGGTCGTGATGTTCGGGGTTCCATAAGCTGCACCAATTCTTTATCCAGCGTTGTCACCGTCACACAAACCCGGACCGCATGATAATGTGCTAATTCCTTTAAATAATCAATATCTCTCGTCACCAGATAGTTTTTGGTAATGATCATTACAGGATTTCGGAATTCACTCAAAACTTTTAGGCACTTTCTGGTAATTTCCAGTCTTTTCTCTATGGGTTGATAGGGATCCGTAACACCGCTCATAGCCAGAATCTGTGGCTTCCATTTTTGGGATAGCAGTTCCTTTTTCAATAATTCCGCGGCATTTCGCTTCACTAAAATCCGGCTTTCAAAATCGAGTCCGGCCGAAAATCCCAAATATTCATGAGTCGGACGAGCATAACAATAAATGCACCCATGTTCACATCCCCGATAGGGATTAATGCTGGCATCAAATCCTATATCAGGACTCGAATTATAGGCAATGATGGTTTTGGAGTGATCTTTTAAAAATTTCGTTTTAAGCTTTTTCTCATTTACAGAGCCGGTCTCTTTATCTTCTTCAAAATAAATCTGATCATAACGGTTAGCCGGATTATCATCCGCACCTCTGCCTATGATTTTTTTGTGATTCATTACCAATATCCTATTAACTTAATGCCTCTTTACACATATATTATACATACTTTTATTCGCAGTTAAAAACATTAGCCAGAATTATTCACGTAACCAACAATTAAAAAATACATATCCTATTGTAAATTACTGTATTTATAAAAATAAACCGATCCTCGCTTTTGAGGACACTAAAAAGAGCTGAGAAATTTAGCCGGGCTAAATTTCTTGGTGAATAATCCGGGTTAGAAGCCTTTAGGATCACTATATGTAAAGTTTTTTTAATACCAACTCCCCAAAAATTTTAACACCCATTTTTTAAGACAGGGAAAGATCATAAATTCATTTATGTTTATAGATTGGTCATAAAAATTATATCTGTTTGACTTAACCTGCATAATAGCATAGCGGTTCCTTATGAGTAAAAGTGCCGGATTATTGATGTACCGTTTCGCAGATCATGAGCTGGAAATATTGCTTGCTCATATGGGTGGACCGTTCTTTAAAAACCGGGATGAGGGCTACTGGACCATTCCCAAAGGATTGATTGAAGATGATGAATCCATGAAAGAAGCGGCTATACGTGAGTTTCAAGAAGAAACCGGGATTGATCCTAAAGGTCCGTTCATTGAATTAGGTGAAATAAAGCAAAAAGGCGGAAAGAAGGTGTACGCCTGGGCTTTTGAATATAATGGGCCTCGGGAAGTAAAAATAAGAAGTAATACCTTCGAAATGGAATGGCCGCCGAAATCAGGTAAGAAAACGACGTTTCCCGAAATTGACGAAGCCCGTTTTTTTAATGAAATGAAAGCCCGCAAGAAGATGAATCAGGCGCAGGTTCCTTTCATCGACCGGTTGAAAGAAAATATATAAATGTTATTTAAAGGCTTAACCCTTTGATTATGCTTTTAAGATTTCTCACTCCGTTCGAAATGACGCTTTTTGACTTTGTCGGCTGTATAGTAGCAAACCTGGGGTATCCTTTTCAAAAACAGACTAAAGCTGATGGTCTTTCCATTTCACTCAACATATTGTTAACGCTTATAGACGTCATCCCACCGAAAAAACGTCGGGGCAGGCTGAACTGGATTCAGGATCCAACCAAAGCGTTGGCACCGTTTACAACCCGTGGTTGTTAACCCCAAAACATTCCTACCAATTAAACTAAAAACAACGCTTAAAGCCTTCAGCCGGGAGATTCCGGGTCGGGGCCCGGAATGACGTCGGTGGGGAACGGTTGTCAGTCTTATAATATATCAACCTAATTTCAACCC